>Ga0210062_1000372_pt1 | contig 13794 bp, 15 predicted proteins | sample Muzzi_CordA_D2_FD_185528 | JGI IMG/M metagenome (GOLD analysis project Ga0210062, IMG submission 185528) | Wetland microbial communities from San Francisco Bay, California, USA, that impact long-term carbon sequestration - Muzzi_CordA_D2 (SPAdes) | ecosystem: Environmental > Aquatic > Marine >...
GTTGATACCGGCCAGACGACGATAACCTTTTCGCCGGTGTTCACCGCTAATCTATCTGTGACATCGGCCTTGCCGTAGTTTGGGCAAATCAATCCTCCATTGCGTTGGGTGTGTCCCAAAATTTGGGTAACTCCTTACAGTCGCAGGGGGGCGCGGGGGTATCCCCCCGAATCCCCCCTGGCTTGTCCCGATTTCCTACACCTGCCCAGCAAAGCTGTGCGGCGCTGGGAAATCTGGGACGCACCCCATTGCGTTTCACTTATTTCCATAAGAGTGTTATAATAATTTCACAGGGGCGTCCCCTCCCTGATTAACAAAGCATTCACCAAGTTGACCACTATCTCCCTGGGGAGTCGCTCGAGCCGGTCGCCGGATTGTGGTCAGAACAAGAGGTCTCTGTTGAGCCGCATTCAATCACTCTACCAATTACAGTTGCTCGATACCCAACTGGATCAGACCCACAAGGAACTGGCTGAAGTCAAGGCCTCCCTGGGAGAAAGTGAGGCTCTGAAACAGGCCAGGGGTGCGGTAACCGGCTCGGAACAGGCCATGCACCAGGCCCAAACCAAAATGAGAGATCTGGAGCTGGAGGTCAACGGTCTGGCGACCAAGATAACTCAGCAGGAGAAACTCCTCTACGGCGGCAAAGCGATGAGTCCGAAAGAGGCGACAAACTTGCAGGATGAAGTGTCCTCGCTGAAGCGCTGGCACGGCACCCGGGAAGAGCTGTTGTTGGAAGCAATGATGGCCGCTGAAGAAGCCGAAGAAACCTTCCAGACGGCTCAGGCCAGTCTGGCGGACGTCGAGGCCGGGTGGTCTGCCTATCAAGAGACCCTCCGGCAAAAGCAAAGCGAGTTGGAAAACAGGCTGGCCGAGTTGCAGGCTCGACGCCCGACCCTCACCGCCAGCTTGAAAGCCGAAGATTTGCCGGAATACGATGGTCTGCGCCGCAAACGGGCCGGGCGAGCCGTGGCCATCGTCAAAAACGGGGTTTGCCAGGGCTGCGGCATTGCCGTTTCCCAGGGCAAGCTTCAGCGGGCCCGGGCCGGACAGGAATTGACCTTTTGCGGTACTTGCGGCCGGATTCTGTACGTACCTTAAGGAGAGCGTTATGGCCTTTCGAAATATCCAAATCGATATCGATGACGCGGTTTTTCAAGCTGCTCTGAACCGGGCTACGACTGAAGGAAAAGCCATTGGTGAGATTGTGGTCCGGTGCTTGACCCAGTACGGCGCCTCTGCCGCTGCTGTTCAGCCAACTGTTCGTGCTCCGGCCCCGGTCACCACCTACACAGTCCAGCGAGGCGATACCCTGGGCCGGATTGCCCAGAAATTTTATGGCGACCCGCACAAATATCCGCTTATTCAAGAAGCCAACAACATCGTCGATGCCGGTCGGATTTGGGTCGGCCAGCCGTTGACTATTCCTCCTCTGCCAGGCACGGCCACCCCGGCAACTGCGCCAGAGCCCGCGCCAAGGCCCACATCTGCGCTGGATCCGGAGCCCGCCGAGCCGGAGGCGATCTCGCCGGACACTGCCTATATCGAGACCGCGCGCTGCACGACCTGCAACGAGTGCACACAGATCAACAACAAGATGTTCAAGTACGATGACAACAAGCAGGCCTATATCGCCGATCCCGACGCCGGGACCTACCGGCAATTGGTCGAGGCCGCCGAGAGCTGCCAGGTCAGCATCATCCACCCGGGCAAACCGCGCAACAAGGCTGAGCCGAATCTCGACGAACTGATAGAGCGGGCCGAACCGTTCAACTGATACTCACCATCGCAATGCCGCGATCCCGGGATGGAATGCCCGGAACCGGCGCGAGATGCCCGGCGGATCAGCGTTCTTCGAGCGGGGTATACGGTCGCAGACGGTAGCCGGTGTAGATCTGCCGTGGCCGGCTGATCTTCAGGGTAGGTTCCTTTATCATCTCCTTCCATTGCGCTATCCAGCCAACTGTGCGCGCCAGTGCAAAAAGCACGGTGAACATGGAGGTCGGGAAACCCATGGCGCTCAATATGATTCCGGAATAGAAATCCACGTTTGGAAACAGCTTCCGTTCGACAAAATAGTCATCCTCGAGCGCGATGCGCTCGAGCTCGATCGCCAGGTCGAGTTGCGGATTGTCGACGTCCATCTCTTGCAGCACCTCATGGCAGGACTTGCGTAACACTGCGGCACGCGGGTCGTAGTTCTTGTAGACGCGGTGACCGAAACCCATAAGGCGGAACGGGTCGTCCTTGTCCTTGGCGCGTTTGACGAATTCGCCGACACGGTCCTTGTGGCCGATCTCATCCAGCATGCGCAGCACGGCCTCATTGGCGCCGCCATGGGCCGGCCCCCAGAGCGATGCGATACCTGCGGCGATGCAGGCGAAGGGGTTGGCGCCGCTTGAACCCGCAGTCCGCACGGTCGAGGTTGAGGCATTCTGCTCGTGATCGGCGTGCAGGATGAAAATCCGGTCCATGGCACGTGCCAGGACCGGGTTGACCGTGTAGGTCTCGGATGGAACCGCGAAAGTCATATACAGGAAATTCTCGGCGTAATTCAGATCGTTACGCGGATAGACGAAAGGCTGGCCGATCGAATATTTGTAGGTCATCGCCGCGATTGTCGGCATCTTGCCGATGAGTTGGTGGGTCGCGGTCCTGCGTTGATCGGGATCATGGATGTCGGTGCTTTCATGATAGAAAGCGCTGAGCGCGCCGACGATGCCGACCATGACCGCCATGGGATGGGCGTCGCGCCGGAAGCCCCGGAAAAAGTAGTGAAGCTGTTCATGCAGCATGGTGTGGTAGGTGATGCTGTGCGTAAAGGCCGCTTTTTCCCGGGCCGTCGGCAACTCGCCGTACAGCAGCAGATAACAGACTTCCAGGTAATCGCTGTGCTCGGACAAGTCCTCTATCGAATAGCCGCGATGCCGCAGGATGCCTTTTTCACCGTCGATGAATGTGATCTGCGATTCGCAGCTCGCCGTCGACATATAGCCCGGGTCGTAGGTGAAATAACCCGTGTCCCCGTACAGCCGCTGGACGTCTATAACCTTGGGCCCCTCGGTGCCGGCCAATACGGGCAACTCATACTGCTCTCCGCTGCCACGATCGATTAGCGAGATCCCCTCGCCTGGCTCGGGCTTGCCAATCGGTGTATCGCTGGTCGATTTGGTCATGACGAATTGCCTCTAGTACATTGAGCCTGAAAACACTTCGCCCGAGGATGGCCGCCAATCGGCAGCGCCCGGGAGGCGGCGGATTCGCGCGCCAACGGAAAACAAACGATTCGATCGGCCGGAACGTACCCAACCGACAGATGCCATTGGCTCGCCTGTTCTCAATATTGCTTGCTCGATACCTGTTACGGACGGCCTCCCTTTTTGACCATTACTTCTGTCGCCGCAAAACCGTCGGACCGGAAGCACCGATTCGCCTTCCCTTCGGCCATCGCCGCGAGGCAGGAAAACCAGCCTGTGATGTTATCGGCTAATTTTTCCAATTATCTGGCGAGCGACCCGGTTGTGCACTGATATAAATCAACTTCGCGATCCCAAACGCGTCCGGCGGGAACGACAGCGACTGGGCCGGAGCAACCTCGAACGCTATATCAGCGCCTTGCCGGGCAGCCAAGACCCAAAGCGGACGCCATGAACGGAGACTTCCGCTTTGCCATAAAGGGGTATGTGCTCGTCGGACGGAAGCAGCCCGATATATCAGCCAGTGAAGTCTTCATATAACGCTTCTGTTTGCCGAGAAAACGGCAGAACTCGATCAGCATTCGGGTTTCCGCAACGCTGCCCACTTACTCGACAGGATTACGCCGGCTCAAGGACAATGGCGTTGCAGAGTCGATCGATGAGAAAACTGGCCAGTTCTCCGACCTCACGCTTGTTGTTTTCCCTGCCAAGCGCGTAGACAAGATCAATCTGAGGGAGCGCAGGCAGATTGGCCGCATGGTCGATTACCCGCATTTCTGGCGTGACGAGGGCACGGGCAAGAACCGTAATGCCAAGTCCTTCGCTGATGGCCGTTCTAAGGCATTCAAAACTCGGGCTGACAAAACTCAGGTGCCAGGGCCGACCCGACTCATGCAGTGCCTCGGTAGCCACGCGGCGATACGTGCACCCCTCCGGGAAAAGTATGAGAGGAATGGATTCCCCTCTTGGCGGCACAGCATTCTTACCCGCAACCCATACCAACTGTTCTCGCACGGCAACATTGTCGCGACCGGGATATGCCTCCTGCTTGAAAAAGGCCAGGTCGAATTCTCCGCGTTCCGATCGCTTTGCCAGGCCTTCGGACTGGTTCGACTCGATCTCCAGTGCCACCAGCGGGTGCAGTCGTTTGAACGAGGCGAGCCAGCTGGTGAAATCCCGGCCGAAAAAATCGAGCGGCACACCCAAACGCACGAATCCCGTCAATTCAGTTTTGGAGATTGCCGTGAAGGCCTCGTCATTCAACCGCAGGATCTGGCCCGCAAATTGAAGCAGCCGATTGCCCTCGTGGGTGAGCTTTATGACCCGCCCCTTTCTGCGCACTAGCAATCGTGCTCCGACCTGTTCCTCCAGCCTCGATATTTGTTGGCTCACGGTCGACTGGGAACGGCACAGACGTTCGGCAGTCCGCGAAAAACTCATTGTCTCGGTAACAAGGGAGAACGTTCTCAGACAGTGGATATCGAAGTTCATTATCCGTTTTCCGAATATTTAAAAGGTAGTTAATTAATTTTACGAATTAATAGGTCCCTTGTAAATTGGTTTTCGTGCAGCTGGTCTCCAACGGTGGTTGAGGTTCGACCAGTCTCTGAAAACTGCGGCGAAAACAAGAATCACCCTATGCCCGCATACCTCAAGAAAGGGAGATGACATGGACCCGTACAAGAAAGAAATAAAGGGGACAATTTTCTTTTTTATTGTGTATCTACTTATATGCCATACGGGAGTCTGGGCATTAATATATGGCATCAATACTGATATTCGGATTCTAGGATTTCCGGCACACTATTTCATCGCAATCGTTCTTGGCTGGTTTGGCGTGCTGGCGGTTTCCGTCTGGTGGAATATCTGGGCGGACCGGCTGGAAGTGGAGATCCGGGGTTCGGATTCGGACAACGCGGGAACATCAGGCGTGACCAGGGGGCAGGCATGACAAACGAAGCTTGGCAGATCCAGAATATATGGCTGGGTATTGGCGTTTCCGCAGCCGTATTCCTGGTTTATTACGCTGTCGCATACATCGCAGCCCGAATCACAAAGGACGAGGAGGATCTTTTCATCGCTGGCCGTTCGATCGGCCCGGTGGTCAATTCGCTCGCCGCGGCATCCACTTGGATGAGCGTGGCGACCTTCCTCGGCGTAGTGGCGCTGATTCAACAACTCCACATGCCTTTCGTTTACATGTGGATACAGCTCATCTTGAGCGTACCTCTGCTCATCCTGTTCTATGGGGCGTTATTGTGGCGGCTGGAGGTCTTTACGTCCGTCTCATTCTTCGACCTGAGATATGGCAAACCAGTCGCTTTCCTGGGAGCGGTCTGGATGCTGTTGATCATGCTCATGTACATGATCGGGCAATATATCGGCGTCGCAAAAGTATTCGAGGTTCTGCTCGGTTTGCCTTATCTCCCGTCGCTCATCCTCTCGGCGCTCCTGATCACCGGCTATGTGACCATCGGCGGCATGAAGGGGGCGACCTATAACGATGCCATCCAGATGGTAATCATGATGATTACCTTTCTTGTACCGCTGGCCGCCATCCTGAAGGCGTTGGGGGCAACCGGATATTGGTTCCCGCCACTGGGCTACGGCAATCTGACCGACGTGATGCTGGAGAAAATTCCTACGTTTTTCGACCTTCGGTTCGACCCCCGCTTCTACGCAGCACTGTTCGTCGCCCTTACGATGGGGATTCTGGGCCTGCCTCAACTGGCGCAGCGGGTCTTTACGTCGTCGAGCATCAAGGCGGTCCGACGTATCGTGCCCTGGTTCTGTCTTTGGGTCGGAATGATGTTTTCGGCCACCTACGCCATGGGCTTCGCTGGCGTCTATCATTTCGCCAGCATTGGCGAGACCCTGACCCGGGATGCCGCCGACAAGACCACCCTCTTGCTCAATCTCGCCTACAACCCCGAATGGGTCAGCAGCTTCGTCATCGCCGGGGTGTTGGCGGCGGGAATCTCCACAATTGCCGGCCTTATGATTGGAATTGCGACTGTGGTGGCGCATGACATCGTGGGCGCGCTCAAACCCCACCTTCCAGACAAGAAGCGAATGTTTTGGGGGCACGTTGCCCTGGCATGCACGGGCGTGGTCTCAATGCTGATTTCCCTGAACCCGCCCGCATTCCTGATTACCAGTATCTTTTGGGCGTTTGGGCTGGCGGCCACGGCGGTGACCCCGATGCTGATCTTGGGAGCCTGGTCCACACGCATCAACAAGTGGGGAGCCTTCAGCGGAAGTCTCTTGTCGGGAGCCCTCTACATTATCCTCTCTCCCTATGTATTTTCGGCCATTTCGGTGGGCGACGGGCTGGTCGCAAAGCTTGGTTACGCGGCAGCCCTCATCACGGTTCCCGTGGGCTTCATGCTTACGATCTTCCTGTCCCTGGCCTTCGAACGGGTAAAAGGAGAGGAGATGCCCGCCGTCCTTGCGAACACCCAGGATCTGGTCGAAAAGATGCACGGATGGCCGAGCGTCACGGGGGATCGATACAATGGAACCCGGTGGCTGTTTGCGCTCTGCATTCTGTGGCTACCCGTTCTGATTTGGGGGCTGATGCCGTGGTGAGGATATTCAATCCTCTGCCCCACAATCTTGCCCTGTTTGGGGTCGCTGGGGTGGGCCTCTGCTGGAGCCTGGGCGTTACCTGGGCGCACTGGCCGGAAGTGCGGGCAAGCGGCCACAGTCTGTTCCAGGCGATTCCACTCATTGTGGCCGGCGGAACGGCGATGATCCTCTCTCTGTGGATCGGGGCCGGGGCCGTAATGTGGGCGATGTGCCGGGTCTGTGGCCGCCGGGTCGGCCTTGGGATCATTTTGCTTTCGCTATCGGCCTCGGCACTGGTCCTCTGGATCGTAGCGCCGGTGGCGGCGCTGGTCCTGGCCGACAGCGTCCTCTCGACTGCCGGCCTGCTGTGGGCTCTTATAGTGGCCGGTTTACTCGCCTATTGTGCCCAGGTTGTCGCCAGTTTGCGAAGATCGGCCGATATTTCGACCGTAAGAGCCATCGGATGCGTGGCGCTCACCGCCATCTTCTGCGGCAGCTATCTTTCCCTATAAAACCGAACCCGAATCACACGATTTACTATTGGAGATATTAAGGTGGCAGTAAAATCAGTAGTCTTTGACGCTTATGGAACGCTTTACGACGTTCAATCGGTCTCGTCGGTCATCGATGAAACCTTTCCAGACCACAGCGACGTCATAACGCAGGTTTGGCGAATTAAACAGCTCGAGTATTCGTGGCTCCGTTCCCTGATGGGGTGTTACGAGGACTTCTGGAATGTCACTAAGGAGTCACTGACCTTTACCCTGCAACAGCTGGGACTGAGTTATGAGCCCAGACTTTTCGATCAGATCATGGACAAGTACCTCAACCTCGATCCCTTCCCCGATGCAAAAGCCACCCTGGAATCGATAAGGGCCGCGCAACCGGCGATTCTTTCGAACGGCAGTCCGGAGATGCTGGAAACGCTTGTCGAGAACTCTGGCTTCGATTCGCTTCTCGACGCGGTAATCAGCGTGGATTCGCGGAAGATATTCAAACCCAGTCACGAAACATATGCGCTCGTCGAGGCAAAACTGGGAACCAGCCCCGCGGAGGTCCTTTTCGTGTCGTCCAATGCCTTCGACGCATGCGGCGCGAAAAGTTTCGGGATGAGGGTTGCATGGATTGAGCGGGTGACTCCCGCGATGGTGTCTAGCGAGATCCGAGAGGCAGACGTCGTCGGCCCCGGCACCATGTACAAGATATTGCGGCTGGGCATGGAGACTTTGGGTTTCGAACCCGATCACCGCATTTCGTCGCTCTCCGAGCTTCCGGCGATCGTTCGGGGGGCGCCTAGCGCATAACCGTTGCGGCAGCTTGAGGTCTTTGCCTGAATTCGGCCCATCGCGTCGGGACGCCCACACAAACCTCTGATCGACGATGGATGTCCATAACGGAGAGCTTGCCAGTTCGCCTGAACGCATCCGGACGATCGGTGAGACGGAATCTCCCAGGGCGGCATGGCGGGCGGCACCGATTGAACGGTGTCGCCCTTCGCACTTTTGCGGCTGCTACACGCATTCAATGTTCCCGTCGTCTAGCCGGTTCATTCCGATACATTTGGACAAGAAGAGCTGAGAACGGGACCGTAACGTGTTCGCTGCAATAATTTATCTGAACGGCCACTTATTTCGACGCACCTATGGAGCAGTGGACGGCCAATTGCCCATCGACATACACGGCAACGCGATCTCCTGGCTGGACAGGGTAGAGGCCCAATGGCGTCCCCGCCAGAACGACATGGCCCGGCAACAACGGAAGGCCGAGGTCCGCCAGATGTCGCTTCAGCCAGCTTAGCGAGGCGACCGGTCCGCCGGGCAAAGGCCAAAGGTCACCGGTGTCGACGGCAGCTTCGTTGATGCGAACGGACAACGTCGCTTGCCGGTCGATGTAGGTTCGTGATTCCAGCCAAGGTGCTCCCGGCATGACGATACCGGCATTGAGGCCGTTGTTCGCGATCAACTCCGACAGTGACTTACGCGGGGCGCGAAAGACGTAGTTGTGCAGTTCGATAATGGGGAAGGCTGCGGCGATGTCACCATCGTCGCCGAGCCGTATAGCCATTTCGCCTTCAATGGCAAGGTTCGCGAAGGAACCGTGATCGAGCACGTCACCGTCGTGACGTACCTCGTCCTCGAACAGGGTCCCGCGAATTGGACCTTGCATCCCGAACTGCGCGACCGTTCCCGGCCCGGTGCAGCCGACCTTGTAGCCAAAGACACGCTCGCCTGCGCCCACGCGCAGCCTCGATACCGCGTCTTGAAGCATGTATGCCGACATAAGGTCCAGGGCAAACCCCGGCTCAGCGAAGCAAGTGCCGGGGGTACGGGCCTGATAGTCTCGTAACTGGCGCAGTGCCAGTCCGTCGATCGCACCAGCCATTTCCGGGGCTCCATTCAAGCCGGGATGACGCTCTTGGCCGTCTGGCCGAACAGCAGCTTCTTGCCTTCCTCGGTCACTGCCGGCCGCGAGGCGTATGGCTCTGCCTTCTCATAGGCCCTGACTGTCGCTGGCCTGGCGCGGACACCGTCGAACCAACGGCGAAGGTTCGGGAAGTCGTCGAGGTTCTGCTGCTGGCGCTTCCATGGCACAACCCACGGATAGCAGGCCATATCGGCAATCGTGTAGTCGTCGCCGGCAATGAATTTGCGACCCTCCAGCCTTCGGTCCAGTACGCCGTAGAGGCGGTTGGTCTCATTGACGTAGCGGTTTATGGCGTAAGGGATACTCTCCGGCGCGTAGATGCCGAAGTGATGGTTCTGCCCTGCCATCGGCCCGAGCCCACCCACCTGCCAGAACAGCCATTCGGTGACCGTCTTGCGCCCGCGCAGGTCCGCAGGGATGAAACGCCCGGTCTTCTCCGCCAGATAGAGCAGGATGGCTCCGGATTCGAATACGGTGACGGCTTCCCCGCTATCGGCCGGTGCATGGTCGATGATCGCCGGCATCCGGTTGTTTGGCGAAAATGCCAGGAACTCCGGCTTGAACTGGTCGCCGGCACTGATGTCGATGGGGTGGATAACGTAGTCCAGTTCCGCCTCTTCGAGGAACATCGTGATTTTATGGCCGTTCGGGGTCGGCCAGTAAAAGAGATCGATCATCTTCGTTGTCTTCCTTCCGCTGCCGGTGGGCTGCTGCCTTGCGTGGCTCTCAAAGAGCCGAATGGTCCTTCACCGCCTCTTCCAGATCGGCCTTCATGCCAAGAAACCGCTCATCGACAGCGGCCGGATCGGTGCGGTTAAGCTCGATCATCTTGGCGCGCATCTCGCCACCGCGGATGACCTCGAACGCGTCGGCCTCCATGCCCTCGACGATGGCCTGCGCGACGGCCGAGGCCGACTCCCTCGTGAAGCCCAATTCCGGCCCGGCTTTGCTCGACGCCATCATCGGCGTCTCCGTGGCGCCTGGATAGGCGGTCAGCACATGGATGCCCTCGCCCTTCAACTCGCGACGCATCGCTTCGCCGAAGCAGGCAAGGCCTGCCTTGACTGCGGCGTAGGTGGCGTAGAAAGGTGCACCGATCAGCGCGATGCCCGATGCGATGTTGACGACCATCGCGTCACCGCTCGCGTGCAGCACCGGCAATGCCGCCCGAGTCAGCAGGATCGGCGCCACCAGATCGACCTCGACCATCGATCGAATATCGGCCTCGGCCGTCCGTTCGAGCCGCCCAGCCCTGACGCCGCCGGCATTGTTGATCAGGATGTCGAGGCCGCCCAGCGCTTTGACAGCCTGAGTGAGCGTCGCCGTCCGTCCGTTTTCCGTGCCGACGTCCGCCGACACGCCTCTTGCGAACGCGTCACCCGTTTGTAGCCGGGTAACTGCGGCCGAGAGGGCCTCCGGGCGTCGGCCCGAAATGACCACCTTGGCGCCTTTTTCAATAAGGACTTGAGCCAGAGCCAGTCCGATCCCGCTGGACCCGCCGGTGATGAGAATTCGCTTGCCTTTGAGGTTCATTGCTTTGTCCTCAAGCTGCGGTGACGTAGTTCGAGGGGAACAGCGCGCGCTTCGTCTCCTCGTCGACCACTGTCTTGAACCGATAGTCCTTGGCGACCGCCCTCGCGCGTGTGGCTGCGGGGCGGGCATCCACCGTCTCGAAGAGACGCTTCAGGTTGGGGAAGGCGGCAAGGGGATTTTCGGCGCCTTTCAGCACGCGCGGCGCGCGCTCCAGCCATCCCCAGGCCGCAATGTCGGCGATCGTGTAAGTGTCGCCGACGATGAACGTGCGTCCGGCGAGATGATCGTTCAGTACCTGGTAATGTCGCTCGGCTTCGCGTCGATAGCGGTTCACCGCATACTCGAGACCTTCCGGCGCCGCAAACTGGAAATGCACGGCTTGCCCCGAGAAGGGGCCAAGTCCCGAGGCGATGAAGAGGAGCCAGGACAGCAGTTCCGGACGGTCTTCCGGGGCGCCCAGGAATTTGCCGGTCTTTTCCGCGAGATAGAGCAGGATTGCCGTCGAGTCGAAGACGCGGACCTCCTTGCCGCCGGGCCCCTCGGTATCGACGATGGCCGGTACTTTGCCGTTCGGATTGATCGCCCTGAACGCGGGCTGATGCTGCTCGCCTTTGCTCGTATCGACAGGGACAACTTCATAGGGAAGAGCAGTCTCTTCAAGGAAGAGCGCGATCTTGGCCGGGTTGGGGGTCGGATGGAAATAGAAGCGGATCATGTGGTTTCCTTTCACTCTCGGTTCGGTTGGCCGGGCCTCGCGGTCAGCAAGACGCCCACGGCAAGAACGGCGATTGCGGTGAAGTCCGCGATGGATGACACTTCCCCGAGAACCGGGATGGCGAGTAGGGAAGCGACAGCAGGTATGAGCGGGTTTTCCGGCGCGTACGCGTTGAAGTGATGCGCCTGACCGAGCATCGGGCCAAGGCCGCCCAACGGACCGCGGGTTCGCGGCAGTTTCTTCAAATTGCTCCGGTATATTCACCGCGCGCGGGGTAATCGCTGGCGATCACAAAATCCAGCCCCTGGAGCATCTCCTTGAAGTTGGGGCGGGCGAACGGCATCGTCTGCACCGAGCTGTAGTAGAGCGTCTGGTCGGGCCGGACCAGGAAGACGCCCGGCTCCGAGAAGAGAGCCGGCTCCTCGATGCCGATCGATGTCTTGCCGCGCGAGGTCGAAATATAGAGACCCCATTCCTTCGCGACGGAGATTTCCAGGCCGTAGGCCATGCGGAGACCGGATGCATTGATCTTGTTGGCCATGGCCTGCGCCTTGTCTTGTGGATCGGCACTTACGGCGATCGTTTTCACGCCGCGCTCTTTGAACCCGGGTGTGAGATTCTCCAGTTCCTTCAGATAACTCATGCAGATCGGACAGTGCAGGCCGCGATAGAATGCCACCAGGGTGAAGCGATCCGGGTTGTCTTTCGCGAGGCTGAAGTGACCGTGCGAAAGCGTGTCCAAATCAAGGTTGGGCACCTTCTGGCGCGGGATAAGCATGGCAAGGCTCCTTGCATCAGGTCCATGGGCGATCATCTCTGCCTTGACAGTAGTACACTCTCAGATATAATATGTTCAAATAACTTGATCCATCGTACAATACCATGCCGAAACAGAGACCAGACCGCCTGTCGGCGCTGATTCAGTGCTTTCGTGTCGTGGCAAGAGCATATTTGCGCGGCGTCGACAGTGGCGCCAGACGCAACCTGTCCCTGATTAATTGTCTCACCCATGGGGTCCAGTCCAATACTGTCACCATTTAAGGGTCACGATTTAACGAAATTGCGCCCATGAAAGCCCAGGCCCACTACGGACCGGTGAACAGTTGCATCTCGATCGTCGCGTTCAGGTTCGTCGCCATATGCATCGCGATCGTCAGATAAAGCGACCCGGTCCGGGCCCGCGCCGCGCCCAGCAGGATCCCGAGCACGAATATGGTGGCGATCAGGTAGGCGTCATACTGGACATGGGTGACGGCCCAGAGCGCCGCGGTAATCACGATGGCCCCGCCATTGCCCAGCCGCGATGCCTGGATGCCGCGGAACATGAAGCCGCGAAACAGGACCTCCTCGAAGACCGGTCCGGCGAGGACGATGGCGAACCAGGCAAGGGCCGCATAACGGGACGTCCTGTAGAGTTCCGCCATGACGTCCGGTGAGATCGGCCGGTCCAGCGAATAGGTCAGGAGGTCAGAACAGATCAGCAGCAGGGCAAGCAGCCCGAACCAGATCAGCACCGTCCTGGCGCTTACGGGATGCAGACAGAGATACTCCCTGACCGGCAGGGTCGACTTCCATCTTGCCAACAGGACGACAAGGCCGGTGCACTGGGGCGCGGCGAGAGAAAGCCCCAGGAACGCGACGAACCCGCTGGCGATGGCTGCGTTGAATTCCGCCCCGTCCGCACCGGGATTGGCCGCCAGGAAGACGACGCCGCAGGCGATCGTGACCAGCAGCGAAATGACAAGGAAAACCAGATAGACGACGACGGACAATCCCATCGTCGACCAGAGCCCCCACGGCCCTGGTTTTTTCCCCACGGCGACGGGTGCAGTCATGTCATGGGGATCGGTGGTGCATGATTGCATTTTCGGGCTCCTGGCCGGGCATGCGACGACAACAGTGTCGCGAGCATTATCGCGCCCGGATTGCTACCGTCCGGTTAACGCGCCCGGCCGCCTCGCCGCGCGCCCTGCTCAATGCCTGCCTGAAAATAACCCGATCTCATCGGGCAAACTGCATCGCGGCTGCACCGCGACTGCCTGAATCTGCACCGGCGCCTGCATCGCAGCTACATAAAAGCCGCCGGAAGGCCCGGCAAACCGCCCGGCCGCGCGCGCCGGGCGGACGCGATCTACCTGTTTATGCCTGTTTCCGGGTTCGGGCCGCCCCGGGCCCCGGGGTCAGAAATCCTCGCCGTCGAGGGTCAGAAGCGTGTCGTAGAGCTCCGGCCGGCGGTCGCGGAACAGGCCCCAGGCGGCGCGCGCGGCCCGGTTGGCCTCGAGGTCGAAGGCGGCGGCGACGACGGCCTGGTCGGCGCGGCCGGCCTCGGCCACCTTCTCGCCGGTCGGGCCGGCGACG
>Ga0210062_1000374_pt1 | contig 13762 bp, 10 predicted proteins | sample Muzzi_CordA_D2_FD_185528 | JGI IMG/M metagenome (GOLD analysis project Ga0210062, IMG submission 185528) | Wetland microbial communities from San Francisco Bay, California, USA, that impact long-term carbon sequestration - Muzzi_CordA_D2 (SPAdes) | ecosystem: Environmental > Aquatic > Marine >...
GCGACTGCGAGTCCCAAACAAAACTGTCGGAGAACGGTTCCGAGTCGCCAAGAACCGCCTCGCTGCCACAATCGGTCTGCGGCTGGAATAAAGCGGGTCGGACCGTCAGCAGCCTAAACGCATAACTCTCCCGCGCCCCGAGACTACGGCCTCACGAGCCCGCGACAGCCTACCACCGCTTAACGGATACCTAACAACACCCAGCTATTTACGGCTTTGCCCAGTCACAGGCAAGTGCATTGTTGTGGGTGAAACAAAGTAATCGGCGCCCGACACTGTAATCTACGCCAGAATATGGCAAACAAACTGTTAATTGATGCGGAACGACGCGAGTGGCGGAGCCCGTGGCACGACAGTTCGAGTTGACAGAGCAAGGGGGGACTGTCTGCGCACCAGTGGTGCGGGGAGTTGTCGCGGTAGTCCGGCTTCTACCCCCGTGTGAACGCTCCCTGAGGCAGTCCAATTGGCGGGAGCGATCGTCGTCGGTCGACGCACGCACAGCGGTTTTTCTTGCGGTGACGGCCCTTGCTTGGGTCCTCGCGTCCGTACGGCCCGCCGAGTGCCAGCTCCGACCTGCCGCCAGACAGGGTCAGACCGCGGTGGTTGACCGTGCGCGGGTCACGGTTAAGGGCGGTGTCACCCGATTGCAGCTGTCACTCACGGCCCGGCGCCTGCCGAAAGTCGCCACCTTGTCTGCGCCCTATCGCATGATTGCCGATTTCCCGGCCGCCCTGTTCCATCTCGCTCCCGGAGTCGGGCGTAGCGGCAAGGGGCTGATTTCGGCCTTCCGCTATGGCCTGATGAGACCTGGCGTTTCGCGTCTCGTGATCGACTTGAATGGCGCGTTCAGCGTTCGCGCGATGCGCATTATCGCCAACGGCGCCGGCCGCACTGACCTGATCTTCGAAATCGTTTCTGTGCCACCGGAGCGCTTTGCGCGCCAGGGCCGGGAATTCGTTGAACCTGTGAAGGCCGTCCTGCGCCGGGGGCAGTTCGATCACGCGAAGCACAAGGGCAAACATCAACCGGTGATTGTCATCGACCCTGGCCATGGCGGCCCTGACCCCGGCGCAATCGGCCGTTCGAATACGTACGAAAAGACCATCGCGTTGGCCGTTTCCAGGAAACTTGCCGCCCGCCTCCGCTCGGCCAACCGTTACAAGGTGCTGATGACCCGCACGCGGGATATATTCGTGTCGCTTGACCACCGGGTGGAACTGTCGCGCAAGGTCGGAGCGGACCTGTTCCTGTCATTGCATGCCGACGCCACGGTCGCCGGCGCCGAAACCGTCCGCGGTGCGTCGATCTACACCCTGTCCCGGCGCGCTTCCAATGCCCAAGCCCATCGGCTGGCGCAAAAGGAGAATGCAGCCGACGTGCTGGCCGGGCTTGCCGTCGTCCGGTCCGACACCGGCCATGAGGTCGAAAACATCCTCATCGATCTCCTCAATCGTGAGACGCGCGTCTTCTCCCATCGTGCGCAGGAGGCAATTATCCGCGCCCTTCGCGGTAAGGTGATTCTGTCGGGTGATCCGCAACGCTCTGCCGCTTTCAAGGTGCTCAAGCAGACCGGCGTGCCATCGGTATTGATCGAACTCGGCTATATTTCCCATGCCCGCGACGAACACAAAATGCGCAATCCCGTCTGGCAGCACAAGGCCGCCGACGCGATCGCCAGGGCAGTTGCGGAATATTTTGCAACCACGCGAAGCGTGATGCGTTGACGCAGCGGATGGTGGCGCGGTGGCAACGGCCCGAGGCTCGGACGCCTTGTCAATTGGGAAATTTTCGATCGTGCGACAAAGGTGCTATAGGCTGACGACATACTGTTGCGGTGATTTTTGTGCTAACTGCCTTGGTCGCCAGCAGCTTTTCGGGTTTCGATGTCAGAGGACCGCCTCATTTGTCGGTCACCAGACCGAGGGTACTCCGGCCCAGCCCGTGATCGTGTGTGCCTGCTTTAATGGGTTGGCGGCATATATGGTGAGGGACGTCGGAGCCGCGCTGGCAATCGTGGCGGCTCTACCATCAGTGCGAAGTGGCGACTGTCGGAACGCAGCATGACGCAACCACAATATCTGCCACCGCAGCCCCGGCGGAAACCGCGCCGACGCCGCAAGAGCTGGCTGCTAGGCACGCTCGGCTTCCTGTTCACGGCGGGGGTGTTCGTGTTCATCGCGGGCTCGACCGCGGCCGGTTATTTTATCTGGAAGGCGTCGCAGTCGCTGCCGAGCTACGAAAAGCTCGGCAAATACGAGCCGCCGGTGATGACCCGGATTCATGCCGGCAACGGTGCGCTGATCGCCGAGTACGCCCGCGAGCGCCGGATCTTCGTACCCATCAACACGGTACCCAAGCGCGTTATTGCCGCCTTTCTGTCAGCCGAGGATCGTCGTTTTTACGAACACGGTGGACTCGATTATGTCGGCATCGCCCGCGCCGCCGTGAACCTGGCGATGATCAAGCTGAAGCTCAAGCACGGTACGATTCAGGGCGCCTCCACCATCACCCAGCAGGTTGCCAAGAATTTTCTGCTGACGAGCGAACAGACCTTCGACCGCAAGCTCAAGGAAGCCATTCTTGCGATCCGCATGGAGCGCACGTTCTCGAAGGACAAGATCCTCGAGCTCTATTTAAATGAGATCTATCTGGGCGTCGGCTCATATGGCGTCGCCGCCGCGGCGTTGAATTATTTCAACAAGGAACTCAAGGATCTTACGATCGAGGAGGCCGCGTTCCTTGCGGCGCTTCCCAAGGCCCCCAACAATTACCATCCCCTCCGCCATCACGACCGCGCCCTGGCGCGGCGCAACTGGATCATTTCCAAGATGGCGGAAAATAATTACATCACGGAGGCCGAAGCCGCTGCCATCGAAGCCAAGCCTCTGACGGTCGATCTCAGGCGCGCTGGCGCACACATTTTCGCTGCCGAATTCTTCGCAGAAGAGGTGCGGCGTGCGTTGATGGCGCAATACGGCGAAGAGAAGCTTTACGAAGGTGGCCTTTCTGTCCGCACGACACTTGATCCGCGATTGCAGAAGATCGCCAAGACCACCCTCGTTGATGGACTCGTAAAGTTCGATCGCTCGAAAGGCTGGCGCGGGCCGGTCAAGCAACTCGATGTATCCGGCGATTGGGGTCTCAAGCTTGCTGAGATTGATTTGCCCAAGGACATCAAGCCCTGGCGCATGGGCGTGGTTTTGAGCGTTGATGCCAAGGAAATCATTGTCGGGCTGCGGCCTGCCAACACGGTGACCGGCAAGCCGGCGAAGGCGCGCGAGGCCGTCAAGATCCCGTTCGCCGAAATGAAATGGGCCGGCAAATTCGTCGCGACCGACAAGTCGCACGGTCCCAAACCCAAGCGCCCGTCCGACGTTGTGTCGGTTGGCGACGTCATCTATGTCGCGCCAAAAGATCCCGAGAACATTGCCGGTGTCTGGCAGCTCATGCAGATCCCCGAGGTCGGCGGCGGGATCGCGGTGATGGATCCACATACCGGCCGGGTGTTGGCGAGCGTCGGCGGCTTCTCGTTCTCGATCAGCCAGTTTGACCGCGCGATCCAGGCGAAACGCCAGCCCGGCTCCGCCTTCAAACCGCTGGTCTATGCCGCCGCCCTCGACAATGGCTACAAGCCGACCAGTATCGTGCTCGATGCGCCGATCGAAATCGAGCAGGGCCCCGGCAAGGAAGTCTGGCGGCCGGAAAACTATAACAAGAGCCGCTCCTACGGCCCCTCGACGCTGCGCATCGGGATCGAAAAGTCGCGCAACCAGATGACTGTGAGGCTGGCGCAGGACATGGGCATGCCTCTGATTACCGAGTACGCGGTCAACCGGTTCGGCGTGTACGACGAACTCCTGCCGGTGCTGTCGATGTCGCTTGGGGCCGGCGAAACGACGCTGTTGCGTATGGTCACGGCCTATTCCGTCCTCGCCAACGGTGGGCGCAAGATACAGGCGACGCTGATCGACCGCATCCAGGATCGGTGGGGACGCACGGTCTGGCGCCACGACGACCGTCGCTGCCCGGGCTGCAAGTCTGAGAGCTGGCACAATCAACCCGAGCCTGTGATCCCGGACGATCGTCGCCAGGTAATCGACCCGTTCACCGCGTATCAGACGACTTCCATTCTGCATGGCGTGATCGAGCGCGGCACTGGCCGGATCGTGAAAAAGATGGCGCCGGGTATCGAACTGGCTGGCAAAACCGGTACGACCAACGATTCCAAGGACACCTGGTTTGTCGGCTATGCACCGGATCTGGTCGTCGGCGTATTCGTCGGCTACGACACGCCAAAACCGATGGGCAAATCCGCCACCGGCGGCCACGTCGCGGCGCCGATCTTCGCGGAGTTCATGAAGGCCGCGTTCGCCAATCGCCCGACTGTGCCGTTCCGCCAACCGCCGGGCATCAAGCTGATCCCGGTCAACCATATGACCGGACTCCGCGCCGCTCCGGGCGACAAGGATGTCATCGAGGAAGCCTTCAAGCCCTACGAAGAACCCGATGATCCCAACTCGTTCCTCGGCTATCAAAGCCCCGACGGTACCTACGGCGGCGATACGCAGTCCGTGATTTCTGGCCGCGGCAAGGTCTACTGAGCGGGCCCGATCCAGCCATCCGCCGGAACGGTTTACATGGCTGCCTGAGCACCCTATATCGGCAAATCCGTTCAACAGTCGGGATGCCGCCCCACGAGCTGCCTGAGGAGCACGATCATGCGCGCTGACGCTGCAAAATTCGTCGACGAGATCCGCGAGTCGCTTGTCATCCTCCGGAGGCATCTTTGACTGGGATACCGCCGAGGACCGCCTGGCTGAACTGAATCACAAGGCCGAGGATCCCGAGCTGTGGAATGATCCGGCGGCAGCACAGATCCTGATGCGGCAACGCCAGAGCCTCGAGCGCCAGATCGAGGCGCTGCGAGAGGTGGAACAAAACCTCGACGATGCCATGACGCTGATCGAGCTTGGCGAAGCCGAAGACGACAAGGACGCCGTCGCGGAAGGGGAAGCCGCGCTTGAGCGCCTCCGCGACCAAGCCCAGAAGCGCGAAGTCGAGGCGTTGTTGTCGGGCGAAGCGGACGGCAATGACACATTCGTTGAAATTCATGCCGGCGCCGGCGGCACTGAAAGCCAGGACTGGGCCGAGATGCTCAGCCGCATGTATATGCGCTGGGCGGAAGCGCGCGGTTACAAGGTCGCGCTGCTGGAAGAGAGTCCCGGCGAAGAGGCCGGCCTCAAGTCTGCAACGATCGAGGTCAAGGGCGAGAACGCTTTCGGCTGGCTCAAGACCGAAAGTGGGGTCCATCGCCTTGTGCGGATCTCGCCATTCGATTCCAACGCCCGACGGCACACCAGTTTTGCCTCCGTCTGGGTCTACCCGGTAATCGATGACAGCATCGAGATCGAGGTCAACGAAAGCGACTGCCGTATCGACACCTACCGCGCCTCGGGCGCCGGCGGCCAGCATGTCAACACAACCGACTCGGCTGTTCGGATCACACACGTCCCGACCGGCATAGTCGTCGCCTGCCAGCAGGAGCGCTCCCAGCACAAGAACCGGGCGACCGCATGGGCAATGTTGAGAGCGCGTCTGTATGAGGAAGAGCTGCGCCGGCGTGAGGACAAGGCGAACGCCGAGGCGGCCAGCAAAACCGACATCGGCTGGGGGCATCAAATTCGCTCCTACGTGTTACAGCCCTACCAGATGGTCAAGGATACACGCACGGGTTACGAAAGTACGGACCCAGAAGCCGTCCTCGATGGTGACCTCGATCCGTTCATCGAGGCCGCACTCGCGCAACGTGTAAAAGGCGGAGCCGCGGCCGAGGTCGAGGATCTCCAATAATAAGCGGTTATCAACCGGCCGGCGTCCGACAAACAGCGTCGGTGTAGATCTGTCGGTATCAGCCGACCCCAGTAGTTAACGCGATGCCTCCTCCGAAAACTGGCAACATTCGACCTTTCGTTAATCGGCGCCTCGCCGCACCTAACTTCTGTGCGCGATTGCCGGGCAGGCGTCAGTTTTTTGCCAACAGGTGTGAGCAATAGGTTAAATCCTGTCTCGCGCTGGAAATCTCCCGCCTTTCCAAGCGTTTTTGGCGGGCTAGCCCCGCGATGTGCGCAATTCGTATGAATTTGAGTACGTATTTTTCGAAAAATTTTCCGGCATCTTATTGTTGGCGATAAGCGCTTGTTTCCCACCTCGGTTATGTTTCGCCCCGATTCAGCAGTTGTCTCGAATTTTATGATTTTAAGAAAGAGCTTTGATCATAAATCTCGGCAAACTGGCGCAAGCGAACTGGAGGATACTGTCATGCTTGCCGCCAAATTCGGGGAGTTCATCTCCTCGCGATCGGGCAATGTCGCCATCATATTTGCTTTCGCAGCCGTCCCGATCTGCGCCTTCGTCGGCTCCGCCGTCGACTACGGAACCGCGCTACGCGCAAAGACGCAGCTTCAGACGATTGTCGATGTCGCCGCCGCCGCGGGCGCCCGGCTTCCGGCAACGTCGAACGAAAACCGGACCCAAGCCGTCCTGAGCAGTTTCAGCACTAATGCCAGCACGACTGCGGTCAACGGCACCACGCCAGTCGTTGATGCAACGAACGCGAAGGTGACCGTCACGGCGAGTACTGATGTCGCAACGCACTTCATGGGCATCATCGGCGTCGATACCATTACGGTGACGGCCAGGGCAGTGGCGCGTTCTCAGATCGAAAACGGTGGGGTTGCGTGTCTTGTGGCGCTTAACCCGACCTCGGTGGATGGCTTTCATCTGCAGGGAAAAAACGCGGTTTCGTCGGAAAACTGCTGGGCCTGGGTCAATTCGACCGACCCCACATCGATCAACGCGGATGGCGCCTCTTCGGGAACGGCGCAGGGTTTCTGCACCGCCGGTCGGGTTGTCGGGCCCGAGCACTTCTCGCCACCGCCTTACACGGGCTGCAGCCCGATGGACGATCCGTTCTACACGAAGTTCGAGAATTACAATCCCCCCAGCACCTCGTGTGACCATACCGACTTGGAACTCAGCAGCGGCACATTCACACTTCAGCCTGGCGTTTATTGCGGCAACACTGTCTTCAAGCCGCAAGCCTACGTGACACTTCAGGCCGGTACCTATGTCTTCCGTGATGGCTATCTGGAGGTCCAGGCAGGTGCGTCGCTCACGGGCAACGGTGTGACGCTCTTCTTTTACGGCCAGAACACCCAGATGTTCGTTCGTGGTGGCGCCGACGTCGACCTCAAGGCGCCAGCCAGCGGCACCTTGGCGGGCTTCGTGATCGTCGACCGCAAGTTCGACTGGTATGACCCCTCGATCCGAGAGACAATCATCCGGGGTGGGGGTAGCCTGAAATTCGAAGGTATTCTTTACGCGCCGCAATGGAAGGTCACGATTAGTGGCAACAGCGACGTCAATCAGGACGCCAAGTTCTTCACGATGATCGCCGACACCATTTACATGGAAGGCAACGGCAAGATGCACATCAAGTCGGACGCCGCGGCCGCCGGCCTCCCCGATCTAATGCCGAAGATCAAGAATGGCCCGGTCATCCTGGAGTAGGCTTAAATACCCACCGGTTTCGCGACCCGTCGAGGCTCTCGGTTATCCGACCGGGAGCCTCGGCACGTTGAAGCGCGCACGGCCGGCCATCGAAATCTCAGCTTGATCGGACGCGGGCGTGTTTCTGGAAAGGGCTAGCGTTTCCGCACGACCGCGAAATGCCCGGCGCCATGCGGATTGCTGCCTGCATCTTCTTCGAACGTCGCGGCTTTTGCCGGGGTCGCAGGCTGGATAGAGGAATGAAATAGCCACGCTGCCCCGAAAATACCCAGGCTGAGCGCCAGCAAGCCGAACAAGGCGCGGCGCAAGAGCGAACCAGGACGCAAGCTATCGGGCGCGGCCCGCTGAGCCGCGACATCTATATTGCTAGTGGTCACGATGTCCCCCAAAAATCGTTGGCCAGCTAGATGAACCCTGCTCGCCGCCCCGTCAAGCCGCTCAGGCCATCCGCATGCACAATATGTTACGCCGTTGCGCGAAAGACTCTTCGCAATCTCACCGCACCCCAACCAAGCGCAGATCTGTGGCTTTGCGGCGGCGTCAGCGGGTCAAAAATATGCTTTCCCCACCTTCGGCTTATCGCCGTGTTGATGTTATTAGCGCTCGCCATAGCTGACCGCGAGGCCTGCCCGCACGTCCTGCTGGATGCCGTACTGCGGGAACGGATATCTGAACCCGTTCTTGGCCAAGGCGCGCATGCCGGCGATTGCCCGCTCGAGATCCTCGGGCGGCAGCGCCATCAGCATTTCGTCATCGAGCACGCCGCCATAGCGGCGCTCGGCGAAGCATGGGATCGAGAGTGACGGCTCGCGCTTGGCCAGCGCCCGGCCCCAGCTATCGGCGCACGCCGACTCGCCCACGACGGACCAGTCAAAGCGCTTGTAACCCGACCACTGCATCCCGTTGATGAAATACATCATGGCTCCGGGCGTCGCATAAAACAGTGCGATATCGGGTGGATCGAGCCGGCCGGAGCCGAGCGGCGCGATCGCCAGCGCTTCGTACTGGCCGTCCTCGACGCAATGCATGGCGGACTGATGCGCCGTGGCCCCGTCGAGATCCTCGAACCAAACCCCGACCATGTGCTGGCCGCTGCGCCACTCAGGCGTCTTCGCGCTGCCCAGTCCGACGACCGCCCGGCACTGCGCGCCGACAAGATCTTCCGCCGTGATACCCACCGTCCAGCCGAGGCGTGCGGATTGCGCCACGATCTGGTCGAGCGTGTGAATGTTTTTCGGACGACGGATGCGTTCGATCGCCTCCATGTCCGCCGCGCGCTCGAACATTTTCATGCCGAACGGGATCGAACGCAGCTTCAAAAGTCCTTCGAGCTCACGCGTCAGCTTGGGCAAAACCACCGGCCGCTCCTCCTGTCTTGTTTTCGGGATTTCCTATCGGTTCCACGGGAATTCCGCTCGCCGCCATCCGAACTTCATTCCGCCTTGAGAACAGTGGTGCCGATCATGCTGTCGCGCGTCACCAGGCTCGCCAGCGCGTCTTCACTCATGCCGTCCGTGCCTTCGGGTCGCATCGGCAGCACGATATAGCGCAAGTCGGCTGTCGAATCGTGCACCCGCACTTCCACATTGTCCGCCAGCACCGTGCCGAACTCCGCTAGAACGGCGCGTGGATCACGCACCGTGCGGCTGCGGTAGGCAAGGCTCTTGTACCAGGCCGGTGGAAAGCCCAGGAGCCCTTTCGGGTAGCACGAGCATAATGTGCACACGATCACGTTATGCACTTCGGGTGTGTTCTCGACGGTCTTGAATTCAGCAATCTCACCGATGTCGATTCCAAGCTCGTCCAGTGCCGCACGCGTATCGGCAAGCAGCCGCGCCTTGTAGCCTGGGTCGACCCAGGCCCGTGCGACGACCTTTGCGCCGAGCGCCGGCGTGCGCGTGTCAAACTCGTCGATTCGTCGCGAGATTTCCTCGGCGCTCAGAATGCCCTTTTCGATGAACAGCGTGTGCAGCGCCCGTTCCAGAACCTCGTAGGGCGTCGCCGGGCCGCGGTCATGGTCGGGCTGGAACGTGCGGTCGTGGTCATGGTCATGTCCGTCGTGCATCGGCGGTCTCCTCGGTCAATTCACTCCGCCGGCTCAAGCCAGGGCTGATAGATGTCGATGTCCAGATGGTCCGACGCCGGCCCGGCGTAGTCTTCCCAAAGCTCATTTTGGCGTAGGCGCACCGTGTAGAGCGGTTGCGCAGGCAGCCCCGGTCGGTGATAGGCCAGCTTCTCGGGATAGCGGAACGCGCCCAGAACCTCCGCGACGACGCCCGTCTTGCCGCGCACGAAACTCGGCGTCCTGCAGTGCCCGAGCGACGACCGGTCATCGATCCGGACGTGGTCGCCGACTTTGAAGCGCATCGGCGCAGCGGTTTCCAGCTTCATGACCGGCCTCCTTCGTCGACGCCGGTGTCGTCCCAAGGCACTTCGCCGGCAGCAACGGCGCGGCCGCTTGCCTCAAACTGCTGCGCCGCCTCTTTGAGCTTCTGTGCGAGCTCGTCGCGCGTGATCAGCTCCTGCTCGATCACCAGATTGCGCAGCGCCCGCACCCATTTCTCGTAGTACGCCGTGGCATCGTACTGTTGCTCGTTATAGCTCTCGATCACCCGGCGCAAGGCGTCTGTTGTGAACACGTGCCTTTTGGTGTTCAGGAGCACGATCATTGCATCGACGCGCTTTTCCCAGTGCGCGAGATCGTGTTCGGACATGTCGATCGGTCCGAAATCCATCCCGCCGATATCCTGCACGGTGCGCCCATCGGTGCCGGCGCGCGTTTCGTTTCGCTTGTCTGGAGTTGGCATACTCAGCCCCCCTTGTTCCGGCTCTTTTCACGGTCTGGCGCCAGTTTGCCGCCAAGCGGGGCGGGCCGGCAAGCCTGTTGGCCCAAAAACCGCGGCAGCAACGCCGAGAGATCACGTGCATGGACGAAGTCAGGAAATCCGCCCGACGATCTCGTCCGAGAGCGCGCGCAGGGCCTTGCCGACGTCGCCGGCGTATTTGCTGAGGAAGATGCGATCCTCGCCTGTAAACAGCGACGCTCTCTGCAGATGCGGAGCCAGAGGGATCGTCTGCTGAAAGCAGTCGAGCGCCTCATCCTCGCGCATATGCTGCTCAATCGTCTTGTCGTCGGCCGAAAACTTATCGACCATATTGACCACCACGCCGAGATGACTCGCGAGCCCCATCTCCGGATTGCGCGACCGGAACCGCTTGAGATACTCAAGCCCGCTGACGGCGAGAAAATCCGGTTTCACCGGCACGATCTGGAACTCGCACTCACGCAGCCACGTCTCCGTCATCACCGAAATGCCGGGTGCACAATCGACCAACACCAGGTCGACGTAGCGTTTCGCATCCGACAGGATCGTTCGCGCCGACATCCGCAGTTTCGAAAGATGCCCGCGCGCCGCAACTTCGCGCTCCAGAAGCGGCAGATCCATTTCCCCCGGCATCAGGTACATTTCGTCGGCTTCTTCGAGGTCGGAAACGCCGCCCATCACGTATTGCGGCCACTCCGCCTCGCGCGATTCAAGGATCGTACGAGCGAAATAGCCGACCAGCGTCTTCTCTTGTGCTCTGGCCTGCGCAAGCTGTTCGCCGGACGCCATCATCAGGCTCAGGCTCATCTGCCCGTCTGCGTCGATCAGGAGGATCGATTTGCCGTGGAACGCGCTGATCGTCTCCGCAATCGCCATTGTCAGCGTCGATTTTCCGACCCCGCCTTTGGCATTCATGATGGCAATTGACGTCATGTTGACCTGGTCGACCTCTGCACCCGGGCAGCGCGCACTCTCGAATTCAGACACAAGCGTTCCGCTCGTGGCGTAAGCAGGGCGAAACCGCATGAAATGGTGGATTTTGCCCTAGCGTGTTGCCGCACCCGCCAGCCGATCATCCCCACCAACGATCTGCACGAAATCACAACATACTGCACGCGAAAAATCATCACCTGCCCGCCGGTCGCTGCATATCCGCACGGTACACCGGACAGCATGATACCGCGCTGGCACCATCCGACCGACCTTCGCCGCAATTTGGCGCACGCCCTGTTCTTCGTCGCGGTCGCCATTCTGGCCATTGATCCAGTCGTCTGGCTCGTCGGAACCTGGCGCGATCCGGCATACAACTCGGCCGGACTTATGGTCATTTGCTTGTTTGTCGGATTGGCTCTGTGGAGCCTCACGAGCCCCGTTGTCCGTCAGCGCCACCACCGACGACGGTGGCTTCCGGTCGGACTGCTGGCTGCGTCCGCCGTCGTGCGATTGGCAGGCCAGATCCTTGCAATCAACACGCTCGGCGCGATCTGCCTCGTCATCGACGTGATCGCGCTCGCCATGCTGTTCAGGCTCGATGCGCGCGCCCGACCTGTGTCGCCGGTCTGGCTCGGCATCGTGTTCGCATTCACCTTACCCATCGAACGGATCCTGCAGCGCGCGATCGGCTACGGTTTGCAACATCTGTCGGCGGAGGGGGCCTACCGCGTCCTGTCGGCCGCGTTCGACCATGTTGTCTGTAACGGCGCCCGCATCACGATGGCCGGCACCGACGTGTTGGTCGACTTGCCGTGTTCCGGCGCCCGCGGTCTCGTCCTGTGTCTCCTGGCCTTCGCCGTGATGTGCGCGCTTGGCCGGCCGCGCCTGGGGGCAATCGTCATCGGCGGTATGCTCACCATCGCCGCGGCGGTTGTGGCCAATATCGTCCGTATCGTCGTCCTCGCGATCGGCATCGCCTGGCCGTCGCACCTCGGCGGCATCGATGTCATGGCGGCGCCGTGGCATGAGTTCATCGGGTTGTGTGCCCTTGGCCTCGCGGCCGCACCGATCCTGGTCTGGTCACGTTACGCCGCCGAACCGCCGCGCGCGCTCTGCCCCATCTTCAAGATCCCCCCGGCCCCTCTCCCCACGGGGGTGACGTCGGATGGCTGGTGGCTGTCCCCCCAGGCCGCCAGCCATCCGGCACGTCTTATCGCCGCTTCGGCCGCCTGCGTCGCCGGGCTGGTCGTCGTCAATCTGGCGCAACGTCCGCTTGACGTCGCAGGGGTGCCGGCACCGATTGCGCTGCCACTGACGCTCGCCGGCCATGTTGCCAACGCCGTCGCACTGACCGATCGCGAGCGCGCTTACTTCACGCGCTTTGGTGGTGCCGCGGCCAAGGCGCAATACGGTCCCGCAGCGGTCATGCTGATCCGCACCACGTCGCCGTTGCGCCACCTGCATGCGCCCGAGGACTGCCTGCGCGGTCTGGGTTTCGAGGTCCGTTATCTCGGCGCGTCGTTCGCCCCATTGCCGACGGCGGTCTACGCCGCGACCGCGCCGGACGGCCAACGCTATCGAATCGAGGTCAGCTTCGTCTCAGATCGCGGGGAGACCACCACCAACGTCGCGACTGCGGTTTGGCGCTGGCTTCAAGGCCGCGCCCGGACCTGGACGGCGATCCAACGTATCACGCGGCAGAATTTGCCGGATGCCGCGCGCCGACGCCTGACCGAGGCCGTGATGGCCGCTTTCGAGCTGCCACGCGCACGTACGGCTTCCATCACCCCTTCGATTGCCCCCAACAATGGAGATTGATCATGAAGCTCGCCTGGCTGATTACGCCTGCGATGGTGCTCGGCATCCTGCTGGCGCCGGTCGTCGGCTCTGCCGCCGTGCCTGATGACGACCGCATGGGCGGCCGCATGACCGCCCGCGTCGGCACCAAAACGTTTGCGCTCCCGACGCTCAAGACCGACGTCAAGGCCAGCGTCAAAGGCGATCTGGCCACGGTCGTCGTCACCCAGACGTTCGCAAATCCGACCGACGTGCCGCTCAATGCGACCTACCTGTTCCCGCTCAACAAGGACGCAGCGGTCTTTGCCATGACCATGCAGGTCGGTGACGAGATCGTCACCGCGGTCATCCAGAAGAAGGCCGAAGCGCGCAAGACCTTCCAAACCGCCAAGCGCGCTGGCAAGGCGGCCGCGTTGCTCGAACAGCGCCGGCCCAACATGTTCACCCAGGAGATTGCCAATCTGATGCCGGGCTTGCCCGTCACGGTGACGCTCAAATACACCCAGACCGTGCCACGCATCGGCGACGCTTACGAGCTGGTCGTGCCGCTCGTCGTCGGCCCGCGCTACGTGCCGCGTCATCACCGCGCCACCGATCGGGTCGCCGGCCTTGCGAGCGGGCCCGCGCCCGACGACACC
>Ga0210062_1000375_pt1 | contig 13753 bp, 12 predicted proteins | sample Muzzi_CordA_D2_FD_185528 | JGI IMG/M metagenome (GOLD analysis project Ga0210062, IMG submission 185528) | Wetland microbial communities from San Francisco Bay, California, USA, that impact long-term carbon sequestration - Muzzi_CordA_D2 (SPAdes) | ecosystem: Environmental > Aquatic > Marine >...
TCCTACGAGCCCGCACCGGCTACGGTCGAGCGCCGCGAAACCCATATGTCCTGGGTATTTCTTGCCGGCGATCGGGTCTACAAGCTGAAGAAGCCGGTGCGCTTCCCCTATCTCGATTTCTCCACGCTGGCGCGCCGCGAGGCTGCCTGTCGCGCCGAACTACGGCTCAACCGGCGACTGGCGCCCGACGTCTATCTCGACGCGCTGCCATTGACCCAACACGGCGGCAGCCTGCGGCTCGGTGGAGAGGGCAGGCCGGTTGACTGGCTGGTCAAGATGAAGCGGCTCGACGAGCACCTGATGCTCGACCAGTTGATTGAACGGGGTCAGCTCACCATTGCCCAGCTCGAGCGGCTCGCTGCGACGCTCGACCGCTTCTATCGCGCGGCCGCACCGGTCACGCTGTCGCCGGAGGCGCATTTGGCAGACTGGTGGCGGAGTCTTGCCTTCAACCGGCGCATCCTGCTCGATTCCCGCTTGAATATGCCCGCCGGCCTCGTGCGCCGCGTCGACTTGGCGCAACGCCGTTTCCTACGACAGCGCGGCGCGCTCATCGCTGCGCGCCTGCAGCGCCGCCGCATCGTCGACGGCCACGGCGATCTGCGCCCCGAGCACATCTGGCTCGACGACCGCGTGCGTATCATCGACTGCATTGAGTTCAACCCGCGCCTGCGCGTGGTCGATCCCTTCGACGAGATCGCCTTCCTCAGCCTCGAATGCGAACGGCTGGGCGCTGCCTGGGCCGGCGCTTGGCTCGAGCGTCACATGAAGCATCGCTTGCGTGACGGGCCGGCCGATGCGTTGTTCACCTTCTACCGCTGTCACCGCGCCAGCTTGCGCGCACGGCTCGCCGTTGCTCATCTGCTGGAAGCGCACCCGCGTACGCCGGACAAATGGCCGAAGCTGGCGCGCAACTATCTCGCGTTCGCAGACGCCGCTGCGCGCAGGCTCAACGCGATGCTCAAAACACCATAAGGTCGGTCAGGCTGCGCTCCTGGTGCAGCCGGCGGATCGCTTCAGCCAGCAAGGGCGCCGCCGGCAGGACGGTGAGCTTCTTGTTCGTTTCCGGATGATCGAGCCTGAACGGCGGCACGGCGTCGGAGACCACGACATGGTCGAGCGCCGGACCGGCAATCGCCTCGGCCGCGCCCTCCATGAACAGCCCGTGGGTGACGAGCGCAATCACCCGCGTAGCACCGGCGTGGCGGGCAGCATGGGCGGTGCGGGCCAGCGTACCGCCGGTGCTGATCAGGTCGTCGACGATAAGTGCGGTGCAGCCAGCGACATCGCCGGTGAACATTTCGCCGGAGACGACACCCGAACTGCGGTGCTTTTCCGCCAAGCCCTTACCGACCGGACGGCCAAGGGCGTCCTCCAGGGCCCCGCGCAGCATTTCCGCCCGCTTCATGCCACCGGCATCGGGCGAGACAACCGCCAGTTTGTCATCGGCGAGGTTCGCCTTCACATAGTCGACCAACAGCGGCGTGCCGGTCAGCGCCACGGTGCGGCAGCGGAAGGCGTTTTCAAAGGCGGCCGGGTTATGCACTTCCAGCGTCACCACGCAATCGGTGCCGATGCTCTCGAACATGGCAGCAATATAGCGGGTGGTGACCGGGTCGTTCGGCTTGGTGCGGCGGTCCTTGCGCGCGTAAGCGAGATAGGGCGTCAACGCGGTGACGCGCGCGGCGCCAGCATCCTTCACGGCGCCGATGAAGAACAACAGCCGGCAGAGCTTGTCGTTGGCGCTGTGACCGGGCTCGCCGTGCAGGCCGTGCACCACATAGACGTCGTTGCCGGCCACCGCATCGAGGGGCCTGGCCTTGTGCTCGCCGTCCTCGAATTCGCGCTCCTCATGCGCCGCCAGCGGCTGGCCCAGTGCCGCGGCGACGGCGCCGCCCAGCGTTTTGCTGGTCTCAAGCGCGAAGACTTGCAGGGGTGCGCCTTGCATCGGCCGCGGACTCCACAGAAGCAGCGAGCGCGCAAAACTTGTCGCATAGCGGCGCGCACTTCCTTGACCGCGATCAATAGCGCGAAAGCGGCCGCGCCGCTATCCGGGGAAGACAGGGGCCGACCGACTGATGAAACCGCCCACCGCAAGCGTGGCATGAGTGCCGAGCAGCGTAGCTGCCCGCCGCGGGCGCAGGTGTGCGGTCGGCAGACCGATTCTCCCAGCGCGGCTGTCGCGAACGGTGCGGCGCTGATCATGTCGAATGAGCCGGCGTCCCCGGTCGCCCGCGCGCGGCGGGTCGGCGCAGGCGGAAGCCGCACCCTGTTACGGGTGATCCGTCCCCGCCAGCACGGCGCGGGTCTGCTCGTCGGGGCCGAATTCCTCGGCGCTGTCGATGTCGAGTAGCTCCGCCAGCCGTGTGCGGGCGCGGTTGACTCGCGACTTGATGGTGCCGACCGCGCAGCCGCAGATGCCCGCCGCTTCCTCGTAGGAGAAGCCGGAGGCGCCCACCAGCACCAGCGCCTCGCGCTGGTCGGCCGGTAATTGCGCCAGCGCCGCACGGAATTCCTTGAACTCGACCTGGCCGTGCTGTTCCGGTTGCGACTTCAGCGTCTCGGCGTAGCGGCCTTCAACGTCCTCCACCTCGCGCCGGCGCTTGCGGTATTCGGAGCGGAAGTGGTTACGCAGGATGGTGAACAGCCAGGCCGACATGTTGGTGCCGGGCTGAAAGGAATCGATATTGGCGAGCGCGCGCAGCAGCGTCTCCTGGACCAGGTCGTCGGCGCGGTCTACGTTCCCGCTGAGCGAGATCGCGAAGGCGCGGAGACTGGGCACCGCGGCGAGAACGGCCTTGCGGACTGATTCGTCCATCGGCATCAGCGCTTGTCCTCGTTTCCATCGCCGTTCAGTCGATTCAGCAGTTCGGAAAATCGATCAGGCACGCCCTGGCTCACCACGTCGTCGTACATGGCGCGCAACTGTTGCCCGAGACGCGCCTGCACGTCGCGGCCCAGCCGGGCCGTCTTTGCATCGGATTTCTTGCGGGATACCGCGGTTTCCATCACTGTTTTTCGCCCTGCAGGCTTATGATCGTCGTTCATTTCACAATCCCAAATGCCCACACCGCCTCGCTTATTCTGGCGGCGGCCCCCATCGGGTGTCGAAGCAAAACCCTTGAGTTGGCCGATGGTTCCGGCCCCTCGGGAACTTTTTACACCAAGCGGCGTTGGGTGGGTTAGGTTGGGTGGCGGTCCGGGCCCCGGGTGACCGCTGCGCTATTTTGATCGGGAGGGATTCTTGTCGATATCTCAGTCACTTGCACAGCATCTTCCGTATCTGCGCCGCTACGCGCGCGCGCTGTCGGGCAGCCAGGCTTCCGGCGACGCCTATGTGGAAGCGACGCTGGAAGCGGTAATCCAGGACCCTTCCGTGATTGAAACCGGCGCCTCCACCCGCGTTGCGCTCTACCAACTGTTCAGCAAGATCTGGAATTCGGTGGCGGTTAACGGCAAGCCGGCCGCCGAAGCCGGGCTGGCCGACCACGCGGTCGAGCGGCACCTGGCGCAGATCGCGCCGCTGCCGCGCCAGGCGTTCCTGCTGGTGGCGCTGGAGGGTCTGTCGGAGGACGACGCCGCCAAGGTGCTCGACGTCGACGTGCCGACCCTGCGCAAGCTGGTCGACGACTCCGGTCGCGAGCTCGCCGCCGAGATCGCCACCGACGTGCTCATCATCGAGGACGAGGCCTTTATCGCGCTGGATCTCGAAGGGCTGGTGGAAAGCCTCGGCCATCGCGTGCTCGGCGTTGCGCGTACCCACTCGGAGGCAGTGGCGTTGGCCAAGACCAAGCGGCCGGGCCTCATCCTTGCCGACATTCAACTGGCCGACGGCTCGTCCGGTCTCGACGCGGTCAACGAGATGCTGCGAACCTTCGAGGTGCCGGTGATCTTCATCACCGCCTATCCGGAGCGCTTCCTGACCGGCGAGCGACCGGAGCCGGCCTTCCTTATCGCCAAGCCATTCCAGCCGGCCACGGTATCGGCGGTGTTGAGCCAGGCGCTGTTTTTTGAGCGCAATGCCAGGCGCCGCGAGCGGCAGGCAAGCTGAGCGCGTGGGCGGGTAGATGCGTGCGGCGAGAGCGTCGCCGTGCGTCTGTTGGCATGAGCGCGGACCGGCTGCAATAAAGTGTGGACGAAGTGCGCGGGCGGGACGCCGAGCTAGCGTGTTCTGTCACCCTTGCGGGCCAGGGCATAGCCGAGCATCACCGCCTCAACGAGCATGACCAGCTGCATTTCACGCTGTCCGCTCAAGGTCGGCATGTTCGCCTTGTTGTTCGTTGACCTGCGGCCCATCATCCATAAAACAATCAGTGCAATCAGGGCGGCCGCGGTGAAGATCGCGCCCATGATCAACTGCGCGTTGAGCACGCCAAAGCGCATGGCCAGCTCGATTTCGCCTGCGCTGATGAAGTAATAGACCGAGACCAACGCGAAGATGGCCATCACCAGTGCCACCAGCAGGCGCCGAGCCAGACGGCCGGCAACCTGCTCGATGGCGGACATGGCAAGATGATCGAGGCGCATGATATTGAACCGGTTGGCGTTTAACGCCGGTTGGCGAGGCCTGCGAGGAATCCGACGCCGGCGGCGATGCCGAGCATCAGCAGCGGCCGGTGCTCGACTTCATCGACCAGCCGCTTGACCGCATCCGCTCCAACGCGCGAGGTCTCGTCGGCGACCGATTGACCCATCGTGGAGGCGCGCTCGCGCACCCGGCTCATGATGTTGTCCAGCGCCTCGCTGACAAAACCGCTCACATCCGCCGACGCGCCGGCAGCCTCGTCTCTGGCCGTGCCGGACAGGCGCCGCAGCCGCTTCTCCAGATCAGTCATCAAATCTTCGATCGCCGCGATTTCCTCGGCCGTTGCGGATTTTGTTGAACGTGTGGTCATTGCTGGCCCTCATGTTGTCGCCGCAATTGATGGAACTCGTGATAGACCAACGTAAGCGGGGAGAGAAAGTTCCCCTGGGCCACCCTTGTCGCCGTCGGACAGCCGGTTGGCGGATGCACATGAAACCATTTGTCGCAATTCCCGTTAACCGCTCGGGCCGCCCATGCACGGGAGGCGAACACGGCGCAATGTGGCAGGCGAGAATGTGGCAGGCGAGTATGTTGCCGGCACACGCAATGGCGGCCAGGCGGCGTTCAGGCCCGTTTCATTCGAGATGCGGCGGGATGCCGAAACACGCACATCGGACACTTGTATAACGCCATGGCCCACAACACGCCGCCGGCGGACAATGCGGACCTTGCCCGACTGCAAGCGGAATGTCGGCGGCTGCAGGCGCAGGTCGACGCCCAGGCCAGCGAACTCAACTTTTTGCGCGCGCGTTTTGCCCGCTATGAGACGGCGCTGCGAGGCCCGCAGGTCACCGTCTGCATGCAAGATCGCGAGCTACGCTACACCGCCATCAGCAATGCCATGTTCGGGCGCGCGGCGAACGACATTCTCGGCCGCACCGATGCGGATGTCCTGCCGTCTGAAGTCGGCGCGGCCGTCATCGCCTTGAAGCGCGAGGCGCTGACCAGCGGCCATGCGCAGCGCACCGAAGTGATGGTGGAGGGCGCGCAAGGCTCGCGCTGGTACGACCTTCACATCGAGCCGTTGCGCGACGAGGCCGGCTCGGTCATCGGGCTCACCTGCGCATCGGTCGACGTGACCGAACGCAAGGACGGCGAAGCGCATTTGCGCCTGCTGTTGCGCGAGCTGACGCACCGCTCGAAGAACCTGCTGGCGGTAATCCAGTCGATGGCGCGGCAAACCGCCCGCCATGCAGGCTCGGTGGAGGCGTTTCTCGGGCTGTTTGGCTCCCGCGTGCAGGCGCTGTCGGTGGCGCACGACCTGCTGGTGCGCGAGAGCTGGTACGGTGCCTTGGTGAGTGAATTGATCCGTTCTCAGCTCACGCCTTATCTCGACAGCGATGAAACACAGATCGCAATGGAGGGGCCGCCGGTCACGCTCAAGCCGGAAGCGGCGCAGAATCTCGGGCTTGCGTTGCATGAGCTTGCCGCCAATGCGGCTAAATTCGGCTCGCTCTCCGTCCGCGAGGGGCGCGTTGCCGTGAGCTGGGACCGTCGCGAACATGACGGCGGCCAGGCACTGGCGCTCGATTGGCGCGAGCAAAACGGGCCGCAGGTCAAGCCGCGCCGCAAGCACGGCTTCGGCAGTCTGGTGATCGAGCGCAACCTTGCGCGCGCGCTCGATGCCGAGGTCGAATTGCGCTTTGATCCCAAAGGGTTGCATTGCTGCATCGTGATTCCGGCAAGTCAACTGCTCGCCGCCCGCTAGATACCGTTTGGAACGATTTTTGCGGCCCGCCGTTATCCCTTCGCGTGCGCCCGAACGGCGCAACGGAGAATACAATGCGCGGGTTCGCAGCAGGCATGGTAGCGGGAGTCTTGGCGGTGGCGGCGACCAAGCTGATCGCCTCGCCGGGTGCGCTGCCCCTTGCCGTTGTCGGCGTGGACCCCGCGGCCGCCCAAGGCGCGGCGGTGCAATGGGTCGATCGCAGTCACAAGGGCGACCGGCTGGATACAAAGGGCCGCGTGTTTTTCAAACGGGAACAGACACGGGCGCCAAAACCGGAACGAATTCTCACCGGCTGCGAGCCGGGTATCAGCCCGCTGTCTGCATCTGCCCGCGCAGGCAATTTCCCGCGTCGCTGCGTCGCCGAACTCGAGGTGCTGCGCGCGGAGGGTTGATTTGGGAACCTGGCGCCGTTCGAGGGCCGCTCGCGGGGAACCCGGCGGCGTAGCTTTGCGTTGTTCGGGGAATTCATCATGAAACAGGAGTTGGACATGCATAGACCTCTGAGCGCTCTTGCCGCCCTCGCACTCGTCGCGGCGGTAGCCGCGCCGGCGCCGGGCCTGGCCCAGGGAGCCGACCGGACCAAGGTCGGTACGCTGAGCTGCGATATTTCCGCCGGTATCGGCGTCATCATCGGGTCCAAGAAGAACGTGACCTGCATGTTCACCCCCTCGCAACCGGGCCCGCGTGAGGTGTACACCGGCTCGATCACCAAATTCGGCCTCGATATCGGCGCCACCTCCGGCGGCCAGATGGTCTGGACGGTTTTTGCCCCGTCCAAAGGCCAGCATGGTGCGCTGGCCGGACATTATGCTGGCGCAAGCGCAGAGGCCACCGTCGGCGCCGGCGTCGGCGCCAACGTGCTGGTCGGCGGCTCCAATCAGACCGTCTCCTTGCAGCCGGTTTCGGTGCAAGGGCAGACCGGACTCAATCTCGCGGTTGGCGTTGCCGGTCTCGATTTGCGCCCGGCGCGCTAACGCGCACGGCTGAGTTACGCCGATTACCAAAAAAAGCGACGGCCGCCCGCCAGGGCGGCCGTTTGGACGTGGCGCGAAGTGCGGAACCTTCAGCCGAAGGTGAAGGCGTCGTGATAGGCGCCCTGTACGCTGCCGCCGGGTACCGGGCCGCCGCCCGGCACATGCACCATGTTGCCGATCACCGCGCATGTCGCGCCGTGCAGACCATGGCGCGGGATCGCCATCGGGGTGAGTTGCTCCCACGAGTCAGTTTTGGGGTCGTAGGCTTCGTTGGTGCCGAACACCTTGCCGGTGGCTTCGCCGCCGAACACCACGATCTTGCCGTTGATATAGACGCAGGACGGCCCGCTGCGGGGCGTCGGCAGCGGCGCGCGGAAGGTCCAGCCGTCGGTCTTGGGATCGTAGACTGCGTTGAGTCCGGTATTGAAGTCGTAGCTATCCATGCGGCCGGCGATGGCGTGGATTTTCCCATCGACCACGGCAACGCCCATGTGGTCGCGCTGGCCGACGAAGGGCTGCGTGCCGGTCGAGCCGCGCATGCCGGCCAGGAACGTGTATTTGTCGGTCACCGGGTCGTAGATCTCGTGCCATTCGACCGAGCGCACGTCGCGGCCGCCGAGCAGGTGAATCTTGCCGTCGAGCCCGATCGCCGAGATGGCGCCGCGCGGGCGGGCAAGGCCAGCGATCGGTGCCCACCGGTCGGTGGCCGGATCGTAGACGAAGCACCTGGAATGCGGGCAGCGGTTCTGCTCGATGAAGCCGCCGAAGGTGTAGACCTTGCCGTCGAGCGAGCAGCCGGCCACGTGATTGCACGGCAGCGGGAAGGGCGCCCTCAACGCCCAAGTCCTGGTCTTGGAATCGTAGATCTGGTGGAAGTTGCCGTCGACGCGATGCTTGGCGTAGCCGGCGATGACGTGGATCCTGCCGTTGCATTCGATCACCGCGTGCTCGCCGGTCGGCACCGGCAGGCGCGGCTGCTCCACCCACGTGCCCGGGTTCGCCGCCATGGGCGCCACGCTGGTCATGTAGCGTTGCTTCTCGACCGTCTTGGGGATGTCGGTGATCGACTTGTCGTTCAGACCGAGAAAAACCGGAAGTTCCTGTTCTGGTGCCATGATGGACCTCAACTGACATAACTCGGGACGGCGTCCCGCAATAATTGACGCGTCAGCTCGACGCCTTCGCGCGCGACGTCATGGGGCGAGCGCGCCCACAGGTCGGGATTGGGGGCTTCGTAGGAGAGGTAGCCGGTGTAGCCCTTCGCGGCGAGCAGCCCGAGCACCTCTTTCCACTTGACCACGCCCTTGCCGGGAGCGAGCCGGTCGGTCGGCCGGCGGATACCGGTCACCGGGTTGGGCGAGACGTCGCTGTACTGGAAGCAGTAGATCTTGTCCGCCGGCAGGTGGCCGAAGCTCGCGCCGCCGGCGCCGCTGCGATGGAAATGGTAGGCGTCGATCAGATAACCACAGTTCGGCTTACCGGCGCCTTCGACCAGTTCCTGCAGGACGGCGAGGCTGTTGAGCACGTCGTGTTGCGAATTGAATTCGATGGCGAGCTTGAGCCCGTATTCGCCGGCGATGTCGCCCGCCTGCTTGAGATAGTCGAGCGCCTGCGGAATCGGCCCGGCGATCTGTCCCGGCGCGCTCATCAGCATCTTGCAGCCGAGCGCCACGGCGTTCTCGCAGGATTCGCGGAACACCTGGAACAGCCGCTTGCTTTCTTCGCCGCTGGCGAACAGCCAGCCATATTCAACGCCGAGCACGCCGACCGGAATGCCGGCGGCGCGGATCAGGTCGAGCACCTCGCCGTTGCGCATGCCGGCATCGAAGCAACGCTTGAAGTCGGTGCGGCGCAACTCGACCGCGTCGAACCCGCCCTGTCTGGCCGCGTCGAGCGCGGTCTTCAGCGGCGTCGTGTCGATGGTCCACATGTGCAGGGCCAGCCGTCCGAACTTTTCGGTCATGAGGTCAGCACCTTTGGGCAGGCGGACGCCGATGTCGCGTTAATGCGGTGGATTGCGGGCGGGAATTGTCGCGTGTTGGGCAGCGCATGACCAGTGCAAACTGGTTCTATACGCGGCCCGCAAATTTCGGTGTGTGAAAAAGAAAGTTGGCTGCCGTTCCTCAACACGTATCGACCCATGTGCCGGAGCCCGGAGGCTTCGTTCAGGCGGATTTTGAAAGATGTCCTAGAATTGCATTGAAAGGTAGCCCGAGCCGGGGCTGCATAGGGCGGCCGTTTCCGAGGAATCTTGTCTGACCTCCCGTTGCCAAAACGGGGCTCGGACTCACATTCAACCCGGACCGTTTTTGCGGGGGCGGGTCAATTTTCGGTACACACGGTCGTTGCCGCTTCGATTGCCTCGCCGAGCCGTTCGACGATGGTGTCGAGCGCCGGCGCGTCGACTATGAAAGGCGGCGCCAGCAGCACGTGGTCACCGCGGGTACCGTCAGCTGTACCGCCCATGGGATAGACCATCAGCCCGCGCGCCATCGCCTCGCTCTTCACGCGCGCGCCGATTTTCAGCGCCGGATCGAATGGCTGCTTGGTCCCGCGGTCGGCGACAAGCTCGACAGCCTGGAACAGGCCGCGTCCGCGCACGTCGCCCACGAAGGGATGATTTCCGAACCGTTCGTTCAGCCGGCGCGCCAAATACGCTCCTTGCGTTCGCACGTTGGCCAACAGATTGTCGCGGCGGATTACCCGCTGTACGGCCAAGGCGGCCGCGCAGGCGAGCGGATGGCCCATGAAAGTGTGGCTGTGCTGGAACGCGCCCGAGCCATCGGCGATCGCCGCGAAGATCTTGTTCTGCATCAGCACCGCGCCGATCGGCGCATAGCCGCCGCCGAGCCCCTTGGCGATCGCGATGATGTCGGGACTGATGCCTTCCTGTTCACAGGCATGCAGCGTGCCGGTGCGGCCCATGCCGCACATCACCTCATCGAGAATGAGCAGGATTCCGTGGCGGTCGCAGATTTCGCGCACGCGCTGAAAATATCCGGGCACCGCCGGAGCCGCACCGAGTGTGGCTCCGACCACGGTCTCGGCTACGAAAGCAATGACGTTCCCGCCGCCAAGCGCGGAGATCTTGTCTTCGAGTTCCCGGGCGAGGCGCTCGCCGTAGGCCTGCGAAGTTTCGTCGGCGCGCCGCTCGCGATATTCGTAGACCGGCGAAACATGGTGCGTCTGGATCAGCAGCGGTTCGAATGGCGCGCGTTGAAATGGTCGCCCGCCGATAGCGAGCGCGCCCAGCGTGATACCGTGATAGCTTTGCCGCCGAGCCACAATGGTGCGCCGCTGTGACTCGCCGCGCTCGATAAAGTACTGGCGCGCGAGCTTGAGCGCGGCCTCGATCGCCTCCGATCCGCCGCTGACAAAGAAGGCATGATCGATACCGGCCGGTGCGTGTGAAACGAGATCATCGGCAAGTTCCTCGGCCGCCTCCGTAGTGAAGAAGCTGGTATGCGCATAGGCGAGCCGATCAAGCTGCGCATGCATCGCCGCCAGGACGTCGGGATGCGAATGTCCAAGACACGAAACCGCGGCGCCTCCGGAGGCGTCTATGTAGTCCTTGCCTGCGTTGTCGCGAATGAAGATGCCGTGGCCGCTGCCGGCGACCGGATAGGATTGGCCGATGTGACGATGAAGTACGTGGGTCATGCGATTGACAAGACAGGTTGTATTACGCGCAGATCGGATCTCAGCGGTTTGATCGAACAATGTCAGTTGCCGAGTACACCCAAGGCGCGACTGTGCGCAAGTGGAAACGGTGCATGGGCAGGCGGATCGGAATTGAAACTGGCGGGACGTTCACGGACGTGGCCCCGGTCGACGAGGTGGGCGATCACCTCGGCCGCGCCGTCGACAGGGCCTTGCCGCCATCTTATTCAGCACCGCGGTTGGCCGGCGCCGCGCCTGCCTGCTCGCGACGCTGGCGGACGAGCTGCCCGGCGATGACGAGGCCCAGCAGGAGCAGGGCGAACGGATATGTCAGCCGCTTCGAGGGCAGCCCCAGCTGTTCGACGTCAACGTCCGTCACATAGTCGCCAGGCTTGACGCCGACCTGTTCCGCCAGCCCCTCCCGCTGCAGGTCAACGACCTTGAACCGGCCGTCCTCGGCCCTTTCGAGCTTCAGGCCATAGCGGCCGTATTCGGGGTCCGGCAGGGTGTCAGGCGTAACGATGCGGTACAGCTTCAGGCGATCGCCGTAATTGGTCTCGCGGGTTATGTGCAGCCGCATCGAGCGGCCGGGCGCGGCCACCGGTTCGCCAGTGGCGAAACGCTCCATGTTGACCGAGTTGAACGGCGGATAGAACTGGTTCATCACAAAATCGGGCCGGAACAGCGCGATCATCACGATCAGCAGCGCGATAGCCTCGTACCATTTGACCTTGACGATCAACCAACCTTGCGTGACCGAGCTGAAGCAGAAGATGGCGAGCACCGAGAGCACGAAAACCATGATGCCCTGCCACCAGCTGTCCACACCGATCAGCAGGAGTTCCGGATTGAAGATGAATATGAACGGCAGCACGCCGGTACGTATGTCATAGAGGAACGACTGCACGCCCGTCCTGAGCGGGTCCGCCCGCGAGATCGCTGCTGCGGCGAAGGCGGCCAGGCACACCGGGGGCGTCGAATCCGCCATCAGCCCGAAGTAGAACACGAAGAGGTGCACGGCGATGAGCGGCAGGTCCAGCCCGGCGGCGGTGCCGAGTTCGACGACCACGCCGGCGAGCAGCGAGGCGACAACGATATAGTTCGCAGTCGTCGGCAGGCCCATCCCCAGGACGAGGCACAACACGGCCACCAGCACCAGCAAGATATAGACGTTGCCGCCGGAGATCACCTCGATCAGCCCCACCATGGCATTGTTGAGGCCGGTCGATGACACGGCGCCGACAATGATGCCGGCCGTGGCAACGGCGACGCCGATGGTGACCATGTTGAGCGCGCCCGCCACCATGCCCTCGACGATTTCGGTAAAACCTTCCTTCAGCTCATCGGACACGTTGCGGTCTTGCTGCCAGCTCGTGAACGCCATGCCGGCGACAATCACCAGGGCCACGGCGAGTCCCCAGAGGGTAGCGCTCGTGATGTCAAAACCGAGCGCCCAGCGCAGCGCGGTGCTGACGAGTACGGGAAGCCCCAGTGGCACGACAAGGTAGGCGTGGTTGAACCGCTTCGGGAAAACCTTCGCGCCCAGCATGATCAACATCATCCAGGCGATCGAGTAGAATACCGCGCTCGACGCCGACCAGCGCTCGACCATCAGCAGATAGATGAGCACGATGATCGGGATCAGATAGTGCAGGCCGTTGATGAAGGTGGACCAGAGCCGCGGAATCTCGGACTTGGGGAGACCGGAGAGGCCAAGCTTCATCGCCTCGAGATGCGAGATATAGAGGAGTGCAATGTAGCTGGTCAGTGCCGGAATGATGGCGGCGACCACGACGTCGAAGTAACTGATACCGATGAATTCGGCGATGATGAAGGCGGCAGCGCCCATGATCGGCGGCATGATCTGCCCGTTGGTGGACGCCGCCACCTCGATTGCCCCGGCCTTGATCGCCGTAAATCCGGTGCGCTTCATCACCGGGATGGTGAAGGTCCCGGTGGTGACCACGTTCGCGATCGAGGAGCCCGAGATCGCTCCGGTCATGCCCGACGCCAGGATCGCCGCCTTGGCGGGCCCGCCCCGATATTTGCCGACCATGGCGAATGAGAGGTCGAGAAAATACCTGCCGGCGCCGGCGCGTTCGAGCAACGCCCCGAACAGCACGAACAGAAACACGAAGCTGACCGACACATCGATCGGGATCCCGAAAATGGCCTCGCCGCCGAGCCATTGGTAGCCGATGAGCCGCTTCAGGGAGACGCCCTTGTGGGCAAGGATGTTTTGCACGTCCTCGCCGAGGAAAGCGTAGAGCAGCACAACGCCGCCAAGTACGAACAGCGGTATGGCAAAGCCAGGCCGGCCCTTGACCGACTGATAGGCGCCGCCCACGATGAACAATCCGGCGATGGCCGTGATCAGGATATCGACGCGGGGGCCGAGGACCGAGTACAGCAGGAATATGCCGGCGACGATGACCAGGGGGATACCGATGCTGCGCCGCGTCGCCTCAAGCAGCAGGACGATGCCGACGCCGCCGATAATGCCTTCGAGCGAAATCGTGATCCTCGCCCACTCGACGGTCATGAGGATGCCCTGGCGCTCGACCAGGCCCCTGTAGGCGATGAAGAGGTAGAGCGCCGCGCCGCTCGAGATCAGCGCAAGGAGGATGTCGTAGACCGCGATCCGCCGATGCGACAGGCGGCGCGCGGCGGGGAACATCAGGTAACAGAGCAGCAACGCGAAGCCGAGATGGATGCCCCGTTTCTGAACGTCGATCAGCCACAGCGACGAAGGCAGGGGCGAGGCGATCCAGAGCTGGAATAGCGCCCAGAGGAACGCAATCGAGC
>Ga0210062_1000376_pt1 | contig 13731 bp, 12 predicted proteins | sample Muzzi_CordA_D2_FD_185528 | JGI IMG/M metagenome (GOLD analysis project Ga0210062, IMG submission 185528) | Wetland microbial communities from San Francisco Bay, California, USA, that impact long-term carbon sequestration - Muzzi_CordA_D2 (SPAdes) | ecosystem: Environmental > Aquatic > Marine >...
CGTACTGCCATGGCCGCTTCCTGAAGCGCCTCGGCAAAGGTCGGATGGCCGTGAACGGTCCGGGCGATGTCTTCGGAACTTGCCCCGAATTCAACAGCCAGAACACATTCGGCAATCATATCGGCCGCTCGCGGTCCGATGATGTGCACACCTAAAATTCGGTCGGTTTTGGAATGGGCGATGAGCTTGACAAAGCCGTCCTTTTCTCCCATACACCGGGCTCGTCCTGCACCGGAGAAAGGATACGTGCCCACACAATAGGGAATATTTCTCTCTTTGACCTGTTCTTCAGTCAGCCCGACACTGGCCACCTCCGGCCAGGTGTATACCACCGCGGGAATGGCATCGTAATTCACTTCACCGGGGAGCCCGGCAATGCATTCCGCCGCCGCGATACCTTCTGCCGACGCTTTGTGAGCCAGCATGGGACCCGGAATGAGGTCTCCGATGGCATAGACGGTGGGGATGTTGGTTCGATAAGATTCGTCCACCAGAACATGTCCGGTTTTAGCGTCTGTCTTGACACCGACGTCTTCCAGTCCGAGATGTTGTGTCAAAGGCCGTCTTCCAACGGAAACCAGCAGTCGATCACAGGACAGTGCCTCTTTTTTATCTTTATTTTCAAGGGTTACCCGAACACTGTTTTTTTGAATTTTGGCACCTGAAACCCGGGTATTGAGACGAATGTCGATCCCTTGTTTTCTGAGTATCCGGTCCAGCGTCCGGCCCACCTGCCCGTCCAAGGTTGTTGCAATTTGGGTCAGCATTTCCACCACGGTGACCTTTGCCCCGAGACGCAGCCACACGGATCCCAGTTCAAGACCGATATAGCCTCCACCCACAATACCCAGATGTTTGGGTACTGTCTTAAACTCAAGTGCCTCGGTGGAAGTGACGATCCGTTTTCCGTCAAATTCAAGACCCGGAACCTGTACCGGCGAACTTCCGGTGGCCAGAATAATCGATTTTGCCTGGAGGGTTTGGGCGGTTTTTTTCCGGGCAGAACCGGTATTTTGTCGAAGTTCAACGCGATCCTCTCCGGCAAGGCGGGCGGTCCCTTTTAAAATTTCTATGTTATTGCCTTCCAAAAGTTTGCGGACGTTCCCGGTCAGTTCTTTAACGACCTGTTCTTTACGGGCCATCATAGCGGAAAGGTCGACGGTCAATTTTCCGGTTTTTATGCCGTGTTCGGCAAGGTGATCCTTGGCCAGGTGATAGTATTCACTGGAATCGAGCAGGGCTTTGCTCGGAATACAGCCAACATTCAGGCAAACGCCGCCCAGACGGGTCTCCTTTTCAATGCACGCGGTTTTCAGTCCCAACTGGGCTGCTCGAACCGCCGCAACATACCCTCCCGGACCGCTCCCGACAACCATAAGGTCGTAGATCTCTTTTTTCGCCATTTTTATATCTCCATCATAATCCTTTCGGGATTTTCAATACACTCTTTGATTCTCACCAGAAATGTGACCGCTTCCCTGCCGTCCACAATGCGGTGATCGTAGCTCAACGCCACGTACATCATGGGCCGGATAATTATTTCGTCATCCACAACCACGGGCCGCTTTTCAATTTTGTGCATCCCCAGAATACCGCTTTGGGGTGTGTTTAAAATAGGTGTACTGAGCATAGAACCGAACACGCCGCCGTTTGTAATGGTAAATGTTCCGCCCTCAAGGTCAGCCAGCTCAAGGCGGTTGTTTTTAATTTTATCCACAAAATCTACTATAGCCTGTTCTAATTCGGCAAAACTCAGCATGTCCGCATTTCGAATCACCGGCACCACCAGTCCTTTACCGGTACCGATGGCAATGCCGACATGATAATAATTATGGTACACAATATCACTACCGTCGACAAATGCATTAACCTGTGGAAATTCTTTTAGCGCTTCGATGCTGGCCTTGATAAAGAAAGACATAAACCCCAAAGAAACCCCGTATTTTTCTTTAAAAGTCTCCTTGAACTGTGTACGAAGATCCATGGTATGGGTCATATCGATCTCATTAAAGGTCGTGAGCATGGCGGTAGAGTGCTTGGCTTCCAAAAGGCGTGATGCAATGGTCCTTCGAATCGGGCTCATGGGCTTTCGGGTAACGCCTTCCATCCTGGACGGGATCGTTTTGTCCGAGGTTTCAGGGGCAACCGGAGCAGCATCCTTTGTCTCCGGAGACGCCCGTAATGGAACCGGTGCCGAAGAGGGAGCCTGCTCCAGATATAGGAGTACATCACCCTTGGTGATCCTGTTTCCCGGACCGGTACCGATGATATCGGAAATATCAATATTTTTCTCAGATACAAGCCGTCTTACCGATGGAGAAAGGATTTTCCCAACTTCGGCAGGTTTCTTCTTAGCCGGCACCTTTTCAGGCGCTGCTGTAGGCGAGACCGGTTTCTCCGGTTTTTTCGGAACATCCTGAGGCTTTTCCTTTTTTTCTTCAGGAGGTGCCAGTTCCGGCTCAACTTCGGAGACTTCTTCTTCCGGTTCTTCTTCTGATGGTGACGGTTTCGGTTCGGCTTCAGATACTTCTTTGACGTCGATACTTCCGACAACAGCTCCGATGGCAACCGTTTGGCCCTCGCTAATTAAAATCTTTAAAATCCCGGATGCTTCTGCCACGATCTCCAGGGTGACCTTGTCGGTTTCAACTACAAAAATCGGCTCATCTTTTTGAACCGGATCACCGTCCGCTTTATACCACTGAACAAGGATCGCTTCTTGAACCGATTCACCCACATTCGGAATTTTGATGTCAATTTTCATTGATTACTCCTTTGAACTTTCAACTTTGAGCCTTTAGTTTTGAGCATTTAACTTTGATCCTTTCCAATTGCTTTGTCTGTCACAGCGTCCTGTTCTTTCCGATAGATACCGGGGAAGCCTGTTGACGGGCTGGCAGCGGCGTTTCGGCCGACATATTCCAATGGTTTTCCGATGAGTTTTTCGAGGCGCGAACGCACAAAAACCCATGCCCCCATATTCTCCGGTTCTTCCTGGACCCAAAAAAATTGTCGGGTTCGTTTGTATTTTTGGATGACGTTTTTCAATTGCATTTCCGGGAATGGATAGAGCTGCTCCAAGCGAACGATGGCGGTATCAGCCTTTTTCAGTTCCCGGCGTTTTTGAAGTAGTTCATAATATATCTTGCCGCTGCAAAAAAGAATGCGGCGGGATGATTTAACGGGGTCCTGATCTTCAAGGACTTCTTTGAAGAAACCCGCCGTCATTTCTTTCAAATCAGAGACCGCCAACGGATGGCGCAGAAGACTTTTCGGTGTCATGATAATTAACGGCTTTCGAAACTTGGCTTTCGCCTGACGGCGGAGAAGATGAAAGTATTGGGCCGGTGTGGTGAGATTACAGACCTGGATGTTGTCTTGGGCACACAACTGGAGAAAGCGCTCGAGACGGGCGCTGGAATGTTCTGGCCCCAGACCTTCCCAACCATGGGGGAGCAACAAAACCAAACCGCTAAAACGCTGCCATTTGGCTTGTCCGCTGGCAATGTATAGATCGATGACCGCCTGGGCGTTATTGGCAAAGTCCCCGAACTGCGCTTCCCAAATCACCAACCCCCGGGGTTGCGCCATGGAGTAGCCGTATTCAAAACCTAAAACACCGGCTTCGGAAAGCAGACTGTTATAGACGGAAAAGGGTGCCTGGGCCTTATCGAGCGCATTGAGCGGCGTATATTCATCGCCGGTTTTGGTATCAACGAGAATGCTGTGGCGCTGGCTGAAGGTGCCGCGTGCGCTGTCCTGTCCGCTTAAACGAATCGGGTCGCCCTCCACCAGAAGGGCTCCAAAGGCCAGAGCTTCTGCATTGGCCCAATCAATACTTTTTCCTTTCTCCACGCTGTCCAGCCGATTTTTCAGCAGGCGAACCAATTTTGTATTCAACGAAAAATCAGCCGGTAACAAATTCAGCTTGCGGGCAAGGGCAACGAGTTTTTTTCCGGGAACGCCGGTTTCCAGTGGGTCATGGGTATAGCGTCCGTGAAAATTTTTCCAGTTTTCATAAAACCGAATTTGAGGAAAAATACAGGCACCGGAACGAACCGTCTCCAGAGCATCATTCAATTCTTGGTTTATATTTTGTTCCAGAGCATCCACATCCTCTTTTCGGGTAATGCCCTGCTCAATCAGTTTTCTAGAATACATCGTGTTTAAAGAGGATCGGCTTCGAATCCGCTCATACATCTGAGGTTGTGTAAAATAAGGTTCGTCGCCTTCGTTGTGGCCATACTTTCGATAGCAGATGACATCGATGACCACGTCCTTATTGAAGCTTGTTCGGTAATCCACGGCAAGCCTGACCGCGTGAACAACGGCCTCCGGATCTTCGCCGTGGACATGAAAAATCGGAATCATCAGCATCTTGGCCACATCCGTTGCATAGCGGGTGGATCGGGCATGTTCCGGAAGTGTTGTATAACCGATCTGATTGTTGATCACCAGGTGAATAGTGCCGCCGGTTTTGTATCCGGTCAGTTGGGACATGTTCAGGGTTTCGGTTACCACGCCCTGTCCGGAAAATGCAGCATCGCCATGGATAAGAACAGGCAAAATAACATTTCTTTTGTCATCACCCAGGATTTTCTGGCGTGCCTTCACAAATCCTTGCACCACCGGATTGACGGATTCCAAATGACTGGGATTGTTGACCAGAAAGAAACGCAGCGGTTCACCCCGGCGGGCCTTTATATCTGCAAGATATCCGTTATGGTATTTGACATCCCCGGCGCCAAAGACTTCTTCCGGATCGTAACAGTTTTCAAATTCGGCAAAAATTTCCTCAAAAGACTTGTTGAGCAAGTTTGCCTGAATATTCAAGCGTCCCCGATGGGCCATGCCCAAAATGATTTCCCGGCAACCCTGTGATGCAGCTCTGTCTACGAGAACATCGAGCATGGGAACGACCGCTTCAGCGCCTTCAAGTGAAAATCGTGTCTGGCCCAGATATTTTTTTTGGAGAAACTGTTCGAAAAGGGCGGCCTGATAAAGTTTCTCCATGATCCTGAGTTTGTCATCGGGTTTTAGATCGATCTTGTTTCGCACAGGCTCCATCCGGTCCTGAAGCCATTTGCGTTCTTGTGGATCCTGCAGATGCATAAACTCCACGCCGATGGAACGGCAGTATGTCTCTTTGAGTGTTTTGATAATGTCTTTTAATGAAGCGCGATGGTTTTCAATGAGATCTTTTGCATAAAATTTGGCATCCAGATCTTTCAGGGTGAGATCAAATGCGGAAAGGTTCAACAATGGGTGGTCCGTAGGACATGCGGTCAAAGGATCGAGACAGGCCAGCAAGTGGCCGATTTCACGATACCTTCTTATGAGTGCATCCACTCGGGATTGTTTTAAAGCCTGTTCTTCGTTGTAGACGGTATCGGCTTCCCGATCCATGCCGTGACCCATGTCAAAGCCTTCAAAAAAGAAACGCCAGTCACGGGAAACCGCATTGGGATCAGCTTTCCATTGCTCGTATTGCGAGTCAATATAGTCTTTGCTCAGGATTTCAGAGAGGTCCATGGAGGTTTTCCTTAAACCATTTCACCACCAACCTAGAAGTCTGGATACGATGGATCTCGGCACTGAACATGTGGTCGGCACCCGGTATGACGACCAACTCCGTATACTCAGGATTCAATGTTTTGGCCAGATACGCATCCTGAACCGGAATGATTTCGTCGGCATCACCATGAACAACCATCAGTGGTGTTTGTAATGATTTTACGGTTTCCTGAAGATCATACTGCTTGGCGTCTGCAAAAAATTTGGTCGAAAGTTGTAATGAACGGCCCCGGCTATTAAACGATACTCTGCCGGTGTCCTCAAGTTCCTTTAGCTGTTTTTTACTGAAAAAATGGGAGGCGTTTAGACCCGACAATCGCCCGGCCAGCGCACATACCGCCTTCACGGTCGGGGTTCGGGCTGCTGTGAGAACGGCAATTACAGCACCCATGCTGTGCCCTGCGAGACCGATCCAGCGGGCACCTTTTTCAGCGATAATGCCGGCAGCGGTCTGCATCTCGGTGATCTGTTTGGAATAGTTGGACGCCGTAAACTCGCCCTCGCTCTGTCCGTTTCCGGAAAAGTCAAACCGCAAGGCCAAAACATCTTTTTCAGCCAGTTCATTGCAAATCCGGCGAATAATACGGGTATGCCGGGAGCAGGTGAAACAATGACCAAAAACGACCCCGCACACGGCAGACCTTTTAGGCAAATGGAGCGTACCTGCAATTTTTTCGCCTTGCTGATTATAAAAATAAATTGGCTTTTCCATGAATGATCATTTAAAATAACCCTTAGCAAGTGTCCATCCATAAATGAGATTTTTTGTTCAAAATCAAGGCATGCGAAAAAAATAACCACAGGCATATATTTGATATTCCGAGGACTATTTTTTGAGCATAACGCAGAGATTGGGCAAAAGGGCCATTTATGGATGGACACTAACTACAATTGAGCAATGACACTCAACCAGGTACTAATCACCCTGCTCCGCCATATGGTCATCGTAGAGACCTTCTAAAAAGAGTTTGTGTTTTGCCTCCTCCTGGCAAAGCACCTTGAGAAGCGTTATATTTTCAGGCTTATCAGTCTTTTTCTGAAGTTCATTATACAATTTTAAAGCCTGCTCTTCACGTTTCATGGCAAGGCGAAGAATGTCTACATAATTCATGCCGTCTTCATATTTAAGTTCGACCATGTAATCACTGCGTTTCATATCCGGAATCCATTTGAATTTGTATTCTTCAACAAGTGCTTTGTTGTCTCCCAGATTCTTTAAAAGGCGTTCATGCTTTTTTTCTTCTTCTGCCATCTCGAGCAACGAACCTTTTACACCTGAAAAAGATGTCTGTTCGGCCAGGTCTGTATAAAAAGCGGCGGCTTCTCTTTCTTTTTCGATTGCAAATTCGATCAGCACCTCAAAAGATTCAAATGTCATAAAACCCTCCTTTAATTTTTTTCATTTGTCTATCGCATTGAATTGCCAAAAGTTTAATTCAAAACTCATAAAAAATAACAGCCGGCATGACTTTAGCTGTTAACAGAAGATCATGCCAGAAAATTTAGTTTTAAATTCCTGTGGGACAGAACGATAAAAGATCTTTGAAATGGCCCATCCACCGCCTTATTTATGCAGGATATTTGCAAAGAATCAATCATTTATTTAAAATAAAGGTTAAAACTATTCACTGGGTGCATAATAGCATCGTTTTGGAGATGTCACCTTCCCCTGCTTTTTTAAAGCACTAATGACATTCGAAACCGTCTTAGTCTCTTCACCGATCATTTCGGCCACTTCACCGGGTCTTACGGGTTTGCCCGCCTTTTTCATTGCATCCAGAACTTTTTTCTCCATTCTTAACCTCCTTTACGAATCGAGTTCTTTTTTAAGCCATGCCTTTATTTCGCCTTCAACCGAGTAAACGCCTTTAGCCTTGCCGTTAATTTCGACATACCGTTTATTCAACGCTTCCGGAATCTCAATCTCAGCCAATTCCTTCGCTTCCTCGGAATTTCTCTCTATGAGATAGATAATGGGAGTATCTTTCCAGGTGTTTACCACAAAATAATGCGTTGTATCATCCTTGGACCGGATAACATAATTCCCGCCGGCCCAGTTGTTACCCCATTCAAGATAGAGTCGGACCGCCTCTTCCGGTGTCATGTCCCAATCAATGGCATCGATAAGGTACTGATCCTTTTTAATATCGTCTAATTTCATCATCATATCCCTCCACTATAAATGACATCGACTTTTGAATTTATGACAAACTATTTAGCAATTAATGTGCCATAAGGTGTTATGAGATATAATTGTTTGCCACTTGAACATGCCGAAAAAATACTTTACTGTTTGGTGATGAAATGAGATATAAAAATCATCATTGATATTCGTAGATCAAGAGCCACTTACACTTACCCGGCAACACCAAATCACAATTTTACGCCATCATGTTTTTTAAATATGAATCTATTCCAAAAAAGACCGATATTGAGTTCAATATCCACCGATCCATCTAAAAAAGAATCCCAGCTTTGTATTATGAGACAAGTTTGTATCATAATAATTATGAAACACCGGGATATAGGAAATAAGCCATCATTACCCAAGGAACACCGAATATTCGAAATGGAATTCTTATGTTCACCAGATATAGTGCAAAGCCGATAAAAGCCCATTTTTCGTTAAAAGACGGGATTAAATTTCTGTTAACAACCGGATTGATCGTTTGGTTTATGTTTTTCAGTATCGGCAAGTTGGACTACAATTGGCAGTGGTATCGTGTCCCTAAGTATCTTTTTACTTTTATCCAAGGTTCATTTGTTGCAGGCCCCCTTCTTATTGGTATTTTAGTCACACTGAAAATTACGGCCATGAGCCTGATAATTTCAAGCATCCTCGGTCTGGTTACCGCGCTTTTAAGGCTCTCAGATTCTTTTGCAGCCCGGACAATGTCCCGGGTCTACATGGAGCTGGTCAGAAACACACCGCTTCTTGTGCAGATCTTTTTTATTTATTTCGTTATTTCACCGGTACTGGGATTCAACAGATTTACCTCTGCTGTACTGGCATTGAGTCTTTTTGAAGGCGCATATGCATCGGAAATCTTTCGGGCCGGAATTCTTTCTATCCATAAAGGACAGTGGGAAGCAGCATACAGCATCGGCCTTAATCGCTGGCATACGTATCGTCATGTCATTCTACCCCAAGCCATCCGTCACATGCTTCCGCCCCTTGTAAGTCAGGCCATATCACTGATTAAAGATTCCGCTTTAGTCAGCACCATAGCGATTTTTGATTTGACCATGCAGGGTGAACAGATTATCGCGGAAACATACATGGTTTTTGAACTATGGTTTATCATAGCCGCCATATATTTATTGATGACGGCGACGTTATCCTTTGCCGTAAATATTCTGGAAAAGCGCCTTGCCGTTGACGTGTAAAACCTTAGGTACAAAATTCAAGTTTCACCATTTACATCACATAGAGAAAGGAGAACTGAAATGATTTTTTTTTCATCCATGCGAACATGTGTGCTGGCAACTGCATTTTTGGTGATGATGATCGCATGCAACAATAATTCCTCCCCCGCCGATCAGGCAAAAGAAAAAGAAAGCGTCATTGAACAGGTTCAAAAGCGCGGTGTTCTCAGGGTGGGCATGTCGACTTTTGTGCCATGGGCCATGAAAGATAAGACCGGAAATCTTATCGGGTTTGAGATTGACGTTGCAAAACGCCTGGCCAAGGATACCGGCGTTGAAGTCGAGTTTGTTCCAACCAAATGGTCCGGGATCATACCGGCGCTCATCACAGGAAAATTTGATGTCATCATCGGCGGCATGGGAATCATCCCAAGCCGAAATTTAAAGGTCAACTTCAGTATCCCATACGATTACACTGGAATGTCGATCGTTGCCCATAAAACAATTGCCTCCGGATTCAGCCGACTCGAAGACTTCAACAGCTCCGATGTCGTTATCGCAGCCAGACTTGGCTCAACTGCCGTGACCGCCGCCAAAAAATATATGCCAAAGGCCACGCTGCGACTGTTTGATGATGAATCACAGGCCTATCAGGAACTGGTGAACGGAAAGGTTCACGCTGTTGTCGGATCGGCCCCGACACCGGAATTTCAGGCCATTAAATATCCCACCATACTTTTTCTCCCTCTTGACAAACCGTTTACCAGGGAACCCATTGGATTTGCAGTAAAGAAAGGAGATTTTGACACCCTGAATTATCTCGACAACTGGATTCGTTATGTTGAATCCGAAGGATGGCTTAAAGAACGAAAAAGCTACTGGTTCCGGACCAAAGACTGGGAAAAAATGATTAAATAGATGCTTTTGAAATCGCTGAAACATAAAATTACCCGTCTGGATATATTGATATTTCTTATCCTAACATGTGTCTGCGCCTGGATTGCCCATCGGATAAACGTTGAAGTTCATTACAAGTGGAATTGGGGCGTTATGCCTCAGTATCTTTTCAGGTTTGATGCAACAACGGACAAATGGGTCCCGGGGCTGATCATGCAGGGTGTGTTTATCACCCTGCGGCTAAGTATCTATTCCACCATCGTTGCCATGATTTTTGGAACCGTCATGGGCCTTTTCCGCACCAGCCGAAGCCCTTTCAAGCGGCTCATCGGCTGGAGTTATGTTGAGCTGATTCGAAATATACCCATTCTGGTCTGGATATTCATTTTCTATTATTTTATCAGCGATCAGTTTTTCCCAATCATCGGACCGGACCATCTGAAAAAATCTCACCCCGGACTCTTTCAGTATATGGTGTCCTTAATGTTTAACTCTCCGACGCAATTTCCGGCGTTTTTGTCCGGAATGCTTGCATTGGGTATCTACGAGGGGGCTTACATTACAGAAATCATCAGAGCCGGCATCCAGTCCATTGAAAACGGTCAGTGGGAAGCATCGGCAGCCTTGGGCTTTTCAAGGCATCAGCAGATCCGCCATATTATTTTCCCTCAGGCTACCCAGAGGATTCTCCCGCCGCTGGCCGGTCAATTCATTTCAACGATTAAAGATTCTTCAATTGTCTCTGTTATTTCTATCCAGGAACTTACGTTTCAGGGCATGGAGCTTATGTCGGCGACTTTTTTAACCTTTGAGGTATGGATCACGGTGATGGTGTTGTATTTTTTCATGTGCCTCACATGTTCTCTATTGGTTGAACGGTTTGAAATCCATATGAAACGAGAAATGGTAATACCTTGACCCAAAGACGGATTACGTGCTAATGAATAGCGGCCTTGAAAGCCAAGAACCTTACCAATGTTCTAATACCCCAGGATTACTAAGGATTTGGATGCAAAGATGACGCTACAGATTCGCCCATATACCGGTCTTGCTAAAATAAAACTTTTCTGGGCGCTCTCCAGAACGCCCCATGGAACTCTGGACATGGCCACCCCTGCACTGGGTGCGCTGCTCTGGTTCGGCCGTTTTCCCTCTCTTGAAGTGATTTTAATCGGGCTGATTACAACTTTTGCAGGGTACACGGCGGTTTATGCCCTGAACGATGTCATCGATTATCGTGTTGATAAGGAAAAGTTAAAACTTTGTGGAAATTTCGATATCGATTGTGATCTGGATGCCGCCACAGTGCGACATCCCATGGCTCAGGGATATCTGAGTTTTAAAGAGGGGTTGTTATGGACGGTGGGCTGGTCAATCGTGGCCATTTGGGGCGCTTACTACTTAAATCCGGTCTGCATTATAATTTTTGCCATCGCCGGTTTGCTGGAGACGGTCTATTGTCTGTTACTCAAAGTCACCCATCTCAGAACCCTTGTCAGTGGCGGTGTTAAGACGGCCGGGGCCATTGCCGGTGTGTTTGCTGTGGACCCGAGCCCTTCACCAATATTTCTGTCCGTACTGTTTCTGTGGTTGTTTTTGTGGGAAATCGGCGGTCAGAACGTTCCCAATGACTGGTCCGACATCGAGGAGGATCGGCGCCTTAACGCCAAAACCATTCCTGTTCGACTGGGCACAAACTCGGCCAATACAATTATTCTGGGATCTCTGGCTGCCTCGCTAATTCTTTCCACCGTTGTGTTTTACAGCTCTCCGATTCTTTTTGAATTTCCGTTTCTGGTTGCCACCGTTGCAACAGGATTTTTCTTTTTTATGCTGCCCGCCTGGATTCTCTATCAAACAAAGAAACCACAGTATGCCATGGTGCTTTTCAACATGGCCAGCATTTATCCTTTAGCCCTGCTTTTGATCGTCGTTGTCAAAATCGTAATGGGATGAGTTGTTCAAAGAATGAATATGAACAAAACACCGCTGGGTATTGTAGATTTTTGCAGTTATGAGGAGAGCGTGCCGGCGCTTATGGGATTGCTTGGTGCGGCGCGAATCCGAATAGAGAAACAGATAATCTGTACAGCCTAACTAGTGTCCATCCGAATTGACGGCCACGCCTAATATTCCCATTTTTTTCAGCTCAAAAGAGTTTTTAAGATTTAAGCCCACTGAATCCAGTTCAACTCGAAGATCCTTGCTGGTAAAACGATCATGCTCGGGGTGAAGAAGGATGTGTTTGGTGATAACATTCTGATAGAGTGATGGGTAAAGCTCCTCCATATAATACACACCTCCGGACTTCAAAACCCTGGCGATTTCCGAAAGTGCCCGGCGCCAGTTTGGAACATGATGCAAAAAACCGAATCCGAACAGCGCATCCAGTGCATCTGACTTGAATGGAAGATCAATGGAATCTCCCACATACATCGTCATAATATCTGTTGTCGATCCTGAAAGATACGTCTTTGCCCCTTGAATCATTTTAATGTCCAGATCAAGGATATGCAGTTGAGACGGCTTAAAAGCTTTATGGATCAATCTTGCCCCAGCGCCGCGGCCGCATCCCACTTCCAGAATAATCGCTCCTGTCTTTAACGGCATCATTTGCCGGAGCCATTTCACCTCTATGTGCTGCTGAAACACCCTTACGGGATTGTTGACCACCCAGCGTTCCGCCCAGTTCAGTTTCATGGTTGCACCTCATAACTCAAATTTCGCACCCGAATATGGCCAAAAAGCCTTTGATACGTGTTCATGAGGTGTGCTTCCCCGTGTAACGATATTGGCGAAGTGGCTTCGTCATTTCAATGACCTAGCGGTGGGGGAGACCGCGGCTCCCGCATGTTTTTCGCGGGAGAACGCGGAGGGGGCAGGAATGCCCCCGCTGCTAAGTCATTGAAATGACCAGCCACGTAGACGCCGGAGTGAAGCGGGGGAGCACACCTCGTGAACGCATATGATCTTTTAAAACAGTCTCATTTCGTCGCCAAATGAATCATTGCAATACCGTTTGTGAGTTTGTGTTCCGTCACTGTTGAAAATCCCACCTGTTTCAACACAGCTGTGAGCTCATTCGGCAATGCAAAGGTTCGAATGGATTCGGTTAAATGAAGGTATGCCTTGCTTGATCCCGCGATGACCTCACCAAGTACCGGCATCACATGAAATGAGTAAATATCGTACAACCACCGGAATAACGGCGAAGTCGGTTTTGAAAACTCCAGGCACATCATTTTTCCTCCGGGTTTCAGCACGCGGCACATCTCTTTAAACCCCTGATCCATATGGGTGACATTGCGAATTCCGAAACCCACCATGGCGGCATCGAAATATCCGTCCGGAAAAGACACGTGTTCGGCATCTCCCTGAACAAACCAGATACACTCATTTAACGGCAAATGGGCGACCTTGTCCACACCGGCTTCGATCATGGCCCGGTTGATGTCGTATATGATCACCCGCCCGTTCCGGCCCAGGGGCCGAGCAGCCAGAATCGCCAGATCGCCGGTGCCACCGCACAGATCCAGCACCCGGTCTCCGGGATTCAGGTTCATGATCCTGATGGCGTTCCGCTTCCACAGATGATGGATACCAAAACTCAACAGCGTGTTCATCAAATCGTATCTTTTGGCAACGGTATTGAAATGTCGCAGAACCCATTGTGTTTTTTCATCTTCGGGAATTTTTCGGTAACCGAAATAGGCTGTTTTTTTAGGACCCTGGTTGTCTTCGGATCGATTCTGTCGGCGATACTCATCAAGCCATTTTTTTCGTTTCATCAATATCTCACAATTTTTCCTCAATCGAGGCGTTCTTTTAGTGTTATAGCTCAAATTTTTCGAGCCACCTTAACAAAGAGGCATTTAAGTATCAAGTAATATCGCC
>Ga0210062_1000377_pt1 | contig 13720 bp, 15 predicted proteins | sample Muzzi_CordA_D2_FD_185528 | JGI IMG/M metagenome (GOLD analysis project Ga0210062, IMG submission 185528) | Wetland microbial communities from San Francisco Bay, California, USA, that impact long-term carbon sequestration - Muzzi_CordA_D2 (SPAdes) | ecosystem: Environmental > Aquatic > Marine >...
CTATCCGGCGGCCAAGCCCGCATTGAAGGATTGGATCGTGCGGCTGGACGTGGAGCCGAAGGTCTGACGCGAGCCTCGCGCCATGAATCGTCATTGCCGGGCTTGACCCGGCAATCCATGCAGCGGTGCGACGGTTCCGGAATTGCGTAAGGGTTGCGCCCGCTGACTCCCGACATGGATCCCCGGGTCAAGCCCGGGCATGATGAAGAGATTTTGGCGCCAGCTACACCAACCCCAATTCCGCGAACGCATTCTTGTGATGCTCGGCGCTTTCCGGCGAGAAGCAGCAGAACACCACCTGCGTGATGCCGCGCGGGCGGGCGGCGATCTCCGACACCACCGTGCCGACCGCGATGCGCGCGGCGAGGTCGGCCGGAAAGCGGTAGACGCCGGTCGAGATCGCCGGAAAGGTGATGGAGGCAAGCCGGTGCTCGGCGGCGAGATCGAGCGCCGTGCGGTAGCAGCCGGCGAGCAGCGCTTCCTCGTCCTGGCTGCCGCCGCTCCAGACCGGGCCGACCGCGTGGATGACGTGTCGCGCCTTCAGCCGGTAGCCGCGGGTGATCTTGGCCGAGCCGGTCTCGCAGCCGCCCAGTGTCCTGCATTCTTCCAGCAGTTCCGGCCCGGCCGCACGATGGATGGCGCCGTCGACCCCGCCGCCGCCGAGCAGCGAGCGGTTGGCTGCGTTGACGATCGCCGCGACGTCGAGCACGGTGATGTCGCCGACCACGATATCGAGCCGCGTGTCGCCGATCTCGGCGCAGAGTTCGGTCATCTCATTCCCCGTCATCACCGGGCAGGCGCCCGGCGCCGTGAGCCGGTGCTCCCGCTCAGCATGCCACGACCTTGCTCACCTAAGCGAGATGGCCGCGACAAGCCCGGCCATGACGCCGCACGGCGCAAGAGAGAACGACTAGCCCCGCTCTGCGTAAACCTCCGCCTGAAGGTCGATGCTGCTCTTCACCCCGATGTCGTCGTAATGCGCGTCGAGAAAGCGTCGCGCCGCGCGCTGGCCGAGCTTGCGCAGGAGTTCGAACGACTCCCAGTCGTTGCGCGCCTTGCTGGCCGACGAAAAGCGCTCGCCCAGCCCCTCCAGCACGACGCGGTGCACCTTGATGCGGCGGTATTCGTTCACGCCGGTGCCGTGCGGCAGCCGGCCCTGATCGATCAGGCGGTTGACGAATTCGATCGCGCGCAGCTCCGCCAGCAGCGACGAGTTGAAGGTGATCTCGTTGACCCGCGCCATGATCTCCCGTGTTGAAGTGGGGATCTTCCTGCGCACCAGCGGATTGATTTGCACGATTAGCACGTCTTCGGCTTGCGTCGAGCGGAAGAACGGGTACAGCACCGGATTGCCCAGATAGCCGCCGTCCCAATAGGCAACGCCGTCGATCTCGACCGCGCGGAACACGGCCGGCAGGCAGGCCGAGGCCATCACCGCCTCGGCGGAGATCTTGCCGTGCGGAAAGATGTGCAGCCGGCCGGTCTGTACATTGGTGGCGGCGATGAAGATCGGGCGCGTGTCGGCGCGCAGGCCCTCGAAATCGACGAAGCGCTCGACCAGCTCCTTCAGCGGATTGATGTTGAGCGGATTGAGGTCGTAGGGCGACAGATAGCGCGACCAGGCATGCAGCCAGTCGAAGGTGGGCGAGCCTTCGTCCGGTACCAGCGAGAACAGCTTGCCGACCACCGCGCGCTGCAATGGCGGCAGGTCGCCGCCCAGGCTCGCCGCCTTCCAGAAATCGGAGAGCCGCTTGCGCGCCTCCTCCGCGCCACCGCGGCGCAATCCGTCGGCCAGCATGACGGCGTTGACCGCGCCTGCCGAGGTGCCGGAGATGCCCTCGGCTGCCAGCCGGCCGTCCTCGAGCAGATGGTCGAGCACGCCCCAGGTGAAGGCGCCGTGCGCACCACCGCCCTGCAGCGCGAGGTTGATGCGTTTTCCCCCGGCGCGTTCGGGTTCGCTGTTGCCGCCGCGGAATGCGCGGGAAAGGAAATCGATCACTGCGCGGTCCAGCCGCCGTCGATCGAATAGGCGGAGCCGGTAATCGTCGCTGCCGTGTCACCGGACAAAAACACCGCAAGCGCGCCAATGTTTTCCGGCGTGGTATATTCGTACATCGGCTGCTTCTCGGATACCAGCGCCACCTTGGCTTCGTCGAACGACTGCCCTGTCTCCTTGGCGCGCGCCTCGATCTGCTGCGCCACCAGAGGGGTGAGGACCCAGCCCGGGCAGATGGCGTTGCAGGTGACGCCGGCGTTCGCGGTTTCGATGGCCACCACCTTGGTCAGCCCGACGATGCCGTGCTTGGCGGCGACGTAAGCGACCTTCTGTCCGCTGGCGACCAGTCCGTGCGCCGAGGCGATGTTGATGATGCGGCCCCACTTGCGCTTCTTCATGCCGGGCAGTGCGGCGCGGACGGTATGGAACGCAGCCGACAGGTTGACGGCGATGACGGCGTCCCATTTCTCCGGCGGAAAATCCTCGATATTGGCGACGTGCTGAATGCCGGCATTGTTGACCAGCACGTCAAGCGCGCCGAATTCCTGCTCCGTGGTCGCGATCAAGGCGGCGATCTCGGCAGGCTTCGACATGTCGGCGCCGGCGTAACGTGCTTTGACGCCGAACTCCTTCTCGATCGAAGCACGGATTTTTTCGATCTCATTCGTCTCGCCGAAGCCGTTGAGCATCAGGTTGGCGCCGTCCTTGGCCAGCGCGCGGGCGATGGCGAGACCGATGCCCGAAGTGGAGCCGGTGACCAGCGCGGTTTTGCCTCTGAGCATGGAATCCTCACGTCATGACGGCCGGAGCCGGAACTGCAGCGGTCGAAAAACGAGGCGGAAACTGCCCCTATTTTTATTGCAGTGCAATATATAACTTTGGGCGTCATGTTTTGGCGATTTTTCGCGTAGACGCATTAGACTTGCGGATGACAGCGGAGCTGCCATTGGCTCGAAAGCACGCATCACAGACGATCTTCCCGGCGCCCGGACACGACCACGACCGCTGCGCCGCCGACGCCCTTGCCCATGCCGAGGCGATCTGCGCCGCGCGCGGCGGGCGGCTCACCGCGGTGCGTCGCCGCGTGCTGGAGGCGCTGCTGGAAAGCCATGCGCCGCTCGGCGCCTACGAACTGATCGACCGGCTGGCCGCCGACGGCACGCGGCCGGCGCCGATCACCATCTACCGCGCGCTCGACTTTCTGCGCGAGCAGGGCCTCGTCCATCGCATCGAGAGCCGCAATGCCTTCATCGCCTGCGTGCACAATCACGCCAGCGGCGATCCGGTCGTCTTCCTCATCTGCGAGCGCTGCGGCGCGGTGGGCGAAGCCGGTTCCGCCGCCGTCGCTGACACGGTCCGCACCGCCTCGCGCGCCGCCGGCTTCACACCGAAGACGCCGGTGATCGAGATCTACGGCATTTGTGCGCATTGCAAGGCCGCGGCGTAGCGGGATCCTCGGCGCAGTCATCGCCGGGCTTGACCCGGCAGTCCGTGATGACGTTCACAATGATGCGTGCGGGGGGCGCTTTCGCGCGCCAATGCTCATCATGGATGCGCGGGCAAACCCCGCGCATGACGCCGGGATTGGTCCGGCGCGATTGCATGTGTGATCCTCGGTAGCTTCGCGCTATCTGGCGCGCTACAACACGCCCCGTTTGCCGCCGGGACCCTGCATGTCATCGTCGTCCGCTGCCCATCATCATGTCACCCGTCCGCTCGATGCGCTGGCGGTCGGTGCGGTGATCATGCTGTGCCTGTCCTGGGGCTTCAACCAGGTGTCGGTGAAGCTCGCCTTGCACGACATCCCGCCGTTCCTGCAGGGTGCCATCCGCTCCACCGTGGCAACGCTGCTGGTCGCCGGCTGGTGCCGGCTGCGTGGCGTGGCGCTGTTCGCGCGCGACGGCACGCTCGCACCCGGGCTGATCGCCGGCGCGCTGTTCGGCGCCGAGTTCATCCTGATCTACCAGGGCCTCGCCTTCACCACCGCCACTCGCGCGGTACTGTTCATCTATCTGGCGCCGTTTTTTGTCGTGCTTGGTGGACGCATCTTCCTGCCTGCCGATCGCTTCGGCCTCTTCCAATGGCTGGGCCTGGCGCTGTCCTTCGCCGGCATGATCGTTGCCTTCGGTGTGCCGACACCGGCGCTCGACCCGCGTCAGGCCATCGGCGACGTGATGATGGTCGCCGCCGCCATATTCTGGGCGAGCACCACGCTGACCATCAAGGCCAGCAGCCTCAACCGCATCTCGCCCGAGAAAGTCATGCTCTATCAGCTGGTGGTCTCGGCGCCGATGCTGGGGCTGGCGGCGCTGGTCGCCGGCGAGCGCATCGTGCATTTTCCGTCAGCGCTGGCGATCGGCGCGCTCAGCTATCAGACCGTGTGGGTGGTCAGCGTCACCTTCGTGATCTGGTTCGCGCTGATCAAGCATTATTCCGCCAACCGGCTGTCGGCCTTTTCCTTCCTGACGCCGCTGTTCGGCGTCGCCGCCGGCCATCTGGTGCTGGGCGAACCGCTCACCGCCGCCTTCGCCGCAGCGGTCGCGCTGGTTGCCGGCGGGCTGGTGCTGGTCAACCGCGCCCCGCGCGTTCCAATTAAGACATGAGGCTTCGTGACGGATGATCTGAAATACAAATCGACGGGCAAGATCGACGTCGACAATCTCTATGCCGCGCCCACGCCGGCCGCCTATGTGCAGTTTCTTTACGCGCACGACTACCGGCTGCCGACCCACGCCACGCCGATCCTGAAGGCGGTGCTGGCAAAGCTGCGCGCGCTGCGCGGGAAGAAGAAATTGCGCGTACTCGATCTCGGCTGTTCCTACGGCATCATGAGCGCTTTCCTGCGCCACGATCTCGATCTCGGCGCGCTACACGAGCGCTATGGCGAGGGCTATGACGCGACGCGGACACCTGACGAGATCTACCGGGACGACGCCGGGTATTTTGCCGCCAGCCGCCACCGCAACGATCTCACCATCGTCGGCATCGATCCGTCCCGTGCCGCGGTCGACTATGCGAGGGCGACAGGCCTCATCGATGACGGTTGCGCGCTGTCGCTCGAGAACGAGACGCCGCTAGCCGACGACGTCGCCAGCGCGCTGTCGGGACTCGATCTCGTTTTCTCCACCGGCGTCATTGGTTATGCCGGCGTGCAGACGATCAGGCGGCTGCTGGCGCTCAACGAAACGACACGGCCCTGGCTGCTTAACTTCGTGCTGCGCGGCGTCGACTTTGATCCGATTGCCCGCTTCCTGGCCGGCGAGGTCTACGTCACCGCGCGTGACCGCAATGTCTACCGCCAGCGAAAATTCGCCAGTGAGGAGGAGCGGGACCGCTGGCTGGACAATTTGCGCCGGCAGGGCATCGACGCCGCCGGCTGCGAGACGACCGGCTATTCCTGCGCCGAGCTGTTCCTGTCGCGCCCCGCCGCAGAAGCGAACGGCCCGCCGCTGCTTGCCACCGCGCTTCTGTAGCGCCCGGCACCATGATACCTTGGCCGGACGCAGGCCAGGGCCGGGTTATTCCAGCGTCACGCGATGTCGCCGTGCTCCTTGGCAACGCCCTGCCGCGCTGTCAGCCCGCAAGCGGCTGGCGTTGACGCCTGCAAGGGCCTCTGGCACTTCGGGCGCGCAAGGGATAGCTGATGACGATGAACAGGCAGGATCGCCATAAGACGGTGGCCGTCGACGTCGCCGGCGTCGCCGTGGGCGGCGCTGCGCCCATCGTCGTGCAGTCGATGACCAACACCGACACCGCCGATGCCGAGGGCACAGCGCGCCAGGTGGCCGCACTCGCCCGCGCCGGCTCCGAGCTGGTGCGCATCACGGTAGACCGCGACGAGGCGGCGGCTGCCGTCCCGCACATCAGGGACAAGCTCGGCAAGATGGGCGTGCAGGTGCCGCTCGTCGGCGACTTCCATTACATCGGCCACAAATTGCTTGCCGATCATCCGGCCTGCGCCGAGGCGCTCGACAAGTACCGCATCAACCCAGGCAATGTCGGCTTCAAGGACAAGAAGGACCGCCAGTTCTCCGCCATCGTCGAGATGGCGCTCCAATACAGCAAGCCGGTGCGCATCGGCGCCAACTGGGGCTCGCTCGACCAGGAACTGCTCACCCGCCTGATGGACGAAAATTCGCGGTCAGCGAATCCGCGCAATGCCCGTGAAGTTACCCACGAGGCCATGGTGCAGTCGGCGCTGCTCTCGGCCGCGCGTGCGGAAGAGATCGGCCTGCCGAGAAACCGTATCATCCTGTCGGCCAAGGTTTCCGCGGTGCAGGACCTGATCGCGGTCTATGCGGAGCTGGCGCGGCGCTCCGACTATGCGCTGCATCTCGGTCTCACGGAGGCCGGCATGGGCTCCAAGGGCATCGTCGCCTCGTCGGCCGCCATGGGCGTGCTGCTGCAGCAGGGCATCGGCGATACCATCCGCATCTCGCTGACGCCGGAGCCGAATGGCGACCGCACGCGCGAGGTGCAGGTGGCGCAGGAATTGCTGCAGACCATGGGGCTGCGCACCTTCGTGCCGCTGGTCGCCGCCTGTCCCGGCTGCGGCCGCACTACCTCGACCACGTTTCAGGAACTGGCGCAGGATATTCAGGGCTTCATTCGCGACTCCATGCCGGCCTGGAAGACGCGCTATCCGGGCGTGGAGACGCTCAACGTCGCGGTCATGGGCTGCATCGTCAACGGCCCGGGCGAGTCCAAGCATGCCGACATCGGCATCTCGCTGCCCGGCACCGGCGAGCAGCCGACCGCGCCGGTGTTCATCGACGGCAGGAAGGCGGCCACCCTGCGCGGGCCGACACTCGGCGCCGATTTCAAGCAGATGGTGATCGACTATATCGAGCGCCGGTTTGGCCAGGGCACGCGCACGGCGGCGGAGTAGCTTTCGGTCGCTCCCAATACACCCGTGTCATGCCCGGGCTTGATCCGGGCATCCATGTCGAGTGCCGATCGGCGAGAGCCTTTCTCAGGTCTTTCATTGCGGAGCAGCCCCGCGACTCGGCTATGGTGCGCCACTCCCCGCAGTTGGCGCGTTTAAAAACAGGCGGATGGACCTCATGGACAACAGAATTCAGCCCCTGCCCCTCGGCATTGCGGTCGGCGTGCTGTGGGCGATCTACGTCTTCTTCGCTGGCATCGTCGCCATGTTCGGCTGGGGTGTCGCCCTGGTCGACGTGCTGGCCTCGCTCTACCTCGGCTATGGCGCCTCCATCGTCGGTGCCATCATCGGTGCGGTCTGGGCTTTCGTCGACGGCATCATCGCCGGCGTCGTCGTCGCCTGGGTGTACAATATGGTGGCGCAGTAGCGGCTCGCCGCTCGCGCTGCGCTGCCTGCGCGGATCATCTCAAACTTATCCCCGCCCGCTCGCGCGGGCTTATCATAAGCGTGCCTTGCGCGTGCATCGCCCGCCATCTCGAGGGCGGGCGCTGAAGCGGGCAGGGCGCGGCGCCCGACAAATGGCGTCGCGCAGTCGGGCTTGCGCAGACTGCGCCGGCTTGACGGATGGAGCGCCCGGAGGGCGCAGGGCCCTTTCGCCAAAGGGCTCGCGCGCCTTCGCCAGGGCGCGCGGGCGGGGCTCGCCAACCCCGCCCAGGGGGGCTTCGCCAGCCCCTGGCGCCCTCCCGGCGCTCCATTCCCCGTTGGGGAAACGGAAAAAGGGAAGCAGGCTCACCCCGGGCCTTCGACAACAGGGGCGACGGCGCATGGCCGTTTCACCAGCCTGCTGAGTGAAATCGTCTGGGCGATTTCGGCTCTGGCTCAGCCGGACTTGATCAGGTTGGAGATCATGCTCACGGTCAGCGCCAGCACCGCGACATTGAAGAGGAACGCCAGGGCACCGTGCACGGCGACCATCCGGCGGATGACCCGGCTGGTGATGGCAACGTCGGAGACTTGCGAGGTCATGCCGATGACCAGCGAGAAATAGAAGAAGTCCCAATAGTCGGGCTGCGCATCGCCGGGGAACCACAAACCGCCGACCTTCTTGTCACGGCGTTCGCCGTAATATTCGTGCGCGTAATGCAGGGAAAAGATCGTATGAACGAAGGCCCAGGACAGCAGGATGGTCACCATCGCCAGCAGCATCTGGCTGACGTCGGCCTGCTTCGACCCGCCAAGCTCGAACACCATGCCGACCAGGCTTGCCATGGTAGCGCCGATCGACAACAGCAGGATGACAAAGGCGCCTTCGTCCTTTGGAGGCCATGGCGGCTTCGGTCCGGACTGCGCGTGTCCGTCAGGGGATATTCACTTGCGTCGCTCGGCAATGAAGCGGGCGGCGGTGCGCAGCGTCTCCGCTTTCGCACCGAACGGCACCAGCGCGGCGTCGGCCTCGGCGGTCAGCGTATCGAGGCGGGCGTGGGCGCCTTGGACGCCGAGTACCGCCACCAGCGTGGCCTTGCCGGCAGCGGCATCCTTGCCGGCGGCCTTGCCGAGGGTGGCGGCGTCGCCTTCCACGTCGAGCAGGTCGTCGGCGATCTGGAACGCCTTTCCGATGGCAACGCCGAATTTGTCGAGGGCGCCGAGAGCGGACGCGTCGGCCTGGCCGAGGATGGCGCCGGCGCGGCAGGCGAATCGGATCAGCGCGCCGGTCTTCATCGCCTGCAGCATGGCGATCTCGTCTTCGCTCAACATGCGCTTTTGTTCGAAGCGGCCCTCGGCGGCAAGATCAAGCATCTGTCCGCCGGCCATGCCGCCGATGCCGGCGGCACGCGCCAGCTCCAACACCAGCGCCGCGCGCACGGCTGCGTCGGCGTGCACTTCGGCACGCGCCATGGCGTCGAAGGCGAGCGTGAGCAGCGCGTCGCCGACGAGGATGGCGGTGGCGTCGTCGAAAGCCTTGTGCACGGTGGGCCGGCCGCGGCGCAGGTCGTCGTCGTCCATGGCCGGCAGGTCGTCATGCACCAACGAATAGCAGTGCACCAGCTCGAGCGCCGCGCCCGCCAGCATGGCGCCGGCGCGGTCAGCGTCGAACAGCGCGGCGCATTCCACCACCAGCAACGGACGCAGGCGTTTTCCTCCGCCGAGCGCGGCATGGCGCATGGCGGAGATCAGCCGCGGCGGCCGGGCGATCTCGCCGGCGAGTGCGGCGTCGGCCAGCAGACCTTCGAGTACGCCCTCGGTCTCGCCGGCGACGGCGGCGAGCCGGGTGGCGAAGTCCTTTGAACTCGTATCCATCTCCTTTGTTTGCCTTAGCGACGCTGCCGCCGCAATTACCCCTCCGGATGCGTTATGGTCCGCCGATGTACCGGCCCGGCAAGCGCAGTTCCGCCCGGAAAATGACCGTCGCCTACGACATCCTGCGGCTGCCGCGGGTGGCGTGGCCGCTGCGCGCGGTGATCTTCGCCGTGCTGGTTCTGCTGCTGCTGCCCTATGTGATCACGCCCTTCTACGCCTTCGGCCAGCCGGTCTCGACCGTGATGATCTGGCGGCGCATGGCCGGCGAGCGGGTCGAGCGCGTCTATCTGCCCCTGTCACGCGTTTCGCCCAACCTCCAGCGGGCGGTGATCGTCGCCGAGGATGGCCGTTTTTGCAGCCATAACGGGGTCGACCTGGTGGAAATCCAGGACGCCATTGAGGATGCCGACGACCTTAGCGAGATGCGCGGTGGCTCCACTATCACCCAGCAGGTGGCCAAGAACCTGTTCCTCTGGCCGGGCCGCAGCTATCTGCGCAAGGCGCTCGAGTTGCCGCTGGCGCTGTGGATAGATCTCGTGCTGAGCAAGCGCCGCATTCTGGAAATCTACCTCAACATTGCGGAATGGGGTCCCAATGGCGAGTTCGGTGTGGAGGCCGGCGCCCGCCGCGCCTTCGGCCGGTCCGCTCGCAGCCTGTCGCAGACCCAGGCGGCGCTGCTGGCCGCCGAGCTGCCCAACCCGCACGACCGCGACGCCCGTCGGCCCGGGCCCGGATTGCGCCGACTGGCGGGCCTCTACCGGGCCCGCGTGGCGCGGGCGCCGGCGGCGGCCACCGCGTGCCTCTCCGGCGCGCCTTGACCGGCCGGCTTGGCCCTCTAGCTTTGGGCCGACCCATCCTCTATAAGCCCGGCCAACACCGACATTCGCGATTTTTCAGGAGTTCGATCCCCATGGCTGTGCCGAAAAGAAAAACCTCGCCGTCCCGCCGCGGCATGCGCCGTTCGGCCGACGCGCTCAAGCGGCCGGCCTATGTCGAGGACAAGGATTCCGGCGAACTGCGCCGCCCGCACCACATCGACCTGAAGACCGGTATGTACAAAGGCCGTCAGGTGCTCAAGGTGAAGTCCGAGGCCTGACGCCGCGAGCAGGGGAATCCCGGCATGTTCCTGATTGGCTTTCCGCTGCTGCTGGTCCCCTTCGCGATCTACAACATCATTGCTTTTCTGATGCCGGGCGTGACCTGGGGCGGCCCGGTCGCCAGCGTCCACATGATCTCCGGCGTTGACTGGATCATGTCGGCCGGCGAGGCGCTGCTGACGCTCGCCATCCTGCTGCTGTTCGGCGAGGTGTTGAAAGCGACCCGTATCGGCGTGCGCACGGTGGTCGATCACGGCCTGTCGCTGCTGCTGTTCCTCGGCATGCTGGTCGAGTTTCTGCTGGTGCCGGAGGCCTCGACCGGGACCTTCTTCCTACTGCTGGTCGTCAGCTTCATCGACGTGCTCGGCGGCTTCGCGGTGACCCTGCGCACCGCTCAGCGCGACTTGGCAATCGAAGGCAACCTGCCGCATATCTCGTCCTGACCTTCCTTTTTTGGACCTTGTCATGAGTCGTGATTTCCAACTGCCCGGCCGTTCGCCGGTGATCGCCTGCGACGGCATGGCGGCGACCTCGCATCCGCTGGCGACCCTCGCGGCCATCGACACGTTGCGCGCCGGCGGCAATGCCGCCGATGCGGCGGTAGCAGCCGGCGCAGTGCTCTGCGTGGTCGAGCCGCACATGACCGGCATCGGTGGCGACTGCTTCTGCCTGATCGCCAAACCCGGAGATCCTGTCTGGGGCTATAACGGCTGTGGCCGCGCGGGCGCCAAGGCTTCCGACGAAGTCCTGCGTTCCAAAGGCATGGATGCCATCGGCATGACCTCGGTGCACGCGGTCACCGTGCCCGGCGCCGTTGACGCCTGGGAGGCGATCCTCAAGGCGCGCGGGCGCTTCGGTCTCGACCGCGTGCTGCAGCAGGCGATCACTTATGCCGAGGGCGGCTTTCCGGTGGCGCAGCGCGTGGCGTCCGACTGGGAAAATCAGGTGGCCAAGCTCAAGGCCGACGCGGCGGCGAGCAAACATTGCCTGTTCGACGGCAAGGCCCCGAAGGAAGGCGACGTCATCCGTTTTCCCGCGTTGGCGCAGACCTTGAAGGCCATCGCCGCCAAGGGGGCGCGCGCCTTCTACGAAGGCGAAATTGCCGACGAAATGGCGGCGACAGTGGCCGCGCGCGGCTCGTTCCTCACGGCGGAGGATTTCGCCAATCACCGCGGCGATGCGGTGACGCCGATTTCGACCAATTATCGCGGGCTCGATCTCACCGAGATTCCGCCGAACGGGCAGGGCATCACCGCGCTGGTCATGCTCAACATCCTTGAGCAGTTCGATCTGGCGGCCCTCGACCCGCTTGGTCCCGAGCGCTTTCATCTGGTGCTGGAGGCGGCGCGGCTGGGTTTCGCCATGCGCGACACCCACATCGCGGACCCGGCGCATATGCGCGCGGCGGTGACCGATCTGCTCGACAAGGGTTTTGCCAGAAAACTCGCCGGCAAGATCGACATGAAGAAGCGCGTCAAGCTGCCGAACGCGCCGACGCCGGGCAGCGACACCATCTTCCTCACCGTGGTCGATCGCGATCGCATGGCGGTGTCATTCATCAACTCGCTCTATTCCGGCTTCGGCACCGGAATCTGCACCGAGAAGAGCGGCATCATGCTCAACAACCGTGGCGCCTGCTTTACGTTGCAGCCCAATCATCCCAACACCTTCGGTCCCGGCAAGCGGCCGATGCACACCATCATTCCGGCGCTGGCCATGCGCGATGGCCGCTGCGATATGAGCTTCGGCGTCATGGGTGCGCACTATCAGCCGATGGGTCACGTGCAGATCGTCAACAACATGATCGACTTTGGCATGGACGTGCAGCAGGCGATCGATTGTCCGCGCTTCTTCTTCGAAGACGAGCAAACCGTCGTCGAGCGCGGCACCCGGCCGGCGACCATCGAAGGTCTCAAGCAGCGCGGCCACAATGTGGTGATGGCGCCCTCGCCATGGGGTGGGGCGCAGGTCATCAGGATCGACTGGGAACGCGGCGTGCTGATCGGCGGCTCGGAGCCACGCAAGGATGGTTGCGCGTTGGGGTACTGACGGCGGCTAGCAGAAGCGGGTCAGCGCGGCGGCGCTAGTGTAGGCCGCCAGCGCCTCCTGCGGTTCAGCACGGCGGCGCTCGCGGGTCTGCGGGTGCTGATCCTTCACCGCAATCAGCTGGGCAAGGAAGGGCGCGGCGGCGTGGCGGGCCGGCATCACCGGCGCGGCCGCCGGCTGGACTGATACCAGCGCCCGGCATTCGCGTGCCGGCTCCGGCGCTTGCGGCCGGGCACGACCGGGAAACCCGTCCGGTCGCGACAACCTGTCCTTGATCGCCTCACTCGCCATGACACGCCTGTCTCAAATCGGGACACTACAGCCTTCCCTGACCCGGTCTTCGCAAGCACCGTGCCGCCGGCGCGAATGGCTGCGGACGCGCGCAAAATCCCCTCTTTTTCAAATTGTTTAGGGATTGCTCCTAGCGTGGGCCCCGCATCGCTTCCGCCAGGAACAACGCCCGCCGCGAGTCGGGCATTCCCAAAAAGGGGCGACCTTGATCCGTATCGACCAGCCGAGCGGCGCACCCGACGCCTCGGAGATCCTCAATTCAATCGGCGAGACCGCCTATGAATGGCGGCTCGACAGCGACGCGCTCGCCTGGAGCGCAAACGTGGCCGATGTGCTCGGCATCGCCGACGTCGCTGAGATCGCCAGTGGTCGCCAGTTCGCCCAGCGCGTCGATGCCGGGGATGGGCAGAGCCGGGCCGACGTGGTCCTCGCCGCGCAGCCCGTTGGCGCCGATGGCGGCACCGGCATCCCTTATCAGGTGCAATACGGATTCCGCCGGGGCGGCGCCGACACGCTCTGGCTGGAGGACACCGGCCGCTGGTTCGCCGGTCCCGACGGCAAGCCGCAGCGCGCTCACGGCGTCGTGCGGGTAATCAATGAGCGGCACGAGCGCGAACGCGAGCTCACGCGGCTCGCCCGGTTCGATCCGCTCACCGGCGAGATGAACCGCGCCCACCTCACAGAAATGCTGACGGCGACGCTGGACGACACCGTGCGCTTCCGCGACTCCTGCGGCTTCCTGCTCATCGCCATCGACCATCTCGGCCATCTCAACGAGGCCTACGGCTTTGACGTCACCGAGCAGGTGATCGCCAAGGTGGCCGGCCGCATCCGCGCGCGGCTGCGCGGCAAGGATTATCTCGGCCGCTTTTCCGGCAACAAGTTCGGCGTCATCCTCACCCGTTGCACCGCCGAGGAATTGACGGTCGCCGCCGAACGCCTGCTTGCCGGGGTACGCGACGATCCGGTGGTCACCAATGCCGGCCCGGTGGCAGTGACGGTGACGATCGGCGGGGTCAATGCGCCGCGCCACGCCCGCACTGTGCAGGAAATTTTTAACCACGCGCAGGACGCGCTGCAGGCGGCTCGCACCAGGCGGCGCGGGGC
>Ga0210062_1000380_pt1 | contig 13647 bp, 9 predicted proteins | sample Muzzi_CordA_D2_FD_185528 | JGI IMG/M metagenome (GOLD analysis project Ga0210062, IMG submission 185528) | Wetland microbial communities from San Francisco Bay, California, USA, that impact long-term carbon sequestration - Muzzi_CordA_D2 (SPAdes) | ecosystem: Environmental > Aquatic > Marine >...
CTTTGCGGGCGCGTTCATCTGGCTCTTGGGGTGGCAGGTACCCGGCTTTTCCGAAGCGAGTTACGGCCGCATCGCGTTCGGCGCCTTGATCGTCGCCGCCTACACCTTCGCCATCGCCTTTGAGCTGGGACGTGAGCGGCGCAAGTCTCTGTATTCGCCGACGGCAGCTGTTTTGGTGCCGTCGCTGCATGCTGCCGTTTTCCTGCTTCCGCTCGCCATGCGCGCCTTCCTGCCCAAGATGCTCGCGGGCGGCTGGCTGTTGGCGTTCACCATGGAGACGATCATCTACGCGGTCGCCAGCGCCTTCATCGTGCTGCTGATGGTCAAGGATCACTATGTTCACGTCTATCGCAGCGCCGCCGCCACCGATCCGCTCACCGGTCTGCTCAACCGGCGCGGCTTTGCGGAGGCCGCGGCAAACCTGTGCGCCCATCAGGCCGAACATGGCGGGCCGGTGACCGTCCTGATATTCGATCTCGATCACTTCAAGTCGATCAACGACCGTTTCGGCCACGCCGTCGGCGACGACGTGCTCTGTGTGTTCGCCAAGGTCGCCGGTACAAATACACGCGCCAACGACATCATCGGCCGTTTCGGCGGTGAGGAATTCGCCGCCGTGATTCCGGCCGACCTCGAGGCGGCAGCCAAGGTCGGCGAGCGCCTGCGTGCCGGATTCCAGGCCGCCGGTGTCACCGTGTCAGGCCACGCCATCGGCGCCACGGTCAGCATTGGCGCGGCCACGTCCACCGCACCGGTCACGGACATCGACGCGCTGCTCGCGCGCGCGGATGCCGCGCTCTATCGGGCCAAAAGCGACGGCCGCAACCGACTCTATGCCGCCGGCGAAGAGCCGGAGCACGAAACGACGGGCGTGGTCGAGGCGGCGCGAAATGCCCCCGAGACCAGGGAACTACCCGTCTTTCAGCCGGAAATTGCGGCCTGAATGGCGGCCTGACGCGTTCTGGCGGCAGCCGCCGGCGAGTGCAACGTCTCGTTTACCTTGGCCGCGGTATCCTGCCGGCATGTCGCGATGGCCGTATGGCGGGGGTTCGGATGCCGACATCCTCGCGCTCAAGGCGCACGCCGAGGGCGCAGGCGCCGCTTTGGCCTGCGTCTATTCATCATCGGCGGAATTCGACGCCGCGCTCATTGCGGCGCGCCGCGCCGCCGGCGTCTACGGTCCCAAGCGTCAGCGCCGGCAGTTGATGGCGAGCACGGCGGGCGTGATCGCTGCACTCGCCGTTATCGTTCTGCTGGTCCGCCTGATCACTTGACCGCGGTTTCCGGCGTACTCTCTCGTACATCAAGAAAAAGGGCGCCCCGTTGAGGGCGCCCGATAAGGTGCATCGCTCGATACGATGGATGGGCGGAACGCTTACGCCGAGTAGTACATCTCGAATTCGACCGGGTGCGGGGTGTGTTCGAAGCGGATCACCTCGTCCATCTTGAGGTCGATGTACTAGTCGATGAAATCGTCGTCGAACACACCGCCGGCCTTGAGAAACTCGCGGTCCTTGTCGAGTTCCTCGAGCGCGTGGCGCAGCGAGCCGCAGACAGTCGGGATCTCCTTGAGTTCGGCCGGCGGCAGATCATAGAGGTCCTTGTCGATGGCCGAGCCCGGATCGAGCTTGTTCTTCACGCCGTCGAGACCGGCCATCAGCATCGCCGCGAAGGCCAGATACGGATTGGCCATCGGGTCGGGGAAGCGCACCTCGACGCGCTTGGCCTTCGGACTGGCGGTGTAGGGAATGCGGCAGGAGGCCGAGCGGTTGCGCTGCGAATAGGCGAGCAGCACGGGCGCCTCGAACCCGGGGACCAGCCGCTTGTAGGAATTGGTGGTCGGGTTGGAGAAGGCGTTGATGGCACGCGCGTGCTTCAGGATGCCGGCGATGTAGGACAGGCAGATGTCCGACAGGTCGGCATATTTGTTGCCGGCGAAGACCGGCTTGCCGGCCTTCCAGATCGACTGGTGGCAGTGCATGCCGGAGCCGTTGTCGCCGTAAACCGGCTTCGGCATGAAGGTCGCCGTCTTGCCGTAGATCTGGGCAACCTGCTGGATGCAGTACTTGTAGATGATGAGCTGGTCGGCCATCTGGGTGAGCGGCGAGAAGCGCATGCCGAGTTCGTGCTGGGCGGAACCGACCTCGTGGTGGTGTTTCTCGACCTTGACGCCCATGCGCGCCATGGCGCCGAGCATTTCCGAGCGCATGTCCTGCGCGGAATCCTGCGGCGGGACCGGGAAATAGCCCTTCTTGGTGCCGACGTGGTGGCCGAGATTGCCGCCTTCGTAATCGGTGTCGGAATTGGTCGGCAGTTCGGTGGAGTCGACCCTGAAGCCGGTATTGTAGGGCTGGGCGGCGTATTTGACGTCGTCGAACACGAAGAACTCGGCCTCCGGCCCGAAATAGACCGCGTCACCGAGGCCCATGGACTTGACCATGCCTTCCGCCCGCTTGGCGATGCCGCGCGGATCGCGGTTGTAGGGCTCGCCGGTGGTCGGCTCGAGCACGTCGCAGACCAGCACCAGCGTTGTTTCGGCGAAGAACGGATCGATGCAGGCGCTCGAGGGGTCGGGCATCAGGTTCATGTCGGACTCGTTGATCGCCTTCCAGCCGGCGATGGAGGAGCCGTCGAACATCTGGCCTTCCGCGAACGTATCTTCCTCGATCATCGAAACGTCGAACGTGACGTGCTGCCACTTGCCGCGCGGATCGGTGAAGCGGAAATCGACATATTTGACGTCGTTGTCCTTGATCAGCTTCATGACATCTTTGGCTGTCGTCATGGATCGCATTCCCCCTTATGTGTTGCATTGCCCGCGGGGACGTTGTCCGCGGCCTAGATGGCGTCGACTCCGGATTCGCCGGTCCTGATGCGGATGGCTTCCTCGATGTTGGATACGAATATCTTACCGTCGCCGATCCGGCCAGTCTGGGCGGCGCGCCGGATGGCTTCGATGGCCTTCTCGACCATGTCGTCACCGAGCACGATCTCGATCTTCACCTTGGGCAGAAAATCGACGACGTATTCGGCGCCGCGGTAAAGCTCGGTGTGACCCTTCTGGCGGCCGAAGCCCTTGGCCTCGGTGACGGTAATTCCCTGCAAGCCGACTTCCTGCAGGGCCTCCTTCACCTCGTCGAGCTTGAAAGGCTTGATGATGGCCTCGACTTTTTTCATGCGCTGTCCGTCCTTCCCCGAGCCCGCCGTATCGATCCGGAGGGCCATACTTCCGGATAGCAGGTCTTGTGCCAATCCGGCGCGCACAAAATCCCTTAACGGCATCAGCAGCTTGGGTCGTGGCTGGCGCATTGCTGCCCGGACTGCCCAATGTTCGGCGCCTAACGAATAGGCAAATTGCCCATTCTTCGTGCAAACATGGAGATAGCTCTGCCGGACAGAGACTTGCGCCGAATTGTCGGCGTTGGGGCGGGCCGATAGTCTCGCCCGCCATGATCGAGTTGCTCACCAGCGCCGAAATGGGTGAGGCCGACCGTCTCGCCATCGCCGGCGGCGTTGCCGGTATCGATCTGATGGAAAACGCCGGCCGCGCGGTTGCCGACAGCGTCGGCACCATGGTGCAGGGCCGGCGGATTTTGATCGTGGCCGGGCCCGGCAACAATGGCGGCGACGGCTTCGTGGCCGCGCGCCATCTGGCCGGGCGTGGCTACGCGGTGCGCGTGCTTGTGGCCGGCGACGCGGCGCGGCTGAAGGGCGATGCCGCTGTTGCCGCCGGACGCTGGACCGGCCCGGTCGGGGCGGCGTCGCCCGATGCGCTGGCCGATTGCGACATCATCATCGATGCTCTGTTCGGTGCCGGCCTCGATCGCCCGCTCGCGGGGCTGCCACGCGCCATGATCGAGGCGATGAACGCGAGCACGGCTCCGGTCATTGCCGTCGACCTGCCGAGCGGGGTGAACGCGACCACGGGCGCGGTGATGGGCGTGGCGGCCAAGGCTGCGCAGACGGTGACTTTCTTCCGCCGCAAGACCGGTCATCTGTTGCTGCCCGGCCGGCTGCATTGCGGCCAGGTTCAGGTGGTCGATATCGGCATCCCCGCCAGCGTGCTGGAAGCGATCAGGCCGGTTACGTTTGCCAACGAGCCGGCGCTCTGGGGCGGCAGCTTTCCGCAGCCGCGTCCGCAGGGGCACAAGTATTCACGCGGTCATGCGGTGGTGGTCTCCGGCGGCCTGTCGGCTACCGGCGCGGCGCGGCTGGCGGCGCGCGGCGCACTGCGGGCAGGGGCGGGGCTCGTCACCATCGCCAGCCCGCGCGACGCGCTGCTGGTCAACGCAGCCGCGAGCCTGGCGGTGATGGTGCGGCCGGTGGACGGCGCAGCGGAACTCACCGATTTTCTCGCCGACACGCGCCGCAACGCGGTGCTGCTGGGCCCCGGTGGCGGCGTGGGGCCAGGGATGCGCGAGCAGGTGCGCGTGGCGCTGGCGAGCAAGGCTGCCGCATTGCTCGACGCCGACGCGCTGACCAGCTTTGCCGATCATCCGGCCGTACTGTTTGATGGTATCGCCGCCCGCGCCGGCCGCGGCACCGTGCTGACGCCTCATGACGGAGAGTTCTCCTGTATATTCCAACAGATAACTGATGATTCTAATGTTCGTGACAAACTTGAAAAAACGCGCGCAGCAGCGCGCGCCAGCGGCGCGATCGTCCTGCTCAAGGGTCCGGATACGGTGGTGGCGGCGCCCGATGGCCGGGCGGCCATCGCCGACAATGCGCCGCCCTGGCTGGCAACTGCAGGCGCCGGCGACGTGCTCGGCGGCATGATCGCCGGGTTGATGGCGCAAGGGATGCCGGCCTTCGACGCGGCCAGCGCGGGTGTCTGGCTGCACGGGGAAGCCGCGCGCGGCTTCGGCCCCGGCCTGATCGCCGAGGACCTCAGCGAAGGTTTGCCGGCGGTCTACCGGCGGCTGTTCGCCGAGTTGCAGGCGGGGACACTCAGGTGACGTGGAACCAGGCCGCCATGCCGGCGGCCATGTGCTCGATCATGTGACAGTGCATCATCCACTTGCCGGGATTGTCGGCGACGAAGGCGATGCGCTCGGAGCGCTCCGCGTCGACGATCACGGTGTCCAGCCAATAGGGCTTGAAGCCGTCCCCGCCGCGTTCGAACTGGCGGAAATGATGGCCGTGCACGTGCATGGCGTGGGGGAAGGGGCTGCGGTTGGGGAAGTCCATCACCACCGTGCGGCCGCGCTCCACGCTGAACAATGGCGGGCCGTCATGACCGGTGGCGGCGATGCCGGCGAGCGCCCAGATGCGTTGCTGCGGAGGCACGCCCTGGCCGCGGAAGCCGGCGCCGCCCATGCCGCCGCCCATGCCGCCACCCATGCCACCCATGCCGCGGCCCATCATCATCATGCGCATGCCGCCGCCGTCGAGCGGCACGTCCACCTTGAGCGCATTGGCAATGTCGAGCCTGGCCGGCAGCGGATTGTCCGGCAGCGGCCTGGGCTCGGGCAATACGGCCGTCCGCACCGGTTTGCCGGCATCGTAGACCAGCCGGCCAACCTGCAATTCGCCGCCGCGCAGATCGTCGACCAGGATCGGCGCCTCCGACCCCGGCTCGAGCGTGGCGTCGAGGAACAGATCGACGCGGTTGCCCGGCGCCAGCCGCAGCACGCCGTCGGGTGCGATCTCCGGCGTGGTCGGCTGGCCGTCGACCGCCATCACCCGCGCCAGATGTTTGGCGATGCGCAGCTGGAAGATGCGCGAGTTCGCCGTATTGATGATGCGCAGGCGCACGCGCTCGTTGGTTTTCACCGGGATGTCGAGCGTGTCCTCGCTGTTGAGCGTGATGTACTGGCCGAGGCGGCCGGCCATGGCGGCGTCGTGGAAATTGCCGAAGCTCGGATGAATGTCGCCGCTCGCGGTCAGCCGCCAGTCGTCGACGATCATCACCAGGTCGCGGTCGACCTCGACCGGCTCACGTTCGTCGACCACCAGTACGCCGTAGAGCCCGCGCGCCAGCTGCTCGGTGGAGAGGAAGTGGGTGTGGTACCAGAAGGTGCCGGCGTCCGGCGCGACGAAACGGTAGTCGAAACTCTCGCCTGGCCCGATCGGCTTTTGCGTCAGAAAGGGTACGCCATCCATGGCATTGGGCAGCCGCAGTCCGTGCCAGTGCACCACGGTCGACTGCCTGAGCTCGTTGATGAGGCGAACCTTGAGCTGCGCGCCCTGCTTGACGCGCAGGGTCGGGCCGGGGCTGGCGCCCTCATAGCCCCAGATCGAGGTCGGTCGCACATCGCGACCGCGCAGATGCGCGGTGCCGGCCCGCGCCCGCAGCACGCGCCAGCCGTCTTCGGCTGTGCCGGGCGCTCGCGTTCCGGTCGGCTGTGGCAAGGCAGATCGCGGCAGCGCCAGCACGGTCAGGCCCGCGCCGGCGGCGGCGAGGAGCTTGCGGCGGCTGATCGGCGCCGGGCCGGACATCGGGGCGGAATTATCGATCATGCGTTTGAGGTCTTTCGATCTCCATCTGCCCCCAAAACGGCTTTAGCAGGGCCGCCCGCGCCAAGCCATTGAGCCGCGTCAAAAACCGCCTATTTTAATGGTGCGAGTGGAATTTCACGTGATATAAGCCCGCCGCCCGGAGGGGGGCGTGCTTTTCACGCCTTGCCTGGGGGACGGGGGCCGCGCTAAGCCCGGCCGGTCTGCGGCGCCCGGACATTGCATCTTTTGACTGCCCTCCGCGGGCGTGGCGGAAATGGTAGACGCGCGGGATTTAGGTTCCCGTGACGAAAGTCGTGGGGGTTCAAATCCCTCCGCCCGCACCATGCCGAGGGCCGAAACGACCGCGGGCATAACGCTCGTCATTCCGAATCGTCCGGCGCGCCGGGCCGGCCAGCAGGCCGAGAGCACGAGAAGTGTGAGCAATGCAGGTTACCGAAACGCTGACTGAAGGTCTCAAGCGCGAATTTCGCGTGGTCGTCCCGGCCGCCGAACTCGACGCCAAGGTCAATGAGCGGCTTGACGAGCTCAAGGGCCGCATCCGCATCGACGGCTTTCGCCCCGGCAAGGTGCCGGTCGCCCACCTCAAGCGAGTCTACGGACGTGCCGCTATGGCCGAGGTGATCGAGGCGACGGTACGCGACGCCAATAACCAGATCGTGGGCGAGCGCGGCTTCAGGCTGGCGGCCGAGCCCAAGGTTACAATGCCGGAGGAGGCGGGCGCCATCGAGGAGCTGATCGCCGGCAAGAGCGACCTCGACTACAAGGTGGCGGTGGAGATTGTGCCGACGATCGAACTGCCCGACTTCAAGACCATCAAGCTCAGCAAGCCAACCACCGATGTCGATGACGCCGAGATCGACGCGGCGCTGGCCCGCATCGCCGAGCAGAACAAGCCGTGGCTGCCGAAAGCGGAGGGCGCCAAGGCGGAGAGCGGCGATCGCGTCATCATCTCCTTCGCCGGCACCATCAACGGGGAGCCGTTCGAGGGCGGCAGCGGAGACGACACGCCGGTGCTGATCGGGTCCAATACCTTCATTCCGGGCTTCGAGGAGCAACTGATCGGAATCGGCGTCGGCGAAAACCGCACCCTGAAGGTGAAGTTCCCCGAGCAATACGGCGCGGCGGCGCTCGCCGGCAAGGAAGCCGAATTCGCCGTCACCGCCAAGGCGATTGAATCGCCAGGCGAGGTGACGATGGACGATGCCTTCGCCAAATCGCTGGGCATGGAGTCGTTCGAAAAGCTGCGCGAGGCGGTTAAGGACCGTATCGTCCGCGAGGACGCCATGATGTCGCGACAGAAGGTCAAGCGGCAGTTGCTCGACCAACTCGACAAGCAGCACAAGTTCGAGCCGCCGCCAACGCTGGTCGAGGAGGAGTTCGAGCGCGTCTGGAAGTCGGTGCTCGAGGAACTGGAAGCCGAGAAAAAGACTTTCGCCGACGAGAACACCACCGAGGAGAAGGCGAAGGAAGAATACCGCACCATCTCCGAGCGGCGGGTGCGGCTCGGTTTGTTGCTGGCCGAGATCGGCGAGAAGAACAATATCACTGTCAGCGACGAGGAATTGAACCGCGCGGTGATGGAGCAGGTGCGCCGGTATCCCGGCCAGGAGCAGCAGGTCTACGACGTTTACCGCCAGAACCCGGGGGCGCTCGCCAGCCTGCGCGCGCCCATCTACGAGGAGAAGGTGGTTGATTTCGTGCTTGAGCTGGCCGACGTGAGCGAGAACAAGGTCTCGCGCGAGGAGCTCTACAAGCCGGACGACGAGACGGCCGTGGCCGCCTGAGCTGCCGCCCGCTTGCGGTGGCGCTATCGTGACAGTAGATCACCGAGACGCGCCGCCGCGGCTACTCTAGCCTTCGGCGATTCGCGCAAGGAAACCGATTATGAGAGACCGGGCCGACACCTACATGCAGCACCTTGTCCCCATGGTGGTCGAGCAGACCAATCGCGGGGAGCGGGCCTACGATATCTATTCGCGTCTGTTGAAGGAGCGGATCATCTTCATCACCGGCCCGATCGATGACGGGGTATCGACGCTGGTGGTGGCCCAACTTCTCTTCCTGGAGGCGGAAAATCCGAAGAAAGAAATCTCCATGTACATCAACTCGCCGGGCGGGGTGGTGACGTCCGGCATGGCGATTTACGACACCATGCAGTTCATCCGCCCGCCGGTCGCCACACTCTGTGTCGGGCAGGCCGCCTCGATGGGCTCGATGCTGCTGGCAGCCGGTGCCAAGGATATGCGCTACGCCTTGCCCAACGCCCGAATCATGGTGCACCAGCCATCCGGCGGCTTTCAGGGCCAGGCCACCGACATCATGCTGCACGCCCAGGAAATCCTGAGCCTGAAGAAGCGGCTCAACGAAATTTACGTCAAGCACACCGGCCAGTCGCTGAAGAAAATCGAGGACGCGCTCGAGCGGGACTATTTCCTCACCGCCGAAGCAGCCCGCGATTTCGGCCTGGTCGACAAGGTCATCGACAAGCGGCCGGAGGAACTTCTGCCCAAGCCGGCGCCATCTTCGTGACGGTTGCGGCAATCCGCCGTGCCCATGGGCGGTATGTGACCCGGCGAATTCGCCGCAGAATGGCCGCTTTTGCCCCTGTGGGTGAAGGGTTATCGTTAATAGATTCTTGATTAGCACGCCGTTAGCATGCTTCGCTTATGGTAGGGGGAAGAGTAGGGACTGCGGGCCTCCCGGGAGATCGAAGACCGCCGTGCCGGCGTTCCGGTGCGAAATTTGCCTCGCTCGGTTGGTTAGGCACAGGGTTGATTGCGTTGCCGGCCACGTAGAGTAAGGACGAGTGTGACGGAGAATGGAATGAGCAAAGTCGGCGGTAGCGATTCCAAGAACACCCTGTATTGCTCGTTCTGCGGCAAGAGCCAGCACGAAGTGCGCAAGCTCATCGCCGGCCCCACGGTCTTCATCTGCGATGAGTGCGTCGAACTCTGCATGGATATCATCCGCGAGGAGAACAAGTCCTCGCTGGTGAAGTCGCGCGACGGAATTCCGACGCCGAAGGAAATCCGCAAGGTTCTTGACGACTACGTCATCGGCCAGAGCCACGCCAAGAAGGTACTTTCGGTCGCGGTGCACAATCACTACAAGCGGCTCAACCATCAGAACAAGCACAACGACGTCGAACTCGCCAAGTCGAATATCCTGCTGATCGGTCCGACCGGTTCGGGCAAGACACTGCTCGCCCAGACGCTGGCGCGTATTCTTGACGTGCCCTTCACCATGGCCGACGCCACCACGCTGACTGAAGCCGGCTATGTCGGCGAGGATGTTGAGAACATCATCCTCAAGCTGCTGCAGTCGGCCGACTACAACGTCGAACGGGCGCAGCGCGGCATCGTTTATATCGACGAGATCGACAAGATTTCGCGCAAATCCGACAATCCCTCGATCACCCGTGACGTGTCGGGCGAGGGTGTGCAGCAGGCGCTGCTCAAGATCATGGAGGGCACGATCGCTTCGGTTCCGCCGCAGGGCGGCCGCAAGCATCCGCAGCAGGAATTCCTTCAGGTCGACACGACCAACATCCTGTTCGTCTGCGGCGGCGCCTTCGCCGGCCTCGACAAGATCATCTCGGCACGCGGGCGCTCGACCTCGATCGGCTTCGGCGCCCGGGTGGTCTCGCCGGAAGATCGCAAGCAGGGGGAGATCTTCCGCGAGGTGGAGCCTGAGGACCTGCTCAAATACGGGCTCATTCCGGAATTCGTCGGCCGTCTGCCGGTGGTTGCCACGCTGGAGGATCTGGACGAAGCCTCACTCAAGAAGATCCTGGTCGAGCCGAAGAACGCGCTGGTCAAGCAGTATCAGCGGTTGTTCGAGATGGAGTCGATCGATCTCACGCTGGCAGAGGAAGCGCTCGGCGCCATTGCGCGCAAGGCGATCGACCGCAAGACCGGCGCCCGTGGCCTGCGCTCGATCATGGAGGGCATCCTGCTCGAGACCATGTTCGAACTGCCCAGCCTGGAAGGGGTCGAGGAGGTGGTGATCTCGCGGGAGGTCGTCGAAGGCACAGCCCGGCCGCTCTACATCTATGCCGACCGCAGTGACCGGACGGCCGAATCCGGCCACGCCAGCGCCTGACGGTTGGGCGGCAGCGGGCTTTGATCGAAGGATTTGCCCGCCGATTCGCTCCCGAAAAGCGCCTGCCGCCGGCGCCATGCTCGTTTTAACGTGAAAAACGGGCCTTACTTGCGGACCCAGTTGCGTCGTCCTACCTATAGTCTACGAAGCGAACCGGCGTACCAGGGTTCGTTGATGCTCGGTGGTTAAGGGATCTGCTGCCCTTCCTTCGGCGGCACGTGCATGGTCGCCCTTCACCCCCTTGCCCATCCTGAACGGCACTGTCCTTCCGATGCCGCCTCGCGGGTCCCGGGACAGGGGCACAACAAAAAGGATCAAGGCCGATGACCAATAAACCACGACCTCAGCTGCAGCCGGGCGAAACCCGGGCCTATCCGGTGCTGCCCTTGCGCGACATCGTGGTGTTTCCGCACATGATCGTCCCGCTCTTCGTCGGCCGTGAAAAGTCGATCAAGGCGCTGGAAGAGGTGATGCGCTCCGACACCTTCATTCTGCTGGCGACGCAGAAGAACGCATCCGACGACGACCCGGCGACCGACTCTATCTATACCGTCGGCACGCTTGCCAGCGTGTTGCAGCTGCTCAAGCTGCCCGACGGCACGGTCAAGGTGCTGGTCGAGGGCGCCGCGCGCGCGACCGTCGACAAATACACCGAACGCAGCGACTACTATGAGGCCGACGCCACCGTGATCGCCGACGACATTGGTGACCCGGTGGAAGTGGAAGCCATGGCGCGTTCGGTGGTCACCGAATTCGAAAACTATGTGAAGCTGAACAAGAAAGTGTCGCCCGAGGTGATCGGCGTGATCCAGCAGATCGAGGATTATGCCAAGCTCGCGGACACCGTCGCCTCGCATCTGGCGGTCAAGATCCCTGACAAGCAGGACATCCTGGAGACGCCGGTCGTCACGGCGCGCCTCGAGAAGGTGCTCGGCCTGATGGAGAGCGAGATCTCCGTGCTGCAGGTGGAAAAGCGGATCCGTACGCGCGTCAAGCGACAGATGGAGAAGACCCAGCGCGAGTACTACCTCAACGAACAGATGAAGGCGATCCAGAAGGAGCTCGGCGACGAGGAAGGCCGCGACGAGCTGCAGGAGCTGGAAGACAAGATCAAGAAGACCAAGCTCTCCAAGGAGGCCCGCGAGAAGGCACAGCACGAATTTAAGAAGCTGCGCCAGATGTCGCCGATGTCGGCGGAAGCTACCGTCGTGCGCAACTATCTCGACTGGCTGCTGTCGATCCCGTGGAACAAGAAGAGCAAGGTCAAGAAGGACCTGCGTCTGGCCGAGGAGGTGCTCGACAACGATCACTACGGCCTGGAAAAGGTCAAGGAGCGGATCGTCGAATATCTTGCCGTGCAGCAGCGCGCCAACAAGCTGACCGGACCGATCCTGTGCCTGGTCGGGCCTCCGGGCGTCGGCAAGACCTCGCTCGGCAAGTCGATCGCGCGGGCGACCGGTCGCGAATTCGTGCGCGTCTCGCTCGGCGGTGTGCGCGACGAGGCCGAGATCCGGGGCCACCGGCGCACTTATATCGGCTCGATGCCCGGCAAGGTCATCCAGTCGATGCGCAAGGCCAAGACCTCGAACCCGCTGTTCTTGCTCGACGAAGTGGACAAGATGGGCGCTGACTTCCGCGGCGATCCGTCCTCGGCCCTGCTCGAAGTGCTCGATCCGGAGCAGAACTCGACTTTCAACGACCATTATCTGGAGGTCGACTACGATCTGTCCAGCGTGATGTTCATCACCACGGCGAACACGCTCAACATTCCGCCGCCGCTGATGGACCGCATGGAGATCATCCGCATCGCCGGCTACACCGAGGATGAGAAGCTGGAGATCGCCAAGAAGCACCTGATTCCGGCAGCGGTCGGCAAGCACGGGCTCGATCAGGACGAGTGGTCGATCGACGACGCGGCGCTGATCACGCTGATCCGTCGCTACACGCGGGAGGCGGGCGTCCGCAACCTCGAGCGCGAACTGTCGAACCTGATCCGGAAGGCGGTGAAGGAACTGATGACCTCGAAGAAGAAGGCCATCACCGTCACTGCGGCGAGCCTCAGCGACTATCTTGGCGTGCCCAAGTATCGCTATGGCGAGGTCGAGGCGGAGGATCAGATTGGTGTGGTCACCGGCCTCGCCTGGACCGACGTCGGCGGTGAGATGCTCACCATCGAGGCCGTGATGATGCCGGGCAAGGGCAAGATGACCGTGACCGGCAATCTGCGCGACGTGATGAAGGAGTCGATCTCTGCGGCGGCGTCCTACGTGCGCTCGCGGGCGGTGGCCAGTGGCATCGAGCCGCCGATGTTCGACAAGCGCGACATCCACGTGCACGTGCCCGAAGGCGCCACGCCTAAGGACGGCCCGTCCGCCGGTGTCGCAATGGTCACGGCCATCGTTTCGGTGATGACCGGCATCCCGGTGCGCCGCGACGTCGCCATGACCGGCGAGATCACGCTGCGCGGCCGTGTGCTGCCGATCGGTGGCCTCAAGGAGAAACTGCTGGCGGCTTCGCGCGGCGGCATGAAGACCGTGCTGATTCCGGAAGAGAACGCCAAGGATCTGGTGGAAATCTCTGACACCATCAAGAAGGGACTGGAGATCATTCCGGTCAACCGGATGGACGAGGTATTAGAGCGTGCTCTGGTGCGCAAGCCGGAGGCGATCGTCTGGGACGAGGAGGCGGCCAAGCTCGCCGAAGCCGCCGCTGCCTCCGAAAAGACGGTCGAGGAGGACGGTCCGGGCCTCACCGCGCACTGAGCGGACGGGTCTGGTGAGAAATGGGAAACGGCGCCGCAGGGCGCCGTTTTCGTCTGCCCGGGCTGCTCCGGGCTTCCGCGCTTGCGCCGCTAAACGATGAGGCGCTATTGGCATGGTGCCGGGCGGTTAGCTCAGTTGGTAGAGCGCCTGCTTTACACGCAGGATGTCGGCGGTTCGAGTCCGTCACCGCCCACCAATCTTTGCTCGGTTCGCTAGCTTTGACTCCCGGCGAAGCGAAGCCGGGGAGGGTGTCGCCGACGCTGCCAGACAGCAAGCGTGACCTCATTCCGAATTCAGCAGGACCAAACAAAAAACGGCAGGC
>Ga0210062_1000381_pt1 | contig 13646 bp, 11 predicted proteins | sample Muzzi_CordA_D2_FD_185528 | JGI IMG/M metagenome (GOLD analysis project Ga0210062, IMG submission 185528) | Wetland microbial communities from San Francisco Bay, California, USA, that impact long-term carbon sequestration - Muzzi_CordA_D2 (SPAdes) | ecosystem: Environmental > Aquatic > Marine >...
CAACTGGCGAAAAAGGTGGCCGGCTGCCGGGTCATCGCCACAGCCTCCCGGGGTGAGTCGGCCGGGTGGTGCCGAAAACTCGGCGCCGACGACATCATTAATCATCATGAACCATTTGCCGAAGAATTCAAACGGATCGGTGCCGATGAGGTTGACTATATTCTCTGCTTTAACAGCACCGAGAAGCACATCCGGAACATGGCCGATGTCATCAAACCCCAGGGCAGAATCTGCACAATCGTGGAGACTAAAGACAGCCAGCCTGTAAACATCAGTATATTTCAGGGCAAAAGTGTGGGCTTCATGTGGGAATTGATGTTTACCCGATCGATGTTTAAAACCCCGGACATGCAGGCCCAGCACGACCTGCTTAACGAAGCCGGCCGATTGCTTGACGAGGGTTTTCTCACGACAACCATGACTGAAAACTATGGACCGTTGACCGCGGAAAATCTACGTAAAGCCCATGGCAAGATCGAATCCGGCAGCATGATCGGCAAGCTGGTGCTAGGTGAAATACCATAATGAAAACATACACCGTCGGCATTCTTGGTTTCGGATTTATCGGCAAAGTGCATGCGTACGCGCACCAGACGTTGCCGCTTTATTATCCGCAATCAGATTTTCGGACCCGCATAACCCACATCGGCACATCTACCATGGCTACCGCCAAAAAAGCTTGCGCCCAAGTTCAGGCGGATGTGCCGGTGACGGACTATCGGGAGATTACCGAAAATCCGGCTATTGACATTGTCCATATCTGCACGCCGAACCACCTCCATAAAGACATGCTGCTTTCTGCCATTGGGAACAACAAGCATATCTACTGCGATAAACCCCTGGTGATGAATGCCGATGAAGCCGCCCAGATCAGGCAAGCACTGCCCGGCTACAGCGGAATTTCCCAGATGACTTTCCAGAACCGTTTTTTTCCGGCCACCATGAGAGCGGTCCAACTGGCCCGGGACGGGTTTCTCGGGGATGTCCATGAATTCAGGGCTGCCTACCTCCATGCGGGCAATGCGACGTCCGCAACCCCTTTAAAGTGGAAGCTCTCTGCCAGGCACGGTGGTGGTGTCATTGCGGATTTAGGAGCCCATGTATTCGATTTGGTTCACGCTTTGCTCGGGGATTACGACAGCCTTTTCGCCGTATCACGAATCGCCTATCCTCAACGGCCATCGGCTGCAGACCCGACCCGATTTGAGAAAGTGGAAGCTGAAGACTGCGTTAAAATCATCGCCGGCATGCAAAACGGTGCCATCGGTACGATTGAGGCCACCAAAACCGCAACCGGCACGGAGGATGAACTGCGATTCGAACTCCACGGGTCTACCGGGGCAATACGCTTCAACAGTATGCAGCCCCATCAACTGGGCATTTATGAGGCCGGGCGATCAGATCAGCCGCTGGGCGGGATGAAAGGCTGGACCTCGGTGGATTGTGGACAGCGTTACCCTGAAACCCATTTTCCGGGACCCAAATTCTCCATCGGATGGATGCGCGCCCATGTGGCCTGTCTCTTTAATTTTCTCAGTCAAGTTTCCAAAGGGATGCCCGCTGAACCGGGTTTTAATCAAGGCCTGTATGTTCAAAAAATTATTGAACGGGTCCGGGAATCTGTCAAACGGCGTGAATGGGTTCATATATAGATATGCAGGAATCAAAATCAGAAACTATCATTAGCCGGAATGCGGATCTCCCGCTGTGGATGCAGTTAAAATCAATACTCCAGGGCCGGATCCAAAGCGGAGAGCTCCTGCCGGATTCTCAATTGCATTCGGAACATGAACTGTGCAGGATGTACGGCGTGTCGCGGACCGTCGTGCGGGAGGCGCTGAATGAATTGGTGCATGATCGATTTATCTATCGCATCCAGGGCAAAGGAACCTTCATATCCGGAAGAATAGAGGAACAGGATTTTGCCGGCTCCAATATCGGCTTTTCAGGTGAAATGATCGGCAAGGGCCGGGAAGTGATGACAAAAATCATCAAGCAGACCCTGGTGAAACCAAGTGCCCGGGAAAAGCGAATGCTTCGGTTAGATGCCCATCAACCGGTGGTTAAAATTCGTCGCCTGATGATTATTGATGATCAGGTGCGGATGCTGGTTGATATGTCTTTTCCGGCAGATCTGGTCAGTGGTTTTGAAAATGTTAATCTCAGGAATCGATCCATCTATGATGTTTTAAAAAGGAGTTATGGACTGGTGCCCGCGTCATCGGAGCGATGGATTGAGGCCATATTGCCAACGAAAAAACAGGCTGCTTTTCTGAACGTTTCCGTGGAAACCCCGCTATTAGGAATTGAGTCCTGCGCCTATCTATCTGACGGTCGCGTCTTCGAATATTATTACGGTCTTCACCGCAGTGACATCAGTCGACTGCATTTTACCTTCCGCTAGTTAATCCGCCCTGAAATATACGACATTCATGGTTTGAATTTTTCTGGTAACCTGAAGCATGAAGTAAGGTCGAAGCCTCGGCGGATTAATTAGTTTTTGCTGCGCGATAGCAAGTGGTAGGGGTGTGGTAAACCGGCTCTGCCATAGAAAATGCGAAACTGTTGTCGGCCGGTTTGAATACTGTGATGTAAAGGGGGGCTAGTCATAGGGTGAGGCTATGTCAAGGAGGGCTTTTTTTATTGCGATTTCTTTTTAATCACCCAATCGATTATGTCTGCCGGATTTGGTGATTTTGTTTCCTCTTTCGGATATTGCACATCAGATGTGGGCTTGGGCAGCGTATCAAAAGCAGCAGACTTCTTTGGGCCGGCAAATGTTTTAGCTTTAAGTTCCTCCACCTGAACCTGGAGTTGCGCGGTCTTTGCCCGGTTCTTATTATATTCTTCTTCCAGGGCAGCCTGATCGGCCTGGGAGGCTTGCAGTCTTTTTTGCAGATCCGCAATCAGGGCGGCCTGGGCTGCAAACTCACTGTCGAGTTTGTTTTTGCCGTCATTTACCTGCGCCAATTTTTTCTCCAGCTCCTGCTGCCGCTGCTCACGTTGCGTTAACAGGCGCTCTTTGACGGCCAGCGCGTTTTTCAGGTCGGCAGCCTGTTCGCCGCTGCGTTTCAGTTCCTCGAAATCAGCGGAGAGAGCATTGTACGCGGTCTGTAATTTCTCGAACCGGCTTTCGGATGATGTCTTCTGCGCGGCCAGCGCCTCCAGCTGCAATTTGAGCTGCGCCGCCGCTTGCCGCTCCGCTTCTACCTGACCTGCCAGTCCGGCCTGATCGGTCTGATCGGCCTGGGAGGTTTGCAGTCTTTTTTGCAGGTCCGCAATCAGGGCGGCCTGGGCTGCAAACTCACTGTCGAGTTTGTTTTTGCCGTCATTTACCTGCGCCAATTTTTTTTCCAGCTCCTGCTGCCGCTGCTCACGTTGCGTTAACAGGCGCTCTTTGACGGCCAGCGCGTTTTTCAGGTCGGCAGCCTGTTGGCTGCTGCGTTTCAGTTCCTCGAAATCAGCGGAGAGAGCATTGTACGCGGTCTGTAATTTCTCGAACCGGCTTTCGGATGATGTCTTCTGCGCGGCCAGCTCCTCCAGCTGCAATTTGAGCTGCGCCGCCGCTTGCCGCTCCGCTTCTACCTGACCTGCCAGTCCGGCCTGATCGGTCTGGGAGGTTTGCAGTCTTTTTTGCAGGTCCGCAATCAGGGAGGCCTGGGCCGTGAGCTTGCTGTCGAGTTTGTCCGTGCTGTTTCTCTCCTGATTCTGATTTTTTTCCAACTCATCGGACTTCTTTTCGGCCGGCAGCGGCATTTGAATTTTAACTACCTGTGCCTTTTGAAAAAAAGCCTCATATATCGGTTTGACATAAGCGCTTTTAGCCTGCTCGATGAAGGCTCTCAGTTTTAAAATCGATGAATTAGAGCTGCCGCCATAATAAATAAAGCCGATTATAGAAATCAGGACAATCAAAGGGAGCGGAGCAAGATAAGCGGTTTTGTATCGGCGAGCATTTGACTTAATTGCGGGTATAGGCCTTTTCCATGACCGGCTTAAATTTTTCGACGGTTTTTCCTGAATTGGTTTGCGGGAAATTTTTGTCGGAATTTTCAGTTTTTCCGGCAGTGGTTCAATTTTTATAAATGGAATTGATGTTCTCTCGACGCATTCTCTAATTATTGCCGGTTCTATCTTTCTCGTTTCGGCGGTATAGCCGTATAACATTGCAAGATCGCAAATGATATTTATTTGGCGCGGATTGCCTTTTGAGAAGGAATATATTTCATGGATCGCACTCGAGCTGAAGATTCGAAATTCTGAGCCTGCTACTTTAAGGCGATGCGTGATATATTTTTCCGTTTCATTCTCCGTCAACGGTTCAATTTTGTAGTTAAAAGCCAGCCTGTTCCTCAGCGCCTTGTTTTTATTTAGGACTTCATTAAAATTGCTTTGACCGGCAAAAATGATAGTTATCAGCTTTTTATCGGGTTTCTCAATATTTGAAATGAGTCTGATTTCTTCCAGCAATTCTGGCTTTATTCTTTGAGCTTCGTCAATAATCAGCACGGCTTCTTTATGATTTGCGTGAGAATTATTTAAAAAGGTTGACAGCTCACTTAGAAACTCACCTTTGCCGCTAAACTGCTTATTCATTTCGAAAGCGCTTGCTGTAATATTAAAAAAATCAAGTTCTTCCAGAGATGGATCGGGAATCTTGGCGAAAATATAGTTATCGTCGAATGACTTTACCAATGCGTTTAACAGCGTAGTTTTACCCGTGCCGACATCCCCGGTAAGAGAGATGAAACCTTTGCCGGTCAGGATGGCATATTTTAAGGCGGCAAAACCTTCTTTATGCTTTTCGCCCACCCACAGAAATTTTGGGTCCGGGCTTATCTCGAAGGGCTTGACCTTCAAATTATAGTATTTAAGATACATCGGGTATCCACCCATTCACGAGCGAATCAAGGCCCGAGAATGTCCTTGACTGCTTTTAAAATAGGGTTGAGCTCTGCCGCTGATTTATTTACAACACGCCTATGTTGCAGGCGGCTTTTGACACAATCGTATTGTTCCCATCCTTTTAAGGGGAACTCAAGATCGACCGACTTCCACTTTGAGTGTCCGTTTGCAATGAGCCAGTCCATGTTCTCATAGAGGGCGTTGGCAAAATCCCCAACGTATTCGCAATTACTTCTTCGAAAATTAAACGACACCAGGACGGCTTTCACCGCAATGGTATCTACCGTCGTCTTCTGCCAGGGGTAAGTATTGGCCGGGATTTTAGTCTGCGGGTAAAATTCGACAATGCTTTTGTTTCGAATCGGAATCAAGGCCAGTCCATCATCCTCGGATACATCTTCCGTGAATAATTTGACCGGATATCCGGCCACATAGAACATGGCGTCAATTTTCCCTGACTTCAATTGTGACATCGCCTCACCGGTACCTATGGGAACCATCTCCTCCGGTTTCACCTCTGAGACTTCAAACAGAAGCCTGGCGGTCAGGTAGGTACCGCTTCCTTCCTTTCCAATGGCCACTCTTCTACCGGTCAAATCATCAAAATCCCTTATCTCCCGACGGCCAAGCAGGTGCACCTCTTCATTGTAAAGTGGAAAAATCATCCTGGTCTTGGTCGCAATTCTTTTTAGCACCGGATCAGACTGAACCCGGGATACAAAGGCCAAAACGTCAGATTGGACGATCCCCATTTGAGTGTGAGGCCTTTGGTACACTGCGTACAGATTTTCTATCGAACCGGTGGAATTGATGACTTCAAGATTAATGTCTTTTGGTTCAACGAGTTTTTTTAAATTCAAACCGAATTGGTAGTAGGTCCCTTTTTCTCCTCCTGTCATGATGGTTAAGTCCACTGCAAAAGAATCAGTCGACAAGGCGACCACCAGAGAGATCACCACGTATAGCGCTGCAAATCCTTTTTGCATGACATGTTCCCCTTTCTAATTTCAGATGATAGCTGTAATTGACATTGCCTAAAAAACAGAAGCACGCGAATGCTGCACTAACCAGAATTGGAGGGTCCGGATTAGAACAGTTAACAGATTGCAGCATATGCCGAGCGGACTGAAAGAAGGAGTCGCAAATCAATTCGACGGGAAAACTGAGTGCTTCAGTATGTTCTCAAGCAAAAATTATGCAAATATTGAATATTTCACGGAAATATGAATTTTATTTAAATTTCGGTTAGATACGTTAAAATAGCAACTGTTGCAGCTTTAAAAATAGGAAATATATTCCATAATATTGTGAAAATTTTTCTACACCGTGGAATTTTGGATACAGCTTGAATATAGCGCACAGATTGACAGATGGTAGATCCGTCCGTAAATTTTTGTGACCGGCTATTGACCCAGACTAACTTTTAACCGAAATCCAAATTTGATCGAATTTAACCGGCAGCAAAAGCAATTTTTTATGTCGGTTGTCGATTTTGGGCATCGCCGAACGACTATAAAGTGTCAACCATAGGGCAGGGCTTCTCTTCGCGGTCGCGACCGTGCGGTTCGCCCTGCCTCAAACCGCAAGGAGACAAGATGATGCGTTTCATGATTATTGTCAAGGCCACCAAGGACTCGGAAGCCGGCGTTATGCCGGAGGAAAAGCTTATTGCCGCGATGGCGGAATATCACGAGGAGTTGGCCAAGGCCGGTGCGCTGCTTGATGCCTCCGGGCTCCAGCCGAGTTCCAAAGGCTGGCGCATCCAATACGCCGGAAACAAGCGCACCGTCATCGACGGACCCTTCGCCGAGACGAAGGAGCTCATCGCCGGCTATACGATCATCCAGGTAAAGTCCAAAGAAGAGGCAATCGAATGGACCAAACGGTTTCCGAACCCCGCCGTCGAAGGCCGGGAAGGCGAAATCGAGGTGCGCCGTCTGTTCGAGCTGGAGGACTTCGGTCCCAGTGAGGCGGTGGAACGCTTTCGCAAATTGGATATGGAAACAACGGATTAACCGCGCAGCGGCCCGGTTTGCTGCGGGGGATGCCTTAATCCGTCGCCGCGACAACTTCCGAGGCTGTTGAGTGATCTGCGGTGTCAGGAGGATATGATGAAATATATATGTCTTGGCTATATAGACGAAGATAAGTGGCAGGGGATATCCGAAAGCGAGCGGAATGCCTTCATGGACCAGTGCTTCGCGTACGACGATGTGCTTCGCAAGAATGGTCACTTTGCCGGCGGGGATGCGCTCCAGAGCGCTCGGAACGCCGTCACCCTGCGCTGGAAGAGCGGCAAGGTGTCTATCACCGATGGCCCATATGCCGAAACAAAAGAGCAACTGGGCGGAATCCTCATCCTTGAAGCCAGAGACCTGAACCACGCGATTCAGTTGATGTCGAACCACCCGGGCGTGAAAGCAGGACCCTTCGAGATTCGCCCGGCCGCGGATTTATCGGCAATGGTGGCGGAAAGCGAGCGGCGCCGCTCAACAACAAAAGGCGGGTAAAAGGAGGATTACCATGGCAGATAAACCTAGTAAAATGTATCCGGTCGTTCACTTCGAGATGCCGGCGGTAGACAGCAAACGCATGGCAGGATTTTATACAAATGCGTTTGGCTGGCAGACACAGATGCTAGGCCCGGAAATGGGCGACTATGTTCTCGCCGCCACCACCGATTCCGACGAAAACGGCCCCAAGAGGCCGGGCGCCATCAACGGTGGCTTCTATCCCAAGTCGGATGATAGACCGGCGCAATATCCGTCGGTCGTGATTGCGGTCGACGATATCAAGGCGCATATGAAAAAAGTGGAAAAAGCGGGCGGCCAGGTGCTCGGAGAGCCGTGGGATATACCCGGCGTCGGATTGTATGTGTCGTTTTTTGACACAGAAGGCAACCGGATAAGCATGCTTCAGCCGAAGCGCTCATAGATTAGGCGATCGCTATCGCGAAGCGCATTCCGACGCTGCCCGTGGGCGGAACGGTCGAAGTGCGCCCAATTGAGCATGTGATCCAGGGGTGAAGCGCAACATTCTGAGTGCCGAAAGGATTTTTGACTCTTTTAGCGCCCTGATTCTAAACAAGATTCAAAAAAATGGTATCGCTCGTATTTAAAAGAAGTTTCTTCCAGAATTCATTGACTGCTTCATACGCGTCGACTTCCCGGCCCTTTTCAAATTGCAAAAAAGGCCTCAGGTTTCTATCAAATTTGACGATAAATGGATATTATGCGGGCTATTCCGGCAAAAATATGGAAGAAATAATATGAATAGTGTATCGACTTTAATAGGGGGAATAATATTCGGTTCAATCGGTTTAGGATTTTTTGTCTACGGCAAAAAGCAAAAAGTCATTATTCCGATTTTAAGCGGCATCGGTCTGATGGTATTTCCCTACTTTGTTTCCAATATATATATTATGGTCCTGTCAGGTATTGTTCTGGTGGCATTGCCTTATTTTATAAGATTATAAGGCGCTGATTCAAATACCTGAAAAATAAAGCCAGGGGCTGAAACGCTCGCGCCTAAGGGATGTTGACGGTGTTGCCGTTGTCGCAATCAGCCGGGTTGTCCCCATACGCCCGATCATCCGACGCCAGGCGATAGTCGTAGCTGATTTGGCCCCGGGCGGACGTGATCTTCTGCCTAGCGCCCTGCTCAATCCATCCTTCCCAGAGCCTTGTTTCGTTGGCTCCATCTTCATCCATTTCGGTGACATACAAGTAGGCTCTTTCAATCGTTGCCTCCAGCCAACACCATTTATCATCGGCCGCAGCTGACGACGGAATATACAATGCGGGGATTGACAGCAAAATGACCGGCAGAAAAAGTTTGCAGATAGTTTTCATGAAGACCCTCCTCGCGGCTTTAACCCCTTAGTTGCATAAACAACATGGCAAAGAATAGATAATGGTCCGCAATTATTGCCAATATCATAGCAAAAAGACAAATTCTTGGATACCTCCATTGGTGAATTCGAAGGATGGGGTCGATTTTGCCATGTTGTTTGCCCTGCGGGAAAGCCGGAGGCCTTCAGATTCTGCGTTGCTGAGGGTTCGAAGTAAAGAACTACGACTTCACCCTCAGATGCCTTGACTCTGAAGCCCTCCGACTTTTGCAACGTTGGGGTTAAGTTTGGGAGAGGTTTCAAAACCCCATATTACCATCCTCCGGCAGTTCAATGAATCTGATCTGAGGCTTTGAAACCGCTTTTAACCAAAAACGGCCGGAGCTGATTTTTTAGCTCGAACCATTGTATCCGTAAACATGAGCATTCCCACAGACACCTGCAAGGGGTTTACCTCTATGTTCAAATCTCGATAGGCGGCAAGGGTGCCCAACGGGTGAAGATTGGATAATGGCGGTGTTTGTCGTCGTTTATCCAAATGAACATCGGCTGCGTGAATAAATTTAAACATTGTCACCTCGCCATTTGAAAACAGAGATATTCGAATCCAATCAACACACACTTCGATACCTTTCGAATTAATTAGATTGGCAAGAAATCGTTCTTCAAGAATCTGTCAAGCTTTGGGGTAATTTTGGAGCATATCATCAATTTTGCAGAATTTCAGATCATCTCAGTGTATCGGTAACCCGATGATATTTGGGCTTCTGACAAGATATCCGCAAAAACCAATTCGCTATCCAACCGAAATTTATTGTAAATGGTTATGATTGACACGTTGTAGTATGTGCATTATTTCAATTTAACGACCCCCGGTTTTTACACCTCAATTTAGCTTCTCTAACCAATTAAATGGGCTGAATCAAAAATGAAATGCCCGAAGTGTCAGTTTGATAATCGTGAGAGGGCGAAATTCTGCGGCGAATGCGGCCACAAATTCGAAATCATTTGTCCGTCATGTGGAACTAACAACCCGTCAGGAAACACATTTTGCGATGAATGCGGATCTAAAATAAGCCCACCTCTTCAACAAGTCCCTAAAGATCTCTCATTAGATGCCAAGATAGCGAAAATTCAAAAGTATCTTCCTGAAGGTCTCACAGAAAAAATCTTAGCTCAAAAAGATAGAATTGAAGGTGAACGAAAGCAGGTTACAGTGATGTTCTGCGATATGAAGGGGTTTACCCCTCTGTCAAAATTATTGGGTATCGAAGAAGCATACTCGATCATGGATCAAGTTTACGAGATCTTGATTCACAAAGTCCACGACTACGAGGGTACGGTTAACGAGATGACCGGTGACGGAATTATGGCCCTGTTTGGAGCACCCATTGCTTTGGAGGATGCGGCTCAACGAGCGATCCGATCCAGTCTTGCCATTCACCGGGAAATGGCAAAATTCAGCGATCAATTAAAGCAAAAAAAAATAAATATCTCGCCCATTAAAATGCGAATCGGCATCCATACCGGCCCGGTAGTGGTGGGCACGGTGGGCAACGATCTGCGTGTTGAGTTCAAGGCCGTGGGCGATACGGTAAATTTGGCCTCCAGAATGGAAGGAATGGCAGAACCGGGGGCAACCTATGTGACAGGTGATACATTCAAACTTACTGAGGGACTTTTCCGGTTTGAGGCCCTTGGGGAAAAGGAGATTAAGGGCAGGGAAGATCTAATTCAGGTTTACCGGGCGATTGCCACTAGCACCAGCAGGACGCGGTTTGATGTCAGTGCAGAAAGGGGCCTCACCCCTCTTGTGGGGAGAGAAAGAGAGTTATCGATGCTGTTGGATGGCCTTGAGCAGGCCAAAGGAGGTCGGGGACAGGCTTTTTCCATAATTTCCGAAGCTGGGATAGGTAAGTCCAGGCTCTTGTATGAGTTTAGAAAGGCTGTCTCCAGTGAAGATGTAACCTTTCTGGAGGGTAAATGTCTTTCTTACAGCAGAGACGTGGCTTATCATCTGCATAGAGACATTCTGAAAGCAAACTTCGATATCAGGGAGGACGATGGAGATTCAGTGATCAGGGAAAAGGTTAAGAAAGGCCTTCAGATATTGGGTATTGATGTAAGTTTTGAACTGCCATATTTCTTAGAGTTGCTATCCGTCAAAGACAGCGGCACAGATAAAATCTCCATCAGCCCTGAGGCGAGGAAAAATCAAATCATGGAGGCATTCAAGCAAATTGTCCTCAAGGGTTCGGAAATACGCCCTCTGATCTTAGCCTATGAGGACCTTCACTGGGTCGATAAAAGTTCAGAAGATGTATTGAAAATTGTTTTAGAGAGCTTACCGGGCGCAAGGGTCCTTTTGATAATCACCTACCGCCCGGATTTTGTCCACACCTGGGGCGCCAAATCCTATCACAATCAAATAACCTTGAATCAGCTTTCCAACCGGCAGAGCTTAATGATGGTCCATCATCTCCTGCGCTCGGAGGAACTTGACAGTGCCCTTGAGGATTTCATTCTTGAAAAGACAGAAGGCATCCCCTTTTTCATCGAGGAGTTGATAAAATCCCTGAAAGATCTGAAGATCGTAGAAAGAGAGGGCACCAGATTTCGCATAACAAAAGATGTCAGGGAGGTGGCTATCCCGACCACGATTCAGGATGTGATTATGGCCAGGATTGACTCATTGCTTGAGGAGATAAAGAGCCTGCTTCAGACAGCATCAGCAGTTGGAAGGGAGTTCGGCCACTATTTGATACAGAAGGTAACAGGCTTTGCAGAACAGGAGTTGCTGTCACACCTTTCGGTTTTAAAGGACTCGGAGCTTATCTATGAGAGGGGGATATATCCTCAATCGACCTATATCTTCAAGCACGCACTCACTCAAGAGGTAGCCTATAATAGTATGCTCCAGAAAAGGAGAACCGAGCTTCACCAGAAGATCGGAAAAACCCTGGAAAATATCTACGCAGATAGATTGGATGAGCTCTGCGAGATGCTGTCATACCATTTTTTACAAGGAGAAGATTGGCAACGCGCATACAGATACAGCCAAGAAGCGGGACTGAAGGCTTATTCCCACTCTGCGTATGATCAAGCCCAAAGGTATTTTGAAGAAGCCCTGACCGCGATTAAAAAGCTACCCCGCCAAAAGACTTGGATTGAGCGAGAGATTGACCTGCGTTTTCACATGCGATCTCCCCTTGTGGCACTGGGCCGACATGAAGAATGGGGGGAGTGGATACGGGGCGCTGAGCCGTTGGCCCGAGAAATCAATGATGATGTCCGACTTTCCAATGTTCTGAACTATCTTTCAAGTTTGCACTGGATCCTCGGTCAGCATCGAAACGCAATCGAACTTGGGGAAAAAGCCTTGAATTTAGCACAGAGAGCTGAGCATTTCTCCAACCGAATCGCAACCATGACACACTTGGGAATCTTTTACTTCAACATTGGCGATTACCCGAAACAAATTAAAATCCACCAAAAGGTTCGAGAACAGCTAATTGGAGAGGATACCTTTAAGCGGCATGGTTTGGCTAGTTTGCCGGGTGCTTTATCACGCAGTATCCTTGTACTTGGCATGGCCGAGCTTGGAGACTTTAATAAAATTGAGGAAATTGGCTATGAGGCGCTCGAAATAGCCGAGAAGGTGCGAAATACTCTATCATTAATCTTTGTCTATAATTTTCTTGCTATGGCATATTTGCGTCTTGGGAAATTGGAACCTGCCCTGCCGCTTTTAGAGAAGGGCCATGAGCTGTGTCGCTTTTCCGAGGCGCAGAGTATGTACTCGTTCACTGTGGGTAGTCTGAGTTATGCTTACCTCCTTGCTAAAGAACCAAGGCGTGCATTGGCTGTACTGGAAAAAGGTGCAAAAGACGAAAATCTCAAAGCTAGTTTTTGGCCCACCCATCCATTAACGGTGTTGGCAGACGCCTATCGTGCTGCGGGAGAGATCTCATTGGCGACTGAGGCTGTAACGCGCGCCCTGAACCTTTCGGATAAACGCGAAGCGCGTGGGTTTGAAGCTTGGGCTATGCTTGTCATGGCTGGAATAAACGATGCCGAAGAGCGATTTGAAGAATCAAAGCAGTGGTATCGTCGTGCTTCCCAGCAAGCCTCTAAGCTATTGATGCGACCACTTGTTGCACATTGTCATAAAGGCCTCTCCAACTCTTACTCTCGCCTTGGAAATAAAAAGGAGGCACAACTAGAAAATGAAAAGGCCCTTGAGATGTACCGTTCATTGGGAATGAAATACTGGCTGCAGTCTTAACGGTTGATTCAAGAGACCATTCTATTGCTACGAGTTTGAGTGACTAAAATCCAAAAGATCAACTGAAATGTGCCTTTATTGGGATATCCACTGTTCCCTATTGACTCTATCCAATTCGTACACAATTTAAATTATCTAGTTGCTGCCCAACTTCGATAAACACTAAGAGCTATTCTGGTAACGAAAGCAAGTTTGATAGTCAACACTGATTTTTTGACGTGGATTTGGTCATTTAGGCAATTTGGGGCATAGCTCACCACTTTGCCCGTGGCAGTTTTTTTAAAGTTGGGCTTCCATCGGGTAATCAACATCAATTATGTAACCTGTCCTGCGAAGCTTCATGAGCGAAGCCGGATCATCTGGGCCGGGCGGTGAGGATTCATCCCAGACGATAAAGGCTTCCGTCGGTCGGCCGTTGGCGCAAAGCTTTTTGAAGAGGACAAATCCGAGGAACGTCCCATAGTACCCCCTTATGTTGTGGTTTTTTCCCATAGACTCACAAGGGAAGATATAGGGGACGGGTATTGATATATTGATTGGCAAAATGGGGTTTTGCGGCTATTTGAACGGACATGCCACGAAAAGCCAGAATTGATGCTGCGGGTG
>Ga0210062_1000385_pt1 | contig 13577 bp, 11 predicted proteins | sample Muzzi_CordA_D2_FD_185528 | JGI IMG/M metagenome (GOLD analysis project Ga0210062, IMG submission 185528) | Wetland microbial communities from San Francisco Bay, California, USA, that impact long-term carbon sequestration - Muzzi_CordA_D2 (SPAdes) | ecosystem: Environmental > Aquatic > Marine >...
CGGCACATCATTAGTCCCTATGAAAACCTCGAACAAGCGGATTATCAAGCACTGGCCGAGCGATTCGATACCACGGTGGCGGACGCGGAGCAAATAGTTTCCCTGTTCGAGAGTTGCTTTGACCGGCACCATAATTTTCAACGAGTCAATTTTGCCAAAAATATTCCTGAATTTCTGAACTTTGAAAAACATATCTTCGAGATATTGTGGGGCTTTCTCAAGCAGACGCCGGAACCCAAAGACCGACTGCCATTCTTAAATTCTTTCCAATTCCTGATCAAAGAAACCCGGCAGCCATTGAAAGCAATAAAGATCCTGTTGTCGGATTTTATTATGGAGCCTGCCGTTGTTGGTTTTCCGGAACGCAATGCCATGATGCTGGTCAACCAGTTCCTGCGCACTTACAATAAAGAGAAAAACGTGGACATTGAGATTACCCCGGAAGAGGTGCTGCTGGTTAAAATTGGTCTGGATCCGAAAGTCGCCAATTATGCCGCCTGGCGTGTCGATGGAGAGCAGAAGAAGTTTTTAGAAAAAATCGTAAATATTCGCAAACAGTTGATCGGGGCACTTGAGACATCTGATAACGATGAACAGCCCCTGCCAGTTCAATTTCTGCTTGTGCTCGAACGCGAAGTACACATTTTTCTGGCGTTGGCAGGGGGCAATACCGCCGCGATGGTTTTGCGAAGTGCACTGAAAGTCTATGGCAATCCGGACTCGCAAGTGTATCACATGCCGAAAAGCGCCGGGCATATGACCCAGCTGATACAGCACCTGGCGGCGCTGATTCGTGGCTTCGGACGTGTGGGTAAGCGGGAAGATCTGGCGCTGCTCGATGAGATCAAGGAATATGAAGAGGGATTTTTAAATCTTAGTGCCAAAGATCAGCGCCATCAATCCCTGATTAGGCGCATCATGGGCTGGATCGACATCGCCAAAATCGAAATCAATTCGCGGCCGCTTCAAGCCGCAACACCGGATAAAGCTGCAGAGGCCGATCAGCAGCCGGTGCCGTCTGCCGTGCCTCAAAACCCGGCCGCCGGAACTGCAGCACCGGCAGGGTAGGGCAGGGAGTTCCGAAGTCGGAATTCGGAATGCGGAATGCGGAAAAAAAGAGTCGAGCGCAAGGAGCGCGGAGCAGAGTGGTTCTGAAGTTGGAAGTCGGAACGAAAAGCATATGGCTCAAAGCGTCAGGGCAGTGCGCTGTATTATAGGTTACTGGCATCCGGCAAATAGTTTGCTATTTCAACCTTCCGCATTCCGACTTCCAAATTCAATCAATTCCGACTTCCGCAAGCTTGCCGCGGCATAGTCCCTTTAGTTTGGGACGACGACGGGTCCCACTTCCGACTTTATTTTTTTCTGCCGTCTGTCTTCTGTCAAAAGATATAGAAAAAACGATAAATCGTAAGCCCCAGAATCACCGCTCCCAGAACCAGGGCAAATATCATTTGATCGGGACTGAATTTCTTCATCGCATCGGGTTGCGGGAATGCACTGATCGTGCAAGCCAATAGCTCAAAGCTGAAAGCTCAAAGTTTGTGGATACGACCGATTCTAATTGTGCGGGTTGCCGGTTGCGAGTTACGAGTTACGGGTTCCCAGTTGCAAGGTGTGGTCAGCCTGGACGCTATGCGCCATGCCCTATGCGCGATGCTCTATCATTCCGCATGCTTGCCGCGGCATAGTCCCTTTTGTTTGGGACGACGACGGGTCCGCATTCCGACTTCAGATACCTCTGTCATCTATTCCGGTGTATCCAGCCCAAAGGCCGTATGCAGCACCCGCACGGCCAGTTCGGTATACCTTTCTTCGATGATACACGAAATCCTGATTTCCGATGTGCTGATCAGTATGATGTTAATATTTTCGGCGGCCAGGGTGGTGAACATCGTGGAGGCAACCCCGGAGTGATCTTTCATCCCGACACCGATTACGGAAACCTTGGCGATACTCTCATCACCGAACACCTTTTCGGCGCCGATCTCGTTGGCAATCTGCCTTTCAAGTTCAAGCGCGGTTTTAAAGCTGGCTCTGGGCACCGTGAACGTCAAATCGGTTTGCCCGCCGGCGCGGGTGTTTTGAATGATCATATCCACCACGATCCCGTTTTCGGCAAGGGGTGTAAAGATTTTGGCTGCAACCCCGGGCTGATCCGGAACTTTTTTCAGCGTGATGCGGGCCTGATTTTTATCATGGGTGACACCGGAGACGACCAGCCGCTCCATGCCGGAATCTTCATTGACAACCATAGTTCCCTCCTCTTCACTGAACGATGATCTGACGTGCACCGGGATATTGTATTTTTTGGCAAAACCGACCGACCGGATCTGCAACACTTTAGCGCCGAGGCTGGCCATATTGAGCATTTCGTCATAGGAAATTTCTTTAAGTTTGCGGGCTTTCTCACAAATATTCGGGTCCGCTGTATAGATTCCATCCACGTCGGTATAAATTTCACATACATCTGCCTTGAGGGCCGCTGCAATCGCCACGGCGGAGGTGTCGGATCCGCCGCGTCCCAGGGTGGTGATATTACCCTGTGGATCACAGCCCTGGAACCCGGCGATGACGACGATGTTGCGGTTGTTGAGGAGTTCCCGGATCCGATCGGTTTTGATGTCGACAATACGGGCGTTACCAAAACAATGATCCGTCACCACTTCCGCCTGATGTCCCAGTAGGGATTGGGCCGGGTAGCCCATGGATTTTAAAATCATGGCCAATAAGGCCGAGGTGGTTTGTTCACCGGTGGCCAGCAAAACGTCAAGTTCCCTTTTGTCCGGTGTTTCTGTTATATCCTGGGCCATACCGATTAATTTGTCGGTAATGCCGGCCATGGCCGACAGAATAACTACCACATCGTTTTTCTGAGCATAGGCTTTGATAACGCGTTGGGCGACATTGCGAATGCGCTCGAGATCCGCGACCGAGGTTCCGCCGAATTTTTGGACGATTAAGCTCATACCATCTCCACAAATCTGATTATAAGCGCTTCCTTTTACCTTATGATCTCCATCCGATCAAGTCGGCAGACAATCAGGTGTTAACAGTTATTTATAATACCCAATACCTAATACCCAATACCCAATAACTATTTCTGCGTGTCAAGGGCTTTTATCAAACTGATGGCATTCTGTCCATAAGCAATCAGGTTGATTTTGCGGTATTCGTCATCGACAATCTCAAACTTCATGGACAGGTAACTGTCGGCAAGGTTATCCGTCAGCTTATCCGCCCACTCAACCGCCAGCACGGCCTGATCATGTAGCAGTTCGTCCAGGCCGATATCCTCAAGATCCCGGACGGTCTCCAGACGATACAGGTCAACATGAATCAGTGCGAGGCGCCCCGGATATTCATTGATCAGGGTGAACGTCGGGCTGGTGATGTAATAATCGGCCGGTACGTCAAGGCCCTGGGCCAGGCCTTGCACAAATGCGGTTTTGCCGCTGCCGAGATCCCCGATCAGAGCGATGATCAGCGGCTGTTTTAGCAGGATACCGATTTTGCGGCCCAACGCCTGGGTTTCCTCTACCGAATGAGTTGTTATATCAAATTTATTGCTAACCATATAATTAGACCTGTGTCTTCACTGGCAACGTCATCGCAAAAAATTAACTACTTGCATTAGAAGGATATATAAGACAAAAAAATCTCAATTCTCAAGCACCAAATTACAAATAAATTTCAAATTCCAATTTTCAATGACCAAAATCCCACATAGTGGAATCTCCCATCGCTTCATAAAGTCCCGTGCGACGGTGATGATACCTTTGGAAACAAATGTTGATGGAATGTTTGCTTGATCTGCGATTTTTCCCTCGGCAGCGAGCTCAGGCCGAACGGCTCTGTCGTTTCGGATTTTGTGGGATTTGTTTGAGATTTGGGTTTTGGTGCTTGGATTTTTCTTTTTAAATGACGATGGTCGCTTGAGCGTTCCAGGGGCTACCTGGGTATTAAATACTGATTATCTTCTTAATCTCCCCCGGTATTGCCTTCATTACATCACCGGCCAGATAGCCGCAGGGTCCCACATCTTCCACTAAACTGTCGGCTGCGGCTCCGTGTAAATAGACCCCGGCGTGGCAGGCAGCTTCGGGGGTCAGGCCCTGAGCGATCAATCCGGCAATGACGCCGGTCAATACATCGCCCATGCCACCGGAGGCCATACCGGGATTGCCGGTGGGGTTGATAAAAACCCTGCCGTCCGGATGGGCGATAACCGTGCGGGCACCTTTCAAGACGACGTGAACCCTGAAATCGACTGCAAAATCCCGCGCACATTTCAGCCGATCCTGCTGGACCTTGCTGACCCGGGTATCCAAAAGGCGGGCCATTTCGCCGGGATGAGGGGTTAGAATAAGCGGGGCTTTGGTTTTTTTAAGGGTGTCTATCTCACCGGCCAAACTGTTTAATCCGTCGGCGTCAACGACGACGGGAATTTCACTTTGGCGGATGATCCTGCGGATCAGAGTTTTCGTTTCAGCCGCCTGCCCGAGACCGGGTCCGATGGCCAGGCACCGTTTGCCGGGCAACTCCCGCAGGATCCCATCAAAGGCGGATTCGCCCAGTACACCCCTGTCGCTTTCCGGCAGGGGAGTTGTCATGGCTTCCAGCATCTGGCCTTCCATAACCGGGTTAAGGCTTTCAGCGACGCCCAAGGTAACCAGCCCGGCGCCCGCGCGCAACGCAGACATGGAAGTCATTGTTGCGGCACCGGTTTTTCCGGTCGATCCGGCGATGACCAGCAGATGGCCGGTACTGCCTTTGTGGGCATCCGCCGGTCTGGGATTTAAATACGACCGGATCAACCGGGTGGTGATCAGAAAGTGCCTGGGCCCTAAGGCCGCCACAATATGAGGTGGAATACCGATGTCAACGATTTTAAGATTTCCGCTACAGGCTGCCCCCGGATAAATCATGTGGCCGGTTTTGGCAAATGCGAAGGTTGCCGTCGCCGTGGCGCATATACAGGCACCACATGATTGGCCGGTGTCCGAATTTAAACCCGAAGGCAAATCGACGGAGAAGACCGGTTTGTTAATTCCGTTAATATAATTGATGACGGTCTTGAAAAATCCCTTGACCTCCGATTTCAAACCGGTGCCGATCAGGGCGTCAACCCACAGATCCAACCCATCCATTTCAGTTTTGATTTTCGAAAATGACGCTTCATCCGGAATTTCGACCACCGGCACCGCCAGCGGTTTCAGTAATTTAAGGTTGGCCAGGGCATCTCCTTTGACGCTTTCAGCCTCAGCCAGAAGATACACCCGCACCGGGATCCCCTTTTGCTTCAGGTAGCGGGCGATTACAAATCCATCTCCGCCGTTGTTGCCGCGCCCGGCAATCACCCCGACCCGTTTATCCGTAATATCCGGGAACTGCTCGAATAAAAATCGGACCGCACCCCGGCCGGCATTTTCCATCAGCACCATGCCGGGTAGTCCGAAGTCTTCAATGGTCCGGCGGTCCATGGCCTGCATTTCACTGGCTGTGACAAGGATCATAATGTTCTCCACTGTGCGGTTGTTTTGCTGCAAAGCGACACCGGCATGCAATAACTTAAGCTCCGGGACTTGCTAAACCGGGAAATTGCCTAAATTGCCTAAAATGAGCTAAAATGCCTAAAATTATGGAGTCGCTACGCTTCATCTTATTATGAAAAGAAATATGTTGGATAGGAAAAAGATAATCGAAACATAATTTTGGTTTGGCTTCCGTTTCTAATTCTCTTTCTCTAGAAGTCTAATTGTCCACAGCCAGATGTGATAAGATAGTAAAATTCAACTTTTTGATACCCCTTAGCTTATTGCGGATAGGTTCGATAGAATCGACAGAATACCTCAATTTTAGGCATTTTAGGCATTTTGTAACTTTAGGCATTTCTTCAAATAGCTTCTGCCTTCGATTAATAAATATTTAAGCACAAAATGCGCTTCCGATGGCTTAAAGCCTTGCGATCAGTCTGATCATTTCCGCCACGGCTGCCTGCATCCCGGTTAAAATCGCACGGGCGACAATGCTGTGGCCGATGCTGAATTCGTCAATTTCCGGCATGCCCTTAAAGACCTTAATGGTTTTATAGCACAACCCGCGGCCGGCTTTAACACTCAATTTAAGCTTGTAGGCCAATTTTACGGCATCGACAATGTTCAGGTAGGCCTGATGTCTTGTCTGAGCAGTTTTCGCTTCACAAAAAGTTCCGGTGTGGATCTCAACCATGGTGGCATGACTTTTGTGCGCCAGTTTGATTTGCTCGGGTTCGGGATCGACCAGCAGTCCCACTGGAATACCGCTGTCTTGCAATGTCGCCACCGTCTCGCTAATGTCGTCACGGTGTACGATCAGGTCCAGTCCCCCATCAGCGGTGGATTCTTCGCGTTTTTCGGGCACCAGGGTCACCAGGTCAGGCTTAATATCCAGGGCAACGCCGACCATCTCGGATGTTGAAACCATTTCCAAAATCAGCTTGCTTTGGACGATGCTGCGTAAAATACGCACATCCCGGTCTTTAATGTGCCGTCGATCCTGTCGGAGGTGAACGGTGATAGCATCTGCTCCCGCTACTTCAGCCAGCGCAGCAGCCGTCACCGGGTCCGGAATTTGACCTTTACGAGCTGCTCTTAACGCTGCCACCTGATCTACTTTTACTGCTAATCCTGCCATTTTGCCCCCTTTGGGAATGTCAATCGTCATTTTTTATCAGTTCCAACAACTCCCGGCTCTTATCTTCCATCCGCCGGGCTTCTTTTTCGGAATCTTCATGGTCATAGCCAAACAAATGCAGAATGCCGTGGATCAGCAATTCATTGAATCGATGCTCCATGCTCAATCCGGCATCCTGGGCTTCTTTGGCCGTCGTATCCATAGATATCACTACATCACCTAAAAGATGGGGCGTTAGATGGGAGAATTCGCCTTCACGCATGGCAAAGGCAATGACATTGGTTGGCCCCTGGCGGTTAAGATATTTTTGATTGAGGGTTTCGATCTGCGGGTCGTCCACAAGGAGGATGGAAATTTCGCCGTCAGGAAAGTCCAAGGCGCTTAAGACGACCTGAACCGTTTGTTGTATCTTCATCGGTAAGATTTTGTGCCTGCTTTGCCTGTTGTCGATCAGGACTTCCATTCTTTGGCCTTCCTTTGCCATTTTCGCCTGCGGCGACCCGCTTTTCGGTATATTCAATCCGGTGATGGTGAATGCCGTTTAATATTTGGTTAAAGCTCCGGGCAATTTTGTGCAGGTCCTTTAAGGTCAGTTCACATTCGTCCAGTTGCCCGTCTGAAAAGATATTATTGATCAGGTTCTGGACAAGACCCTGAATCCTGGAAGGCGTCGGATTCTCAAGCGTTCTTGACGCCGCTTCCACGACATCGGCCAACATGACCAGACCGGCTTCGCGGGTTTGGGGTTTGGGACCGGGGTATCTGAAGTCGTCAATTTTAACGGCATCTTCTCCTTTACGTTGTTTGGCTTTCTCGTAGAAATATTTGATGAGACTGGTGCCATGATGCTGTCTGATGGTGTCAATGATTACCCGGCCCAGTTTGTTATCCCGGGCTATTTCCACGCCGTCTTTGACATGGGCAATTAAAATAAGACTGGACATGGATGGTGCCAGTTTGTCATGCTTATTTTTGCCGGCTTTTTGATTCTCGATGAAATACAGCGGTTTTTTAATTTTACCGATATCGTGATAATACCCGCAGACCTTGGCCAGTAAATGGTTGGCGCCGATTTCAGCGGCTGCAGCTTCGACAAGCGACCCGACAATCACCGAGTGGTGGTATGTGCCCGGCGCTTCGATCATGAGCCTTCGCAGGATCGGTCGATCCAGATTTGCCAGTTCAAGCAGTGATATATCGGTCGTGTAGCCGAAGGAGATTTCTACCAGGGGAGCAAGACCGGCCGTTACAATTCCGGCACCGATTCCGCCCAGAAATGCAAAGGCCCAATCCCAGAGAAGACTTGGACCGGATAGTTCAGCCAGGTAGAAGTTTACGGCTGTAACCAGCAAAACATTGAGCAAACCGAGTTTGGCGCCGGCCGTGATAAAAACTTTGCGTTCCCGGCAATTTCTGACCCAGTACGCGGCCATGGTACCGTTTATCAGAAAATACAGAAAAACAGTCAGGCTGTTTTCAAATATCAATGCAAAAGAGACTGCCATGACCACGGCCAGCGGTATGGCGACCCGCAACCCCATAAACAGGCAGATGATCATGGCACCCGAGGCCAGTGGCATACCGAACCAGATGGAGGACATCTCGATGGGGATGGTGGTGTTGATGGCTAAAATCTCGGATAACTTGGAACTGATTTCCGCCAGAAATAAAAAGGTTAAAAACACGCTGCCCAAAAAAATAAGGTCCTTATTATGTTCGTCCGATAATTGGCCGGGTTGATTTAAATGAAGCAGATAAGTCGTTACCAACAGCAACAGCAGCAACATTGCTGCGCCGACGCTGGTTAAGAAAACCTGCTCGTTTTTAGTCTGGGTTTCAAGGGTTTTAAGTTTCAGCAACTGGACTTCGGTGACCCGCTCCCCCTCGCGCAGAAGCATTTCCCCGGTTTTTATCTTGTGAAGCACGGGCTTGATCTCGGCCGCCGCCTTATTTTTGCGTTCCTCGGTTTCGCTGCGGTTTAACGTCACATTGGGTTGGAGGAGCCGTTGGACAAAATCCACCACCAGATTTAGCATGTCGTAGTCCAAATCGTTGAGCAGGGGCTGTCCGACAATTCGAACCATGGTTTTGGCCTGATCGAGACCGTAATATTTTTTTAACTGGCGCTGTTCCTTTTCTTCTTTGGTGCTGACATTTCGCAGAAGAATACCTTTCTCAGATTCTTTCAGCAGGATTTCTTTATTGGTGACAACCCCATTGTCTATAATCTTTAATAAAATGCGGTTGATGAGTTCTGCAATTATTTCCGAAAAGCCGGCGTTTTCAAGTTCAATAAAAGCGCCTTTGTTCAGCCGGATGCCCAGTTTTTCTTCGAGGTATTTGCGCCGGTCCACAATTTGATTTTGGACCGATTTGGGGTCTTCCGCCTCTGCCTGGCCGGAATCGTCAGCGGCCGGCAGTTGATGTTGCTCGTCCAGGGATGTCGACGCGGCCGCTGCCCTCATTTCAGCAAAGACTTCATTGACTTTGCGGGTCAGATTTGCAGCGAGTTCCGCATCATAATCATAAACCGTTAAAACCGCTTCGACTGCCTGCCGGCGGTTAGTCTCGGTTGCTTCTTTATCTTCGATGAAAAAATCCCTGGGGGATTTTATATCGCGCTCGGCAACATCACCCAAGGAATACTGGTGCTTGGTAACCACCAGGTTTGGATATAGAATGACTGAAAAAAGAACCGTAATCGAAATTAAGATACCCCAGCGGAAACGCCTGGCGGATTCGAGGTTTTTGTTAATGGATTCCTTGTTTTTCTCTTTGCTCATTTGGAATTATTTTTTTGTTTGTCGGCTTCAAGCTCTTCATAAGCTTGAATTATTTTCTGAACCAGTTTGTGTCTGACAACATCTTTCTTTGAGAAAAAAACGAATTTAATTCCGTTGATATCCTGCAAAATATTTTTGGATTCGATCAGACCGGATATTCTATCAGTCGGCAGATCAATCTGAGTGATATCCCCGGTAATGACCGCCTTGGAATTGAAACCGATTCGGGTTAAAAACATTTTCATCTGTTCGGATGTCGTATTTTGGGCCTCATCCAGAATGATAAAGGAATCATTTAATGTGCGTCCACGCATAAAGGCGATCGGAGCGACTTCAATAATGCCCTTTTGCATCAGGGCGGCTGCTTTTTCAAACCGCATCATGTCGTGCAGCGCATCATATAGAGGTCTTAAATAAGGGTCAACCTTTTCAGCCAGATCACCCGGCAAAAATCCGAGGGCCTCTCCCGCTTCAACCGCCGGACGGGTCAGAATGATCCGGCTGAAAATCCCTTTTGACAGGGCGGAAACCGCCATTGCCATGGCTAGATAGGTTTTGCCCGTTCCGGCCGGACCGATTCCAAAAACAATATCATATTTGCGGATGGCATCAATATAATCTTTTTGCGCCAGGTTTTTGGGCGTCACGGCGTTTTTTTTCGAGGTTATGTATACCCGATCCAGAAAAATTTCTTTTAAATTAACGCGATCATTACCGCTTAAGACACTCACGGCAAAATCGATGTCATTGGGGTGGATGGGATAGCCCTCTTTCAAAAGATTATACAGCTGGCTGAGGACGTTGCCGGCCAGTGCGGTGGCAATATCGTCACCGGCAATAAAAACCGTATTGCCTCTCGCATTAATTGTGACGTCTGTGATTTTGGCAATTTTCTGCAGATTACTGTTTCTTTCACCGAAAAGCTGGCGGGCGAGGTCAATGTCTGTAAACTCAAGGCTGGTTTGTTTGTTTTCTATATTTTGCACCATAATTTTTCAAAGAACCGGTATTCTGTGCCGGTTTTTTCCCATAATGATTGTGTTAAACGAATGAGTGCCCATCGGTCATGCTGCAAGGTTACCGATGGGCACTTTGCGACTATATTCGATTCAAAAGCGCAAAGGTTCAAGGTTCAGGGTTCAAAGGTTCAGAGTTAATTGAATCGCTACGCTCTATCATTTAAGAGGGAACCCCTGAACCTTTGAACCCAGAACCTCTGAACGATTACATTATTTCTATCATACCTCTCTTAGTGAATGCAAATGCCAATTTGCCCATCGGTTAAAAATAAAAATCCCTTGACTCAACATACCTGCTTTGTTACTTGATCCGGTTGAAATGAATCCATTTGATATCTTAATATTGGTCATTCTCGGCTACAGCCTGGTAAGAGGCCTTTTTAGAGGACTGGTCAAGGAAATTTCCTCCATCATCGGTGTCTTGGGCGGCTTTTATGCAGCCTATACCTACTACAAGGTCCTTGCCGGGTTGCTCTCCGGTTTAATAAAAGATGTGTCCTATCTTAACATACTGAGTTTTCTGATAATTTTTTGTGGTGTGCTGATTGTGGTCAGTGTGCTGGGTGTCATCATCAAATACCTGCTGAACATCACCTTTTTAGGTTGGGTTGACCGTATCGGTGGTGTGGTCTTTGGTCTTGCCAAAGGCATTCTAATTACTGCAGTTCTTTTCATTTCCCTTACCGCATTCCTCCCCAAAGGATCTGCATTCATAAAAAATTCCGTGCTGGCTCCCCACGTCTCATGGGTTTCAGAAAAAATGGCAAAAGTGGTTTCCCAGGAAATGAAACTGGATTTTATAACCAAGCTGGGGGAGCTTAAAAAAGCATGGAAGATTCCATATTAAATCAAACAGATAACGCTCTGGATGAACTTTGTCGCCTGGTTAAAACGTTGCGGGGAGAAAAGGGATGCCCCTGGGATAAAAAGCAATCCCCGGAATCGGCCAGCATATACCTGATTGAGGAGGTATTTGAACTGGTTGACGCAATTGAATCAGGCAATTCTGAACATATCCGCGAGGAGCTTGGAGACTTACTATTTCATATTGTCTTTATCGCTGAAATGTTTGAGGAGCGCAAAGAATTCAATCTGTCCCAGGTTGCCCGGTCAATTACTGAAAAAATGATCCGGCGCCATCCCCATGTTTTTGGTGACATGGAAGTTAACAGCAGTGCCGAAGTCATTCAGAATTGGCATAAAATTAAACTCAATGAAAAAAAGGATCTTCAAAAGCAATCTCTGCTGGATTCCGTGCCGGCCAAACTTCCGGCCCTCATTCGTGCTTATCGCGTATCGGATCGTGTCGCTAAGAGCGGGTTCGAGTGGTCGGAAATGGGCGAAAATCAAAAAGATGTACAAGCCGTGGCAGCCGGGTTGCAGGTAGAACCGGAAAATCATGATAAACGCCCGACATCCCGGCAAGTTGGCGATTTACTTTTCGCCCTGGTCAATATGGCGCGTCTGGCTGAAATTCATCCGGAAAGGGCATTGACCGGATCAGTCAAAAAATTTGAAACCCGATTTAAAAAAATGGAAGATCTGATCGCTGAAAGCAAGCGGGCGTTTGATGAGGTTTCGTCGGAAGAAAAAAAGCGGATTTGGGAGAAGGTGCAAAGAATTGTCCCTTAATGCCTCGATTCGCAATTACAGCAACGTATTTTAATTGATCCGACCATCATAATTACTCACTTAACCCTTAGTCCTGAGTATATGGATCCGTCTTCGTATTTACGAATCGATGGACTTAGCTGGATGGACTCACCTGAACCGGTCGCTTTATCCAAGGAATCACCGGCAGATCGACTTTCAATGACATCGAGCTGTTAAGCCGGACGGCAGCCATTTCAGGGTTTGCAGTATCCTCCGCGGAACCGACACTAAAACGATTTTCGCCTCAGTTGTAAACCAGACAGGCTCTGAACTGCCGGTTGCGATTCAGTTCACTCCTGAATAGCCTGATGGTCGGCCGGTCCCCGTTTCCCCCAACCGCTTTGCTCAAAAAAAGGTTGGGGAGCCTTCATTTATGCCATTTCGCCAAAGGGAAGATACCCCGGCGGAGTTTTTTTGACCAATTTGCCGTCCTCATCGTATTTTTCCACGATTATCTGGCCATCTTCCAGGCTGTTGCGGGACTTCATATTGTCCTGGGACTGCAAACCCGTCTCGGCTTTTTGACCATCGTCACTTTTTTCAACCGGACGATGACCCTTTGTTTTATCGGTTTTTTGGATCTCCTGGTGCTTATCAAAAATTTCAGCGTTATAACTCGTGCGTACAAATTGCTGTAGTGCCGCTTCCCCGATTGCGTTTATCATTTTGACCTCCTTTAGCTTGACGCTTGCCTGTTATCCACCCCCGCAGCAGTATCTCATTTCCGATTTTCAGATCCAGGATTCCGGCTTTTTGTCGCCTGCCTTTTTGGCCAACTGCTCGAGTCGTTGAATCAAAAAGCTGGAATCATCAACAGAAAGCGTATTGGTACTTTTATTATTGATGGTGTCGATTGCGTTAAAAACAAAAGTCTTATTTTCCTCTTTATGGGGCAAATTTTCATAACCCGGATTGACATTAATCTGTTCACTGACGCTTTGGTTGGTCTCGTTAAGTGAACCGTAGCGAGAAATTTTGTCTAAAATATCCTTAGAAACCTTTTCGATCGTGGCCTGGCGTTTTCCTTCCGGAGTTAAACTTACCCGATCCGTCCTCAGCTTTTGCGGCAATTTGTTTTTGCCTTCTGAAGCCATATTCTGCCTAAGCTGCTTGCTATAGACATTTAATACATTGTGCATCTGATAACTTGGAACGTACATTCTGCAATCCTCCTGACTTCTTTATCGGTTTATTTAGAGGATGACTTTAGGAAAAAGTGTCCGGAAATCAGGCGGATATGCCAATTTGTCAACTAACCGGCTGAAATATATAAGAATATATAAAAGTTTGCTGTGGCTGACTGCGGCGCTTAAACCGGGCATTTTCAGGCAGATAGCCATAAATAGAGGACAGAGGACACACATGAAAAGTGAAGTCAAGACATATTTATCCTAAGTCTGTGAAGGCGGTTTTTTTCTTGACTTCACAGGACGACCCCGGTTGTTGT
>Ga0210062_1000387_pt1 | contig 13520 bp, 11 predicted proteins | sample Muzzi_CordA_D2_FD_185528 | JGI IMG/M metagenome (GOLD analysis project Ga0210062, IMG submission 185528) | Wetland microbial communities from San Francisco Bay, California, USA, that impact long-term carbon sequestration - Muzzi_CordA_D2 (SPAdes) | ecosystem: Environmental > Aquatic > Marine >...
CGCGCACAAATTCCCGAGAGGCGAGACTATTTCCCTTCGGGGGAGCATTCCTTGTCCCGGTTATTGCCTCTCGGCGCACCATCGTTCGTGAAGCGGCCGTCCACGCCAAGTCAACCACGTGCACGGACCGCGGGAAGGAGCTGAATCTCATGATCTGCAGAATGAAAGCGATTCGGAGGATGGTGGCGCTCGTTTTGGTGCTTGGTTTGTGCGCGGCGCCAGCGGCATGGGCGAGCCAAGGCGGGAATCTCCAGAAGCAGCCGACGTTTCTAGTTTCTGTAGAGCAATGGATCCAGAACGCGCTCACCGAGATGGCGAGTTGGTTCGGGGTCACGTATGATGAAAGCAGCACCACCCTCGACCCGGTGCTGGACCCGACGCTGGATCCCACCTGCACCGATCCCTGTGATCCGCCGATGCTGGATGGGGGACCGGGCGGGGGTGGGGGCGCGACTGATTCCGGAGGGAGCATCGATCCGAACGGTGGTTGAGGTCACGATCTTTCAGCGCTGAGGAGTGCGCCAGAGGTCTCTGGGAGCGGGAGCAAGAAATTGATTGTTTGACGGAGGGTTGCTCTGGAAGCTTCCCGACAGAATCGAAGAATCTTGATGGCAGAGAGACACCTATCGATCAAAGATCTTGAGCGCTTGGCAACCAGCGATTTGGCCAGGGTCGGTGCTCCGGCGGCGCTTGCTCATCTGTCGGGTTGCCGAGAGTGCCGGGAACGACTGAATTCTCTTTCTCTCGAGACACGGGGGCCAATCGAGACCAGGCTGAGTGTGCCACGACGGAGAGTGCCTCACTCGCTCTCTTCGTATGCCGGGGCGTTGAGTGCGGCCTTTAGCAAAATCTCAGAGGAAAGCCGAGAGCTCGATCGGCAGCGTGCTCTCGCCCCAGCCTTGTTGGCCGATCTCGCAGGGCTCAGCCGGACTCAACAGAAACTCCTGATCGGGAACTCCCCGAAATACCAGAGTTGGGCTGTCGCCGAAGAGCTGCTTCAGGAATCGCGTCGGAGGTGGACCGAGGACCCGTGTGAGGGCGGGCACCTTGCGTGGGTCGCCACGGAGATTACGGAGGCTCTCCCTGCTAGGGGGTTCCGAGCGAGAATCCTGAACGATCTCAAGGCGGAAGCCTGGAGCTACGTCGGCAACTGTCGCCGAGTTCAAGCAGATCTCAGGGGTGCCAACGAGGCGTTCTCCAAAGCTGCGAAGTATCTCGAAGCTGGCACGGGTGATCTATTCGAACGAGCGCAGTTCGAAGATCTCAGAGCATCGCTCTTCCGGGAGGAGAGGCGGTTTGCCGACGCTGCACAACTGCTCCATAACGTTGTCAAGATTTACCGGGAGGCTGGCGATGAGCGACTCGAAGCGCGATCACTTCTGACGCTGGCCAAGGTGCTTGGCGATTCTGGCGAAGTTGAACGCTGCCTCGAGACCATTCGTCGTGCTGTGAGCCTCTTGGAGACCCAAAACGAGCCGTGGCTTAACTTCGTTGCCAAAGTAGGGTGGGCCTACTACTTGGACGACTCTGGGCGTGCTTCAGAGGCGCAGGCTCTGATTCCGGAGCTTCGCCAACTGGCACGGCAGCACGGCAACCGGTTCGACCGCTTGCGTGTCCTTTGGACAGAGGGTCGTATTTGGAGGAGTCTCGGTCATGTAGAGCTGGCCGAGGAGGCGCTCAAGCAGGTCCGAGCCGGCTTCGTCGACGCCGAGATCGGCTACGACGTCGCCCTCGTCTCGCTCGATCTGGCCGCCCTCTACCTCGGGACCGGCCGCATCGCCGAGGTCAAGGAGCTGGCGGCCGAGATGCTGCCCCAGTTCGCCGCCCGCCAGATCCACCGCGAGGCGCTCGCCGCCATCGCCCTCTTCGAGCAGGCCGCGCGCAAGGAGCGCGCGACCCTGGCCCTGGTCCAGGAGATCTCCTCCAAGGTCAAAGACGCCAGCACCCGCAGGACCCCGGTCGAGGGCGACTGATCTCCCTCCAAACCCCTCGATCCCCTTCCTCCCTCGTCAGGGAGGTAGACGACGCCACCGCCCGGCCCGTCTTCTCTGTTGCGTAGGGGGGCAACCGGCCGTCCGGGTCTCCGCCGACCTCTTCTCGTTTGCCCATCTCTCTGCTCCGCTACGCCGACGACCGGTCGATCCGTGGAGCGACGCGGGGCCTCCCGGCCGGGGGCGTTGAAGGCGAGCGCGCGCAACGCCGCTCCCATATCGACATCGATTCACCGCTCGCCTGAACCGAGGCCGAGCCCTGCACGATCCGACCACCGAGCGCAGGCCGGTCCCCGGCCGGGAGGCCCCGCGACGCTCCCGACCACGCCTCGCCGAAGGACCGCGTGCCATCCTCGAACCCGGTGCGCTGAAGCGCACCCTACGCGCACCCTACGCGCACCCTACGCGCACCCTACGCGCACCCTACGCGCACCCTACCCGTCCCCCCGCAGCGTGTGCACCCGCATCAGATTCGTCAACGGCCGCTCCTCGATCGGGTCGCCCATCAGGATGACGATCGTCTCCCCCGGCTCCGCCAGCCCGGCGGCCAGAAGCTGACGCTCCACCACCTCCACGACCTCATCGTGATGCTCCACCTCGGCCCCCATCAGGAGAGGCCGCACACCCCAGACGAGCTGCGCCCGGCGCGCCACCCGGGGATCGGTCGTGAAGACCAGCACCGGCGCCTCCGGCCGGCTCCGCGCGATCATGCGGGCGGTGAACCCCCCCTGACTGAACGCCACCACCTGACGCACCGGCAACCGATCCGCGGCAAACACCCCCGCCGCCGACACCACCTCGGCCACGGTGAGAGCACTCGCCGACTCCCGCCGCTCCAGCTTCTCGTCGCCTCCTGCCGCGAGCGCCCGGACGCCGCCCGCGGCTCCCATCGCGCCCATCGCGCCCATCGCGCCGAACGCGCCCATCGCGCCGAACGCGCCCATCGCGCCGATCGCGCGAGGGCCACCCGCCGGGCGGCCCCCCCTCACCCGCAGGTCGTACCCCTCCGCCTCGGCGACGATCCGCGCCATCACCTCCACTGCCTCTACCGGGTACTCGCCCGCGGCGGTCTCGCCGGAGAGCATCAGCGCGTCGGCGCCGTCGAAGACCGCGTTCGCCACGTCCGATGCCTCGGCCCGGGTCGGCCGCGGGTGACCCATCATCGACTCGAGCATCTGGGTGGCCACGATCACCGGCTTCCCCTGCCGCCGGCCGGCGGCGATGATCTCCTTCTGAAGCACCGGCACCCGGTGGAGCGGCACCTCGACGCCCAGGTCCCCGCGCGCCACCATCAGAGCGTCGGCCGACTCCACCAGCTCGTCCAGCCGCTCGATCGACCCCTGGCGCTCGAGCTTGGCGATCACCGGCAGCTCGTCGCCCGCTTCGCGCGAGATCTGCCGCAGAGCCTCGAGGTTCTCGGCCCGGTCTACGTAGCTCGCCGCCAGGTAGTCCAGCCCCTCTTCGACGGCGAAGAGGATGTCCTCCCGGTCCTTGTCCGAGATCTCGAACGGCAGAGTGCTGTCGGGAAGGTTGATCCCTTTGCGGCTCGACACCGGTCCACCCTGGAGAACGCGGGCGGCGACCGCACGGCGCGGCCCGGCGGTGGCGCTCGCCTCGAGCCCGGCCGCCTCGAGCTCGGCCGCCTCGAGCTCGGCCGCCTCGAGCTCGGCCGCCTCGAGCTCGGTGACCTCGAGCTCGATGACCTCGAGCTCGATGAGGCCCCCGTCGATGAGCACCCGCTCGCTCTGGTGCAGGTGCTCGAGGAGATCGGCGCGGCCGAGGGGCAGGTCGCCCTTCTCCCGGGCGTCGGCCACCAGGCGGACGGTCGTGCCCTCTTCGAGGAGGCGGCGCCCGTCGGGTAGATCCCCCAGCCGGTAGCGGGGGCCCATCAGGTCGAGCACGATGGGGATGAACCGCCGCCTGGCCTCAGCCTGGCGGCGGACGGTGCGGATGAGCTCGCGATGGCTGTCGTGGGTGCCGTGGGAGAGGTTGAGGCGAACCACGTCGAGCCCGGCGTCGAGCATCCGGGCCAGAACCTCGTCATTCGAGCTGGCCGGGCCGAGGGTGGCCATGATCTTGGCGCGTCGTTCCATGGGGCAGGGAGTATACGGCGCGGTTTCCTGCCGGAAGCTCCGGCCGCCCGTGCGTGTTAGCATCTGCGGACCGAAGTGACGGCCCCGCGCCCGCGGTGCCGTGTCCTCTCCAGAGACGATTTCCGGTACGGGGTTTTCGATGTTCGACGGTCTACAGACCAAGCTCCAGGACGTCTTCCGCCAGATCAAGGGCCAGGGCAAGGTTACCGAAGAGGGCTTGCAGGCGGCTCTCCGGGAGATCCGGCTCGCGCTGCTCGAGGCGGACGTCCACTTCCGGGTGGTCAAGCCGTTCATCGCCCGGCTCCGGGAGCGCGCGCTGGGCCAGGAGGTGCTCGAGAGCCTGACCCCGGCCCAGCAGGTGGTCAAGATCGTCCGCGACGAGCTGGTCGCCCTGCTGGGTGAGGACGGCGAAGAGCTGCGGCACCCCTCGCGCCCCTCGGTGGTGCTGCTCTGCGGCCTCCAGGGCTCGGGCAAGACCACCACCTCCGGCAAGCTCGCCCTGCGGCTCAAGAAGAACGGCCGCCACCCGGTGCTGGTCGCGGCCGACCTCCAGCGGGCCGCCGCGGTCGAGCAGCTCGTGCAGGTGGCCGGTCAGGTGGACGTGCCGGTGATCGTCCCCCAGGGCGGGCCGGAGGGCGAAGCGGTTCACGCGCTGGTGCGCCGGGCGCTCGACGAGGCCAAGGATCGGGGCTGGGACACGGTGCTCGTCGACACCGCCGGCCGGCTCCACGTGGACGAAGCCCTGATGGACGAGCTCCGGGGCGTCGCCAAGATCCTCGACCCGGACGAGATCCTGTTCGTCGCCGACTCGATGACCGGCCAGGACGCGGTCAAGAGCGCCGCCGAGTTTGCCGAGGCGCTCGATCTCTCCGGCGTCATCCTGACCAAGCTGGACGGCGACTCCCGGGGCGGCGCGGCGCTCTCGATCCGCACCGTGGCCAAGGTGCCGATCCGCTTCGTCGGCGTCGGCGAGAAGGCCGAGGAGCTCGAGCTCTTCCGCCCCGAGCGCATGGCCTCGCGGATGATCGGCATGGGCGACGTGATGTCGCTCATCGAGCAGGCCGAGGCGAAGATCGACAAGGGCGAGGCCGAGCGCCTGGCCAAGCGCATGGTCGGTGAGGCGTTCACGCTCGAAGACCTGCGCGATCAGCTCCGTCAGCTCCGGCGCATGGGGCCAATGTCTCAGCTCATGGAGATGCTCCCCAAGGCGGGCCCGTTCAAGGGGCTCCAGGGGGCGAGCGTCGACGAGGGCGAGCTGCGCAAGATCGAGGCGATCATCAACTCCATGACGCCGCTCGAGCGGCGCCGGCCCAAGGTGCTCAACGGCAGCCGCCGCAAGCGGATCGCCGCCGGTTCCGGAACGCGGGTGCAGGACGTCAATCGCCTGCTCAAGCAGTACCGGACCATGCAGAAAATGATGAAGAACGTGCGGGGTTCCGGGATGCTCAAGAAGATGCTGGGTGGGCAGATGGGCCTGCCCGGAGGCTTCTAGATCCTTGGCCTATGCAACCGTCTATCGAAGTGCTAGACTTGCCGCCTTTGTGTGGCCCGCCCGGCCCGTGCGGCGTTCGTGTGCGCTCTAGCGGCGGGAACCCACGCCGAGCGACGACAGTCCAAGTTGGAGGTATAGGAAGATGCTGAAGATTCGGCTCCGCCGGATGGGGAAGCGTCATCGCCCGTTCTACCGGGTGGTGGTGAGCGATTCCCGGTCCGTGCCGACGGCCCCAGCGGTCGAAGAAGTCGGGCATTACGACCCGATGGCCAAGCCCCCCTCGGTCAAGATCGACGTACAACGGATCGAGCACTGGGTGGGTCAGGGCGCGCTGATGTCGCCCACGGTCAAGAAGCTGGTCAAGGACATCCGCACGGGGCGTGTGGCGAAGGCCGAGCAAGAGGCTGCCGCCGCCAAGGCCAAGCCCCCGGCCGCCCCCAAGAAGGAGGCCGAGGCTCCCGTCGAGCAGGTCGCCGAGGCCCCCGCCGAGCAGCCCGCGGAGGAGAAGGCCGAAGCTGCTCCCGCCGAGCAGGCCGCGGAGGAGAAGGCCGAAGCCGCTCCCGCCGAGGAGCAGGCCGAGGAGGAGAAGGCCGAAGCCGCTCCCGCCGAGGAGCAGGCCGAGGAGGCGAAGGAAGACGAGGCCCCGAAGGAGGCCAAGGCCGAGGCCGAGGCCGCCCCCGCGGAGGCTGGCGAGGAGAAGTAACGTGGCCACGGTCAGCGAAGAGCTCGAAGAGCTCGTCCGCACCATGGTGGACTACCCCGACGAGGTCGAGGTCTACGAGGTGCCCGAGGGCGGAACCGTTCGGCTGGAGCTCGCCGTCGATCCGGAGGACCTGGGCAAGGTGATCGGCCGTCAGGGCCGCACCGCCCGGGCTCTGAGGTCACTCCTCGACGCGCGCGGGGCCCGCGACGGGGCCCGCTATGAGCTCAAGATCCTCGAAGAAGACGAGCTCTGAGCGGCACTTGCCGGGGACCGTCGAGGTCGGCAGGATTCGCCGGCCCCACGGTGTTCGCGGTGAGGTAGTCGTCGAGTCCTTTTCGGACACGCCCGATCGCTTCGCCGTCGGTCGCGAGCTGCTGGTGTCGCCGGCCCTCGGTACCGAGGGTGCTTCCGGTCTCTCCGGCGGCCCGCGGCACCTGACGATCACCTCGGTTCGTCCCCACAAGGGAGTCCTGCTGGTTTGTTTCGAGGGCATCGAGGATCGGGATGCCGTCGATGGTCTGCGCGGCGCGCTGCTCGAAGTCGAACGGAGCCAGGTTCCGGAGCCTCCGGAGGGCACGTACTACTACTTCCAGCTCGTCGGCTGCCGGGTCCGGGACGCCCGCGAAGGGGACCTGGGTGAGGTGGCCGACGTGATCGAGGACGGCGGCGGGGTGCTGCTGGCGGTCGAGCAGGTAGCCGGAGAGAGTAAGCGCCGCCTGCTGGTCCCCTTCGTCGCCACGATGGTCCGCTCGGTCGACACCCGGGCCGGCACGATCGAGCTCGATCTCCCGGAAGGTCTGGTCGAAGCATGCGTATCCAGATCCTGACCATCTTTCCGGAGCTCTTCGAGCCCTTCCTGCGGACCAGTCTGGTCGGCAGGGCGGTCGAGGACGGGCTGTTCGAGGTGACGGTTCACGACCTCCGGGAGTTCACGGAGGACCGCCACCGGAGCGTCGACGACGAGCCGTACGGCGGCGGTGGTGGGATGGTGATGAGCGCGCCGGTCTGGGTCAAGGCGGTGCGCGCGGTCTCCGCGGCCCTGGGCGAGGAGGGAGAGGGCAAGCCCTGGCGCGTGCTGCTGTCGCCCCAGGGGCGGCGGCTGGACGACGCGGCGGTGCGCGCCCTGGCGGCCGAGCACGACGAGCTGGTGCTGTTGTGTGGCCGCTACGAGGGGATCGACGAACGGGTGCGGGAGCTGGTGGTCGACGAGGAGATCTCGATCGGCGACTACGTGCTCTCGGGCGGCGAGCTGCCGGCGATGGTGCTGGTGGAAGCCTTGTCGCGCCAGGTTCCGGGCGTGGTCGGCCTGGCCAAGAGCGTCCACGAGGACAGCTTTCGCCGGGGTCTGCTCGACCATCCGCACTACACCCGGCCGGCGGAGCTCGAAGGGCTCGAGGTGCCGGACGTGCTGCTGTCCGGCGACCACGCCGCGATCGAGCGGTGGCGCGAGCGGGCGGCGCTCCGCGCCACCTGGGAGAAGCGGCCCGACCTGCTGGACGGGGCCGAGCTGACCGACGAGCAGCGGCGCGAGCTCGACCGCTTGCGGTCCGAGCACGAGCAGCACGAAGAGGACTGACCGAAGGCCCGGACGGAGGACCGGCGCCCGGCGCATGATCGCCGGTCGCTTCGCGCTCCGGGACAGATCGGCGGGGTGAGTGCACGAGGAAGCCTTCTTGCACCCTATCGACCGATCCGAAATAATTGACGTTCGCCCTCCCGACAGGGTGGTTCAGAGAGAGGATGAGAGCCATGAATCAGCTCCAGGACGTGGAACAGAGCTATTTCCGCGAGGACACGCTCCCCGACTTTCGCCCCGGCGACACCGTGCGGGTGCACGTGCGGGTCGTCGAGGGAGAGAAATCCAGGATCCAGGTGTACCAGGGTGTGGTGATCGGCCGCCGCGGCGGTGGCACCCGCGAGACCTTCACCGTGCGCAAGATCAGCGGCGGCGTCGGCGTCGAGAGGATCTTCCCCCTGCACTCCCCGAACGTGGCCAAGCTCGAGGTGGTTCGGAGAGGCAAAGTACGGCGCGCCAAGCTCTACTACCTCCGTGGTCTTCGCGGCAAGGCTGCTCGGATCGAGGAGCGTCAGGAGCAGCGGCCGAACGCGTGACTTCCCCCTAAGGCCGGAGAACGTGACGCTACGCGGGACGGGCAGCGAAAGGTCGGCCGGCTGGCCGCCGGCCGGTTGCCGTGTGCCGTGGTTGCGCGTCGCGTGGGGTGAACGGATGCGCGGCTCGGTTCCACGCTTCGGGGGAGGTGCGTGATGCTCCGGGCCTCCCGCGAGAAGGTCGTCCACAACGCCGAGAAGCTCATCTCCCGGGGCAAGATCGAGTCGGGGATCAAGGAGTACAGGAAGCTTCTCAGCGAGAACCCCAACGACATCTCGACCCTCAACCGGGTCGGGGATCTCTACGCTCGGATCAGCCGCAACAGCGAGGCGATCGAGCTGTTCAAGCGGATCGCGGAGCAGTACGCCGAAGACGGGTTCCTCGTCAAGGCGATCGCGATCTACAAGAAGATCATCAAGCTGGACCCGACGCTGCTCGAGATCTACGAGCAGCTCGCCGATCTCTACCACCGCCAGGGCCTGGTCAACGAGGCGCGCACCCAGTACCAGGTGCTCGCCGACTACTACCAGAAGCACGACAAGCCGGCCTCCGCGCTCAAGGTCCACGAGCGGATGGTCGAGCTCGAGCCGGACAACCCGACCCACCACGCCAAGCTCGCCGAGCTCTACCAGAAGGACGGCATGATCAGTGCGGCCCTTGGCGAGTACCGCGCCATCGCCGAGCTGATGCTGGAGCACGGCCGGGGTGAAGAGGCCGCCCAGGTCTACGAGCGGGGCCTGGCGGTGACGTCGGAGGACATCGGCTTCATCACCGACGGCGTCCTCAAGCTCAAGGAGTCCGGTCACGTGGCCGCGGCCGCTCGCTTCCTCTCTCTGGCGGTCGAGCGCAACCCGAAGGCCGAGCAGGTGGCCCGGGTCGCCGGCCTCGGCGCGGCCGACGACGGGGCGAAGGCCGCCGCCGAGGCTCCGGCACCGGCCGCTGAGGAGGCGACGGGACACGATGCTTCCACCGCCTCGGTCATCGAGGGGGAGGGCGAAGAACAGACCGCGTCCACCCTCGGTCATGGAACCGCTGCGGGACTCGATTCCGCCGAGGTGGTCGAGCTCGAGCCCCCCGGGGAGCCGGTCGAGGCGGCCGAGTCGGCGGAGCCCGCCGGGATGGGAGGCGCCGGCCAGGTCGATCTGACCGAGCCGGAGGCAGCGCCGGACCTGGGCGAGCTGGAGCTCGAGGGCTTCGACCTCGAAGAGCCCGAGAGCCTGGTGCAGCCTCCGGCCGACATGCTGGAAGATCGCGAGCGGCGGGGCGCGGCCTGGGAGGAAAGTGGAACCGGCACCTGGACCGGCACCAGTAGCGGGCCCGCGCCCGAGCCTGCGGCGCCTGCCGCCGAGGAGCCGTCGCCGCCTGAGGGAGCCACCGGCACGTTCGAGTTCGAGCTCGACCTGGATGCCGAAGACGAAGGGCTGCTCGATCTCACGCCGCCCCCGCAAACAGCCGAGGCGTACCAGTCGGTCGAGCCGGACGAGGTGGAAGAGCCGGTCGAGATGGTCGACCTGGCGCAGCCGGAGCCGTCGAGGGTCGACCTGGACCACGACCTGCTCGAACGGACCGCCGCCGAGGTCCACGCGGACGAGAGCGGAGGGCCGGACGAGCTCTTCACCGAGGCCGAGGTCCTGGTCCGCTACGGGATCGAGGAGAAGGCACTCGACCGCCTCGCGGAGCTGCTCCAGCGCTACCCGCGCCATCTCGAGGGCTATCGCCTGATGGTCACCCTCCACCTGGAGGCCGGCCGCCACGGCCGCGCCGCCGCGGTGGCGAGCCGGATGGTCGAGGTGGCGGGCGAGGTCGGGGACGACGAGATCTGGCCAGAGGTCTGGGAGCGGCTCGGGGAGGAGGGGTATCAGCTCTCCGGTCTCACCGTCGTCCCACCGCCCGGCTTCGAGGTCGAGGCCGAGGCCGAGGCCGAGGAGCCGGCGGCCGAAGGGTTCCCCGAGGCGGAGCCTGACGTCCTGGTCGAAGCGGAGCCGGACGTCCTGGCCGAAGCCGAGGCGCCGGAGAGCTCGGGTGAGGTGGTCTTCGAGCTGACGGACGACGAGCCCGAGCCGCAGGCCATCGAGGTCGACCTCGCCGAGGACCGCTTCGAGCTACCGGACGTGGAGCCACCGAGCGAGGTGGCTCCGGAGACCGCGGCCGAGGCCGAAGCCGAGGCGGCCGAGAGGGCTCCAGCCTCCCGGAAGCGTGCTGCCGAGGACGTGGACGCCGCCCTGGCGGAGCTGAGCGCCGAGTTCGTGGGCTCCAGGCCGAAGCGCAAGAAGCCGGCACCTCCGCCACCCGCGGAGGAGGTCGCGGAGGCTGCCCCCGAACCGGCCGAGGAGCCTCTGCCGGCCGAGGAGCCGCTGCTCGAGGTGGCCACGGAGGTGGCCCAGGAGGCGGTCCAGGAAGCGATCGAAGAACCGACCGAAGTCGCGGCCGAAGACTTCGGCGTCGATCCCTTGCGAGCCCTGGGCGACAGCCTGCGCGAGGAGATCGACCTGGGTGCGGTGGAGGAGCCGGGCGCGCGGATTCCTGCCGAGCCGCCACCGGCCCCAACACCGATGACAACGCCGAAGGAGCCGCCGGAGCCGGCGCCGGCCGCCGCCGACAGTGGCATCGGCTGGCTCGACGAGGTGTCGGCACCCGCCAGCGACGGCGCCCTATTCGCGGCCGAGGACGACTTCTTCGATCTGGGCGCCGAGCTCGAGCAGGAGCTGACGGCCGACGGCGCGCTCCACGCCGGCGAGGATCTCCTGGTCTCGTCGACGGAGCAGTCGCTCGAAGACATCGTCGAAGGGTTCAAGAAGGGCGTGTCGGAGAACCTCTCGTCCGAGGACTACGACACCCACTTCAACCTGGGGATCGCCTACCGGGAGATGGGCCTCCTGGACGAGGCGATCGGCGAGTTCCAGCTCGCCGCCAAGAGCCCGAGCTTTCTGGTCGAGTGCGCTTCGATGCTCGGCCTGTGCTTCCAGGAGAAGGGGATGCCGGAGCTCGCGGTCAAGTGGTACCAGCGTGGCCTCGAGGCGGAAGGGATTCCGGAAGAGGATCACCTCGGGCTGCTCTACGACCTGGGCAACGCCCAGGCCGCGGCCGGCGACAGCGAGGCCGCCTACGGCACCTTCGTCGACCTGTACGGGATCAACACCAACTACCGGGACGTGGTCGCGCGGCTCGCCGAGCTCGAGCCGGGCCGGGCCGGGTAGCTCACACGGGCTGACCGGAAACGACCTCCGACGGACCCGGGCGGAGTCCGCCGAGCCCCGCTGGGGACCTCCCCCTCGAGCGCCCGGCCGACTCCGATCCTCGGCCCGACAACACACCACGGGCCCACCGCCGGCGACCGGGCTCGGCGATCGACCCAGAACGCGGAGAGACGACCCATCATGGACCCATCCTCCACCACCGATCCTTCGAAACGCATCATCCGCATCATCGTCGTGACCATCACCGCGCTGGTGGCGCTCGTCGTCTTCTGGCCGAAGGCCCAGGAGCGGTTCGCACCGGCGCCCGCTCGGGCGCTCGTGGCGATCCAACCGGAGGGAAGCGACACGGCGGTCGTCGGTCCGGTCGCGATCGAGCCGGGCCAGGACTTCACCCTCCATGCCGTGCTCGAGGCGGAGGGGCGTGGCGGGGAGCCCGTGTACTACACCGAGGCGCCGGTGCTCGAGATCGGTGGCGAGCGGATCGACGGGGAAGCGCTCCAGCGGTGGGACCGCCCCTGGGTGGTGAAGATCTTCTGGTTCACGGTGGAAGGGCCCGCACCCTACGTGGAGGTGAAGGATCTGGAGCACATCGACCGGGTGGCCTTCACCGAGTACTTCCATCTGGAGTGGCCGCTCGTCTGGTCCGTTCCAGGACGCCTCGAGTCGCGCTTCGACCAGAGCCTCGCCCGCAACGGCAGCGTCGCGGGCCGGCGCCCGTTCGGAACCCAGCGCTACCAGGTGCGGATCGAGCTGTTCGAGGACGAAGAGAACCTCACTCCGAAGCTGCGCCTGACCTCCCCCGGAGGAAGCGCTCTGCCGGAGGGCGCGGCCGACTTTCCGACGGTCTACGCTGGCTACCCGGGCCCGGCCGGCCCGGCCTCGCTCGCCTTCGGGCTGACCCAGATCGAGCCGGTGGAGTCGTCCAACACCGAGATGCTCCGGCGCCTCACCGAGCTCACCAGGAGCCGGGCCTCCTTCACGCGCCTGCCGTTGATCCGGGAGGTGATCGAGGCGGCCGGCCGCTCCTCCGAGGACCTGACGTGGACCGAAGTGGACCTGGAGGCGGGCCCGCTCTGGGCGGGCTCCACGAAGGCCGTCTCCTCCGCCAAGGCACGCCCGGTGGAGGTCGCTCGGGGCGACCTGCTGCGGGCGGGAGGCCGAGTGGTGATCCTCTACCAGGACCAGGGAGCCCTGGGCCGGCTCGATCGCGAAGACCTCTGCTTCGACTACGAGCAGGGTGCCCGGGTGCTGCCGGTCTCGGATGTCTTCGAGGGAGAAGGGTTGCTGGAGCTGGCGGTGCTCCACGGCGGAGCCGGCGGATCGGAATGACCGAACGAACGACCCAGGAAGAAGGACGATGACCGAAACCATCACGCTGATCCCGGGCGACGGGATCGGCCCCGAAGTGACCGAGGCGACCCGCCGCGTGCTCGATGCCGCGGGCGCCGACCTCGAGTACGACGTCCAGACCGCAGGCACCGAGGCCCTTGCCCGCCATGGCGACCCGCTGCCCCGAGCCGTTCTGGACTCCATCCGCCGCACCCGGGTCGCCCTCAAGGGTCCCGTGACCACCCCGGTGGGCAAGGGCTTCCAGTCGGTCAACGTGCGCCTGCGCCGGGAGCTTGGGCTCTACGCCAACGTCCGCCCGGTGCGCACCCTCCCCGGCGTGCCGTCCCGCTTCGAAGGGGTCGACCTGGTGGTGGTCCGCGAGAACACCGAAGGCCTCTACAGCGGCCTGGAGCACGAGGTGGTTCCGGGCGTCGTCGAGAGCCTCAAGATCATCACCGAGAAGGCGTCGCTGCGGATCGCCCGCTACGCGTTCGAGCACGCCAGAAGGCACGGCCGCCGGCGGATCACCGCCGTCCACAAGGCCAACATCATGAAGAAGTCGGACGGCCTGTTCCTGGAGTGCTTCCGCCGGGTCGCCGAGGACT
>Ga0210062_1000388_pt1 | contig 13505 bp, 10 predicted proteins | sample Muzzi_CordA_D2_FD_185528 | JGI IMG/M metagenome (GOLD analysis project Ga0210062, IMG submission 185528) | Wetland microbial communities from San Francisco Bay, California, USA, that impact long-term carbon sequestration - Muzzi_CordA_D2 (SPAdes) | ecosystem: Environmental > Aquatic > Marine >...
ACAATGTGAGCATGGGCGTGCGGCGAACGCAGGACATGGCCGAAGGACTGTCCTTCGAGGTCGATATCCGCCGTAAAAAGACCCTGCCCGGATAAAAGGCGTGCATCCTCTACCCGATTAAGGGGCTGCCCAATTCCAAACTTCGCCATGGATGCTTGATCCTCCCGCCTGAGATAGCGGCGCGATGATAGGGCAGGGGCCGGGGGCGCTCAATCCGATTATGGATCCTTCTTGCGGCTTTTCGTTCCTTTTCCCTCGTCGGTGGCCGAAAACACCGGCAAGATGGACAGACCCCCGAAGATGATTCCCGCGAGAAGCGCCAGGAGCAGCCACGCCGTCAGGTTTGCCTGGGCGAGAAGATCGAATAGGCTGACCGAAAATTCCGGATCGAAGTATCGCAGAAGGGATGTGCCCGCGAAAATAATGCTCCATGAAACTATAAAAGAAACCAGTAGCTTGATCGCTGCATAATAATGATTTTTCATTTTATCTTTCGCTGATAGCCAGGGTTGTCGCCCTTGCCCCCATTGCCCCTTATATAGGCAGGACATGTCTAATATGCACGCGAAATCAGGCAGGATTTCAGGCAAAATCAGGGAAATAAAAAGGCCCCGGTGGAATTCTCCAACCGGGGCAGGGCCGCAGGAACTTGTCGGGGCAGGCGCGCGACCCGGCGCCACCCGTGAATATTGTCAGTCGAACGCTTCTTCCCATGTGCCGCGGGTTGAGGCCTTGGAATATTCCGTCGCACGGTTTTCGAAGAAATTGGCGTGCTCGACACCGTTCAATATTTCGTCAAGCCAGGGCAGCGGGTTCTTGCCGACATTGTACATGGCCGGGAGGCCAAGCTGCAGCAAGCGGCGATCGGCGATATAGCGGATGTAACTCTTGACCTCCTCGCCGCTCAATCCTTCTATGCCACCCATTTCAAAGGCCAGATCGATGAAGGCGTCTTCATGGTCGACGATGGTCGAGCAGGCCAGGATCAGGTCGCGCTGAAGTTCGTCGTTCCACAATGCCTTGTTTTCATCAATGAAGGTATGGAACAAGCGGATCGCGGAATCGGTATGCAGCGATTCATCGCGCACCGACCAGGTAACGATCTGCCCCATTCCCTTCATCTTGTTGAAACGCGGGAAATTCAGCAGGATCGCGAAACTGGCGAAGAGTTGCAGCCCCTCGGTAAAAGCGCCGAAAACGGCCAGGGTACGGGCGATATCGGCCGGCGTCTCGACGCCCCACTTCTGCATATAATCGTACTTGTCCTTCATTGCCTTGTATTTGAGGAAGGCTTGGTACTCGCTCTCGGGCATGCCGATGGTGTCCAGCAGATGGCTGTAGGCCGCTATGTGCACCGTTTCCATATTGGAAAATGCGGCCAGCATCATCTTGACCTCGGTCGGCTGGAATACGCGCGAATAATGCTGCATGTAGCAGTTGTTCACCTCGACGTCGGCCTGGGTGAAGAACCGGAATATCTGGGTAAGGAGGTTGCGCTCAGGCGCCGACAGCCGGTTGCGCCAGTCCTTGACATCGTCGGCCAGCGGCACTTCCTCGGGCAGCCAGTGGATGCGTTGCTGCGTCAGCCATGCGTCATATGCCCATGGATAACGGAACGGCTTGTAAATGGGATCGGAATCGAGAAGGGACATGGACCGTTCAGTTCTTTCCGTTGCTGTTCGTTTTGATATTGGTGCGGCCTGGCGACGAGTATATTTCATACTGCACCAGTTTCATCGCATCCTCGATTGAAGTCTTGCGGTAGGATACCGGCTTGCCATGTTCAACGCGCCAGCCGAATTCCCCGCAGATGTTGTATTTGTCCCGCCGTATCATGGACTGAATGACATCCGGCGCGATCCGGAAAAGGGCGGGATTGCGGCCCGGCGCCGGCTTTGCTTTTTGCCAGGCCGTTTCGATTTCGGCGTCGGTAAGTAACTCTTCTGTCGTCATAAGAAACTTCCCTCTGGCGCCTGCTCATTGGCAGGACAGGCATTCCTCGTAGTCGATCCGGGTTGCTTCCGCGGGTTTTTCTCCGCCATTGACCTTGCCCAAAAGGGGCAGGCTGGCGATTGCATGGTTGGTTCCCTCGTGGGCCACCGCTTCGGCCCGCTGGATCGATTTTGAGCGGCAGTAATACAGGCTTTTCACGCCCCGCTTCCATGCCAGGAGATGCAACTGGTGTAGGTCGCGCTTATGCACGTCAGCCGGCAGGAACAGGTTCAACGACTGCGACTGGCATATATAGGGCGCCCGGTCTGCTGCATGTTCGATCAGCCAGCGCTGGTCAATCTCGAAGGCTGTGCGGAAGGCGGCCTTCTCGTTTTCTTCCAGGAAATCGAGATGCTGAACCGAGCCCTCGTTGGTCGAAATCGACGACCATGTATCATCGTTGTCGCGGCCCTTCTTCTCGAGCAGGCGCTTGAGATGCTTGTTGCGTACGGTAAAGGAGCCGCTCAGCGTCTTATGAGTAAAGCTGTTGGCCGCGATCGGCTCGATCCCCGGCGAGGTGCCGCCGCAGATGATCGAAATCGACGCCGTCGGCGCGATCGCCAGCTTGTTCGAAAATCGCTCCATGATGCCGTATTCGCCGGCATCGGGGCAGGGGCCCAGTTCGTCGGCCAGCTTCCGGCTCGCGGCATCCGCCTGGCCGCGGATATGCTTGAACATCCGGTTGTTCCAGACCTTGGCCATGACGCCCTCAAGGGGGATCAGACTGGCCTGCAGGAAGGAATGGAAACCCATTACGCCGAGGCCGACCGAGCGCTCGCGCATCGCAGCATAGGCCGCGCGGGACATGCTTTCGGGCGCATTGGCAATAAAATCGGACAACACGTTGTCGAGAAACCGCATCACGTCCTCGATGAAGGTCGGATGCCCCTCCCATTCCATGTATTTTTCGGCATTGAGCGACGACAGGCAGCAGACCGCCGTGCGCTCCTCGCCGCGGTGGTCAGTGCCGGTCGGAAGTGTGATTTCAGAACACAGGTTCGAGGTCTTGACGGTCAGGCCCGCGAGTTTCTGATGCTCGGGAATCGCCCGGTTCACATGGTCGGAATAGACGATATAGGGCTCGCCAGTCTCTACGCGGGCCGTGAGGATGCGAATCCACAGGCCACGCGCGGATACCTTGTGCAGCACAGCGCCATCCTTGGGGCTGGTCAATCCCCACTCCTCGTCGGCCTCCACCGCACGCATGAAAGCGTCGGAAACCAGGATGCCGTGATGCAGGTTAAGCGCCTTGCGGTTGGGGTCGCCGCCGGTCGGCCGCCGCAGTTCGATGAATTCCTCGATTTCCGGATGGCTGATCGGGAGGTAGACGGCGGCGCTGCCACGCCGCAGGCTACCCTGGCTGATCGCCAGAGTCAGTGAGTCCATCACGCGAATGAAGGGGATAGCACCCGAGGTCTTGCCGTTCATGCCGACGGTTTCGCCGATCGACCGCAGATTTCCCCAGTAGCTGCCGATGCCGCCGCCGCGTGCCGCCAGCCAGACATTCTCGTTCCACAGGTCGACAATACCCTCCAGGCTGTCGGAAGCCTCGTTCAGGAAGCATGAAATCGGCAGGCCACGCTTGCGCGCGCCGCCATTGGACAGCACAGGAGTCGCGGGCATGAACCACAGCTGGCTTATATAGTCGTAAAGCCGCTGGGCGTGGGCCGAATTGTCGGCATAGTGCATCGCCACGCGTGCGAACAGGTCCTGGAAGCTTTCGCCCGGCAGAAGATAACGGTCGGTCAGGGTCGCCTTGCCGAATTTGGTCAGCAGCGCATCGCGGCTTCGGTTCATATGGACGCGGATGCCGCGGTCGTTCTGCGCGAAGTCGCTAACCTTCTCGTGGTTCTCGGGATTGGTTTCGAGCGGCAAGTTATCCACAGATTGGGGGTCTTCGACCGACTCCTGGACTTCGACCGACTCTTCCACGCCGCAGTCTTGAGACTCTTCTTCCTCAAACGATGTGCGCAGCAGCATTTCGGTCGAGTCTTCCATACTTATCCCCCCTTTACACAGGCTGTGGACAGGAAAACCTGTGTGTAAACACAAGATGTCGTGGTTGTGATTGACGACAATACCATATTTCGATTATATGTCACTATGAACAAAACAGGAACATATGGATGATACGACTAATGCCGCCACCGTCAAGATATTGCTATGAGATCTCGGGAACCGGATTCCCTGTAAGCAGGAGTCGCCTGCAGGGACTGATTTCTGGCAAGATAGGTCTGTTATGTGCGGAAGATTCAGCCTGACCCTGCCCGTCGAGGCGATTGGCCGCCTGTTTGGGGTGGATGTGGAAAAGGCGCCCAAGCTGGAGGCGCGCTACAATATTGCGCCTTCACAGCCGATCGCGGCAATCAGGCGCCGCGAGGAGTCAGGCGAAAGGGAGCTGGCCTTCCTGCAGTGGGGTTTTGTTCCTGGCTGGGCGCGAGACCCGGGCTCAATGAGTCAACCGATCAATGCCCGCGGCGAAACCGTCGAAGCCAAGCCGATGTTTCGCGAGGCGTTCAGGAAGCGGCGCTGCCTGATCCCCGCCGACGGCTTTTACGAATGGAAAAGGTCGGTCGGTGGCAAGCAACCCTTTCGGATCGAGCGGGCCGATGGCGCGCCCTTTGCATTCGGAGGGCTGTGGGATCGTTGGCAGGGACGCGACGGCAAGGTTATTGAAAGCTGCGCCATAATCACGACCGACGCCAACGAGGCGATGCGGCCGATCCATGACCGTATGCCGTTGATCCTGAATATCGGCCGCTTTGGCCCCTGGCTGGAAGGCTCGCTGGTAGAAGCTTCGGACCTGATCGAACCGTGGGATGGAGAACTTGCATACTATCCCGTCAGCCGCCGGCTCAACGATCCTACCCATGACGATGCGGGACTGATCGAACCGGCAACCCCGGCAGCCGACGAACCGCCGGCGCCAGAAGAACCATGGTTACTTTGAGCTTTATTCGACCGCTTCCAGCGCATTGTCGATCCCCGTCAGCGCGATCTTAAAGCCCACGGTGGTGGCAATATCGCGAAGCCTTGTGAGTTCGGCGATTAGGTCCTGGTTGCGCCGGCCTTCGCCTGCGGCGGACATCGCCCGTGCCCGGGCGATGAAAAAGTCGCTCCATGGCAGGGGCTCGGCGCTGGTGTAATCCTCCAGCGCATCGGCAAATCGGCGCGCATATTCCCATTCTCCGCGTTCCAGGGAGCCTTGCATCGCCTCGCGATAGAACCAGAAGTAATTATGCCCCACCGTACCCGCAGCCAGCATGGATTCCGCCTCTTCGATGGCGGCCTTGCGCTCGTCTTCCTTATTGCTCGCGCGTGCAAGGCAACCCAATGCAAAAGGGGCGATAAAATGCGAGCCGGTTTCCCTTGAGATAGTGAGGGCATGTTTGAGCAATGGCAGCGCCTGTGCGTGCTTGCCTATTGACATGAAGGCTCGCGCCCGGAAACACATATTTTGTGCCTCGAAGCGCTTGGCGCCGAGCCGCCGGGTGATCTCCAGGGAATGGTCGAGCTGCTGGATGGCTTCGTCGCGACGGCCCAGATCCAGCATCACGGAGGCCGCGCAACCGCGGCCCATGATTTCGGCTCGAAGTTGCCCCAACCTCACCGCGCTTTCCACCGTTTCCAGGCTGTTCTCCAGCGCCGGCTTCAGTTCGTTCAGATAAACGCGGCTCCACCCCAGCATATGGTGGTTGGCGACTTCGACGCGACCCAGTCCATGCTCCCGGCAAATCTCGAGACAGCGTGCGAAATGGCCAGTGGCCGAGCGCATCCTGCCGATGCCATAGGCGGCGTCTCCCAAACCGCCCAACGCCGCCGCCTCGTACTCCGCGCTGCCGGCGCGCCGTGCGAAATCGAGTGCGAGTTCATGCTGCGCACGGCAATCCTCGATCCGGCCGAGCGGGAAATACAGATTACCGCGCAGGTGATGGATGCGGGCCAGTAACAGATTCTGTTTCTGTCCGGTTGCCGTGGACTCGGCATCCTCCAGCGCGGCCAGGGCCTCATCGAACTGGTCGGTCAGCCGCATGCTGGACGCCATGCCAATCAGGGCATTGCTCTTCCCGGTATCGTTCTCCGCCAATTTGACGGCATCGCGGAAGGCAGCAATCGATTCCTCCAGGGCTCCGAGATCGCGCAAAAAGTCGCCACGCCGGCAAACCAGCGCAAAGCGGTCGGTATTCGCGACGGCCAGTTCCAGCCCGCGGTCCACCAGCGCAAGCACACGTTCCAACCGATATTCGTCAGCCTCGGCTTCCGCTGCTTCCAGATAGGCGCGCGGAGCCCGTACGCTGGCGGCGCGATCCAGATGCTCGGCAAACAATACGGCATCGCGATCCTCGTACCAGTCCGCCGCCCTTTCATGCAGCTCGCGCCGGGTCGTCTTGAGCAGTGATGCGCCGACGCTCTCACGAATCAGGGCATGAGCGAACAGAAACCCATCGCCCTCGGGGCGAAGCAGGGCGTGTTCCATAAGGTCGTCGCATTTATAGGCCGGGTTGCCCAGCAGGGACCTCAGAACGTCCAAACGGAACCGCTCGCCCAGAACCGCCGCCGCCTGCAACGCCCGTTTGTCTTCGGGCTCCAGCCTGTCGAGACGGGCCATGACAAGGCTCTGAATAGAATCGGGTACGCTGTCGTCCTTGCTTTCCTCTGCATTGCGGAGAAGTTGCTCGAGGAACAGAGGGTTGCCGTTAGCCCGTTCCACGCAGTTTCGGGCGAAAAGGTCCGTCGAATCGAACAAGGTACCGGCAAGTGATAACGCCTCCTCGGGATGTAGCGGTTCCAGGTCGATGGTGACCAGCGGAGTTTGTGCTTCCGCGCGCCAGCCCTGGTCAATTGGATCGCCTTCGATACGTGTAGTCATCACCAGAATAGAAGGGCAGTTCCGGATGGCGGCGGCAATTGCGGCAAGGTGGCCCAGCATGCCGTGTGCGGCCCAATGTATATTCTCGATTTCCAGTAACACCGGCCCGCGCGCGCTAACCGCATGAACGACCCTGGACACGGCATTACGTTTGCCGGCCTCTCGTGTTTCGCTGTCCATAGCCTCATAGGTGGACCGCAGCTCGGCCGACTGGCGCAGGCCGAGGAGATCCTTGAGAAAAATCCTGTCGTTTTCCTCGACGAGTCCGGTCTGCGATATGCTGTCCACGAAATCTTCGCTCAGCTCACCGGGAGCATCCAGCAGTTCACGGACCAGCATGGCGATGGCGTCCTGGCCTTTTCCAACGCCGAAATCAAGTATCAGCCCCTTGTAACAGCGGAAATCCTGGCGGCTGGCCGCTGCGGCGAGTTCTTCCACAAGTCGCGTTTTTCCGATTCCGGCCTCGCCGCGCAGCAGGATTGTCTGACCGGTGCCCGACAGGCGGCAACTGGAGAGTATGCCTTCGAACTGAGCCAGCAGGCCCTGGCGTCCAACGAAAGGCAGCCGCATGCTGTTGTGATCGCTGTCTGAGAGACCGCGCAAACGCCAGATCCGTACCGGACCCTTGAGACCTTTTACCGTTGTTTCACCCGCATCCTCGGCCTCGACCTGCGCCGACACGGTCCTGTAAACGGCGTCCGAGATCAGCGTCTCGCCGGCGCCTGCCAGACCATCGAGGCGAGCGGCCAGATTTACCGTGTCGCCGGTAACTGTATACTCGGTGTGATGGCTGCTGCCGGTATCGCTGGCCACCACCTGGCCGCTGGCGATGCCGATATGAACCTGAAGGCTGGTGCCCAACTCTTCACTCAGGCCAGGCATGGCTTTGTGTATGTCTATGGCGGTCCGCACGGCGCGCACCGGGTCGTCGCCATGGGCCAGCGGCGCGCCGAACACGGCCATAACATTGTCGCCGATATGCTTGTCGACCGATCCGCCGTACCGGGTGACAAGGCCGTCGGCGACCTCAAAAAAACGGCCGAGGATGCGGTGGACTTCCTCCGCATCCATTCTTGAACTCATTTCCGTGAAGCCGACTATATCGACGAACAGCACGGTAACCGGGCGACGTTCGCCCGCGGGACCTCGGGACGGTGCAACGGGTTTTCCTGCCGTGGGCTGTCCGCAGCCGCCGCAGAATTTCTCGCCCGGTTCGTTTTCGAATCCGCATGCCGGGCAACGCGCCGCCAGCGGGGCACCGCAATCCCCGCAAAAACGCCGGCCTTCCCTGTTCTCAGATCGACATTCCGGACACTGCAATAACGAAACTCCACTTCATCCGGATCGCAGTGTTATCCCAGAACGCAAAGGCAACGCGCCGCGGAGGCCGGACTCAATGCAGGATCTGGCTGAGGAACAGCTTGGTACGGTCCGACTGGGGATTGTGGAAGAACTCTTCCGGTTCGTTCTGTTCGATGATTTCGCCTTCATCCATGAAGATGACCCGGTTGGCGACCTCGCGCGCGAAGCCCATTTCGTGGGTCACGCAGATCATGGTCATGCCCGATTTGGCCAGGTCCACCATGACTTCCAGCACTTCCTTGATCATCTCCGGATCCAGTGCCGATGTAGGCTCGTCGAACAGCATGATGCGCGGACTCATGCACAGCGAGCGGGCGATCGCCACGCGCTGCTGTTGGCCGCCGGACAGCTGACCGGGATATTTCAGTGCCTGTTCGGGAATTTTGACGCGTTCGAGATATTTCATCGCGATCTCGTCGGCTTCCTTCTTGGGCATTTTGCGGACCCAAATCGGCGCCAGTGTGCAGTTCTCAAGCACGGTCAGATGCGGGAACAGGTTGAAATGCTGGAACACCATGCCGACTTCGCGCCGTACCTGGTCGATCTGCTTCAGGTCGCTGGTCAGTTCGATGCCGTCGACGACGATCTTGCCACGCTGATGCTCCTCCAGGCGGTTGATGCAGCGAATCATGGTGGATTTGCCCGATCCCGAGGGGCCGCATACGACGATGCGCTCGCCCTTCATGACGGTCAGGTTGATGTCTTTCAGCACATGGAAGTCGCCATACCATTTATGCATGCCGCTGATCTCGATCGCCGGCTCGTCGGTGATTTTCTGGTCCACGGGTTCAACTGACATTTCAGACATTCCTTGTACTCCCGGTAACTAGCGGCGCTTGTGGCCAGTATGAAGCTTGCGTTCGATATGCATGCTGTAACGCGACATGCTGAAGCAGAAAATCCAGAACACCATGGCGGTGAAGACATAGCCTTCGACGAACATGGCCACCCATTTGGGATCGGTCGTTGCTGCCTGTACGCTGCCCAGCAGGTCGAACAGGCCGATGATCAGCACCAGGGTGGTGTCCTTGAACAGGCCGATGAAGGTGTTGACGATGCCTGGAATGACCAGCTTCAGCGCCTGCGGCAGGATGATCAGGCGCATCATCTGCCAGTAACCCAGCCCCATTGATGCCGCAGCTTCGTACTGGCCCTTGGGAATCGCCTGCAACCCGCCGCGCACGACTTCGGCCATATAGGCCGACGAGAACAGCGCCACGCCGATAAGCGCCCGCAGCAGCTTGTCGAAGTTCACGCCCTCTGGCAGAAACAGCGGCAGCATCACCGACGACATGAACAGTACGGTGATCAACGGCACCCCGCGCCACAGCTCGATGAAGCCGATCGATACGGCTCGGATCGCCGGCATTTCCGACCGCCGGCCAAGGGCAAAGACGATTCCGATGGGTAGGGAAGCGGCGATGCCGGTGCCGGCCACGACCAGCGTCAGGAACAACCCGCCCCACTGAGGCGTCTCAATATAGTTCAGGCCGAACCCGTCGCCGACCCATAGGTAGAAGGCGATGAAGGGATAGACGGTGATCAGAAGGAAGGTGATCCAGGCCTTGACCGTCGCCTTATTGAGCGTGATCAGCCCGAACGCAAGAAACGCCGCTATCGAACCCAGCGGAACGGCTTCCTTTTCTCCCACGATCGCCCAGCCGAGAAGATATCCCGCCAGACCTCCTGCGATAAAGACCGCCAAACGGACGCCAAAACCGACAATGGCATTGTTATCGCTGCTCGGAAGCAATGTGCCAACACGTGCGAACGCAAGGCCGTAGGGCGCAAACATCATGAGCGCTATGATCGCGGCGGGGCCGAGGCCATAGGCCAGCAGCGAAAAAACCGTTGCGGCGCCGGCGACACCGAGGCCGATCCCGCGCTTGATCCACTCTTCTTTCAGGAAAAGTGGCGTAGCCACCAGCGCCAGCAGCAGGAACGAAAAATTTATCCGCCAGCGCGACTCTTCGGGATAGAAGGGGCCGTATATGAATTGATGGAAGCGGGCATCAATGAACACCCAGCAGGCGTGGATGATGGACCCATCCTGGGCCGTGCAAGCCTCCGGCCCGTCGCCAACCCAGATTGAGCCGATGAAGACATAGTCCACGACGCCCCATATCGCCCAGATCGCGATCAACCCGCCGATCACGGTCAGGACCGCATTGTGCCATGGGTACAGCAGATTGTGATATACCCAGCCATAGACGCCGACCTCGCTCTTGGGCGGTGGCAGGTCTTCGTGGCGGTCATGTTTGACGATGCCGCCGTTAGATGCGGTTTCGGTCATATCGTCACCTCTCCACCAGCGCCATTTTTTTGTTGTACCAGTTCATAAAAGCCGAAATCAAAAGGCTGAGTCCCAGATAGAGGGCCATCGTGATGCCGATCACCTCGACCGCCTGGCCGGTCTGGTTCAGCACCGTGCCGGCGAACACGGAAACCAGTTCCGGATAGGCGATTGCCGCGGCAAGCGACGAGTTCTTGGTCAGGTTCAGATACTGGCTTGTCAGCGGTGGTATGATCACACGCAGCGCCTGCGGGATAATCACCAACCGCAATGTGGGCGCATTGCGCAGGCCCAGCGAATGTGCGGCCTCGGTCTGGCCGTGGCTGACCGCCAGGATGCCGGCGCGCACAATCTCGGCGATGAAGGCGGCGGTATAGGCCGACAGGGCTAGCAGCAGCGCTACCAGTTCAGGGATAAGTTCCGATCCACCCTTGAAATTGAAGCCCTGCAGAGAGGGATAATCGAAGGAAATCGGTATGCCCCCATAGGCGACCGATGCGATGGTCAGCCCGAGGGCCGGAATTCCGAAAAATATGCCAAGCGATGTGAGGAACACCGGAAATTGCTGACCGGTGGCCTGCTGGCGCCGGTGGCTCCACCGTGCAAGCCAGATGATGCCGAAAATTGCCAGGCCGAAACCGGTAAACATCATCCATGTGCCGGGCTCGAAGATCGGTTTGGGCGTATAGAGACCCCGATTATTCAGGAATATAATATCGAAAATATTGATGCTGTTCCGGAGGCTTGGGAACCCCTTCAGGATCAAGCTGTACCAGAAAAAAATCTGCAGTAGCAGCGGAATGTTGCGCAATGTCTCGATATAGACGGTCGCCATGCGGCTGATCAGCCAGTTCGACGACAGGCGCGCCACGCCGATGGTGAAGCCGATGATCGTGGCCAGAATGATGCCCAGGATTGAAACGGTCAGGGTGTTCAGCAGGCCGACCCAGAAAACGGTACCATAGGTCGATTCCTCGCTATATGGGATCCAACTGTCGATGATCCCGAAGCCGGCGGTTGAATTCCAGAAATCGAAACCGGACGCGATTCCCTGGCGTTCGAGGTTGGCGCTGGTGTTGCGGAAGAGATACCAGAAGAACGCGGCAACCGCCCCCACCACCAGAAGCTGGAAGAAAATGCTTCTGAATCGCGGATCGTTCCAGAAGGCGGATCCGCCGCGCGAGGGAGTTTCTCCCTGAGCAGACATTATGAAGTCCCCGTCAGACCGTTATCGTTTTTTTTACCGAATACGAAAGTAGGCCATGAGTCAATGGCCGGACTTTATGAGTCGGGATTTTCGTGAAATGGGAAAACGCCCCCGGTTTTCATTCCGGGGGCGTAATCCAGACGGTTCGTCCTAGCGGAACGGCGGGGCGTAGAGGATGCCGCCATTGTTCCACAGTGCGTTCAAACCGCGATCGAGTTTCAGCGGGGTATCAGGACCCACATTCGCGTTGTAGCTCTGCGCGTAGTTGCCAACATTCTTGATGATGTTGTAGGCGAAGTCTTGGCTGAGGCCAAGTTGCTCGCCGAAATTGGCTTCCATGCCGAGCATGCGCTTGATCTCGGGGTTGTCGCTGCTCTTCATCTCGTCGACATTGGCGGAATGGACGCCAAGCTCCTCGGCGATGATCATGGTGTTCAGCGACCAACGCACGATGTCCGCCCACTGGCTGTCGCCGTGACGCACGGCCGGGCCAAGCGGCTCTTTAGAGATGATGTCCGGCAGCACTATATGGGCGTCCGGATCCTTCAGCTTGGTGCGCTGGGCGGCAAGGCCCGAACGGTCTGTGGTGTAAACGTCGCAGCGACCCGAGTCGTAAGCCGCGACAACCTCGTCGGCTTTCTCGAACGCGACGACCTTGTATTCCATCTTGTTGCCGCGGAAATAGTCGGCCACGTTCAGTTCGGTGGTGGTGCCGGTGTTTGTGCAGACCGCGGCACCGTTAAGTTCCTTGGCGCTTTTCACGCCGAGTTCCTTGCGGACCATGAAGCCCTGGCCGTCGTAATAGTTGACGCCCACAAACTCCAGCCCCAGCGAGTTGTCGCGGCTGAAGGTCCAGGTGGTGTTGCGGGACAGGACGTCGATTTCGCCCGACTGCAGCGCCGTGAAACGCTCTTTGGCCGAGAGAGGCACGAACTTGACCTTGCCGTCCATCCCGAAGATCGCAGCGCCAACGGCACGGCAAACGTCGACGTCGATGCCGGTCCAGGCACCCTTGTCGTCCGGGTTGGAGAATCCGGGTAGACCCTGGCTCACGCCGCAAAGAAGGTGGCCCCTGGATTTAACTGCCTCGAGCGTCTGCGCCTGGGCAGTCACCCCGATAAACGACAACGCCGCGGCTGCGACGATTGCTTTGGTAAATTTCATTGCTGTGTTCCCTGCAAGTTTTGCTTTAATCGTTGGATCCGGCGGTGTGCCGGGTCGGACTTGGGTGGCGGCAAGACCGCCAGTCCTGGATGCCCATAATAACCAGCTTCTCGCGGAAGAAAAGCCGTAGATTTATCAGCATGCTGCATGTTTTAATGGAAATTAAAAATATTGCCTTTAATGAAATTACACATCTTCGCCGGATGGGTGGCATTATCTATCCAAATTATATTGAAAGGTCCCTGTTTTCATGGGGCACGGTCGCCACGGCGGCGAATTATTAGAAATTATCTCAGGTGATTGCTGCAATTGGGGCCTGTGGTTGAATTTAATATCAAGATACAAAATACTGAAATCCGGTAAGCTCTGGATTTCGGGTGTGCTAGGTTAAGGCGGTCCGGCAGGCGACAAGTAAACTGTGAAGTGATTTCCATAATCCTCGGAAAGGGACGCCGTGGGGAAATTGACGGACAATCTGTTTATCGGCATCGATGTCGGCTCGACCACGGTGAAATGCGTGGTTGTAGAGCCTTCGACGATGGACCTTCTGTGGAGCCGCTATCAGCGTCACGAAACCCACCAGGCCGAAATAGTGGCCGAAATGCTGGTTGATATTG
>Ga0210062_1000390_pt1 | contig 13490 bp, 6 predicted proteins | sample Muzzi_CordA_D2_FD_185528 | JGI IMG/M metagenome (GOLD analysis project Ga0210062, IMG submission 185528) | Wetland microbial communities from San Francisco Bay, California, USA, that impact long-term carbon sequestration - Muzzi_CordA_D2 (SPAdes) | ecosystem: Environmental > Aquatic > Marine >...
TATCGACGGTGATGACCATATCAAGATCTCCAATAACAGCTGCCGTATCGGAAAAATCTTTAAAGTCCGGTCCGAAATTTTCAGCTCTCATTTTCTTGAGACGGGTTTCTTCTGCCGGAGAAACCGTCTTTTGCAAGCTGAATATTGATATATTGGAAATATCCTGCAGCCAATTAAACCGGTCCAGAGAACAGGATCGGTTTGCGTCATTTATATGCAATTTATTGCCGGCCCATATGAGACCAATCTTAACGGCCCCTCTTTTCATTTTTTCTTTCCAAAAATCGCTCTTTTCGGCTTGTGCATACAAATAGGGAATCTTGGCCGGAATCGAATCAAGCGTTGTACCCATTCTTCCGGGTATACTCATCAATGGAATGTAATAATCAAATTCAACATTTGACTGACCTTCCGGGGGGCGTTCCGCCAGCATGTCGATTCCCGGAAACTCCGCCAACAGGGGAATAATTTCCCGACGGGTTTCCAGTATCACCGTTCCGCCCAAATTTTTGACCAGGGGCAGGTAACGAACGAACTGCAGTGTATCACCCAGGCCCTGATCATCATGCACCAGCAGGCATTTGTCTTTGAACGGTTTTCCATCCCACATGTTGCGGTCGCGATAGCGGTAGTCCGCATTATAGGCGTCCACGTCAAATCGCCAATCGTATTCCGACCAACCCCCAGAAAATTCTCCGGCCAACAATAAGGCCAGCGCCAGATTCAGGTGAGCATGGGCCAGAGCCGGATCGATTGCAATCGCTTTGCGATATAGTAGAATCGCTTGATCCAGTTTTCCCAGCGCTTTCAGATTAAGGCCCAGGTTGTTGTAAGCATCGGCGTGGTCCGGCTTGATCCTCAGCGCCTTTTGCAAAAGCCTGATTGCCTCATCGAATCGACCGTCTTTTGCGATCAAACCGGCTAAATTGTAAAGTGTTTCGGCAGAATCGGGAGCAATTTTCAAAATCCGTTGATAGTAATGGATGGCCGTGTTCCATGCGCCGGTATCGCCATGGACTACGGCCAGGTTAAAGAGCGCATCGGCCATATCAGGCCTGATTTCGATTGCCATCTGAAAACAGCGCAAAGCCTCGCTATCATTCTGCCGGGATTTTGCGATCAATCCAAGATGGTTCCATGCATCGGCCAGGCTTGGGTTATGCTGAAGCGCTTTCCGGTAGAGGACCTCAGCTTTTTTTAACTGGCCGCTGTCATTTTTTATCACACCAAGCTTGAAATGCGCCTCGGCACAATTCGGATCTGTATCCAGGGTTTTGTAAAACCACATTAAGGCTTCATCTGTATGACCCGCAGCGCGATACTTTTCACCGATTTTCAGGCAAACTGCAGTATCAATTGCCGGCAGGTCTAGTTTCTTGTTTAGACACCGGGGGCCTGCATTCGATTTTATCTGTTGTTGTCCAGGATTTTCATTTGATTTGAAAAGTGAAATCTGGCCGTCTTCCGGCATCAATTTTTGGCCGTCAATGATGTCGAGCAAGCTCGAAGCACTTTTCCCCCAGGTGAAGTTCTTCAGATCTTCACCGGCCCGTTCACCGATTCGGCGTATTTCATCCCGGTTGTGGTAGGCATACTCTATTTTATCAATCAGTTCATCCAGTGAGGGTTCCTGCCATCTGCCGATCAAGCGCTTAGTTGAGTCTAAAATACTGATATCCCGCATATCGTTTAGACAAATTGCATTCTGATCGGTAATAATATCCCGGTGCCCGCTGGTATTGGATGCAATTACAGGTTTGGCGCACGCCATGTATTCCATCAGCACCAGATTCGTGCCGCCTTCACAGCGGTTCGGAAAAATTCCAATATCCGTGCCCTGGTAAATGCTGCGTAACATATAATTGGGCAGGAGTTCATAGGTTTTAACGGTATCCGTCTTGAGACCGTTTAACTCGCAGAGGGCGTTCATAAATTGCTGCCAGGGTTTCACATTCCGGTCAGGCAACCGGATGTGCGCTGAACTTGCCATGAGTTGGATGGACTGGGGCCATAGATTATACCAGCAATTGACCAGAATAATATCGTCATATTTCTCCTGTAGAATTTTCACGGCCCGCAATACTAAATCCTGCCCTTTTCTCAGCTCGAATTTACCGCCTGAAAAAATAACAAAATTGCGGGATGGTTTTCGTTGCCGAATCGGATAAAATTTATTGGGATCCACCCCCTGGATTAGGACATCACTATTGGCGATGCCTTTTTCGGCCAGACGGTCTTTGCACCAGGTTGAACCCGCCAGGATCGAGTCGAACCGCTTGGCATTTTCAACGGAATATTGGCTCAGTTCGTTTTCAAAGAATGTATAACCGAAATTCTTCGTGCCCCGCACTTTTTCGAACAATGGGAATAAATGAACATTGCGCAGGGCCTGGAACAATGTCCCCGGCACATCAGTTTGGGTTCCCGCGGCATCGCTATCGTCTAAAATCTGAACCGGTATGAGCTTTGACAACTCTTTTGTCAGGTAGTCACTGCACACACCCCAGCCGTAATTTTTTCCGGCTTTAAGTCCGATGTACAGAGACTCGGATTTTATAAGCTGGGCTGTATCAGTCATTTTTCCCAAATTCCTTGACCGTCGTTTTAAAAAAGCTTTCCAGGGCCGCCGGGACGGAATAATCATTGAAGAGCCGGTGACAGGAGGAACTTATCTTTTGTTTTATTTCTAAATAAAATTGATCATCTTTGCCCAGCCGAACCGCAATATCGACGTAGTGATCGATATCCTCGGCAATGGTCTCATTAATATCCATCATTTTTAACATCGCATAGCTGTGCCGGCCCCTCATAAATTCACCGGGTATGGTCACAATCGGCAAGCCACAGCCGATTCCCTCGATGCTGGTTTTTCCTCCGGACCAGGCGGGGGTGTCCAGCAGCGCATTGCTCACCAGGTTCAGGCTCAGATACTCGTCAAAGCTAAGTCGGGGCAGAAAAAGACAACAGGATTGTATATCGATTTGATATTTCTCGAAGGCCGCAGCAAGTCTTTTTTTAAATTTACCGGTAACATGCCCGCTCGGATGCGAAATGAAAATGAATTGAGCATTATGGACTTCCCGGGCGATACGGGGAAAAATATCATCATATTGCGGAAGGTATTTAAACAGGGATTGCGGTGACAGGTAGACAAACGCCTCTTCATCGAGACCGAATGATTTTCGCACCACCGGATTCAAGGGTATCGCTGGTTTCTGATAGAACAGCGCAATGTTGGGCAGGCGGATTAATCTCTCTGAATAATGAGATTGGGCATTTTCCGGTTCCATCAGATCGCTGCTCAGAAAATAATCCATGGTCGGCAGCCCGGTTGTAACGGGGTGTCCCCAGCTGGTGCACTGGACCGGTGCCAACCGCAAAGCGCCAAGCATGATGGACAGCGGATTCATGCCGATATCCGGAAATACCAGAACATGCAGATCATCTACGACAATTTGCTGAGCAGCCAGCTCCAGATTATCGAATACCTGGTGGTAGTGATCAAAATCATTCCTAAGTTTTTCGGTCAGCCCATCCGCTTTATTGCTGATATGATATCCGAATAGCTCAAATTCCTGATGATTGATTTTTTCAATCCAACCTTTGAGGTAGACGCCAACCGTATGAAAGTACATATATGCAGATACGAAACCAATTCTGATTTTGGTTCCGTGAGTCAGCAACGGCATTTTTCTGGACCGGGCCCAGTGCGGGTATTTTGTCGCCATAATTCGGGCGGCAAAATTTCCGAATAATTTTTGAAGCGCCAGATCGCCTTTCCCCTGGTAGGAAAGATAAAAATTGGTTCGACTGCGGATACCTTCCAGCGCCCCTTTACGCTGTTTCGGAGTATGGAGTTCAGTATTGTTTATGAGGTAGCCAAGTCCTTTCTCAAATCGCTTGCGATAATCAGAAATCTTTTCCTCATTGTCATACAAAACAGGCAATAGCAGATGATATTGCCATCTTGCAGGCATTAACTCGGGAGATAATTTAAGGACCTGTTCAAAATATTCTTTGCTTTGTTCATCTTCCCCCCGGCTTTGACAGGTCACCCCCAGATTAAAAAGCGTCCCGGGATTAACCGGATCAATTTTTAATGCCCGCTGATAACATGCATATGCCTCATCTATCCGGTCTAATGCCAGGAAAGCACTACCCATACCGTTAAGCGCTATACTCAAATCCGGTTTGATTTCTAAAACCCTCTCAAATAATCCAATCGCCTCTTGGGCCCGGCCGATCTTGATCAGAACCGTACCTAAATTGTGTAATGAGTCGGGATTATTAGAGTTAATTTTAAGAGATCTGTCTAAACATTTAACGGCATCATCAAATAGCCCCTGTCGTCGGCACACTTCGCCGAGATTGTTCAATACCTCGATCATCTCAGGATTTATATCGAGAGATCGACGGTAATTCTGAATCGCCGGTTCGAATCGGTCGGTTTCATGATATAAATTTCCCAGGTTGTAATATACTTCGGCCAAACCCGGCTGTATATCGATGCATCGTTGGTAGCACTGCTCTGCTTCATTCAGCTGGCCCGCTGCTTTGTGGCAAATCCCCAGATTCAAATAAATTTCACCGGATTGGGGATTCAGCTCCAAGGCCCTGCGGTAAGACCATATCGCATGTTCGATATTATCATTCTGCCGGTAAATATTTCCCAAATTGAAGCAGGATGTCCAGCAATCCGGCTTTAATTCCAGCGACTTTTTATAATAAAATATCGCTTTATCCGGCTGAGACAAATCATCGTAAATAGAAGCCAATTCATCATAAGCATCCACAAAATCCGGTTTTAAGCGCACTACTTTATGAAAAGCATCCCGTGCAGATTTGATGTGATTTTCAGCGCGATACGCTTTCGCCAGATTAAACCAGGCTTGGACAAAATCCGATTTTATTGCCAATGCTCGGCAATAATGAGTGATAGCCTCACGCCACTGTTTCAGCTGTTGGTGAACATTACCTAAATTAAAATATGCTGCGGCATAATCGGGCTTTAACGCCAGGGCTTTATGGTAGTTTTGGGCTGCTTCATCGAGACATTCTTTCTGCAGGAAGACGTTACCCAGGTTGTTGTAAAATGTTGCTTGTCCGGGATCTGATTGAATAGCTTTTGCGATGAATTCCTCAGCGTTTTCCAAACGACCGCCTTCCAATTCCAATACTCCCAAAAGGTGCAGAGCGTCCGGTTGAACCGGATATGCTTTTATAACTTTGTTGTATATATCCCGGGCCTCTGCCAGTTGACCTGACCGATGATAGGCAATGCCTTTGCGCAGTTCCTCGGCGATGTCTAAATCAGTCTGGTTGTTTTGAAGCTGCATATGTGATCATATTCTCTTAGAGTTTAACGACCAATGATTGACAGGTTGGCAAGATTATAGGAAATTCAATTTTATCAGAAAAAAATTCATCGACTGCTTTTTTAACGCCGGGTGTTGATTGGATTAAATAGTCATCAAATAATATCATCCCGCCTTGCACTATCCGAGGATAAAAAAAATAGCAGCATTCCAGGGTTGATTGATATAAATCTGCATCGATGTATACAAAAGAAAATTCTTTTTGATCAATTATTGGAAATGTTTCAGCGAAAAATCCTTTCAGCAGAAATATATTTTCATATTCAGATACGGTTAACTGCACCTCTGCGAAGGAGATATCTGAAAAATCACCAGTTTTATGAATATCGATGTTTGAACCGGTTTCAGGTAATCCCTCGAAGCTATCCAATGCGTAATGTCGCCTGTTATTGTTCGACATTGCAATCAGGATGGAGCCCCCTCCTTTGTAGACGCCACATTCGGCGGAGCAACCCTTTAAATGGTTGGTAGCAAGAACCGTCTGGTATAAAATAAACATACGGTCAAAGTCTAATAGCGTTTTGCCGCTTAGCTGAGTGTAGATTTCCAAAAATTGATTGTATGTCTCATCATTATCTACAATAAGAGCGTTTTTATAATTCAACAATAATTGAGCTCCCAGATAGTACTTGTTCAGCAGTGCTTCGTCTTGGGGAACAATCACATCAACATTGAGTTTAAGTTTGCCTTTTGATAATTTCATCTTTGCCTGTTTAAACGACTATAGACCGGCAGAATTTGCCTGCTTTAAGTCCTTTTTTAAGCTGCTCAATCTCTCGCTTGCTTCCAGATTCCAGGGTTCAATCTCTAAAACGCGGTTATAAAAAATCTCTGCATTCTGTGGTCGATTAACTGTTTGGGAAATGTGACCTGCCGCCAGCAAAACTTCAACGTCTTCGGGATCGCTTTTTAAAACTTCCAAATAGGTCTTTAACGCTGCGGTTACATCACCCTGCACAATATAGCTAAAATCCGCTAAATTCTTTTTAAATGTGCTGTTGTGCGGTTCCAATCGAACGGCGTTTTGATAATGCATTGCTGCCTGGTCATTATCCCCGATTTTCTGATATAAAACGCCTAAGTCGTTGTGTGCCGGCGCATAATCCGGATACCGATCCACTATCAGCCCGAGCAAAGATATCGCCGATTCATTGTTGCCGCTTGCACCCGCTTCTTGAGATTGTTGATAAAGTTCCTCGGGCGAAGCGACCTCGGGCTCCTTTGTTTGATGAGTTTTAATTTTCTCCAGGAATTCAAAAGCCTCCGAATGCCAGGGCTCTATCTCAAGCACTTTTTGATAGTAGTTCATGGCATCCTCGAAGTTGTGCAGGGCGACACACAGGTTGGCTGCAATAAACAGCGTTTCCGCATCATCAGTGCCTTTTTCGATAATCGTTTTATAGACCCTCAGGGCCGGTTCAATCTGTTCCAACTCTGCATGATAATAATCGGCCAGACTTTTAAGACAGTCGATGTTATCCGGGTCACATTCAACGGCTCTTTTATAGCAGTCCAGCGCGTTCTCTTTTGCACCGGTTTTATAGTAAAGGGTCCCGATTTCGTAATGACCCAGCGCAAAAGTCGGATGGGTTTGCAACAGTTGCTCAAAAGCGCTGATTGCCGCCTGATACCATCCATTTTCTATCAACGGCTGAATATCCCGGTAGTATTCTTCTGCAGTTTTCATTTAATAAGCCTCCTAAGTTATAATATTATTTCATTTTCCCATTAGTTATCATTGGTGCACCAAGATTCAGGTGACAACAGACAATGTACAGCAGGCCACCACCATTGAGAATCAATTCTAAATTATTAGGATCCCTCATCATCCGAAACTTCAATTAGCTGCGGTTCTTGACCACTCAGGTATATCCGCCACATCATCTTATAGGCTTTCTCCAGATTTTTGGTGAACCTGACTGTGTCAAAAAGCGGCTTCTTTAAGCGGTTTTGGAAAAGTTTAGCTTTATAATTTTTTAGCAAATCCGCATTTTTTGCCAGACTTACAGCGAGCTTCTGATACTCGGTTGGACTGAAGGCAATCAACTCCGGAATGCCTGCGGCCATTAATAAACTGGCTGAAACCCGGGATGCAAAATGTTTTCCCAGCAGGGTAATCACGGGTATCCCGGCCCACAATGCGTCGCTGGTCGTTGTATGACCGTTAACTATCCGGGTATCCAAAAAGATGTCGGCCATTTGCAGCCGCGCCAGGTGAAGATCTTTCGATAATTTGCGGGCAAAAATCAGTCTCCCCGATGCGATGCCCCGCCGTTCAGCTTCCTTTTTTAAATTTTCTTGAGCAGCCCCGTTTTCTGACATTAACCACAAAATGCTGTTCGGAATTTCTCCCAGAATTTTCATCCAGATGTCGAACATCACCGGCTCTATCTTATAGGTTTCGTTAAATGAGCAGAAAATAAACCCCTCAGAGGGTAATCCGAAGTCCTGGCGTCGATATATCACTTCAGCAATTTCCTGCCGGGAGTTATTGACTTGATAGGTGTGCGGCATATAAACACATTTCTCAGAAAAATACGGGGCGTGATCCGGCGGGGTTACAATTTTATCGGTAATAATGTAATCCAAAAAATCGGCACCGGTGGTGCCCGGGAAACCAAGCCAGGCGACCTGGATCGGTGCCGGCCGATGGGCACAAATATCAATCCTGCTCCCATCGGTGTACCCTTTCAACTCAACCAATATATCAACGTTGTCCTTATTGATCGCCTTTCCCGCCTCCAGGGAATTTAACGCATAAATATCGACAAACTTATCACAATCCCGTTCGATTTGTTTGCGATAGTCGCTAAGGTCATTCTCGCCATATGAATAGGCGATAATTTCAAAGTCGCTGCGGTCATGACATCCGAAAAGACCGCGCATCAGGTGCGCCGTTGCATGATTCTTAAAATCGGCGGACAGGTATCCGATGGTTATCCTGGATTTATCCTTACTTTTTTTGGCGGCGGAAAACTCAAAAGAAGTTTTAGCAGAATTAGCAAACTCCAATGCCCTGGCACTGATTGTATCAGCCCAGGATTTTGCAACCCTAAAATTATGGCCCGGATCATCCGAAAGGGAAAAAGCTAAAAATGGCATTTCAACTGTTTGCTCAGAGTTGGCGAAAGCCTTTTGGGTGAGTCGCGCCAATCTTGCGCACGGCGCTTCCAACTCATTCCAGGCACAAATTTGCTGCAATTGGCGTATCAAAAGACTGGTTGCGAAAGGGTGATCCGGATTCAAATGGATTGTCTGACGAAAACAGGCAATCGCTTGCCTGGAGTTGCCGTATTCTCCATAGGCGTTACCCAGGTTGTATTTGGCCTCATAAGAATCCGGATTTAAATCTAAGGCCCTTTTATAAAAAGAAATCGCTTTTTCTAAAAGATTTTCCTTTTGGGCAACATTTCCCATATTGATGTAGGCTTCAGGATCCCGGGGCTTCAGATCCGCGCATTTTTTGAAGCTGACCATTGCCGCCTTGAAATTTCCCAATTCCAGGTAGACAGTCCCTAAATCATTGTGAGCTTCCGCATACTCAGGTTTAATTTCCAGTGCTTTCTGGTAGCAGCCGACGGCAGTGCTCAAACGGCCCAGATTTTGCCAGACAGACCCCATGCCCACATATGCTTCGGCGCAATCAGCTTTTTTTTCGATTGCTTTTCGATACCAGTTTAGCGCATCACGAAATTTGCCTTGGTGCTTAATTGCATTACCCATGTTAATATGCGGTTCGAGGTAGTCTGATTTTAGTCTCATTGCCGCTTGATAATGAGAAATTGCCTGCTCTGCTGATCCGGCATCAAATAATGCAATTCCCAGGTTGTTGTGAGCCTCGGCCATTTCCGGCAATATCTTCAGTGCGCTTTGATAGGCGGAAATCGCTTCATGGACGCAATCGTTTTTTTGGTAGGCGTTTCCCAGGTCGAAATAGGCCTCTGCATACTCGGGCCTTAGATCAATAGCCTTTCGATAAAAGTTGATCGCATCATCGAGCTGACCGACTTCTTTGTATGCATTTCCTAAATTCTTGTAATAGGCAGCATTGCCGGGATTGAGAACTAATGCGCGCTTGATTAAATCTACTGCTGTTTGGTAAGTACCCGTTTGATATGCAATCACCCCCAGCAAATGCAGTGCGTCAGGGTGTTGCGGATCACTTTCGTGGATACGGGTGTAGATATCGCATGCGCGGTCGAGGCGACCTGCCTGATGATAGCTTACAGCCTTTTTTAACGCTTTGACTATGTCCATTACAACCGATTGGTTTTAATCCAATACTGTAAACTTCGTTTCAGCATATTGATAGCACCCTCCCAGTCGCCCGGGCTGGGTTGCCGAAATATCCGCATCGTGGGGTACCAGGGCGTATCCGTACGATCCATCAGCCAGCGCCAATCCGGTGCATAGGGAAGTATTAGCCAAACGGGTTTGCCCATGGCCCCTGCAAGGTGAGCCACCGCTGTGTCCACACTGATGACCAAATCCAGACACGCAATCGCACCAGCCGTATCGGCGAAAGTCCCAAACTCATTCCCGAGGTTGACCATATTGGCCGGCAACTCCTTGGGCAGTGAGGCAGGGTTGCCTTTCTGCAGTCCGTAAAATTTAAGCTGGCTGAATTGAAACAACGGAAAGTAATGCTCCAGCGGACAGGATTTTTGATGATCGTATGTGGGTTTTGCAGCCCAGACGAGTCCTATTTTCGGTTTGCTGCCGTTGATGATGTTGAGCCAGTAGGCATGTTTATCGCCGGGAGCACTTATATAAGGCATTGAGCCGGGAATGTTTTCAAGTGTGGTTTCAAATAAACCGGGCAGGCTCATTAGAGGAATATAGAAGTCATATTCTTCTTGCGGGGGATGATCGAACGACATGATAGATAGTTGATCAAATCCTTGAAAATCGCGCAGCAACTCGTAGAGTTCTTCTCTGACTTCAAAGATGATAAAGCCTCCGAATGATTTGACCAGCGGCAGATATCTGATAAACTGAATGGTGTCTCCGAATCCCTGTTCACTGTGAATAAAGAGCCTTTTCCCGCTAAAATCACTTCCGTCCCATCGCCTTCCGACCAGTCGGTGGGGATAGATCTTTTTCCATTTTCCCCGTTTAAATCGCCATTCATATTCCTGCCATCCCTCCTTGAATTTACTAGTGGCCAATAGCGCAAGGGAACGATTAAACCGCGCGTCGGCATGATCGGGTTCAATTTGAAGCGCTTTTTTGTAATGGTCAAGGGCATCATCAAAGCAATTTAGATCCTGATATAATTTTGCCAGATTACTGTGAGCTGACGCAAATGAAGGCTCATATTGGACGGCTTTCTGATAAAACTTAAACGCTTCCTTGCTATCGTGCATTATCTGATAAACGACGCCCAGATTATAGTTGATCAACGGGTTTTCAGGCGTAATGGCATGTGCCTGTCGATAGCACGCAATAGCCGCCTCAAAATTTGACTGATCCCGATAAATATTACCCAGGTTATTGTAAGCCTCGGCATCTGCCGGATTCAATTCAACCGACTTTTTAAAACTATCAACGGCGGCTGGGTAGTTTTGAAATTTATAATGTGCGAGGCCCAGGTTGTTGAAAACTTCGGATCGGTGCGGATTTATTGTGAGGCATTTCTCGTAGCACGCAATAGCTTGCTGCAGGTTTCCCTGCTCTCTCAAAGCATTGCCCATATTACAAAGCGCTTCTATCATTTTCGGATTCAGCCTCAATGCACGCCGATAGACGGCAACGGCTTCAGCATAATCTTCTTGGGCCTGGTAAACATCTCCCAGACTGACGTAGTAAAGCGGCACGCTGCCATCCAGTTGAATCGCCTTTGTGATGATTTGCGTGGCGTTTTGAAATTTTCCCCTTTCACGCCAAATCACGCCTAAAAGGTGCCAGGCATCTGCACAGAGAGGCATAACAGTAAGGATTTGATTATAAATCCGCTCTGCCTCGTTAAGCTGACCGCATCGGTGAAAATGGACGGCTCGTTTCAACTCGTCGGCAACCTTATACCTTTGCTTTTCAGATGCAGCAGGCATTGGCAATTCGCTGATCCTTTATTGCGTTGACCCTGAAAGTTACAAACAGGCTAAAGGGAATTTTGATATAATTAAATGATTTTAATCGATTAGTTGGGCTTTGATGGTAAGGATAATTCTGTCACAATGCTGACGGTGACGCGCCGGCAAATTGACAAAACACCGGCAAACAGATTCGCCCGCTAATCGCTTGGCCGACTATCCGATCGGACATTAACCGGTTGCCATCCTACTCATCTTATTGAAATTAATCAGATATCGTTTACAATCGCATTTTTTGCGCAGCTTAGCCGTACTAAATTCTGCAATACTCATACCAAAAAAAACTGCGCCCCGGGGCGCAGTTTTTTAGATGATGGGTAATGAATCATTGCTGGCTCAATTTACGATATCAAATTGGCTGCATTCTGGTTCCAGTTGAAAAGACAAAAAGGCTGGTCCGGGCCTTATGATGAGACGGGTTCAGGTACAGGATTTTATTGTAAAGCCTGCTGGCCTCCTGATCACGATCCTGCCCATAGTATATATTTGCCAGATTATATGTGGCACCTACATGATCTGGTTGAATATCTATCAATTCTTGATAAACGTGGGCTGACCGCTTCAAATCTGGGCTATCTTTGATGGAGGTCAAATGCCTTCTGATATTGTTCTTTCGGGTCCTGCAATAATGGGTCTCTCGATAACCTCATCTTTCTACTCTGTGATGTAATCCGATGATTTCCTTTGAGCACGGGCCCTATCCATGGCAAGTTCGGCCGTAATCAACATATTGCGAACATTATGGTATTGAGCGGTATTGGAAAACCCGATCATTTCAATGGCCTTTATCTGAAGCGCACAGGTGTCGAGAATTTTTTGATATTTCATAAGGCTTTTGTTGCCGCATTGAGACCGGGCATATTTTGCGGTCGCATCTTTTATTCTGGTCTCAATTGCTTTAAGGGCCTCTAAAACGTCATGAAACATCTCGGCTTGATTGCAATGTTTTTCCATTTGTTTGCTGACCACTGAAGATCTATTTATTATGCATGGCTTTTGTGCGCCAATTCGAGTTAAAAAGTCTGCAAGAGTCATACCAATAAAAAGACCACGCCCATGGACGTGGTCTTTGTGATTATCCCGCAACTAATCGTTTAAGGGATCAATTACATAATACTTCCAAAAATTTGAGGCTTGTTGAAGATTGGTTCTTGGCTAAATGGCATCTCTTCGAAAGTGCACCGTTTCCTGTCTGGCATTGTTATATTTGACCTTAATTTCAGACGCCTGGGGGACAACTTTTAGAACCTGTTCGTAATGCCAGCCGGCACTGGGATAATCCTTTTGAAGCATGCGGATATCACCGATTTTTTCCCTCAGAACGGCTGCCTTTTGGGGATAATTTACAATCAGGCCTTCGATGATCCCGATTGCCTGATCGAATTCCAGTTTCTGAATACATTGTGAAGCATTCGCTAATAATTTATCAAATTGAAGTTGCCCCCTCTTTTGTTGCTGCACAACCGGCGACTCTGCGGCAAGTGTTTCATCCACTTCTTTCAGCACCTCTTTAAGAAGTTTCGCCTGCTCATCATCCGGATAAAGAAGCAAATATCCATTCAGCAAACGCCGGGTGGTCTCTTTATCTCCGGAAACCCAGGAATCCTTGATTTGGGTCATGATTCCTCTAATTTTATCTTCGATGTCCGCTTTTAAATTTATCAGCTCATTGTTATTTGGGAATAAAAAGCATGCTTGTTTGACACTGTCGCGTGCGGGTCGCCAAAGCCCGGAGCAGGCAAACATCTTTACCATTTCGAGCCGGGGAGATGGATCTTCTGGCCTAATATGAGTGGCTTTTAGGTACTCCCTTTCCGCTTGCCAGATTTCCTTTATTTCAGCATAGTGTCTCCCGAGTTGCAGATGATTGTTCCATTGGTCCCAAATGTCATCAGCTTTAACTTCTTGGTTCGGGGATTGGGCTTTTTTCAAATTGGTGGTAATTTTGTTCAGTCTGTCGTAAAAGAAATCAGCCGCTTTGCTGTAAGCCCGATAATGATCTCTAATTAAATCAATTTCATCC
>Ga0210062_1000391_pt1 | contig 13473 bp, 12 predicted proteins | sample Muzzi_CordA_D2_FD_185528 | JGI IMG/M metagenome (GOLD analysis project Ga0210062, IMG submission 185528) | Wetland microbial communities from San Francisco Bay, California, USA, that impact long-term carbon sequestration - Muzzi_CordA_D2 (SPAdes) | ecosystem: Environmental > Aquatic > Marine >...
CGCGGTGTACAGCGTGCTTTCGGTCGCCAATTCGGTGAAGAGCCGGACCAGCTTCGGTGGCACCGCGCCCAGGAACGTGCGGGCACAGGCGAAGAAATGGCTGCGCAAGCTGGACAAGCTGGGCAAGCTGGAAAAATAAATTCGTGACTTCGCCTTGATTGGCAGGTTTGCTATGCTGCCAAAAATTCAGGAGCGCGTTTCTTGAACCATTTCCCCGACCGCCTGTTTCTTCGCTTGGCGCTGATCGCGGCGCTCACCGCGTCCTTCGCGTTGGTCGCTTGCGGGCGCAAAGGCCCGCTCGACCCGCCGCCGGCAAGTTCACTCAATGGCGCGCCGGCCAACGGGCAGCCGGCGGCGCCGGGCGCGCCGGACAAACGTATTCCGCTCGACATTCTGCTCAACTGAGCGCTCAAACCGATGCATCATTTCGCTTATCGCGACGGCGTCCTGTGCGCCGAGGCGGTGCGTCTCGACGCGCTTGCCGACAGCATCGGCACGCCGTTCTACTGCTATTCCACCGCCACGCTGAGGCGGCACTACAAGGTGTTCGCCGACGCCTTTGCCGGTGTGCCGTCGCTCGTGTGCTACGCCATGAAGGCGAACTCCAATCAGGCGGTGATCAAGACGCTGGCCAAGCTGGGCGCCGGCGCCGACGTGGTCTCCGGCGGGGAACTCAAGCGCGCGCGCGCGGCCGGCATTCCCGCCGAGCGGATCATGTTCTCCGGCATCGGCAAGACGGCGGACGAGCTGGCGCTGGCGCTCGATGAAAATATTCTCTGTATCAATGTGGAGTCGGAGCCCGAGCTCACCTTGCTGTCGTCGATCGCGGCGGCCAATGGCCGCGTCGCCCCGGTCTCGGTACGCGTCAATCCCGACATCGACGCCAAGACCCATCACAAGATCGCCACCGGCAAGGCCGAGAACAAGTTCGGCATCCCGATCAGCCGTGCGCGCGAGGTCTATGCCCATGCCGCCAAGCTGCCCGGCATCAAGGTCGCCGGCGTCGACATGCATATCGGCAGTCAGATCATCGATCTCGATCCGTTCGGCAACGCCTTCACGCTGCTGGCCGAGTTCGTACGGCAGTTGCGCGCCGATGGCCACACGATCGCACACGTCGATCTCGGCGGGGGCCTGGGGATTCCGTATGACGACAACAACGAACCGCCGCCGCATCCGACGGCCTATGCGGACGTGGTCAAGCGTGCCACCCGCGACCTTGACTGCAAGCTGATCTTCGAGCCTGGCCGGCTCATCGTCGGCAACGCCGGCATCCTGGTCACCCGCGTGCTGTTCGTGAAGCACGGCGATGCCAAGAACTTTGTTGTGGTCGACGCCGGCATGAACGACCTCATTCGCCCAACACTTTACGACGCCCACCACGAGATCTGGCCGGTGGCGGAAGCCGCCGCGTCGGCCCGGCGCATCCGCGCCGACGTGGTCGGGCCGGTCTGCGAGAGCGGCGACTTTCTCGCTCTCGACCGTGACCTGCCCGAGCCGCGGGACGGTGCGCTACTCGCAGTCATGTCGGCGGGTGCCTATGGGGCGGTGCAGGCGGGCACCTACAATACTCGTCCTCTGGTGCCGGAAGTTCTGGTCAACGGTGCGGAATCGGCCGTGGTCCGCCCTCGTTTGGAGGCCGACCAGCTCATCGCCCTCGACCGTTTGCCGCCCTGGCTGTGATTTTGCCAATCCGGCAGAAGCCCCGGGTATATCCGCCGTGAATCCGCCCCAATCCCTGCGCCTCATCGCGTTCCGGCACGACTTTGGGCGCATTGATAGGCGCGTGGTCCGGGAAATAACCGCGTGCTAGCGTGTTAATGAACAGATTCCCCAAAGCCGGGCGACGGAGCGGTTTTTGGACAATTTGAACGATCACAGCCCCGACCGTGACACGCCCATCCGGGCGCTGCTGGCGCGGGCGCTGCAACGCGCGCGCGGCAGCTTGCTGTGGGAGCGGCTATGGCCTGCGCTGGCGACGCTCGCCACTGCGCTGGGACTGTTCCTCGCCTTTTCCTGGGCTGGCCTGTGGATGGCGCTGCCGCCGATCGGACGCGCCATCGGTCTCGGTGTCTTTGTTCTGCTCACCCTCGTGGCCGCGGTGCCGCTGATCCAGCTGCGCGTGCCGAGCGTGCGCGACGGCTTGCGTCGGCTTGACCGCGGTAGCGGCCAGCAGCACCGGCCGGCCACCGCCATTTCGGATCAGATCGCCGCCAACAGTCACGATCCGGTCGCCCAGGCGCTGTGGCAGGCGCATGTCGAACGCGCGCTGATGTCGGCGCGCAAGTTTAAGGCCGGCTGGCCGTCGCCGCGGCTGGCCGTACGCGATCCGATGGCGCTGCGCGCGCTGGTGTTGTTGCTGGTGGCGACAACATTCTTCGCCGCCGACGGCGAACGCGGCAAGCGCATCGCTGCCGCCTTCGACTGGCATGGCGTGGTGCCGCCGGCCAATTTCCGCATCGACGCCTGGGTCACGCCGCCGGTCTATACCGGCCGTCCGCCCGTGATGCTGCCCGGCCTGCGGCCGGGCGAAACCGCACCGGCGGCCGAGCCGGTGGCGGTTCCGGTCGGCAGCCAGCTTGTGATTCGCGCCACCGGCAGGGTCAATTTCGAGATCGTCCGCAAGGGCGGGCTGGAGGACGCCGCCGACACCACTCCCGAGGCGCCCTTGCCCGAGGGCACCGACGAGCGCCGTTTCGTGATCAAGGGTGATGGCTCAGCCACCTTGCACGGCGCCGGTGCCAACCTCGGCTGGAAATTCACGGCCATTCCCGACCGCGCGCCGACCATCGCGCTGATCAAGAAGCCGGAACGGCAGGCGCGTGGCGCGGTGCGGATCGACTATAAGGTCGACGACGACTATGGCGTGGTCGAAGCGCAATCGAAGTTCGCACTCAAGGACGAAGCCGGATCGGAAAAGCCTGACAAGCCCAGGCATCCGCTGTTTGTCGCGCCCGATTTCCGGCTGACGCTGCCGCAGGCGCGCACCCGCACCGGGGCCGCGCAGACCATCCATGACCTCACCAAGCATCCTTGGGCCGGCACCACTGTCGAGATGAAACTGGTCGCGCGCGACGAGGCCGGCAACGAGGGGCGCAGTGAGCCGCACGAATTCCAGCTTCCGCAGCGAATTTTCGTCAAACCGGTCGCGCGCGCACTGATCGAGCAGCGCCGCATCCTGGCACTGGACGCCAATACCAAGCCGCTGGTGCTCACCGCGCTCGACGCGCTCACCATCGCGCCGGAAAAATTCACCCCCGATCTGAGTATCTATCTCGGCCTGCGTTCCATCTATTTCGACCTCAACCGTGCCGGGAGCGACGACCAGTTGCGCGAGGTGGTGGCCCGCATGTGGGACATGGCCACACGCATCGAGGACGGCAATGTCAGCCAGGCCGAACAGGCCTTGCGCGAGGCGCAGGACGCGCTGCGCCAGGCGCTCGAGCGCGGCGCCAGCGACGAAGAGCTGAAGAAGCTGATGGATAACCTGCGTGCTGCCATGGACAAGTTCCTGCAGGCGCTGGCCGAGCAGATGCGCAAGAATCCGGAGCAGCTCGCGCGCCCGCTCGATCCCAACAATATGCGTTCGCTGCGCCAGCAGGATCTCAAGAGCATGCTCGATCGGCTGGAGAATCTCGCGCGCTCCGGCAACAAGGAGGCGGCGCAGCGGCTACTCGAGCAGCTCCAGTCGATGCTGGAGAACCTGCAGATGGCGCGGCCGGGCCAGATGGACGAGGGCGACGACGACATGATGTCGGCGCTTGACGAGCTCGGCGACATGATCCGCAAGCAGCAGCAACTGCGCGACAAGACCTTCAAGCAGGGTCAGGACATGCGGCGTGACCGCCAGCGCGGCCAGGGCAAGCAGCGTCTCGGCGATCTGCGCCAGGATCAGCAGGCCTTGCGCGAGCGGCTCAAGCAGCTGTTGGAACAGTTGCGCAAGCATGGCCTCGGTCAGGGTCAACCGCAGCAGGGCCAGCAGGGCGAGCAAGGCCAACAGGGCCAGCTCGGCGAAGCCGGCAGGGCCATGGGCGAGGCGGAAGGCCAGCTCGGCGAGGGCGACGCCGACAGTGCCGTCGACAGCCAGGGCAGGGCGCTGGAAGCCATGCGCAAGGGCGCCCAGGGGCTGGCGCAGTCGATGCAGCAGAACGGCTTCGGCCCCGGTCCCGGCCAGCCCGGCCGCAATGGCCGCCAGCGCGCGGAGCAGAACACCGATCCGCTCGGCCGGCCGCTACGCGGACGCGACTATGGCGATGACGTTACCGTCAAGGTGCCGGGCGAGATCGACGCCCAGCGCGCCCGCCGAATCCTCAAGGAGTTGCGCAAGCGCTTTGGCGAGAGCGGCCGCCCGCAGATCGAGCTCGATTACATCGAGCGGCTGCTCGAGGGCTACTGAGGCTCTTTCAGTAGAAGGCTATTTGGTCTTTGCTTCGGCATCCTGCGGCGTGAAGAAGCGCACCATCACGTCGTGCGCCTTTTCGGGCGGGGCGGCGAGCCGGCTGCGGAACTCGAGCCGCTCGCCGGAATCGAGGATTCTGCGGCTCGGCCGCATGGTCCAAGTGTAGATTTCCTGGCCATTTGCGTCGCGCGCGGCAAAGCGCAGGCGAGGCACCTCGACCGGCTTATTGCTCGTGCTCACGATCGAGCCTTCGACAATCAGAATGGAGACTTTGCCCTGTGTCTCCTTCGAAATGCGCACATTGTCGAATTTCAAATGGCGCAGATTTACCGGCAGACCGATGGCGGCAAACAGCGAAGCGGTCTGCGGCAGGAAGCGCACGACTTCGTCGCGTGCACCGAGCAGCGCCACATTGAAGGCGAGCAGCACCAGCAACGCGGCGGTCCAGCGTGAGGTGCGGCGCTTCTCTTTAAGCCGCGACTTCAGTCGCTGGCGCCGGGCGGCGAAGGTTTCGAGGTCATCCGAATTGTCCTCGGGCTCCGGCACCTGCTCGATCGGCGGTACCAGCGAGGGCGCATCGGCGATCGCTGGCTCGTATTCGTCGCTCGGTTGTTGAGCCTCGTTCTGCGCCGGCGGCGGGAAATTTGCGGCCACGGGCATGTGTGGCGCGGCCACCTGCTCCTGCGCGGCCCTCCCCCCGACGTCGTCCGTCGCGGGCGCAGGCACGACTCGCGACGGCGAGGCCGATGGCGGTGATTGCGCCTCGGCTTCGGCGATAACACCGTCGACGAAGGCGGAAAGCTCGGGTTCGGCCTGCTGTCCTTCGGCGAACCAGGTCGCCTTGCAGCGGGCGCAACGCACCGTGCGCCCCGCCGGGCCGAGCGAGGCCGGGTCGATCATGTAGGACGTGGCGCAGGTCGGACAGATGATCAACATGGCAGCCGCAGGTTTTCGTGCGCACGATCCTAGCGGCCGTCCGTTAATGGACCGGAAACCATGGCCCGCCAAGGTCTTAACGGCCGGCACCGGTCCGGTGGGGGCGCCGGTGCTGGCGGTGGCGTATTTATCCTGTAAAAGCGCACTAATTCGGCCCCCGGGGGGGCGACCGGCGGCTTGCGGCGGATGCCGGCAAAGGTAAATCCGGGGGAACCTCAGGGAATAGTTTGGAGATCGGTGTGGTCCGATTCGAGAATGTCGGCTTGCGCTACGGTTTGGGGCCGGAGGTTCTGCGCGACCTCACGTTCCGCATCGAGCCGCATTCCTTCCAGTTTCTCACCGGCCCCTCCGGCGCCGGCAAGACCTCGCTGCTGCGGCTCCTGTTCCTCTCTCTCAAGCCGACACGCGGCCTGATCACCCAATTCGGCCATGACGTGGCCACGCTGTCGAAGGATGCCGTGGCGACGCTGCGCCGCCGCATCGGCATCGTGTTCCAGGATTTCCGCCTGCTCGACCACATGACGACCTATGAGAACGTCGCGCTGCCGCTGCGGGTGATGGGCCGGCCCGAATTGAGCTATCGCGACGAGGTGGTCGAACTGCTCAATTGGGTCGGCCTCGGCGACCGCATCTGGGCGCTGCCGCCGGTGCTTTCCGGCGGCGAGAAGCAACGCACGGCCATCGCCCGCGCGGTGATCGCCCGCCCGCAACTGCTGCTCGCCGACGAGCCGACCGGCAACGTTGATCCCAAGCTGGCGCAGCGACTGCTGCGCCTGTTCGTCGAACTCAACAAATCCGGAACCTCGGTCGTCATCGCCACCCACGACATTGCGCTGATGGACCAGTACGATGCGCGCCGGCTGGTATTGCACGACGGCCGCCTGCACATTTACGACTAACGCCAATGTCGATCGCCGATTCCACCAGGCCCGAATTGCCAGTGCCGCCCACCCCGGGCGGGATGCTGCCGCGTTACGAGACCCCTCTGGTGCCGCGCCATTCCATTGCCGGGCGCGCGCTCATTGCCGTTGTCGCCATCATGACATTTCTGGTTTCGCTCACCACCGGCGCGGTGATCCTGGTCGGGTCGGCGGCGAGCGCGTGGCAATCGGACGTGGCGCGGGAGGTTACCATCCAGGTGCTGCCGGCACCCGGACGCGACGTTGATGCCACGGTCGAGAAGGCGGTCTCGGTGACGCGTGCGTTTCCTGGCATCGGCGATGTGCGGTCCTATACGAAGGCGGAATCGATCCGTTTGCTCGAGCCATGGTTGGGCACCGGCTTGTCGCTGGATGAATTGCCGGTACCGCGGCTGATCGTGGTCAAGATCGCGCGCGGGGCGACGCCCGATATCCCGCAGTTGCGCCGCATATTGGCGGCGCAGGTTCCGGGCGCGGTGCTCGACGATCATCGCGGCTGGATCGACCGTATGGGCGCCATGGCCGGCACCGCGGTGGGCGGCGGCGTCGCCATCCTTTTGCTGATGATTGCCGCCACCGTGCTGTCGGTCAGCTTCGCCACCCGCGGTGCGATGGCGACCAACAAGCCGGTGATCGAGGTGCTGCATTTCGTCGGCGCCAGGAATGCCTACATCGCCAGCCATTTCCAGCGTCATTTCTGGCTGCTCGGTCTGCAAGGCGGGGCGCTCGGCGGCGGGTTGGCCATTTTGCTGTTCGCGCTGGCCGGCTTGGTCACCCGCTGGCTCAGCGGCACCGCCGGCGCCGAGCAGACGGCAGCCCTGTTCGGATCCTTCTCGATCGGGCTCGGCGGCTATGCCGCCGTGCTCGGGCAGATCGTGCTGATCGCGCTGGTCACTGCCCAGACCTCGCGGCACACCGTCAACCGGACCCTGGAAAGCATCGACTGACATGGCGAAACGAGTCACCCGCTGGATCGGCCGTCTCAGCATCACCCTCGGCGTGGTCGCTGCCGTGCTGCTGGTGAGCGGGTTCTTCTGGTTCATCGCACATATCCCGTCGCGCGAGGTGCAACTCGACCGCGACGCCGACGGCATCGTCGTGCTGACCGGCGCCGCCGCACGTATTCCCGACGGCATCGAGCTGCTGGCGGCCGGTCGCGGCAAGCGCCTGCTCATCACCGGCGTTCACCGCGCCACCCGGGCGCGCGAGATCGCCCGGCTGACGCCGCTTTATTCCAACTATTTTTCCTGCTGCATCGACCTCGATCGCTCGGCGCTCAACACCTTTGGCAACGCCATCGAGGCCAGGCGCTGGGCGCGCGAGCACGATTTCAAGTCGCTGATCGTGGTCACCTCGAACTGGCACATGCAACGCGCCATGGTCGAGCTCAAGTATCAGCTCCCCGCCACTACTCTCATTCCCTATCCGGTGGTGTCGAACCGGATAAAAGCCGACAGCTGGTGGTCGACCGGCGACAATGCGCGGCTGATTGTCGCCGAATACCTGAAATACCTGCTGGCACTGGCGCGCTTTCACCTTGATCCCGATCTCGCGTGACGGAGCGGAATCCAGTGCTCAATCTCGTTCGCTCGGTGGTCTTCAATGCGCTGTTCTATCTGAACACGCTGTTCTGGCTGATCGTCGGTATCCCGACGTTCGTAATGCCTTATCGCGCCATCATCTGGGTCGCGAAGAGCTGGGGCCGGGTCAACCTCGTCCTGCTGCGCGTCGTTGCCGGCATCGACTACGAGATCCGCGGCCGTGAGAAAATTCCGTCTGGTCCGGCCATCGTCGCATCGAAGCATCAATCGGCGTGGGAAACTTTCGCGCTGCTACCGCTGTTCGACAATCCACTGTTCATTCTCAAGCGCGAATTGCAATGGGTCCCCGTGTTCGGCTGGCTCACCATCAAGGGGCGCATGGTGCCGGTCGATCGCAAGAAAGGTTCGCAGGCGCTGATCGCGATGACCGAACGCGCACGCGTCGAACTGAGCGATGGGCGCCAGCTCATCATTTTCCCGGAAGGCACGCGGCGGCCGGCCGGCGCCGAACCGCGCTACAAATACGGCGTGGCCCATCTCTACGCCGCGGAAGGCGTGCCCTGCCTGCCGGTGGCGCTCAATTCCGGCGTGTTCTGGCCGCGTCGCTCGCTGCGGCTTCGCCCCGGCACAGTGGTCGTGGAGATTCTTGATCCGATTATGCCGGGGCTCGACAAAGACGTCTTCTTCGCGCGGCTGCAGGAAACCATCGAAACCGCCACCGCGCGGCTGATCGCGGAAGCGCGGACTGACCGCAGCCGCTAGCGTCCGGCTTCGTGCGGACCCTTGAGTCGCTCCGCCAAGAGATGCATCTGCCCGTCGCGAAAGCCCTGCGCCTCGATCTCCTTCACCGCCGCTAACACGTAATCGCGGTTGTTGCCGGATCGGCCGTGGCCCTGCCGCACGAAATGCAGTTGCCGCTCGAGCGGCAGCCGGCCGGCATATTGCTGATGGCCGCGGTCGACCATGTAGCAAAGCGCTGGTACGCTCTGTAGCGGGTCGTCGTCGAGCCAGACTGGCCGCATGACCTCGCGGTACACCATGGTGACCTGTTCGCGCCCGCGCAGATAGGCGATCGTATCGGCGCGCCGGTCAGCGGCCACCCGGTAGGCGATGCCGCGGCAATTGCCGCCGCGGTCGAGGCCGAGCACCAGGCCGGGCTTTTCCGGCGTGCCGCGGTGGACGAAGGAATAGACGCAGAGCGCCCGGTGGGCGCCGATCAGGCGAGCCGGGCGTCGCTCGAGGAAGTCGAAATCCGGTCGCCACATCAGCGACCCGTAGGCGAACACCCACAGGTCGGCACCACTTTGCTCGATTGTTGTGCTCATTTTTGCGGAAAACAGGACGTTGACACGGCCCGGCGATTGGCGTTCGCGTAACAGGGGCCGGGTTCCAGTGCAACCCGGGCGCGGGCGCAGAAACGCCGCAATCGCCGGGTGTTAAGACCGCGATGGAAAGAACGCGCTCCGTAAGCCGCCGCCGCTGGCGCTACATCACGCTGCTGGTCCTCATCGCCGCCCTGTTCGGCGGCTGGACCTTGTTGTGGCAGTACGCCTCCGGCCGGGCACAGGCGGCCATCGACGGATGGCGCGCGCGCGAGGCCAAGGCCGGCCGCATCTACAATTGCGGCTCGCAGAGTATCGGCGGCTATCCGTTCCGCATCGAGGTCGCATGTCTGCCGGCCTCGGCCGAATTCCGCAGCAATCAGCCGCCGGTCGAGATCAAGACCAATCGGGTGCTGGTGGCGGCGCAGGTCTACCAGCCCAATTTGCTGATCAGCGAATTCAGCGGCCCGCTCACCATCGCCGATCTCGGGCATGAGCCGAAGATCGTCGCCGACTGGAAGCTCGGCCAGTCGAGCGTGCGCGGCACGCCTTCATCGCCGGAGCGCGTCTCCTTCGCGTTCAATGAGCCGGTGGTCAAGCTGATCAACGGCGGCGCGCACCAGGCCTTGCTGCGCGCCAAGCACGTGGGCTTGCATGGCCGCATCGTCGCCGGCTCCGCCGCCGACAACCCGGTCATCGAGATCGCGCTGCAACTGGTGCAAGCCTCGGCGCCGGCCCTTCATCCTGCTGCGGTGCCGCCGGTCGACGCCGACATCACCGCCGTGGTGCGGGGGCTGGGTGATTTCTCGCCCAAGCCATGGCACGAGCGGTTCCGTGAGCTGCAAAGGCGGGGCGGACGCATCGATATCACCGAGGCGCGCGTGCAGCAGGGCGATACGCTCGCCATCGGCAGCGGCAGCCTGTCGATCGATCCGAACGGTCAATTGGCTGGTGCGCTGGACGTCACGGTCGCCGGGCTGGATCCCTTCCTCAAGGCCATCGGTGCGCCACAGATGGTGCAGAAATCGTCCAACATGGACAAGCTCGCCGGCATGCTCGACCGCCTGTCGCCGGGCCTGGGCGACGTCGCGCGCGAGCAGGCCGGTGCCAATATCTCTGCCGGCATCAGCATGCTGGGCCGGCCTGCGACGCTGGAAGGCCGGCAGGCGGTGACGCTGCCGCTGCGACTGAAGGACGGCATGGCCTATCTCGGCCCCATCCCGCTCGGCAGTACGCCGCCACTGTTTTAGGTCCGTCGCTCACGAGGCCCTCGCCCGCACCCAATCACCACTGCACGGCGCTGACAACCACGGCAATCTGGACGGCTACCAAATGCCGCGCTCCGTCGCGGGTAAGTGATGTTACACAGACAGATTCGGATCCAGGGGGGCCCCACCGATCGGCAAAACGATCTAACGAAACGAGCGCTGAAATGAAGCGAGTAAGCATTGGAATTTTGATCAGCCTGACGACTCTCACCTCGGCAAACGCAGCAGGTTGGAGTTCAATTCATAAATATGAAAAACCGTCCGGTAATTGCGCGGGGCAAGAGGTGCTGGCGAGCTACTATTCCACCGGAACACGCACTGCCAATGGTGAAAGATTTGATGCGAACGGTAATACAGCAGCGGCACGGACCTGGCCCATCGGGACACGGTTGACCGTTATAAATCCGAAAAATGGCCGTTCAGTTGTCGTGAGGATCAACGATACCGGCCCTTGGGGGATTGCCTTTCGCAAGGGCGCTCGGCTTGACCTTGCGAGGGGCGCTGCACGGCGCATCGGAATGCGTGGTTCGCAATATGTTTGCGTGATGTAAAAAGCTAACACGGTCTAATCTGAAGGCGCCGGTTTTGTCCGCTGGGTCAATAGCGGGCTGCCGACGCGGTGAATCCTGAGATTGCGCCAGCATCGACTCGCGGAGCATTCGTCGGCGTCGTCTGCGGGCTAATCCCCGTCCGCCGCGTAAGGCTTCGGCAGCGGCTCGTGCGGCAGGTCCGGATGCGGGCGGCCGAAATCGGGCGCGGGCGAATCCTGGCCGATATCGAGAATGCCCTTGCGGATGGCGCGGGTACGCGCGAAGTGCGCGTAGAGCGCCTCGCCGTCGCCGCGGCGGATCGCCTTGGTCAGCGCCGCTACGTCTTCGTTGAAGCGGCCGAGCATCTCCAGCACCGCCTCCTTGTTGGCGAGGAACACGTCGCGCCACATGGTCGGATCGGAGGCGGCGATGCGGGTGAAGTCGCGGAAGCCGCCGGCCGAGAATTTCAGCACCTCCGAACGTGTCACCGTTTCCAGTTCGTCGGCGGTGCCGACGATGGTGTAGGCGATCAGATGCGGCAGGTGGCTGGTGAGGGCGAGCACCAGGTCATGGTGGTCGGGCGCCATAGTCTCCACATTGGCGCCGAGCAGGCGCCAAAATTCAGCGAGCTTGTCGACGGCCCCTTGGTCGGCGCCGGGCGGCGGCGTCAGGATGCACCAGCGGTTGACGAACAGCTCGGCGAAGCCCGCGTCCGGCCCGGAATATTCGGTGCCGGCCACCGGATGCGCGGGGACGAAATGCACATTCTCCGGCAAATGCGGGCTCATGTCGCGCACCACCGCACCCTTCACCGAGCCGACATCGGACACCGTCGTCCCGCGTGCCAGATGCGGCCCGATCTCCTTGGCCACCGCCTCGCAGGCGCCGACCGGAATGCAGACGATGACAAGGTCGGCCCCTTCCACCGCGGCCGCGTTGCTCTCCACCACCTGATCGGCAAGCCCGAGCTCGGCGATGCGCCGGCGCGTCTGCGGCGATCGCGCGGTGGCGACGATCGAGCCGACTGCGCCCTGTGCGCGCGCCGCCCGCGCGATCGACGAGCCGATCAGTCCGACGCCAATCAGCGCCAGCCGGTTGAACAGAGTGGCAGGTTTGCTCACGCCGCCTTCCCCATGAACTCCGCCAGCGCCTGCACCACCAGCCGGTTGGCTTCCTCGGTGCCGACCGTCATGCGCAGGGCATCGGGCAGGCCGTAGCCGGCAACGCGGCGCAGAATGAGGCCGCGCGCGGTGAGGAATTCGTCGGCGTCCCTGGCGGTGCGGCCTTTCGAATCCGGAAAGTGGATGAGCACGAAATTGGCCACGCTTGGCGTCACCTCGAGTCCGAGCTTTTCGATCTCGCGCGTGAGCCAGGGCAGCCAGCGATTGTTATGAGCGATCGAGGCTTCCACGTGCGCGGTGTCTTCGATAGCCGCAATGCCCGCCTTCATCGCCGGCGTGTTGACATTGAACGGACTGCGCACGCGATTGAGTACATCGACGATCGCCGCCGGCCCGTAGAGCCAGCCGAGTCGCACCGCGGCCAGTCCGTGGATCTTCGAGAAGGTCCGGCACATCACCACGTTTTCGGACGTCGCCACCAGTTCGATGCCGGCCTCGTAGTCATTGCGCTGCACGTATTCGGCGTAGGCGGCGTCCAGCACCAGGATGACCTTTGGCGGCAGTTGCTGGTGCAGCCGCTTGATCTCGTCGAACGGCACATAGGTGCCGGTCGGGTTGTTCGGATTGGCGATGAAGATGATACGCGTGCGTTGGGTTACTGCCGCCAGGATGGCGTCGACGTCGGCGGTGTGATCCTTTTCCGGCACCGCGATCGGCTTGGCGCCGTGGCTGAGCGCGTAGATCGGATACATGAGGAAGCCGTGCGCGCTGTAGATCACCTCGTCGCCGTCGTTGAGATAGGCGGTGGTGAGCAGGCTGAGCAACTCGTCGGAGCCGGCGCCGCAGACGATGCGCTCGGGATCGAGTCCGAAAGCGCGCCCGATCGCCGCGCGCAGGTCGGTGACGGCGCCGTCCGGATAATCCTCCAGCCTGGCGGCGGCGGCCTGATAGGCGACGACTGCCTTCGGGCTCGGCCCCAGCGGACTCTCGTTGGAGGAGAGCTTGTAGACTTTATCGACGCCGGGCGCGCTGCTCTTGCCCGGCACGTAGGGGGCAATGTCGAGCACGCCGGGGCGTGGTTGCGGTCGGGTCGCGGTCATGACTGTTACGCCGTTATGCGCGGGTCAGGTCTTGTCGGCGGCCACCGTATAGCGGGTTGCGTGGCTGCCGACGAGGGCCGCCGAACGCACCGTGGCTCCGGCCTTGACCAAAGCCGCGCTGATCTCATCCAGCCCGCTTCCCTGCGGCAGGGTGACCAGCAGGGCGGCGCCGTCGAAAGCCCGGTCGGGCACGGCGAGGAAGTCTGCCCGCATGGCCAGCGCCTCGGCTGGCGTCGCCCCCCATCCGGATACGCGCACGCTCCACACCGCGGCTTCCGTTGCCATGGCGTCGGCGGCGACGCGCGAAAGCACAAACACCGGCAGCGCAGCCGGATG
>Ga0210062_1000392_pt1 | contig 13442 bp, 8 predicted proteins | sample Muzzi_CordA_D2_FD_185528 | JGI IMG/M metagenome (GOLD analysis project Ga0210062, IMG submission 185528) | Wetland microbial communities from San Francisco Bay, California, USA, that impact long-term carbon sequestration - Muzzi_CordA_D2 (SPAdes) | ecosystem: Environmental > Aquatic > Marine >...
CCCGCCGCGACGCACTGTGGGCGGTGAAGGCGCTCGGGCGCACCGGCGATCACGAGGACCTGCCGCTGTTCCGCGCCGCCGCTGCCAGCGCGCGCGAGCCCGACGTGGCGTTGACGCCGATGCCGCCGGGCGAGGAAGTGGTCAACGACTACCGTTTTCTCAGGCTGTCGCTGCGCGCGCATCCGGCATCGTTCCTGCGGGCCGAACTGGTGCGGCAACGCTTCGTCACCAACGACAGGCTGCGCGCAACCCGCAACGGCGCGCGCGTGCGCATTTCCGGCCTCATCACCGTGCGCCAGCGGCCGGGTACCGCCAAGGGCGTGATCTTCATGACCATCGAGGACGAGACCGCCATCGCCAACGTCATCGTCTGGCCGAAAGTGTTCGAACGGCTGCGCCCCGTCGTGCTGGGCGCGCGCTACATCGGCGTTACCGGCCGGATGCAGGCGGAATCCGGCGTCATCCACGTGGTCGCCGACCAGCTGGAGGACCTGACGCCGCTGCTCGCCCGTCTCGCCGAGCATGGCGGCGAGATCGAGGGGCTGGCGCGCTGCGACGAGCTAAAACGCCCCGACTACAGACTCGACCCGCGCGCGCGCGCGGCCCAGCGCCCGCAGTTGCGCGCCATGCTGGCCAACGTCGAGGCGCTGGCATCCGATCTCGACGTGCCAGCCAATGCCACGCGCCACGTGCCGTCGAAGAAGCGAAGGGCGGGGTAACCTCTCCCCGCGTGCGGGGAGAGGAAATCCTACTTCTTCGGATAGGCCGCGATCATGTCGAGCTCGACGCGGGCACCGGGCGTCGACAACTGGTTGACGCAGACCGTCGTCGAGGCCGGCGTCCACGAACCGAAATACTCCGCCATTACCGCCACCATGCCGTCCATGTCGCGCATGTCGGTCAGGTATTTGGTGATCTTGACGATGTCGGTCCACACCAGACCTTCCTGATCGAGAACGGTCTTGATGTTCTCCATCACCAGCCGCGTCTGGTCCTCGATGCGCACCGGATGATTGTGCTCGGAGAAGACGTGCGGATGCTTGTGGTAAAGCGGCGAGGGCGTGGCACCGGAAATGAACAGCAGGTCGCCGGGCGCCTCGACCCGGATCGCCGGCGCATAGGGCATGTCCGGCTTGCGCTCGGGAATGGTCTGGATCTCGGCAAGCGACGGGTTGCTCGGCGAGATGGCGAAGGCGGGGCGGCGCGCGCTCATGTCAATGATCTCCCGGTCGTGTCCCTCATCATCCGACCTGCCCCGGCGGCAAACAACAAAAAACTTAAGCGGGCGCGCCCAGCACCGTCTCCATGTCCATCGGCGCGATGTTCAGCGCGGCAAAGCTCGGAAGGGCCGGCGCCGCGACATTGTCCCGCCGCATCAGCGCAACCTGGCCTTCGGTCAGCGGCGGGCTCGGCAGCATGCCGGCACCAGCCGCAAGCAAGTGCCAGACGGCAAACGGCATCGGCAGCAGCATCCTGCGCATACCGGCATGCGCAGCGATTTCCTTCAGCAGCGCCCTGTAGGTCAGGGCCCGCGGCCCGCCCAGTTCATAGAGCGGCGCCGGCCGCGACAGACCGGCAATGCGCGCGATGGCCTCCGCCACGTCGGCCACGTGGGCCGGCTGCAATCTGGTACGCCCGGCGCCGAACAGGGGAAAGACCGGAGATGCGCGCAGCATCCCGGCGAGCCCGGTCAGGAATGCATCGTCCGGCCCGAACATGACCGACGGGCGGACAATGACGGCGTCCGCGAAGGCCCGCCGCACGGCTTCCTCGCCCTGCCCGCGGCTGCGGACGTACGTCGAACGCGATTGCGCGTCGGCGCCGATGCCGGAGACGTGCACCAGACGCACCGCACCTGCAGCCCGCGCCGCGCAAGCGATCCGCGCCGCGGCTTCGACATGGACGGCGTGGAACGTGGCATCGCCGCGCTCGACGTAGAGGCTCACGGTATTGACGGCGGCCCAGGCGCCGGCAAGAGCGTCGGTAACCGCGCGGTCGTTGCCGACGTCCGCCTCGACCGCCTCAAGCAACGGCAAATCGCCGAAAATCCCTGCGGCATGCTCCGGACGACGCACAGCGATCCGCACGGCAAATTCGTGCTCGAGCAGACGGCGGACAACGCGCCGGCCGAGGAAGCCGGTGCCGCCGAAGACCGTTACCGTTTGCTGTTCCGTCACACTGTCCTCACCCGACACGCCCCGGTTCCGGACCAACGAGGCCCACAGCTCCTGGTTCCGGACAAAGAGTCATCGCCGCCGTACGTGCAAGCCGGCGCGACCGCCGCTCATCAATCGTCGTTGTTCCGGGGCGGTCCCATGAGCACCGGCTGGAACAGGATGGCGGCGGCGAGTGTGCACACCAGCGACAGCGCCAGCAGCTTGCCCATGCTCGAGGTGCCCGGATGGTTGGAAAACCACAGGCTGCCAAAGGCGGTGGCCGTGGTCAGCGCGCTGTAGAACACCGCGCGCGTCAGCGGCGACTGCAGCACCTGCGACTGGCCGTTTCGCCAGGCCATGACGTAATAGATCTTGAAGGCGACGCCGATGCCGAGCAGCAGCGGCAGCGCGATGATGTTGGCGAAGTTGATCTTCAGCCCGAAGACGACGCAGAGCTCGAGCGTCACCACGCCGGCGACCAGCAGCGGAACCAGCGTCAGCATGACGTCGCGCACGCGGCGCAAGGTCAGCCAGAGCAGCACCGTGATCGACAGCAGCGCCCAGAAGCCGGCCTCGTAAAATGCGCCAATGATGGTGTCGCCGGACTGCAGGATGGCGATCGGCCCGCCGGTCGCCGCCGGCTCCGCCGCCAGCACCGCGCGCGCGAACCGGCGCAGCGTCTCATTGTTGTTGGGGTCGCCCTTGGGCAGGACCTTGACGCGTGCGTGGCCGTCCGGCGTGCGCCAGCGCTCCGTGATCCAGGCCGGCAACGTCCGCTCGCTCACCGGCCTGGCGTGCAGGGCCTGGCGCAAGCCGTCGAGCGCGGTCCGCAGCGGCTCGATGAACACGCTCTGAACGCGCGAACGCACCAGTTCGTCGGCCGCCGCCAGGTTGCCGAGATTGCCGGCCAGCCGCCTGGCTGCCGCTGCGCCGGGGCCGTTTCCCTCGCCGGCGGCCCGCGCGAGCGCCTGTTGCGCGTTGGTCAGCGCAGCCACGTTCTGCGCATCGGTCGGCGGCGACGCGGTGCGCGCATCGAGCACCGGCAGCAGCGTATCGGCGGCTGTGCGGATGAGCGCAAGCTTCCTGTCCTGATTTTCCGGAACAAAGCTGTCGAGCGTACGCACCTCCGACACCTCCGGCACCTCGCGCACCCGCCCGGCGATGTCGCGGGCGGCGGCTTGCGACGGCGCCAGCACGTCGATGGCGCTGGCGCCGGCAGCCGGATCGCCACGCACGTCGAGGTAGGTGGCGATCGATTCCACTTTCTGATTGCGCAAATTGATCGGATTGAAATCGAACTGCAGGAACCAGAGCAGCGGCAGCGCCGCCAGCACCGCTGCCGCGCTGCCGATCAGGATCGGCATCCGGTAGCGGCTCATAAAGCGGTCGACCGGCGCCAGTTTGGCATAGCCCAATGGCGCGCTCTCGCCGGGCGGATTGAAGATGGTCAGCAGCGCCGGCAGCAGCGTGACGCTGCCGAGAAAAGCGATGATCATGCCAAGCCCGGCGATCTGACCGAGTTCGGACACGCCACGGTAATCAGTCGGCACGAAGGAGAGAAACCCCGCCGCAGTCGCGGCCGCGGCTAGCGTCAAGGGCGCGCTGATGTATTCGGCCGTGCGCGACAACGCCGCCGGAACGTCATCGACCACGTAGCGCTCGGCGCGGTAGCGCACGCTAAACTGGATGCCAAAATCTACACCGATGCCGACGAAAAGCACCGCAAAGGCGACCGAGATGAGATTGAGCGCGTCGACCATCATCAGACCGGCCGCCGCGGTGACGGCCAGACCGACGCCGACGGTCAGGAACACGGCAAGGATGATGCGCTTCGAGCGCAGCGCCAGCCAGAGAATGACCAGCACCACCGCGATGGTGACGATGGCATTGACCAGCGCGCCTTCCTCAATGGTGGCGAATTCCTCGTCGGCAATCGGCACCGAACCTGTGAGGCGGACGGTGACGCCGAGCTGTTCATGCAGTTTCAGGTCGGTCACGGCGCGGCGCACCGCATCGGTGGCGGTCTTGCCGGGCTGCAATGCGGTAAAATCTAGTACCGGATGAATCTCAATGAAGCGGCGCAGGTCGCCGGTCTGTGGCGGCGTGCCCGCGACCGCTTCTCGCCAGGAGAAGGCAGCGGGTTTTCCGGCCAGCACGTTTTCGATGGTGCTCGATGCCTGGTTGAACAGGCTGGCCAGCGGATCGAGCGAGCCTTCCTGTCCGGCCGCCATCACGCCGAACGAAAGCGTCCGCGCCAGCCCGCGCAGGCCGGGATCGGCGGCCAGCGCGCCGATCAGCGGCGCTGCCTGCCGCAGTTTGCCGGTGGTAGAGGCGAGCTCGTCCGTCGACAGGAACAGGAATGCGCTGCGGGCAAAGAACGGCGTCTCGGATAACGCGCTTACCGACTTGAACAGGTCATCGCGCTTTTCCAGCGCGCCAGCGAGTATCGTGGCGGCGCGGTTGGCATTCTCCGAGGTCGGCGCGTCGATGACGACAAGAATGATGTCGGTGGTCTGCGGAAAGGCGGCGTTGAAGGTGAGCTCACGCTGGCGCCAGGGCAGGTCCGGCGCAATGAGCTGCATGATGTCGGTGTTGATGGCGAAATGGCGGGCCGTGTAGACACCGGTGGCGGCGGTCAGCGCCACCGCCAACGCAACCACGCCCCATGGCCAGCGCGTGCTTGCCTCGACGAGCGTCTTGATGGCGGTCTTGATCATGGATGGCGTTGGCCCAAATCGGCCCGCTGTTGCGGCCCGAACGGCCGAGGCGAGAGGCGGCAAATAGCATCGAAACGGCGCAAAGGTAAACAGAGTGGTGTGCACGTGGCGGTCGGGTCTGCCGGCCATCGATGCCACGGAATTGCCATGAAAAGCCCGAAGCCAGTCGACAATTAGGGGGGGCGGAACCGGACGCGCCGCAATGGCAACGGCGTCACCTGTGGTGAAGTCCGGCGAGCGACATCTCTTCCGGCCATGAAGGGAGCGGCATCCCTTGCCCGTGACAAGCTTTGAGATCGACAGCAACTGCAGATCCGCCGCGCTTGATCGCGAGCGATTCAGAATGGCGCCCTGCGGCGCAACAGTTTGTAACAGGAGTCTATGCCGCTTCGATCCGCGGCCTGGACGACCCAGCCCCGCAAGCAGGTAACGCGAGCTGCGCTTGTTCGCACAGGACGCGGCGAGCAGTTTGCCGGGCGGATCGCTTTGCTTGGTCCGGGAGCGAAGGTCTGACTGTACTCAGCAGGCGCGCGCCCGCCGCCCGATGGCCGGCGCAACGACCTGCGGCAGCCCGGCGAAGACGTGCCCGAGCATCACCAGCACAGGACGCGCGGGCTTCATGCGGGCCAGCAGCGCGGGCAATTCACCAATGGCGCCGGCGACGACCTGCTGGTCCGGCCGGGTGGCGCAGGCGATGGCTGCCGCCGGCGTGGCCGGATCGAGCCCCGCGGCAATGGCGCGCGCAACGAGGTCTTCGAGCGTGCTGACTGGCATGTAGATCGCCGTGGTAGCGGCGGGATCGACCAGACTGGCCCAGTGCATATCGGTCGGCAGTGCGCCATCCCGCGCATGGCCGGTGATATATTGCAGACGGCGGGCGTGCGCACGGTCGGTGAGCGAAACGCCCAGCTGCGCTGCCGCGCCCTGTGCGGCCGTGATGCCGGGGACGATCTCGACCGGAATATTCGCCGCCGTACAGGCGTCAATCTCCTCGCCGGCCCTGCCGAAGATCAGCGGATCGCCGCCCTTGAGCCGCACCACGCGCTTGCCCTGTCCGGCCAGGCCGACCATCAGCGCGTTGATGTCGTCCTGCCTGCACGACGGCCCGAAGCCGGTCTTGCCGACCAGCATCTTTCTCGCCTCGCGGCGGGCGAAGTCGAGCACTTCGCGCGAGACCAGATCGTCGAACAGAATCACGTCGGCGGATTGCAGCGCGCGCACCGCGCGCAGGGTCAGCAGTTCGGGATCACCCGGGCCGGCGCCGACCAGGATGACCGAACCGGTCTCGACCTTTGCCCCCAGCCCGGCGACCTCGGCGACGAAGCGGTCAAAATCGCCTTGCGCAGGCTCGCTGCCGGGATGAGCGACGGCATGCGCGGTGAACAATTGCCAGAACCTGCGCCGACCGGCGAAGGGAAGCCCGGTTTCCTTGAGGGCGGCGCGCCAGCGCGCCGCGGCGGCGGCCCAGGCGGCAAAGCCGGCAGGCAGCAACGCCTCCAGCCTGGCGCGGATAGCCTGGGCAAAGACCGGCGCGGCGCCGTCGGTGGAGATGCCGATGACCAGCGGCGAGCGGTTGACGATGGCGCCGAAGGCAAAATCGCACCAGGCCGGCTTGTCGATCACATTGACCGGAACGCCGGCCGCCCGCGCCGCGTCGGCGAAGGCGGCGGCGCGGGCGTCGTTCTCGAAAGCGCCGACCGCGACGGCGGCGCCGCGCAGATCGTCCGCGGTCCATTCGCGGTCATGCAGCACGATTGCGCCGCGCGGCGCGCCGCCCGCCAGTTGCCGCATCTCGTCGACGGCATCCTGAGCGTAAACGTCGACCCGTGCACCGCAGGCCGACAGCAACTCGGCCTTCCAGGCAGCGGCCTGACTGCCGCCGGCGAGCAGCGCGCGCTTGCCCTCCAGCGCGAAAAATACCGGCAATCGTGCCAACGCCTGCATGCGACCCGGCTGCGCTTCCTCGGGGGTGCGGGTCAGGCGCATGCTGATGCCGCCCGCGGCGCGCCGGCATTGGCGTGGAAGTCGGCACCGTTCGTGGTCGCTGCCACGAAACCGGCGCGGATGGTGAAATCGCCGAAGCGTTCGCCGGGCCGTCGCTCGGCGCTGTAAGCGGCGAACATGGAGTCGAGCGCGGCGACGATCGCCTCATGCGCGATGTCCTCGGCATAAAGCTTGTTGAGCCGCGAGCCGTCGAAGGCAGCGCCGAGATAGAGATTGTAGCGGCCCGGACCTTTGCCCACCAAGCCGATCTCGGCGAGATAGGGCCGTGCGCATCCGTTCGGGCAGCCGGTCATGCGGATGACGATGTCGTCGGCGGAGAGGCCGTGCGCCGCGAGCCTGTCCTCCAGCGCCGCAACAAGATCGGGCAAATAACGCTCGCTTTCCGCCAGCGCCAGACCGCAGGTCGGCAGCGCCACGCAGGCCATGGCATTGCGGCGCAGGCCGGACCAGGGCGCAAGCAATTGCGCCTCGCGCGCAAGCCGCTCGATTTCGGGCTGCTTCCCGGTCGGCACATTGGCAACGATCAGGTTCTGGTTCGGCGTGATGCGGAATCCGCCATCGTGTATCCCGGCGATGGTGCGCAACGCCGAAAGCTGGCGGGCGTGCGCATCGTCACGCAGCCGGCCATTCTGGACGAACAGCGTCAGATGTGCGCAGCCGTCGCTTGCTTCGCTCCAGCCGTAACGGTCGCCGGTGGTGGTGAATTTGAACGGCCGGACGGGCGCCAGCGTGACGCCGGCGCGCTTTTCCACCTCGGCACGGAAGGCGGCCAGCCCGCGGTCCTCGATGGTATATTTGAGCCGGGCATGCTTGCGGTTGGCGCGATCGCCCCAGTCACGCTGGACCGTGACCACGGCTTCCGCCACCTTGACCGCGTCGCCGGTTGCGCAGTATCCCACCGGATCGGCGGTGCGCGGATAGGTATCCGGCTCGCCATGGGTCATGCCCATGCCGCCACCGACAGTCACATTCCAGCCAGCGACATCGTCCCGGTCGTCGAGCACGGCGATGAAGCCGAGATCGTGGGCGAACACGTCCACGTCGTTGGACGGCGGCACCGCCACCACGGTCTTGAATTTGCGCGGCAGGTAGGTCTTGCCGTAGATCGGCTCCGCCACCTCCTGCTCGCCGCCGGCAATGCGTTCGCCATCGAGCCAGATTTCGCGATAGGCCGGCGTGCGCGGCATCAGATGTCCCGAGATGGCGCGCGCCAGATCATAGGCCGCGGCATGGGCCTGGCTCTGCTCGGGATTGGCGTTACACATGACGTTGCGGTTGACGTCGCCGCAGGCGGCGATGGAATCGAGCAGCGCGGCGTCGATCTGCCGGATGGTCGCCTTCAGATTGGACTTGATGATGCCATGCAGCTGCACCGTCTGCCGCGTGGTCAGCCGCATGGTGGCACCGGCATAGTCGCGCGCCACCGCGTCGAGGGCCAGCCATTGCGCCGAGGTCAGCACTCCGCCGGGAATGCGCACACGCAGCATGAAGGCGAAGGCCTTCTCCATCTTCTTGCGCGTGCGCTCGTGCCGCAGGTCGCGATCGTCCTGCAGGTACATGCCGTGGAACTTGACCAGCTGCTGGTCGTCCTCGACGATCGCGCCGGTGATCTCTTCGCGCAGGCCCTGCTCAAGCGTGCCGCGCAGATAGTCGCTGGCTTCCTTGATGCGCTCGTTGCGCGAGACGTCGTCGGTCATCGGCTTTGTGTCCGGTCGCGCAGGACTAGTAGACGTCCTGCAGGAAGCGCTTTTCGCGCTCCAGCGTCGCCACCGCCTGCTCGGCCGCTTCCGGCGCCAGCGCCTTCACGTCGGCATAGGCGCGCGTCAATGTCGACCGCACATCCTTCGCCATCGCCTTGGCGTCACCGCAGACGTAGAAATGCGCGCCGTTGTCGAGCCAGTCGACCAGCTCGCGGCGCTTCTCCCACAGCCGGTGCTGCACGTAGATCTTTTCGGGCGTGTCGCGCGAGAAGGCGACATCCATGCGGGTCAGCGCGCCGTCCTGCAACGCCTCCTGCCAGTCGAGCTGGTAGAGGAAATCGTGGGTGAAGCTGCGGTCGCCGAAGAACAGCCAGCTCTTCCCGTTCGCGCCGGCCGCGCGGCGCTCCTGCACGAAGGCGCGGAACGGGGCGACGCCGGTGCCGGGCCCGACCATGATGACGTCCCTGTCCGGCGCGGGTAGCCTGAAGTGCCTGTTGGGCTTGAGCTTGACCCGTACCCGGTCGCCGCGCCTGAGGCGCTCGGCCACATGATTGGAGGCAACGCCCTTGCGCGCGCGGCCGAAGGCATTGTAGCGCACGGCTGAAATCAGCAGATGTGCCTCGTCCTCGAACTCGCGGCGCGATGACGCGATCGAATAGGCGCGGGGCGCGAGCGGTCGTGTCAGCGCGCGCAGGTGCTCGGCGTCGAGCGCGATGGGGAAAGTGCCGATCAGATCGATGAGCTGGCGACCGGCGACCCAGTCGCGCGCCTGACCGTCGGCGATCAGCGCCTTCACATAGTGATGGCCCGTGCGCTCGGCATAGGTCTCCAGCGTCTTCAGCGAAAGCGTGGTGACGTCGCGCGATCTGATGAAATCCTCGCGCAGGCGGTCGTCGGACACGCCCGCGAGCTTCAGCATCTCATCGACATAGGCGGGGTCATTCTCGGCATAGAGATCGAGCGAGTCGCCGGGCTCGTAGGCCGGCATGGCGCCGTCGAAGCCGAGCGCCAGATGCACGGTCTCCTTGTCGGAACGCGACGAGTTGAGATTGACGTGCTCGGTGATCTCCGCCTCGACGATGCCGCTGCTGGCCGCGGGGGCCGGCCTGGCGCCAAAATCAACCTCGATGACCTGACCGGCCCCCTGGCCGCGTCCGTCGTCCGGCGGGGCCAACGCCTTCAGCGCATCGCCGATCCAGCGCGAGGCTGGCGCGTCGAAGTCGAGATCGCAATCGACGCGCGCAACCGCGCGCCGGGCGCCGAGCGCCGCGAGGCGCTCATCGAGCTTCCTGCCGATGGCGCAGAATTCCGCATAGGCGGTGTCACCCAGCGCCAGCACGCCATATTCGACGCCGTCGAGGCGCGGGGCGCCCTCGCTCATCAGTTCGCCATAGACGCGGGTCGCGCGTGCCGGCGGCTCGCCTTCGCCCCAGGTGGCAGCGATGACAACAAGCCGTTGTGTCTTGGCCAGCGCCGGCAACTCGAGATCGGCCATGTCGATGATCTGCGGCTTGAAGCCGAGCCTGCGCGCCTGCCTGGCCACATCGCCGGCGAGCTTCTCCGAATTTCCCGACTCGCTGGCGAACACGATGGTGAGCGGCTCCGCCGGACGCGTCGCCGCGGCCGGCTGCGCCTCGCCAGAAACCGACTCCACCCCGGCGAGGAAACCGGCAAGCCACGCGCGCTGCACCGGACTCGCCGGACCGACCACGCGGTTGAGCAACTCGATCTCTTCGTCGCCGAAGGGCGCTGTCCCTGGAATGCTCGCCGTCACACCGATGCCTCGCAACGTCCGGCTCGATCACGCGCGATCCACGCAGCCGAGATGACCCGGAAGATTTGGCCGACAAATGCGAAGCGGGCAACACCAGACGAAAAATAAGAAATTCTTGGCGCAACAGGGTTGGCGGGTGGATTTCCATTCTTTGCGCGCTCGCCCCGGGGGCATGTTCGTTGCGACCACGACGGCCCGTCAAACGCAGCTCCACGCACTGAATATCAGTGACGCAAATGCAACAATCACCTCGCGCGACACCAAAACAAAGATGATTATTCCTGTACGTAGCGCGAGCGCGACAAATGTCTCTACCGGGGGCAATGGACTTCCAGGACTCCACGCACTCCTGGCAGAGCTCTGTCGCCGGCGTCAAAACAAAAGAAGATTTGTTCTGCGCGGTCGCGCGTCGATTCAAGATGGAAACATTTTTGCAAGGCGACGCCGCGGAGCATGCGACGCTTGCGCGCACGAGATGAATGGAAAATCGTTCTGGCAATTGACACGCATCCTTTCAGCACCGACTAATGCCGCATCGTCGTGCAGGCACTTCAACAGGCGAGAGTCGACCGAATGACCATTCTCCAGCGCCACAGCGAACAAGCCGCGCCCACCGACCTGACGGCGCTGGCCGCCGCGCTCAACAATTCACTCGCCGCGCATCATCCTGCCGAACGTCTGCGACGACTGCGCCGCGCCGTCGACGGCCGCATCGTATTAACGACGAGCTTTGGACTTGAGGGCCAGGTCATCCTCCACCTTGTCGCCCGCAATGACCTGGACATCGACATCGTGACTCTCGATACCGGCCGGATGTTCGCGGAGACTTACGCGCTATGGGACGAGACGGAGCGACGCTACGGCCGGCGCATCGCAGCCGTCTATCCGGACGAACAGCGGCTCGAAACGCTGGTCGCCCGGCAGGGCATCAACGGATTCTACGCGTCCCTCGACGCCCGCCGCGCCTGCTGCGAGGTGCGCAAGGTTGCGCCGCTGGGCCGCGCACTGTCCGGGGCGGCGGCCTGGATTACCGGCATTCGCGCAGACCAATCGCAGTATCGCGGCGGGACCACGCTCGCTGCCTTCGACGCCGGCCGGCAGTTGCTCAAGTTCAATCCGCTGTTCGACTGGACGCGCGAAGCGGTGCTCGAGTTTGTGCGGCTCTGGGACGTGCCGATCAACCCGCTGCACGAGGCGGGCTTTGTCTCCATCGGCTGCGCGCCGTGCACCCGTGCCATTCAACCGGGCGAACCCGAGCGCGCCGGGCGCTGGTGGTGGGAGGCCGAGGACAAGAAGGAATGCGGCCTCCACCTCGGCCAAATCGGGACCATCGCGGCGGCACAGACCGGTTGCGGGTAATGCGGTCCGGAGCTCCGGCGGGCGACCCCGGGCGGGCCTCAGCGATTGGCGGGAGTGATCGCCAGCCGCTTCAGCGCCATTGCCGGACGATCTCCGAGTGATCTCCCGCAGTCCGGATCAGCCGACCGGGGTCGGCGACCGAAGAGCCGGCGCAATCCGTGGAACAAGGCCACGGCGGCCACGAACATGATCACCGCACGCCCTTGAAAGTTGCACCGGGGCAGCAGCCGCCGCCCGGTGTCACCAGGCTGATGCCACCGGCGATAATGGTATTGATGAATGGTAATATTGACGCCTGCCGGCGATTGCGCCGGGCCAGCCTGCCTGAGATTGACCAAGCCCGGCAGATAGCCTCGAGGCGCACCGGCGAGAAGGATAACGCCGAAAAATGCTGCCCCGGCGGCAATGAGGATGTCGTGCGATGATCCCTGCGGGATCAGCGACGGATCGAGCACGAAGCAAAAGGGTTTGCTGCCGAGCCGAATCGCCTCGATCTCCGTGCGCGAGACGCGGGGTTGTCCATGCCGTGCGCGGGTCTTAACATCGCCTGACTTGTCTGGTGTTGGCCGCGCTGCAGGCCATCCGGCGCTTGGCGCTGGCGGAGCGGTTCGGACACACTGGCCGCAATCGTTTGGAAGGATGCATCTGATGAACAGTATCAAAAGTTCCGGCGTCACCTGGAAGGGCGCCCGGCGCGCCGCCGTCCTGGGCCTCGCAATCATGGGCATGCTTTACGCAACCCTGCCGAGCGCGCGCGCCGATACCATTACCCTGCGCGCAGGCTCGGGGCATCCGCCGGTGCTGCCCTATGTGGACCAGTTCAAGGCATATTTCATTCCCGAATTCACCAAGCGCGTGAAGGCGACCACTGGCGATGATGTCAAATTCATCGAAGCCTATGGCGGTTCCGTCGCGAAGCTGCCCGAGGTTTTCGATGCCGTCGAAAAAGGCCTGCTCGATATCGGTCTGCAGTCGACCCCGTTTGAACCGGTCAACCTGTTCCTGGCCAACTATGCTTACAAAGCCCCTTTCGGAACACCCGACCCGGTTCGCGCAGGCCAAATCGCGCGTGAGATCTACGATGCCATACCTGAAATGAATACCTCGGTGGAGAGCAAGGGCATCAAGGTGCTCGCCGTGCTTGCCGCCAGTAACTACAACATCATTACCACCGAGTCGTGGAAGACGTTGAAGGACCTGCAGGGTCGCAAGATCCAGGCCGCTGGTCCGAATCTTCCCTGGCTGAAACCAGCCAATGCGACTCCGGTTCAGGGCGGATTGGCCACGGCCTACAACAATCTTCAAACCGGCGTGGCCGAAGGCATGCTCATCCACTATCAGGGCATGCTGGGCTTCAAGCTTTATGAGCCGGCCAAATACATCGCCCAGATCGATTTTGGCGCCCTGCCGATCAACATGCTGCTCATGAACAAGAAGCGCTATGACAGCCTCAAACCGGAGATCCGCAAAATCCTGCACGAGGTGGCGCTGGTTTATGAGGAAAAAGTCAACAAGGCCAACGCCGAGCGCGACAAATTCGCCATCGACAAGATGGTCAAGGCCGGTGCGACCCTGCTCAAGATCGACGATTCGGTGAAAGCGGAATGGGCCAAGGGCGTGACCTTCCTGCCCGAGGAAGCAGCCGCCGAAGGCGAAAAGATGGGTCTGCCCATGAAGGCCGTGCTGCAGAAATATATCGATATTTCCAAGAAGGACGGCCTCAAGGCCATGG
>Ga0210062_1000394_pt1 | contig 13405 bp, 11 predicted proteins | sample Muzzi_CordA_D2_FD_185528 | JGI IMG/M metagenome (GOLD analysis project Ga0210062, IMG submission 185528) | Wetland microbial communities from San Francisco Bay, California, USA, that impact long-term carbon sequestration - Muzzi_CordA_D2 (SPAdes) | ecosystem: Environmental > Aquatic > Marine >...
CGCGCGGCTACTATCTCGGCTCCAACGTGTCGTACAATCTGAAGAAGCTCGTTGAGATGGGCTTCCTTGATCACCAGCGCAGCCGCGTTGATCGCCGCTCGGTGCGTATCAAGCTGACCGACAAGGGCCGACAGGTCCGCGACATCGTCGAGGCGCTCTACCAGAAGCACGTGCGCACGGTGGAGCAGGTGGGCGGCATCAATGCCGACGAATTCAGCACGCTGAACAAGTCGCTGCACCGCCTCGAGCGCTTCTGGACCGACCAGATCCTGTACCGCCTCTAAGGCGCGACCGGCGCGGAGACGCCGTTCCGTTTCGCGCATGGAAACGGGGCGGTTCCGCGGGAGGGGAATCGCGCAACCGGCTCCATGCGGGTACTGGCGGAAGACTGGCCCCGGCATTGACGCCGGGGCTTTTTTCGTTTCGGCAGGGCGCCATCGCATTGGTGCACGCGGCCACAAAATCGCCTGTTCGTGTGGTTAGCCAACCTTTATCGAACTTGTTCGCGCCCTTGCCGCCCGCGGCGATCGGGGGCAAAACCTGTCCGGCGGTCATGAATCGCCCCCTTGCGTCGAGACCGCGATGACCCATGCTCCGCCGCGGGGCGTATCAGGCCCTGACCGCCGCGCCTTTCTCTCGCTGCTGGGCGGAAGCCTGGCGGCCGGCAGCGCGCTGGTGCGCCGGGCCGGCGCCCAGGACGCCACCCTGCAGGCGCTGATCGAACAGAACCAGCGCCGCGAGATCGGCCAGGAGTTCGACGCCGCCTCCCGCACCATCCACATGCCGGAGGCCTCGCTGCCGACACTGGCGCCCTCCACCATGCACTCGACCGAACTGGCGGTCGGCCAGTACGAGGGCATCCTCGCGCGCGGCGGCTGGCCCACGGTGCCGCCGGTCGACCGGCTGCGCCTCGGCAACCGCCACCCCAGCGTGGTGCCGCTGCGCAAGCGGCTGATCGTCGCCGGCGATCTCGAGGCCAATGCCGGCGATACCGATATTTTCGATTCCTATGTCGAGGCAGCGGTGCGCCGGTTCCAGGCGCGCCACGGCATCACCGTCGACGGCATCGTGCGCAAGGCCACCTTCGACCGCCTCAACATTGCTTGCGACGTGCGGCTGGCCCAGCTCAAGACCAATGTCGAGCGCCTGCGCGAACTGACCGGCCACCTCGGCAACCGGTTTGTCGTGACCAACATCCCGGCGGCGCAGATCGAGGCGATCGAGGATGGCGTCGCCGTCAGCCGCCACACCGCCGTGGTCGGCAAGCCGGACCGGCCGTCGCCCGACATCAACAGCAGAATCATCGAAATCAATTTCAATCCGTACTGGACCGTGCCGGTGTCGATCGTGCGCCGCGATCTGATTCCCAAGATGCAGGGGGAGCCCGACTATCTGACCAACAATCACATCCGCATCCTCGATCAGCGCGGCAACGAGCTCAACGCCTCGCAGATCAACTGGTATTCCAACGAGGCCGTGAACTACATGTTCAAGCAGGATCCCGGCGACTTCAATTCGCTCGGCTCGATCCGCATCAATTTCCCCAACAGGGACGGCGTGTATATGCACGACACGCCGCTGAAGAACCTGTTCGGGGAGGACATGCGCTTTCACTCGTCCGGCTGCGTGCGCGTGCAGAACGTACGCGAGCTGGTCTATTGGCTGTTGCGTGACACGCCCGACTGGTCGCGCGAGAAGATCGACGCCAGCATCGCTTCCGGCGAGCGCGTCGACGCCAGGCTGGCCAAGCCGGTACCGGTGCACTGGGTCTATATCACCGCCTGGGCGACAGCCGACGGGGTGGTCCAGTTCCGCGACGATATCTACGGCCGCGACGGCCTCGGCGCGGTGGCCGGCCCCGGCAAGGGCTGATCCTGCAAGCCGATCCGGTGAGCGGGGATGATCCACTGATACGCTAGATATTGCGCCCGCCTGGCCCAACCGTCCCAATGCTTGGCCGGTCGCGGGCGATATGGTATTGGCCCGACCTGATCCAGAGCTGCCCCGGTAGGGCGCCGTTGTCCGGCGCCAGGAGACCCTGATGTCGGCGACGTCCAGCCCCAAGCCGCGCGAAGAGGCCCCGCTTTTCACTGCCCCGCTGTCCGAAACCGATCCCGAGATCGCCGAAGCGATCCGCCTCGAACTCGGCCGCCAGCGCGACGAAATCGAGCTGATTGCTTCCGAAAACATCGTCTCGCGCGCGGTGCTGGAGGCGCAGGGCTCGGTGCTCACCAACAAATACGCCGAAGGCCTGCCGGGCAAACGCTATTACGGCGGTTGCCAGTTCGTCGACATCGCCGAAAATCTGGCGATCGCGCGGGTGACCAAACTGTTCGGCTGCAAGTTCGCCAATGTGCAGCCGCATTCCGGCGCCTCCGCCAATGCGGCGGTGTTCTTTGCCCTGATGCAGCCGGGCGATACCTTCATGGGGCTCAATCTCGCCGCCGGCGGCCATCTCAGCCACGGCATGGCGATCAATCTCTCGGGCAAATGGTTCAAGCCGGTTCCGTACAATGTGCGCCGCGACGACCACCGCATCGACATGGAGGAGGTCGAGCGCCTCGCCCATGAGCACAAGCCGAAGCTCATCATTGCCGGTGGTTCGGCCTATCCGCGCATCATCGACTTCCGCCGCTTCCGCGAAATCTGCGATGCCGTCGGCGCCTATCTCATGGTCGACATGGCGCATTTTGCCGGTCTCGTCGCCGCCGGCGTGCATCCTTCGCCGTTTCCGCATGCGCACGTCGTCACCACCACCACGCACAAGACGCTGCGCGGGCCACGCGGCGGCGTGATCCTCTCCGACGACGAGGATCTCGCCAAAAGGCTCAACTCGGCGGTGTTCCCGGGTTTGCAGGGCGGTCCGCTGATGCATGTGATCGCCGCCAAGGCGGTCGCCTTCGGCGAGGCCTCACAGCCGTCGTTCCGCACCTACGCCCGCAACGTGGTGGAGAACGCCAAGGCACTCGCCGAAACCCTGAAGTCGCGCGGGCTCGATATCGTCTCCGGCGGCACCGACACCCATCTGATGCTGGTGGATCTCAGACCGAAGTCGCTGACCGGCAAGGTGGCGGAAGCCGCCCTCGGCCGTGCCCACATCACCTGCAACAAGAACGGCATTCCCTTCGATCCGCAGAAGCCGACGGTGACCTCCGGCATCCGGCTCGGTACGCCGGCCTGCACGACGCGCGGCTTCGGCATCGTCGAATTCCGCGCCGTGGGCGACATGCTGGTCGATGTGCTCGACGTGCTCTCGCAGAAGGGCGTGGAGGAAGACTCGCTGGTCGAGAGCACCGTGCGCGACAAGGTGAAATCGCTGCTTTCCCGTTTTCCCATCTATCAATGACCGGCGGCTAAGGGGGTTCGATGCGTTGCCCGAGTTGCGGAAGCCTCGACACCCAGGTCAAGGACTCGCGGCCGACCGAGGATTCCGCGGTGATCCGCCGCCGCCGCGTTTGCCTGACCTGTAATTTCCGCTTCACCACCTTCGAGCGTGTGCAATTGCGCGAGCTCACCGTGATCAAGCGCAACGGCCGCCGCGTGCCGTTCGACCGCGACAAGCTGATGCGCTCGGTGCAGATCGCGCTGCGCAAACGCGCGGTCGATCCGGAGCTCATCGAGAAGATGGTGTCGAAGATCGTACGCGAGCTGGAAAGCCAGGGCGAGAACGAGGTCAGTTCGGAAACCATCGGCGAGCTGGTGATGGAGCATCTGCGCACGCTCGACGACGTCGCCTATGTGCGCTTTGCCTCCGTCTACCGTAATTTCCGCGAGGCGAAGGATTTCCGCGCCGCGCTCGACGAATTGCAGATCGAGGGTGGGCCGGCTGCGCCGCCGCCCCGAAAATGAGCGAGCAAGCTGCGCCGGCGGCGGCCGCGGCTGCCGCTGCGACCGACGATGAACGCTTCATGGCGCTTGCGCTGGCACTCGGCCGGCGCGGGCTGGGAAATGTCTGGCCCAATCCCGCGGTCGGCGCGGTCATCGTCAAGGACGGCATCATCCGGGCGCGCGGCTGGACGCAAGCGGGCGGCCGCCCGCATGCCGAGGTCGAGGCGCTGCGCCGCGCCAGGAAGGACGCGCAGGGCGCCACCCTGTACGTGACCCTGGAGCCGTGCTCGCACCAGGGCAAGTCGCCACCATGCGCCGACGCCATCATCAAGGCCGGCATCACGCGCGTGGTCTCCGCGCTGGAGGACCCTAATCCCGAAGTGGCCGGGCAGGGCCACGAACGCTTGCGCGCAAAGGGCATCGCCGTCGAGGTCGGGCTCGGCGCCGAGGAAGCGAGGCGGGTCCACGCCGGCCACATCATGCGAGTGACGCGCAAGCGTCCCTGTGTGCTGCTCAAGCTGGCCATCTCTGCCGATGGCAAGGTGGGCCTGGCCGGCCGCAGGCCGGCGGCGATCACGGCCGAGCCGGCGCGCGCTCGCGTGTTTCAGATGCGCAGCCAGCACGACGCCATCCTGGTCGGCATCGGTACGGTGCTGGCCGACAATCCGCAGCTCACCTGCCGTTTGCCCGGCATGGAAGCGCGCTCGCCGGTGCGCGTGGTGCTCGATGCGCAATTGCGCGTGCCGCTCGCCACCTCGGTAGTGGCCACCGCGCGCGACACGCCGACCTGGGTCTTCGCCGCGCGCAAGGCGTCGAAGTTGGCGGAGGAAATCCTGCAGCAGAAAGGCTGCAAGGTGTTCCGCGTCGACGATACGCAGGACCGTCTCGATCTCGCCGAGGTGTTGGACACGCTTGCCGGCGAAGGTATCACGCGGCTGATGGTGGAGGGCGGGCCGAGCGTCGCCGCCGGATTTGTCGCTGCCGATCTCATCGACGCGGCGGCGTTGATCTATTCCGACAAGATCATTGGTAATGACGGCATCGCGCCGCTGGAAGGCATGTCGCTCGACGCGCTCACCGGCCGCCTGCACGCGTGCGGCAGTGAGCAGGCCGGTTCCGATACCATCGAAATATACGAGCGCCGCGCGTAAGCTCGAAAAGCGGGATCCGGTTTCCGGGCAAGACAGGCACACGAAAAAATGTCAGATGAGCATCGTGATACAGCACATATGGATTAATCCGTAGATGTTCACCGGCATCGTCAGCGACCTCGGCGAAGTGCGTTCGGTCAAGGCCCAGGCCGACAATCTGCACCGCATTACCATTTTCTGCCGCTATCCGCGTACCGAGTTGATCGATGGCGCGTCCATCGCCTGTTCCGGCGTGTGCATGACCGTCGTCGGCGCCGGCGAGGAGGAGGGCCGCAGCTGGTTCGCCGTCGACGCAGGAGCTGAGACCCTGGCGCTCACCACGGTCGGCCGTTGGCGCCATGGCAGCAAGGTCAATCTCGAACGACCCTTGAAGCTGGGCGATGAACTCGGCGGCCATCTGGTCGCCGGCCATGTCGACGGGCTCGCCGGCGTGGTCGCGCGCGAGGACATGACCGACATGGCCCGCTTCGTGCTGCGCGCGCCGCCGGCGCTGGCCCGTTTCATAGCGCCCAAGGGCTCGGTTGCGCTCGACGGCGTCTCGCTGACCGTGAACGCGGTGGAAGGCGATACCTTCTCGGTGCTGATCATCCCGCACACGATGGCGGTGACCACGCTCGGCGGCTGGCGCAAGGACGACGCCGTCAATCTCGAAATCGACACCATGGCCCGCTACGCCGCCCGGCTGATGGAAACGCGGTAAACCGTCAAAGGACGAAGCCCTTGTTCACGCCCCGGCCGCTTGCTACGACGCGGCGGAACCAGGGAAAACGGACCAATGGCAAAAAAACCAGGCGCCGCGAGCAAAAAGCGCCCAAGCCTGCGCATGCTGATCGTGGAAGCGCGCTTCTACGACGACATCGCCGACCGGCTGCTAGCCGGCGCTTGCGGCGTGCTCGACGCTGCCGGCGCGGCCTACGACCGCATCACCGTGCCCGGCGCGCTCGAGGTTCCCGCGGCGGTCGCCATCGCGCTTGACGCCGCCAAGCGGAAACGCAAACCCTATGACGGCGTGGTCGCGCTCGGCTGCGTCATCCAGGGCGAGACCTATCATTTCGAGCTCGTGTCGAACGAATCCGCGCGCGGCCTGATGGACCTTGCCGTCGACGAACGCCTTGCGCTCGGCAACGGCATTCTCACCGTCGATAACGAGGCGCAGGCGTTTGAACGCGCCGGCGGTGCCGCCGGCAACAAGGGCGCGGCCGCCGCCCGCGCCGCGCTCACCATGGTTGCGCTCAAGCACACGTTTGCGGGTTCATGATGCCCGGCAGGGCGCCGCTTTCCGGGAAGGACCCGCGCAAGGCCAACCGGCGCGGTGCCGCCCGGCTTGCCGCCGTGCAGGCACTCTACCAGATGGATCTGGCCGGCACCGGCTTGAACGAAATTCTCGCCGAGTTCGAAAGCCACTGGATCGGTCGCGAGGTCGAGGGCGAGCAATATTTGCCGGCCGAGGCCGCCTTCTTCCGCGACATTGTCTCCGGCGTGGTGCGCGAGCAGCGTGCGCTCGATCCGCTGGTCGACGCGGCGCTGGCCAAGACCTGGCCGCTCAAGCGCATCGAGGCGGTCTTGCGCGCCGCCTTGCGCGCCGGCGCCTACGAGCTCGAGCACCGCAAGGACGTGCCGGCGCGCGTCGTGGTGGCCGAATATGCCGACATTGCCGCCGCCTTTGTCGGCCGCGAAGAGACCGGAATGATCAACGCCGTGCTCGACCAGCTGGCGCGCCAGTTGCGCGGTGCCGAGTTCGGCCAGGCCGCCGGCTGACGCCATGGCCAAGGACACCCGCTCAGCCGAAGACCGCATGATCGCGCGCTTTTTCGCGCCGCTGGCGACGCATCCCGGCGCGCTCGGCCTGACCGACGATTGCGCGGTCGTCGCCCCGCCCGACGGCTGCGATCTCGTACTTACCACCGACGCCGTCATCGGCGGCGTGCACTTCTTCGCCGAAGACGCGGCCCGGACGGTGGCGAGCAAGGCGCTGCGCGTGAACCTGTCCGATCTCGCCGCCAAGGGCGCGCGCCCGCTCGGCTATCTGTTATCGCTGGCGTTGCCGCAGGACATTGGCGAGGACTGGCTGGCCGGCTTCACCGAAGGCCTGCGCGCGGACGCCGTGCTCTACGACTGTCCGCTGCTCGGCGGCGACAGCGACCGCACGCCGGGCCCGATTACCGTTGCCGTGAGCATGTTCGGCAGCGTTCCGGCGGGCACCATGGTGCGCCGTGCCGGCGCCAAAGCCGGCGACTGCATCTTTGTCACCGGCACTATCGGCGATGCCGCACTCGGGCTTGCGCTGCGGAGCGGCAAAACCTGGCCGCTCGCCGATGCGCAGCGCCGGCATCTGATGACGCGCTATCTCCTGCCGCAGCCGCGTAACGCAATGGCCGAGGCCGTACGCACGCACGCCACGGCGGCGATCGACATCTCCGATGGGCTGGCCGGTGATCTCGCCAAGCTCTGCCGGGTTTCGGATGCGGCGGCGACCGTCAAGATTGCCCGCGTGCCGTTCTCGGACGCGGCGCAAGCCGTGCTTGCCGCCGACCCGTCCATGCTGGAGACGGCCTGTTCCGGGGGTGATGACTACGAGATCCTTTGCACGGTTCCACCGGGCAAGGCGGACAGCTTCCGCGCCGCGGCGCAGGCGGCCAAGGTGGCGGTCACCGACATCGGAGAAATCACCGCAGGCGAGGGCGCCACCCTCACGCAAGCCGATGGCAGGCCGCTGATCTTCCGGCGCGCCTCTTTCAGCCACTTCTGAGTCAGCCCAAGACGCGCGCGCCGCGGCCGCGCTATAGTCAAACCAAAGTCTACCGAGGAAACGTCATGCACGACCTGACCGCCAAGCAGCGGGCGGCTCTGCCGGCCGGGCCCCATTCCAACTATCAGGCTCTGCACCGGCGCTTTCCGACCTCCGCCTATCTGCGCCGCGCCGCACCCGGCAATGTGCCGCGCTTCGCCTTCGAATATGGCGACACCGGCGCCGGCAACGACGTCGGCGTGTCGCACAACTGGGCAGCCCTTGACGCAGTCAAGGTCGCCCCGCGCTATGGCGTGATGCCGACGCTGCCGCCGGTCGCGGTCGAGCTGTTCGGCACCCGCTATGCCGCGCCGCTCGGCATCGCGCCCATGGGCGGACCGTCGCTCGTGTGGCCCGGCGCGGACCTGCTGATGGCCAAGGCGGCGCAGGCGGCGCGCGTGCCCTATACGCTCGGCGTCGCCGGCGGCGCGTCAATCGAAGACGTGGCAACGGTCGCGCCCGACGTGTTCTGGCTCCAGCTCTACCGCTTCTCGCATGACGATCACAAAATCGGCTTCGATCTGGTGCGCCGCGCCAAGGAGGCGAACGTCAAGGTCCTGATCCTTACCCTCGACGTGCCGGTGCGCACCACGCGCTCGCGCGAAAGCTATGCCGGGCTTGCCGGCGAGTTCCGCCCCACGGCACGCATGATCTACGAGATGACGGTGCGACCGAAATGGTTGCTGGCACTGCTGCGCCATGGCTATCCGCGCTTCGCCACCATTCGCTCCTATGTCGGCAAGCGTGCCGGCACCAACGCGGTCATTCGCTTTGCCCGGCAGCAGATGGGCGGCGCCTTTTCCTGGGATGAAGTCGCGCGCTACCGCGAGCACTGGCCGGGCCCGATGATGGTCAAGGGCGTGCTGCATCCGGCCGACGCCGAGAAGGCGGTGTCACTCGGCATCGACGGCGTCTGGGTGTCGAACCATGGCGGCCGCCAGATCGAGGCGCTGCTGCCGTCGATTGACGTGCTGCCGGCGATCCGGTCGGCGCTGGGCGATCGTGCGACCATCGTATTCGACAGCGGCATTCGCTCGGGTCAGGACGTCATGCGCGCGCTCGCGCTCGGCGCCGATGCCGGCTTTGCCGGCAAATCATTTCTTTGGGCACTCGGCGCGCTCGGCGATCGAGGGCCGGACTATCTCATCGACCTCTACATTGACGAGCTGCGGGCCAGCCTCGGCCAGATCGGCGCGCTCACGCCGGCCGAGGCGCGCCGGGCCACCATCCGTCATCCCGGCGCCGTGCGCTTCTAGCGGCATCCGGGCCGGGCCCCTCCCGCCCAAACGACGGTCGAGCCACGGCAACGCTGCCCTGCGCCCGGCGCGGTAGCGGAACGGCCGAACCGCCGTTAAAAGGACCACCCTCCAAGGAAGACCATGCCGATGTCGGCCGTCGCCGAGCCCTATCAGCACGCTTTCGTCAACGACCGCCTCGCCCGCCGCAACTCCATGGTGCTGGCGGCGGCGCAGGCGCTGGGCGGCGCCAACAACACCATCATCTTCTCCACCGCCAGCATCATCGGCGCCGTGATTGCGCCCGATAAGGGCCTCGCCACGCTGCCGGTCACCTGCATGGTCATCGGCATGTGGCTCGGCACCTTGCCGGTCGGCATGCTGGCGCGCCGCCTCGGCCGCCGCGCCGCACTGCAGATCGGCTCGCTGCTCGGCGTGGCGTCGGGGCTGATCTCCTACCAGGCGGTGATCATCGGCAGTTTCTGGCTGCTCCTGTTCGGCACCTTCTGCGGCGGGCTCTATGCCGCCGCCTTCCAGTCCTACCGTTTTGCCGCCGCCGATACCGCGAGCGAGATGTACCGGCCCAAGGTGGTGTCCTGGGTGCTGGCGGGCGGCGTGTTCGCCGCCGTGCTCGGGCCGCAGCTCGTGATCTTCACCAAGGACCTGCTGTCGCCCTTCACCTTCGCCGCCAGCTATCTGGCGCAGTCGGCCTGCGCGGTGGTGGCGATCATGGTGCTGCAATTCGTCAAGATCCCAAGGCTCGCCGCGCCCCGCGCACACACCATGCGGCCGCTCTCCGAAATCGTGCGCCAGCCGCGCTTCGTCGTTGCGGTCGCCTGCGGCGTCACGGCCTACGCCACCATGAACCTGCTGATGACCTCCGCGCCGCTCGCCATGGTCGGCTGCGGGCACTCGGTCACCGACGCCACCCTTGGCATCCAGTGGCATGTGCTCGCGATGTACGGGCCGAGCTTCGTCACCGGTTCGCTTGCCGCGCGCTTCGGCGTGCTACGCATCACCGCCATCGGCCTCGTGCTCCTGGTGCTCACGGCGGTGGTCGGCATCACCGGCCTGTCGGTGGCGCATTTCTGGACCGCGCTGGTGCTGCTCGGCCTCGGCTGGAACCTGGCTTTCATCGGCGCCACCACCCTGGTGACGCAATGCCACCGCCCGGAGGAGCGCACCAAGGTGCAGTCGTTCAACGACTTCCTGATCTTCGGCTCGATGGCGGTGGCTTCGTTCTCCTCCGGCCAGCTGTTGGCCCACTTCGGCTGGTTCGCCATCAACGCCGTGCTGTTCCCGACCGTGGCGGTCGCCGGCGCGCTGCTGCTATGGCTCGCCATCCGGCGCCAGCGGGAACCGGTGTGAGCGGCCGGGCCTGCCGCCGCGGCGGGGCGGCGGCCTCGGAATATGTTCCTTGTCCGAGGTCGATCGATCACGCTCTGCGCGTCACCGTCGTCAAACAACCGGGGCGGCGGCGCGTTGACTTTCGCGCTTATTGAGCGCGCCAAAGACGATCCATGCCGCACGGCGCGCCGGCTGCGGTATTTTCCGGCGTATTTCGGTGCAGGAAGCGGTTTCAGCGCCGATCGAGACTGAGGCAGCGGTTGCGTCGGGCTCGCCTTTTTGGCTATATCCGCGCGCTTTCCGGTCGGGGTGAAGCGCGTGCCTTTGCGGCCATCCTCGACGTCCCTGGCGCCGGGCAGGGGGCATTTTTCTCCCGCCAAGCTCCGTTCTCAAAAATGAGGTTGAGGCCACCATGACTATTTTGTGGGTGATCGTCGGCTGCGGCGTGCTCGCGATCCTCTATGGCATCTGGGCCACCGGTTCCGTGCTGCGTGCCGATGCCGGCAGCCCCAAGATGCAGGAAATTTCCGCCGCTGTGCGCGAGGGCGCGCAGGCCTATCTCAAGCGCCAATACACCACCATCGGCATCGTCGGCATCGTCATCTTCCTCATCATCGGCGTCATGCTCGGCTGGCTGGTCGCCGTCGGCTTCGCCGTCGGCGCGGTGCTCTCCGGCGCCACCGGCTTCATCGGCATGAACGTCTCGGTGCGCGCCAATGTGCGCGTCGCCCAAGCTGCAACCAAGACGCTGGCCGGCGGCCTCGAACTCGCCTTCAAGGCGGGCGCCATCACCGGCCTGCTGGTTGCGGGTCTGGCGTTGCTCGGTGTCACGCTCTATTTCGGCTTCCTCACCGGCACGCTGCACATGGCGCCGAACGACCGCACCGTGATCGACGCCATCGTCGCGCTCGGCTTCGGCGCCTCGCTGATCTCGATCTTCGCCCGTCTCGGCGGCGGCATTTTCACCAAGGGCGCCGACGTCGGCGGCGACCTGGTCGGCAAGGTGGAAGCCGGCATTCCGGAAGACGATCCGCGCAATCCGGCCACCATCGCCGACAACGTCGGCGACAACGTCGGCGACTGCGCCGGCATGGCCGCCGATCTGTTCGAGACCTACGCGGTGACCGTGGTCGCCACCATGGTGCTGGCATCGATCTTCTTCGCCTCCACGCCCATGCTGTTCACCATGATGACCTATCCGCTCGCCATTGGCGGCGTCTGCGTCATCACCTCGATCATCGGCACCTTCTTCGTGCGGCTGCCCGCCAGCCAGTCGATCATGGGCGCGCTCTATCGCGGCTTCATCGCCACGGCGGTGCTCTCGCTGTTCGGCATCGGCGCCGTTACCTATTGGCTGATCGGCTTCGGGCCGGTCACCACCGTCGGCTATACCGGCATGGATCTGTTCCTGTGCGCCATCGTCGGCTTGGTGGTGACGGGGCTTATCATCTGGATCACCGAATACTACACCGGCACCAATTTCCGTCCGGTGAAGTCGATCGCCGCGGCCTCGGTCACCGGCCACGGCACCAACATCATCCAGGGCCTGGCGATCTCGCTGGAATCGACCGCGCTGCCGGCGCTGGTGATCATCGCCGGCATTTTATTCGCCTATGGCTTCGCCGGATTGTTCGGCATCGCCATCGCGGTATCCGCGATGCTGGCGCTGGCCGGCATGGTGGTGGCGCTCGACGCCTTCGGCCCGGTCACCGACAATGCCGGCGGCATTGCCGAGATGGCCGGCCTGCCGGCGGATGTGCGCAAGGCAACCGACGCGCTCGACGCCGTCGGCAACACCACCAAGGCGATCACCAAGGGCTACGCCATCGGCTCCGCCGGCCTCGGCGCGCTGGTGCTGTTTGCCGCCTATAACCAGGATCTGCAGTTCTTCACCAAGGAGGCGGCCACCCATCCCTACTTCCAGGGCATCCAACTCGACTTTGCGCTGACCAATCCCTACGTGGTGGTCGGTCTCCTGTTCGGCGGCCTGCTGCCGTTTCTGTTCGCCTCCATGGGCATGACCGCGGTCGGCCGCGCCGCCGGCGCCATCGTCGAGGAAGTGCGCCGCCAGTTCCGCGAGAATCCCGGCATCATGAAGGGCACCACCAAGCCGGACTACAGCCGCGCCGTCGACATGCTGACCAAGGCCGCGATCAAGGAAATGATCGTGCCGTCGCTGTTGCCGGTGCTCTCGCCGATCGTCTGCTACTTTGCGATCTACCTGATTGCGGGCGGCGGACCGGCCGGCAAGTCGGCGGCGTTCTCGGCGGTCGGTGCCATGCTGCTCGGCGTCATCGTCACCGGCCTGTTCGTCGCCATCTCGATGACCTCGGGCGGCGGCGCCTGGGACAACGCCAAGAAATACATCGAGGACGGCCATTACGGTGGCAAGGGCTCGGAAGCCCACAAGGCTGCGGTGACCGGCGATACCGTCGGCGATCCCTACAAGGACACCGCCGGCCCGGCGGTGAACCCGATGATCAAGATCACCAATATCGTGGCGCTCTTGCTGCTGGCGATGCTCGCGCACGGCTGAGCGGGACGGCACGTCATCGCGCAAATCAAAAAGGGCCTGCCCTCGGCGGGCCCTTTTTCGCGCCGGCGCTTAACCCGGCGCGCTGGGCGCGAACGGGTTGAGATTGCGGAACATGCGGTTGAGGAAATTCAGTTCGCGTCCGCCGGTCGGCGTGGTCTGCGAGACGAAATCGAAAACCTTGCCGTCCCTGAGCCCGTAATTGGCCAGCCGTCTGACGCGGCGGTCATTGTCGAAATAGACCGCGATCACCCGCTGATCGACCACCTTCTGCGGCAGGAAGGCGGCGGCGCGCTCGGTCTTCTGCGAAATGTAGTAGAAAGCCTCGCCGCTCACCGTGGCGACCGTGGACGGCGTGCCCAGCACGATCAGCACCTGATCCTGGGTCGATCCGATCGGGATCTGCTCGAGCGCGCCTTCCTGCAGCACATAGCCGCGCTGGAAGGTTTCGCTCAGCCCGCTGCCGCTGCAGCCCGCCAGCGCCAGCGCGCCGGCAAGAGCCAGCAGCGGAGCAAAGCGGCGG
>Ga0210062_1000399_pt1 | contig 13360 bp, 10 predicted proteins | sample Muzzi_CordA_D2_FD_185528 | JGI IMG/M metagenome (GOLD analysis project Ga0210062, IMG submission 185528) | Wetland microbial communities from San Francisco Bay, California, USA, that impact long-term carbon sequestration - Muzzi_CordA_D2 (SPAdes) | ecosystem: Environmental > Aquatic > Marine >...
CCATCGCTGCCGCCGCCAAGACGGGGCAGATCGGCGACGGCAAGATTTTCGTGACGGCGATTGAACAAGCCGTGCGCATCCGCACCGGCGAGACCGACACCGCCGCGCTCTAGACGATCGGCTGCGCGGCCGCGCGCGCACGACTTCAATTCGCATTGATCTGGGTTCAAGTCTGTTCACGCTGGGGGGATGAAGATGACTGGGGCGCTATCACGCCTTGCCGTGGCGGCGATCGCTACGGCGGCAACACTGACATCGGCACCGGCTTTCGCGCAGGGCTCCACCATCGACGGCGCCGACACTGCCTGGATGATGGCCGCCACCGGGCTCGTCCTGATGATGACGATCCCCGGCCTCGCGCTGTTCTATTCCGGCATGGTGCGCAAGAAGAACGTGCTCGCCACGATGGCGCAGTCGCTCGCTGCCGCCATGATCGTTTCGTTGGTGTGGGCGGTGCTCGGCTATTCGCTCACCTTCAGCGGCGACGGCGCGGTGATTGGCACGCTGCAGCGGTTCTTCCTCAATGGCATGGGACTCGATACGGTCTCGCCGCTGGCCAAGACGATCCCCGAAAGCCTGTTCATGATCTATCAGATGACCTTCGCCATCATCACGGTGGCGCTGGTCGCCGGTTCGGTAGCGGACCGCCTGCGGTTTTCCGCCTTCGTCCTGTTCTGCGTATTCTGGCTGATCCTCGTCTATGTGCCGATCGCCCATTGGGTCTGGGGCGGCGGCTTCCTCGGCGGCGCGGGCGTAATCGATTTCGCCGGCGGGCTGGTGGTGCACCTCAACGCCGGCGTCGCCGGCCTGGTGGCAGCCTATGTGGTGGGCACGCGCCGCGGCTACGGCAGCGAGAATCTGGCGCCGTTCGATCTGTCACTGGCGGTGATCGGCACTGGCCTGCTGTGGGTCGGCTGGTTCGGCTTCAACGGCGGCTCCGCGCTCGGCGCCAATTCGCGCGCAGCGATGGCCATCGTGTCCACGCATCTCGCCGCCAGCGCCGGCGCCTTCACCTGGATGGCGCTGGAGTGGTGGACGCGCGGCAAGCCGTCGGTGCTCGGCATGATCTCCGGCGCCATCGCCGGGCTTGGCACCATCACGCCGGCCTCCGGTTTCGTGCTGCCGATGCAAGGCGTGCTGATCGGCGTAATCGCCGGCGCCGTCTGCTTCTGGGCCTGCACCTGGCTCAAGCTCAAATGCGGTTATGACGATTCGCTCGACGTGTTCGGTGTGCACGGCGTCGGCGGACTCACCGGCACGATCCTCGCCGGCGTGTTCGCGGTCAGCACAGTGGGCGGGGTCGGCGGATTGTTCGAGGGCCATGCGCAGCAGGTGCTGGCGCAGCTCTACGGCGTCGCGGTCACCATCGTCTGGTCGGGTGCTGTGACCTACCTGATCCTCAAGCTGATCAGCGCCATGGTGCCGCTGCGCGTGCGCCAGGAGGACGAGATCATGGGCCTCGACATCAGCCAGCACGGCGAGCAGCTGCACGTCTGACCGGCGAGTTGGATGCGATTTCGCAAGCGGCCGCCGGCCTCCGTCGTGGAGGCCGGCGGTCCTGTTTTTGGGTCCCGCAGCCCTGCCTAATATTTAGGCAGACGGTTTTGAGGCTGACGTCAGATTAAGCTCAAGGATTGGGCGGCGCTGACGTGGCGCCGCCGCTCGCCAGATTTTGATAATTAAATCAGCGAGATAAAGACACGCCGCGGAACTGGCACGGCGTTTGATTCTCCTGCGACGGCCATGCCCGTGAAGTGCGCTTCGCGGGCGCGGCCCAGTGAACCCGCCCGCACTGCGTGAACGGACAAGACGGGCCCAAGCGGGGATCGAATCCATGAAAATCGTCATGGCCATCATCAAACCTTTCAAGCTCGACGAGGTCCGTGACGCCCTGACCTCCATCGGAGTGCAAGGACTGACCGTTACCGAGGTCAAGGGTTATGGGCGTCAGAAAGGTCACACGGAAATCTACCGTGGCGCCGAATATGCGGTGAGCTTCCTGCCCAAGATCAAGGTGGAAGTAGCTGTCCCGGTCAACCAGGTCGACAAGGTCGTTGGCGCGATTACCGGCGCCGCGAAAACCGGACAGATCGGCGACGGCAAAATCTTCGTCTTCGGTATCGACACCGCCGTGCGCATCCGCACCGGCGAGACCGACGCTGCCGCGCTCTAGTCACCCGCAATCAATACGGACAGGAGTTAAGACCATGACGTTGAAGAAATTCTCCGGTGCGGGGCTGCTGGCGCTTGCCGCATTGTTGTTCGGCCTGATGGTCGCCGATGGCGCTTTGGCGCAGACCACGGCGCCGGCGGCGGCGCCGACCCCGCCCAAGATCGATACCGGCGACACTGCCTGGATGCTCACCGCGACCGCATTGGTGCTGATGATGACCATCCCGGGTCTCGCGCTGTTCTACGGCGGCATGGTGCGCAGGAAGAACGTGCTGGCGACTGCCATGCAGAGCTTCGCGATTTGCTGCTTGATGACGGTGTTGTGGATGATCGTCGGCTATTCGCTGGCGTTCAAGGACGGCGGCAGCCTGAATGCCTATGTCGGCGGCCTGCAGAGCTTCTTCCTCAGGGGCATGACCGGCGACTCGCTGCAGGGCACGATCCCCGAAACGGTCTTCATGGTCTTCCAGATGACCTTCGCGATCATCACGCCGGCGCTGATCGCCGGTGCCTTTGCCGACCGCATGAAGTTTTCAGCCATGCTTTGGTTCATGGGGCTTTGGAGCATCATCGTCTACAGCCCGATCTGCCACTGGGTGTGGGGCGGCGGCTTCCTCGGTGGCCTTGGCGTCAAGGACTTCGCCGGCGGCACGGTGGTCCACATCAACGCTGGTGTCGCGGGTCTCGTCTGTGCCCTCGTCCTCGGCAAGCGTGAGGGCTTCGGCACGGAAAACATGGCGCCGCATAACCTGGTCTACAGCCTCATCGGCGCGTCGATGCTGTGGGTCGGCTGGTTCGGCTTCAACGCCGGTTCGGAGCTTGCCGCCGACGGCACCGCCGGCATGGCCATGGCCGTTACCCAGATCGCCACGGCGGCCGCGGCGCTGGCCTGGATGTTCTACGAGTGGATCGGCCGCGGCACGCCGAGCGTACTCGGCATCATCTCCGGTGCCGTCGCCGGTCTCGTCGCCATCACCCCGGCCTCGGGCTTCGTGGGCCCGACGGGGGCGTTGATCATCGGCATCGCCGCCGGCGTCGCGTGTGCCTGGGCCGCGACCTCGCTCAAGCCGATGCTTGGCTATGACGATTCGCTTGATGCCTTCGGGGTTCACGGTGTCGGCGGCTTTGTCGGCGCCATTCTGACCGGTGTCTTTATCAGCAGCAGCTTCGGCGGCGTCGGCCTCGACGAGGGCGTGTCGATGGGCCATCAGGTCTGGATCCAGTTCCTCGGCACGCTGGCCACGATCATCTGGTCCGGTATCGCGAGCTTCGTCATCCTCAAGGTGATCGACGCGGTGATCGGCCTGCGCGTCAGCAAGCAGGTCGAGATCGAGGGCCTGGACATCAACCTGCACGGCGAGGTGGTCCACTAAGCGCCGCGCGCGTGATCCCGAAAAGTGGGTACCGGTTTTCGGAAAAGATCACGCGCGCTGAAGTGACAGGCTAGCGGTAGGGGCGGAAACCCGGCACTGTCCCTTCCGTGGAGGCTCCGGTCCAGCAATGGGCCGGGGCCTCTCTCTTTCCGGGTCGGGCCCCATCCATGGCGAGGGAGGCGAAGCCGCCCCGATTGGTTAACGGGGTCTTAACCTCGCCCTCTTTAATGTGGCTGCCATTCTGCGGGCCTTTGACCCGCCATCGTACCGACATGTCCACAATGACCGCCCAGCGCGAGCCTTCCTCACCTAAGCCCAAGGCGGTCGATTCCCGCTCGCCCTTCGTGCGGCTGAGCGAACTGATCGCCGGCATCGAACCGGGCAAGCCGGTTATCAACCTGTCGGTCGGTGAGCCGCAGCACGCCATCCCGCCGTTCGTCGGGCCGGTGCTGGCCGCCCATCTTGCCGAGTTCGGCCGCTACCCGGCCAACAAGGGCATCGAGCCGTTCCGCCAGGCGGTGGCCGCCTGGCTCGCTCGCCGCTACCGGTTGCCGCGCGCGGTCGATCCCGACAGCGAAGTGCTGGTGCTCAACGGCACCCGCGAAGGCCTCTTTCTCGCGGCCATCGCCGCCGTGCGGTGGGTCGCCCCGCGCGCCGGCAAGCCGGCCATGCTGATCCCCAATCCGTTCTACGCCGCCTATGCGGCGGGCGCGCTCGCCGCCGATTGCGAGCCGGTCTATCTGCCGGCGACGCGCAAGAGCGGGTTCCTGCCCGATCTCGAGGCGCTCGACGAAGCGCTGCTCGCGCGAACGGTCGCGTTCTACATCGCCTCGCCGTCGAATCCGCAAGGCGCGGTCGCCGACCGCGCCTATCTCGACAAACTCGGCGCGCTCGCCCGCCGCTTCGGTTTCCTCGTCTTCGCCGACGAGTGCTATTGCGAAATCTACACCGAGCAACCGCCGCCCGGCATGCTGGAGACCGCGGCGCCGGATTTCGCCAACACGATCGTCTTTCATTCGCTGTCCAAGCGGTCGAACCTGCCCGGCCTGCGCGTCGGCTTCGCCGCCGGCGACAGGAATTTCCTTGGCGCGTTCCTCGAACTGCGCAACGTCGCCGCTCCGCAGGTGCCGACGCCAGCGCAACATGTCGCCGTCGCCGCCTATGGCGACGAGGCGCATGTGGAGGAAAATCGCAGGCTCTACGCCGCCAAGTTCGATCTCGCCGACCGCATCATCGGCAGCCGTTACGGCTATGCGCGGCCGGCCGGCGGCTTTTTCCTCTGGCTTGACGTTTCCGCACACGGCGGCAGCGAAGCTGTGACCGAACGGCTGTGGCGCGAGACCGGCGTGCGCGTGGTCCCGGGGCGCTACCTCGCCCGCGCGCAGACCGACGGTTCGAATCCTGGCGCGGACTACATCCGCGTCGCCATGGTGCAGGACAGGACCGCGACGGCGGAGGCGCTGCACCGCATTGTCGGCGTGTTGGGATAGGGAGAACGCATAATCCCGAAAAGCGGGATCCGGTTATCGGGATTATGCGCGAGCAAGGGGTTTGAGAATGGCAGCAACCGATCGCAGCCTCGACGCGCTGGCTTTCGTCACGGACCACTTCCGCGACATCCTGCGGCGGCGGCTGAGCGAGCTTGCCGGCCTGGCGCTGCTGACGCTGGCGCTGCTCGGTGCCATCGCGCTCGCCACCTGGTCGGTGCAGGATCCCTCGCTCAGCCACGCCACGCAAAAGCCGATCCACAATCTGCTCGGGCTGCCCGGAGCCATCTTCTCCGACCTCGCCATGCAATTGCTCGGGCTCGCCGCCGTGCTGCTGCTCGCGCCGGAGGCGCTGCTCGGCTGGCGGCTGCTGTCGCACCGGTCGCTGGGCGATAAATGGCGCGGCCTGATGTGGATTGTGGCCACTTTGCTGGCCGCCGGCTTCGCGGCAACGCTGCCCCATGCCGGCTCCTGGCCGCTGCCGACCGGTCTGGGCGGCGTCTGCGGCGACGCGCTGCTGCGGCTGCCCGGCCTGATCGCACCGTTATCGGGTTTCTCCCTGTTCATCATCTCGGTCGTGCTCGGCATCGTCACCTTGGCCTCGCTCGCCGTCGCCGCCGGGCTGCACTGGCCGCAGCCTCGCGCACAAGCGCCGGCCGAAGCTGAAGAGGACGACGAACATGACGAGGAGGAGGAGGATCGCGCCTCCGCCTGGCTCGGCTTCTTCGCGCATGCGCTGTTGAGCTGGAAGGCGCGCCTGCTGCGTTTTCTGCGCGTGACGCCACCCACGCCCTTGCGCGCCACGGCGCCCGCCGCCGGCCGCGTCGAACCGCGCTTTGACGGGCTCGGTCGCATCGCCGCGCCCGACATGGCGCCTGCTTTGGACGAAGACGACGATTACGAGGACGAAGACGACGCGCCGCGGCCGGCGACGCGCCGCCGCACCGCCGCTGCGCGTATTCCGCCCCGCCGCACCGGCAACGGCTTCGTGCTGCCTTCGCTCAATCTGCTGGCGGCGGCGCGCGTTTCCGACCGATCCACCGTGTCGAAGGATCAGATCGACGCCAATGCGACGGCGCTGGAAACCGTGCTGCAGGACTTCGGCGTGCGCGGCGAGATCATCAATGCACGGCCCGGCCCGGTGGTGACGCTCTACGAGCTGGAGCCGGCGCCCGGCATCAAGTCGTCACGCGTCATCGGACTCGCCGACGACATCGCTCGCTCGATGAGCGCGGTGTCCGCGCGCGTCGCCGTGGTGTCGGGCCGCAACGCCATCGGCATCGAACTGCCCAATCCCTCGCGCGAAAAGGTGGTCCTGCGCGAACTGTTGTCCGGCAAGGACTATAATGAACACACTGCCAAGCTGCCGCTCTGTCTTGGCAAGACCATCGGCGGCGAGTCGGTCATCGTCGATCTCTCGCGCATGCCGCATCTCCTGATCGCGGGCACCACCGGCTCCGGCAAGTCGGTCGCCATCAACACCATGATCCTGTCGCTGGTCTACCGGCTGCGCCCGGACCAGTGCCGGCTCATCATGGTCGACCCGAAGATGCTCGAGCTTTCCGTTTATGACGGCATTCCCCATTTGCTCACGCCCGTGGTCACCGATCCGAAAAAAGCGGTGGTCGCACTGAAATGGGCGGTGCGCGAGATGGAGGAGCGCTACAAAAAGATGTCGAAACTCGGTGTGCGCAATATCGAGGGCTACAATGTGCGGCTTGCCGAGGCCAAGGCGAGAGGCGAGACACTCACCCGCACCGTGCACACCGGTTACGACAAGGAAACCGGCGAGGCGATCTACGAGAAAGAGCGGCTCGATCTCGAACCCTTGCCCTTCGTGGTGGTGATCGTCGACGAGATGGCCGACCTGATGATGGTCGCCGGCAAGGACATCGAAGGCGCCATCCAGCGGCTGGCGCAGATGGCGCGTGCCGCCGGCATCCACTGCATCCTGGCGACACAGCGTCCCTCGGTCGACGTCATCACCGGCACCATCAAGGCAAACTTTCCGACCCGCATCTCCTTTCAGGTCACCTCCAAGATCGACAGTCGCACCATCCTCGGCGAGCAGGGCGCCGAGCAACTGCTGGGCCAGGGCGACATGCTCTACATGGCCGGCGGCGGCCGCATCAGCCGCGTGCACGGGCCCTTCGTCTCGGACGACGAAGTGGAAAAGGTGGTGCGCCACCTCAAGTCGCAGGGCCAGCCCGAATACCTGGATGAGGTTACCGCCAGCGACGACGAGGAAGGCGAGGACGGCGCCGTGTTCGATTCCACCGGCATGGGCCTGGCCGAAGGCGGCGACCTTTATCAACAGGCGGTCGCTGTGGTGGCGCGCGACCGCAAGGCCTCCACTTCCTATATCCAGCGCCGGCTGCAGATCGGCTACAACCGCGCCGCCACGCTGATGGAACGCATGGAGAAGGAAGGCGTCGTCGGCCAGCCCAATCACGCCGGCAAGCGCGAGATCCTGATACCGGAGGACGGCCAGTAACGCCGCCGAGCATGACCGGCCTTGTTGAGCACGGCGGCGCACTATTGAGAATCGCCCGGTTCGCGAATAAGCCAAGCGAAAGTGCCTGGATTGCGCGGGTCGCGAAATAGCCATACCGGCCCCATATAAGGCGGTCGGGACCAAGGCGAGAGGCGAGGCGAAGGATGGCGGCACATCACGGGGCACGAACAGGCTACAAAGCGGCGCTGGTGGCCGTGCTGGCCTGCCTGACCTTCGCTTCGGCGCCAGGCCAGACCGCCGCCGCCAAAACTCCCGCGGCCGCGCGCACGCCGGACCCGGTGCCGCTGCCGAACCCGCGACCGGCCAACATCCCGCGTGACGTCACCGGTTCCGTGGCGCCGGCGGCCAGGCTCGCGAAGCCCGCCGGTTCCCGGCGAATCGCGCAGACGGCGCCGCAGGCGCCCAACCCCATCTCCAATCCCTTCGCTGCGCTGCTCGGCCAGACCGGCAACACCACCGCGCTCAACGACAAGCAGCGCACCATCATCAACCGGGTCGACAACTATCTGTCCAACACGCAAATATTGACCGGCAATTTCGTTCAGGTCGGCCCCGACGGCAGCCGCAGCAAGGGCGAGTTCTTCATCTTCAAGCCGGGCCGGGTGCGCTTCGAATACGACCCGCCGAGTCCGATCTCCATCGTCGCCGACGGCCAGTCCGTGGTGGTGCGCGACCGCAGGCTGGCGACACAGGACGTCTATCCGCTGTCGCAGACGCCGTTACGCTTCCTGCTTGCCGGCCATGTCAATCTGCTGAAGGACACCAACCTGGTCGCGGTCTATGCCGACGACGTGTTCGTCACCGTGGTGGTTGAGGAGAAGAACGGACTGGTCGGCACCAGCCGGCTGATGATCATGTTCTCCGCCAAGGACATGCAGCTCAAGCAGTGGACGGTGACCGATCCGCAGGGCTACGACACCACCGTGGCGGTGTACAATCTCGACACCAGCACGCGGCCCGACCCCAGCCTGTTCCGCATCGACTACACGAATTATCATAATTAGTGGACGCCATTCCGTCCGCGCCGTTGCCGGGCTTGACCCGGCAATCCATCTGCCGCTTCATTGAATCGCGATGATTGCGTGGACCCGCGGGTCAAGCCGCGGTGCGACGATTCGGACATGCCGCTGAAAATCACCACCTGGAATATCAATTCCGTCCGCCTGCGCATCGATCTCGTCGCCAAGTTTATCAAGCGCACGCGGCCCGACGTAATCTGCCTGCAGGAAACAAAATGCCCTGACGACGCCTTTCCGCTCAAACGCTTCAGGCGGCTCGGCTACGAATACGCTGCCCTCAACGGGCAGAAGGGTTATCACGGCGTCGCCGTGCTTTCGCGCGTGCCGTTCGAGGGCATCGATATCCGGAGTTTCTGCGGCAAGCGCGATTGCCGCCACGTCGCGGTGGTGCTCGGCGAGCGCGCGGGCTTGAGCGATCCGATCACGCTGCATAATTTCTACGTTCCGGCGGGCGGCGACGAGCCCGACCCCGCGATCAATCCGAAATTCGCGCACAAGCTCTCTTTCCTCGATGAGATGCGCGCGCATGAAGGGTTGCGCCCGGCGCGCGCCGAGCGCGCCATTCTCGTCGGCGACCTCAATGTGGCACCGCTCGAACACGACGTCTGGAGCCATAAACAAATGCTCAAGGTGGTGTCGCACACGCCGGTCGAATGCGACAAGCTGACGCGCGCCCGTACCGCCGGGGGCTGGATCGATTCCATGCGCGTGCTCACGCCCGAGCCGAAGAAGCTCTACACCTGGTGGAGCTATCGTGCCGCGGACTGGCGCGCCGCCGACCGCGGCCGACGGCTCGATCACATCTGGACATCGGACGCGATCGCCGGCCGCGTCTCGGCGATCGATATCGCCAAGCAGTACCGCGGCGCCGAGCGCCCCTCCGACCACGTGCCGGTGACGGCGACGATTGAACTCTGATTCGTGTCCCGGGCACAGCGCCGCACGAAGTGGTGCGCTGCAGACCCGGGACCCAGCTCAAGGGAGACCTGACCGGGGTCCCGGATCAGCGCTGCACCGTGTCGGGGACACCAGGCGGCGTGCAGCTACTCCGCCCGGTCCATCTTCCGCAGCACGCCTTCCAGCTCCTGCGTCCAGGCATCCAGCCGCCCGGCCATCATGTCGCGCAGACGCTTGGCGGCGGCCGGGTAGCCTTCCAGCATTTTGCGGAACAGATTGCGCGAGATGCGCACCACCACCGTCGGCTCGGTCGCGATCGCAGTCACCGGGCTGACGGCGTCGGAGAGCAGCGAAAGCTCGCCCAACAGCGTGCCCGGCCCGATCGTGTATTCGGCGCCGCCGCCGCCCGGCTCGACCTGCAGCGCGCCCTCCTGCACGATATAGCCGCCATCGGCGAGTTCGCCGGCATAGAACAGCACTGCGCCGCTTTGCAGATGACGGATTTCGGCGCCGATGGCGAGCACGCGCAATGCCTGTTTGCCCAGCGCCGCCAACGTCGGCACCTGTTCAAAAAAGGCGATGTCGTCTTCGAGCGACATGGTTCGATGCTCTGTCGTTCCGGGCTCGCGCTACCCGATTCGGCTTTGGCTGACCTGGTAACGCACCCCGGTTGACGAAAAAGACACCGCTCACGGGATCAGCTTGTAGCCGCCGGCTTCCGTAACCAGGATCGCGGGTGCGGCGGCGTCCTTTTCAATCTTCTGCCGCAGCCGATAGATGTGCGTCTCCAGCGTGTGGGTGGTGACGCCGGAATTGTAGCCCCACACTTCCTGCAGCAGCATCTCGCGCGACACGGGTTTCTGCCCGGCGCGGAAAAGATAGCGCAGGATTGCTGTTTCCTTCTCGGTCAGCCGCACCTTGCCGCCCTTGGGTGTCAGCAGGACCTTGGAGCTTGGCCGGAAGGTGTAGGGCCCGATGGCGAACACGGCGTCTTCGCTCGCCTCGTGTTGCCTGAGCTGCGCGCGGATCCGCGCCAGCAGGACGGCGAAACGGAACGGCTTGGTGACATAGTCGTTGGCACCGGATTCCAGGCCCAGAATGGTATCGGAATCGGTGTCGTGGCCCGTGAGCATGATGATCGGCGCCTTGAACCCGCCCTTGCGCAGGATGCGCACCGCCTCGCGGCCGTCCACATCGGGCAACCCGACATCCATGATGACCAGGTCGATCTGCCCGGTCTTGGCCGCCTGCACCGCCTGGGTGCCGCTGTCGACGGCCACGGCGTCGAACTCCTCGTGCAGCGCCAGCTGTTCCACCAGCGCTTCGCGCAACTCGGTGTCGTCATCGACGATGAGGATGGTCCGCTTGCTGGCCATTGCTGGAAAACCCCCAGAAAAACGCCGTAGCGCCGGCTCGCGCCGAAGTTTCCGAACTAGAGCATTAAAGGCTAGAAGAGCAAACGAGAACTGGTATTTAGCTCTTGCCGCCGCGCTGGCAAGGGGTTGTTCACAATGCGAAAAAGAACACTGGCCCGCATTTCGGTACGTGGCAAGCCGGGCGCGGCGAGCAAGGGCTGGCTGACCGCCGGGCCGCTCGCCCTGCCGGTCGCGCTCGGCCGCGGCGGCATCAAGGCCAACAAGCGCGAAGGCGACGGCACAACCCCGCGCGGGCGCTTCCGGCTCGTCCGGTTATGGTGGCGTGCCGACCGCCATCCGCGCCCGGCCACCCTGCTGCCGACCCGCCGGATTCGGCCGGACGACGGCTGGTGCGAGAACCCTGCCGACCGCCATTACAACCAGCCGGTCAAGCTGCCGCCTCAGGCCAGCGCGGACCGCCTCGCCCGCGCCGACGCACTGTACGATTTCATCGTCGAGCTCGATCACAATACCTGTCCGCGCGTGGCCGGCCGCGGCAGCGCCGTGTTCATTCACGCGGCAAGACCCGGCTTTGCGCCGACCGCCGGCTGCGTTGCGCTTGAATTGTCCGCCTTGCGTCGGCTGCTCAGGCGGCTCGGCCCGCATAGCCGCATCGTCATAAATTGAATTTTACCCAAATTGGAACCATTGCTTAATCATGGCGGCACCCGCCGCCAATCCTCACCACTTCATTAAGACAACCCTCACTGGCCGCATGCTACCCCTTGTGACGGTGCCGCCAGCGTGTGGTGACCCGACAAGAAGAAATTGCGTCAGAGGGGCTGGCATGGATTCTCAATCCTCGCACGGTGCAGCCGCATCCGTCCGTCCGGGACCCGAGGCCGTCGGCCGTGTCATGGTCGTCAGCGGCGCGCACGCGACCGTCGAGCTCAACGAACGCACGACGCCGGGCGAAAGTCCAACGGTCGGCAAGTTCATGGAGCTGCGCACGGCCAACTGCACCATCATTGGTCTGATCACTGAGGTTGGCGAGCAGGCACCGGCCGCCGGTAGCGCGGGCGGCAGGCCGACCTACCGCAAGGTGGCGCGGATCGACCTGATTGGCGAGATCCGTGCTGCACCGGGTGGCGCGGAGACATTCCAGCGCGGCATCACCGAATATCCGAATATCGGTGACGACGCGATGCTGCTCGGCGAAAACGAGCTGCGGCTGATTTACGGCACCGCCGATTCGGACCACGCCCATGTCGGCGACCTGCAACAGAATTCGAACATCGGCGTGCATATCGACGTCGACCATCTGGTCAGTCGCCATTTCGCCGTGCTGGGCGCCACCGGCGTCGGCAAGTCGAGCGGCGTTGCCATCGTGCTGCAGCAGATTCTCGAAACGCGGCCGAACCTGCGCATCTTCCTGGTTGATCCGCACAACGAATACAGCCGCTGCTTCGGGGATAAGGCGCAGGTACTCACCCCGCGCAATCTGCGGCTGCCGTTCTGGCTGTTCAATTTCGAGGAAACCGTCGATGTTTTCTTTGGCGGCCGGCCCGGCGTCGACGAGGAAGTCGAAATCCTATCTGAAGTTATCCCGCTGGCGAAGTCAGCCTATCTCCAATACAAGTCCGGCGCCGAGCGCTCGCTGAACAAGCGGCGGGACCCGCGCGATGCCGGTTTCACCGCCGATACCCCGGTGCCCTACCGCATCGAGGACCTGATCGGCCTGCTCGACGAACGCATGGGCAAGCTGGAGAACCGCTCCTCGCGCGTCGTCTATCACAAGCTGATTTCGCGCATTCAGACCTTCCGCAATCATCCGCGCTACGCTTTTATGTTCGAGAACGCGAACATCGGCGGCGATACCATGGCGGAGATCATCGGCAGTCTGTTTCGGCTGCCGTCCGACGGCAAGCCGATGACCATCATGCAGCTCGCCGGCTTCCCGGCCGAGGTGGTCGACTCGGTGGTATCGGTGCTCTGCCGCATGGCCTTTGACTTTGGCCTGTGGAGCGATGGCGTGGCGCCGCTTTTGTTCGTCTGCGAGGAGGCACACCGCTACGCGCCGGCCGACAAGAAGGTCGGCTTCGGCCCGACCCGCCGCGCTCTTTCGCGGATCGCCAAGGAAGGACGCAAATACGGCGTCTTCCTCGGGCTTGTGACCCAGCGCCCGGCCGAGATCGATCCCACCATTATTTCGCAGTGCTCGACCTTCTTCGTCATGCGGCTCGCCAACGATCGCGATCAGTATCTGATCCGTTCGGCGGTGTCTGACGCGGCCACCAATCTGCTCTCGTTCATCCCCTCGCTCGGTACCCGCGAGGTGTTCGCCTTCGGCTCCGGCGTGGCGATGCCGACGCGCATGCGCTTCAAGGAGCTGGCGGCCGAGTTCAGGCCGGACAGCGAGGCCGTCGGCAATACCCGCACCGACGCCGGCAACAGCGTCAATTGCGACCTGATCTCCTCGGTGATCGAGCGTTGGCGCAGCGCCAGCATGAGCCAGCGCGGCGGCGGCGAGGATTCCGCCGAG
>Ga0210062_1000400_pt1 | contig 13328 bp, 10 predicted proteins | sample Muzzi_CordA_D2_FD_185528 | JGI IMG/M metagenome (GOLD analysis project Ga0210062, IMG submission 185528) | Wetland microbial communities from San Francisco Bay, California, USA, that impact long-term carbon sequestration - Muzzi_CordA_D2 (SPAdes) | ecosystem: Environmental > Aquatic > Marine >...
GGGTATTGCGGACATACTGCACGCTGGCGCGCGCGCCAGCCGCGACCGCGGGCGGCAGCGAGGTCGTAAAGATGAAGCCATTGCCGAAGGAACGCACGAAATCGACCAGATCGGCCGACGCCGCGATGTAGCCGCCAACCACGCCGAAGGCCTTGCCCAGCGTGCCCTGGATGATATCAACGCGATCCATCACGCCGTCGCGCTCGGCGACACCGGCGCCGTTCGGCCCGTACATGCCGACGGCGTGGACCTCGTCCAGGAAAGTGATGGCGTTATGTTTTTTGGCGACGTCGCAGATTTCGGCGATCGGCGCGATATCGCCATCCATCGAGTAGACCGATTCGAAGATCACGATCTTGGGCGCCTCCGGGTCGTCGAGCGCCAGCAGCCGGTCGAGATCGGCCGGGTCGTTATGCTTGAAGATGCGTTTTTCGGCTCGCGAATGGCGGATACCCTCGATCATCGAATTGTGATTCAGCGAATCCGAGTAGAGTATGCAGCCCTCGAGTTGCTCTCCCAGCGTCGACAGGGTCGTCATGTTGGCGACGTAGCCCGAAGTAAACAGAAGCGCGGATCCCTTACCGTGCAGGCTGGCCAGTTCCTGTTCCAGAAGCACATGGTAATGATTGGTACCGGAAATATTGCGTGTTCCACCGGCGCCGGCGCCGCATTTGTCGATCGCCTCGACCATGGCGTCGCGCACCAGTTTGCTCTGCCCCATGCCCAGATAATCGTTCGAACACCAGACCGTTACGTCGGACAGCTCATCGCCGTCATGGCACAACGCGTTCGGAAACTGTCCGACTTTGCGCTCAAGGTCGGCGAAAACCCGGTACCGGCCCTCATTCTTGAGGGCCAGCAGCCGGTCGTGGAAATAACGGTCATAATCTATCAATGGCTGATACCTCTTTTGGACCTCACTTGCGACATTGCACTACAATAACGCGGTACCGACGCCTGTGAATTGACGTGCATCAAACCAGGCCGAATGCCGCAACCGGCGGACGGCGGGCCTACAGGCCCGCAACCATTCCCGCCGTGTCATCCAGCGCCTTGCCGAACCGCACCATGATTTCCGCGATTTCGGCCTCTTTCACGATAAGCGGTGGGCACAGGGCGACAGTGTCGTTCATCATTGCACGGCATAGTAACCCATGTTCCTGCGCGCTTGCCATGAAATATGGGCCAACGCCGCTGGCAGCATCGAAATTTTCCCTGGTTTCCTTGTTTTTTACCAGCTCGATCGCGCCAATCAGGCCGGTGCCGCGCACCTCGCCCACCAGCGGGTGATCGGCAAAGCCGCGCAAACCCGCCTGGAAGGCCGGCGCCACGGAACGGACATGGCCCGCGATATCGCGCTCTTCGTATATCTTCAGGGTTTCCAGCGCCACCGCCGCGCTGACCGGATGGCCGCTATAGGTATAGCCATGCCCGAAGGTGCCGATCTTGCCGGAATTGTCGCGGAGCACTGAATAGACCTTGTCGTCCATCATCACCGCCGAGATCGGCAGATAGGACGATGACAGCGCCTTGGCCATGGTCATCATGTTCGGCTTGATATTGAAGGTCTGCGAACCGAAGGTGTTGCCGGTGCGGTGGAAACCGCAAATCACCTCGTCGGCAATCAGTAGGATGTCGTATTTCTTCAAGACTTCCTGGACCTTCTCCCAGTATGTCGCGGGCGGCACGATCACGCCGCCGGCGCCCATGATGGGCTCGCCGATCATCGCGGCGACGGTATCGGGGCCCTCGTTGAGAATGAACTTCTCCAGATTAGCGGCCATGCGGGTGGCGAAATCCTCTTCGCTCTCTCCCTCGACGCCGCCATGATAATAATGCGGGCAGTCGGCATGCAGGATGTTCTTGATCGGCAGGTCGAAATCCCGGTGGTTCGCGGGAAGCCCGGTCATGCTGGCCGATGCCACGGTCACGCCGTGATAGGCCTTCATGCGGCTGATGATCTTCTTTTTCTCGGGGCGGCCCAGGGCATTGTTGTAGTACCAGACGATCTTGACCACTGTATCGGTCGCTTCGGAGCCCGAATTGGCGAAAAACACATGCGACATCGGCACCGGCGCCAGTTCCTTCAGCCGCTCCGACAGTTCGATCAGCGGCATATGGCTCTTCGACGCGAAGGCATGGTAGTAGGGCAACTGCCGCATCTGGCGCGCCGCCGCCTCGACCAGCCGTTCCTCACCGAAACCCAGCGACGTCGACCAAAGGCCGGCCAGTCCCTCGATATAGCCCTTCCCAGCATTGTCGTAGACCCATACGCCCTCGCCACGCGCTATAACGAGCGGGCCGGTTTCCTCGTGTTTGACGAGGTTTGTGTAGGGGTGCAATACGCTCGCGATATCCCGGCTTTCCGGGGAATTTCCGGCTGAAATGGCCATTTCTGTCTTCCTTGTTCTGGACTGGGTCGCTGCCGGGTTGCCCCCGGCGCAGCCGATAAACTACACAGGCGCGGCCGGAAGTCAAAGGGAACAGCGCGCCGGATTGACATGGTGAAACCGCAAGGCCTAGCCTGTGCGATATGGCGATAGCCGTGATTTGGAGCAACCCCCGCGTGCGGAACCGGTATTTTCTTTTGGCGTTTCTCTTCTGGGCGGCCTGTAGCGGCGCGGCGGGGGCACAGGTGAAGACGCTCGTGTTCTGTTCCGAGGAAAGCCCGGATACTTTCAATCCGCAGCTTTCCTTCCGCCAGTCGACTTTCGATGCAACCTCGCGCCAGGTATATGACCGCCTGGTGGCTTATGAGCCGGAGAGTGCTGAAATCACTGCCGCCCTGGCCACGTCATGGCGGATATCGGAAGACGGGCTCCGGTATGAATTTCAGCTTCGGCTGAACGTGCATTTCCATAACACGCGCCAGTTCACCCCGACGCGCCCCCTCGCGGCCGAAGATGTCGTTTTCAGCTTCATGCGCCAGCTGGACCCGAAGCATTCCTATCACCGTGTGTCGGGGGGGGACTATCCCTATTTTCAGGGGCTTGGACTTGCGAAGATCATCAAATCAGTGACGGCGGGGAAAGCGGGAACCGTCATATTCGACCTCAATGAGCCCGATCCGGCTTTCCTGTCGATACTTGCCCTTGATTTCGCCTCGATCCTGTCGGCGGAGTATGCCGATGCGATGCTGGCGGCGGGGACACCCGAGCGTGTGGATACGGAGCCGGTGGGAACAGGCCCGTTTCAGATGGTCCAGCATCAGCGTGACGCGCTGATCCGTTATGTGGCCCATCCCGACTATTGGCGCGGCAAGGCGGCGCTGGACAACCTGGTTTTCACGGTCACGCCCGATGCTACCGTGCGCTATCAGAAGCTGCGGGACAGGGAATGCCATGTCATCGCAGATCCGGATCCGGCCGATATCCCGGCCATGACGCTGGACGGCGAAGTCAAGCTGGTGCACCAGACGGGGATGGATGTCGGCTATCTGGCCTTCAACACCACCAAGCCGCCATTGAACGACCCGCGCGTGCGCAGGGCGCTGGCGCTGGCGATAGACAGGGAGGCGATACTGGACAGGGTTTTCCAGGGTATCGGGCGCCCCGCGACCAGCATGATTCCGCCAGGCCTCTGGTCGCACGGAAAATCGCCGCCGCCGCCGCCGCCGGACTATGACGGCGCCAAACGGTTGCTGGCGGAGGCTGGCGTTTCCGGCCTGGATCTTGAGATATGGCCCAGCCCCGTTGCCAGACCCTACATGCCCTCCGCGCGACGCGCGGCGGAAATGATTCATGAAGACTGGCTCAAGATAGGCGTCGAATCGAGGATCATCGTTGCCACCGGCCGGGATTTCATCAAACAGACCATGGTCGGCCAGCATGACGTGGCCCTGTTCGGCTGGATCGCCGAGACGCTCGACAGGAGCCTGTTCCTTGCGCCGATCCTTGGTTGTGAGGCCGCGGATTCGGGCGCAAACCGCTCTTACTGGTGCAACAGGAATTTCGACCGCTTGCTTGACGAGGCCGCCCGTGCAGATAACCCGTCCGAGCGTGAGACGCTGTACGAACTGGCGCAGGCTATTCTCGACGAAGAGGTTCCCGTTCTGCCGATCGCCCATTCGATAAGCTTCACGCCGATGCGAAACGAGGTCGTCAACTACCGCACATCGCCGCTTGGCGGGCATTATTTCTATGGCGTGGATCTGCGATAGCGCGGCATGAAGATGCAAAAATGAGGCGCGCAAGATGGATTGACAGCATGCCGGAAAGAAGCCTAGCATTTTACCAACTGCCGATAAACGGCCCGCCAAAGGGCCACACGACTAACTTGTATCCGATCAGAGTGCTGGCGAAAGGGTTGCCCTGATCGGGTCAACTGGAACATGACAGGGAGACAATAAAGTGAAACACCGTATTTTCGCGGCTACGGCCAGCTTGTGCGCGGCTGTGGCATTTTCGTCGGCCGTTTCGGCCAAAACGCTGGTCTATTGCTCGGAGGGCAGCCCGGAAGGGTTCAACCCCTCGCTTTACACCTCGGGCACGACCTTCGATGCCTCTTCGCGCACGATCTTCAACAAGCTGGTCGAATTCGACCGCGGCACGACGAAGATCGTACCCGGCCTGGCCGAGTCCTGGGAGGCGTCGGCCGACGGGCTGAGCTATACCTTCAAGCTGCGCAAGGGTGTCAAGTTCCACACCACGAAGAATTTCACGCCGTCGCGCGATTTCAATGCCGACGATGTGCTGCACAGCTTCAACCGTCAGGGCGACCCCAACCATCCCTATTACAAGGTTTCCGGCGGCACCTACGAATATTACCAGGGCATGAGCATGCCCTCGCTGATCAAGGAGATCGTCAAGGTCGACGACTACACGGTCAAGTTCGTGCTGAACGCCCCGGAAGCACCGTTTCTGGCCAATATGGCGATGGATTTCGCGTCCATCATGTCGGCCGAACATGCCGACAAGATGATGGCGGCGGGCACGCCCGAGAAGGCCGACCTCGAGCCGGTCGGCACCGGTCCCTTCCAGCTGGTGCAGTATCAGAAAGATGCGGTGATACGCTTTAAGGCAAACCCGGACTACTGGGGCGGCAAGGCGGCGATCGACGACCTGGTCTTCGCGATCACGCCGGACGCGAGCGTGCGCTACCAGAAACTGAAGGCCGGCGAATGCCACGTCATGCCCTATCCGAATCCGGCCGACATCGCCGCGATGAAGGCGGACGGCGAAATCAACATGCTGGAGCAGGAAGGTCTCAACGTCGGCTATCTGGCCTTCAACGTCGAGAAGAAGCCTTTCGACGACAAGCGGGTCCGCCAGGCGTTGAACATGGCGATCAACAAGGCCTCGATCATCGATGCGGTGTTCCAGGGCGCCGGCAAGGCGGCCAAGAACCCGATCCCGCCGACCATCTGGTCCTACAACGAGTCCACCAAGGATTATCCGTACGACCCCGAGAAGGCGAAGGCCCTGCTGGCCGAAGCCGGGGTATCCGGGCTGAAGACCAATATCTGGGCCATGCCGGTACAGCGTCCCTACAACCCGAACGCCCGGCGCATGGCCGAGATCATCCAGGCCGACTGGGCCAAGGTGGGCGTGGAAGCCGAGATCGTCACCTTCGAATGGGGCGAATATCTGAAACGCTCGAAAAACGGCGAGCATGACACCGTTCTGCTGGGCTGGACCGGCGATAATGGCGATCCGGACAACTTCCTTTATGTCCTGCTGGGTTGCGATGCCGCCAAGGACGGGACCAACCGGGCGCGCTGGTGCCATAAGCCGTTCAACGACCTGCTGATCCAGGCCAAGCGGACCAGCGACATCGGCGAGCGCACCAAGCTTTACGAGAAGGCGCAGCTTGTCTTCAAGGAGGAAGCTCCCTGGGTCACGGTTGCCCATTCGGTTGTCTTCATGCCGGTGCGCAAGGAAGTATCGGATTACCGTATCGATCCGTTCGGCGGCCATATCTTCTATGGCGTCGATCTGAAGTAGCGGTACGGACAGCATCGTTGGATGGGCGGGGATAGTCCCGCCCATCCGGCTTTGCAGCCATTCCCCCAGACAGTGTTTCGTTTTTTAATTTCACGCTTCGGCATGGTCGTCCCGACCTTCTTCGGGGTGACGGTCGTTGCCTTTTTCCTGATCCGGCTGATCCCGGGCGATCCCATCGAACTGCTGGTTGGCGAACGCGGCATCGATCCCGAACGCCACGCCTATCTCTTGAAGGAATTCGGGTACGACCGGCCGCTATGGCAACAATATCTGGGTTTCGTGGGTAATCTCCTGAATGGCGATTTCGGCACCTCGATCGTTACCCGGGAACCGGTCCTTAGCGAGTTCATGACCCTATTCCCGGCCACTATAGAACTTTCCTTCATGGCGATAGTCTTCGCCCTTGCTATCGGGCTTCCGGTGGGAATCCTGGCCGCAGTACGTCGCGGATCGGTATTCGACCACACGGTCATGGGGATATCGCTGACCGGCTATTCGATGCCGATCTTCTGGTGGGGCCTGCTGCTGATCATCCTGTTTTCGGGAATGCTGGGCTGGACGCCGGTATCCGGCCGTATTTCGGTCCTCTACTATATCGAGCCGATCACCGGCTTCATGCTGATCGACAGCCTGCTGATCGACGACGCCGGCGCCTTCAAGTCGGCGCTGAGCCATCTTATCCTGCCGACGATCGTACTGGGCACGATCCCGCTGGCGGTGATCGCGCGCCAGACGCGCTCGGCAATGCTCGAGGTGCTGGGCGAGGATTACATCCGTACCGCCCATGCCAAGGGGCTGGGCCCGGCGCGCATTATCGGCCTGCATGCGCTGCGCAACGCCATGATCCCGGTCATCACCACGATCGGCCTGCAGACCGGCGTCCTGCTGGCCGGCGCCATCCTGACGGAAACCATCTTCGCGTGGCCGGGGGTAGGAAACTGGCTGGTCAATTCCATTTACCGGCGCGATTACCCGTCGGTTCAGGGCGGCATTCTGCTGGTCGCCTGCATCGTCATCACCGTGAATCTTCTCGTTGACCTGGCTTACGGGCTGGTCAACCCCCGCATTCGTCACGCAGGCCAGTCATGACCGAAATCGCGGAAAGCACCATTCCAAAACCACCGCACCCGCTGCGGGAATTCTGGAGCTATTTCAGCGAAAACCGGGGCGCGGTGACGGGTATGGCGGTGATCGTTGCGGTCGCGCTGCTGGCGATTTTCGCCGACTTGATCGCGCCCTATTCGCCGATCGAGCAATATCGCGACCATCTGCTGCAGCCGCCGTTCTGGCAGGAGGGCGGCTCGCTGGAATTTCCGCTGGGTACCGACGCCGTCGGGCGCGATATGCTGTCGCGCATCATTCACGGCGCGCGTTATTCGCTGATGATCGGGATTATCGTGGTCACCCTGTCGCTGTCGGCGGGCATCGCGCTGGGGCTGGCAGCCGCTTTTGTGCGCGGACCGGTCGAAGCCCTGATCATGCGGGCCATGGATATCATGCTGGCGCTGCCCAGCCTGCTGCTGGCCATCGTGGTGGTCGCCATCCTGGGGCCGAGCCTGATCAATTCGATGTTCTCGCTGGCGATTGTCTATCTGCCCCATTATGTGCGGCTGACTCGGGCCTCGGCGATCGGTGAGATGTCGCGGGACTATGTAACCGCCAGCCGGGTCGCGGGCGCCGGCATCGCGCGGCTGATGCTTATTACGGTATTGCCCAACTGCGCGGCGCCCCTGATCGTGCAGGCGACGCTCAGCTTTTCCAGCGCGATCCTGGATGCCGCGGCGCTCGGCTTCCTGGGACTGGGCGCGCAGCCGCCGACGCCGGAGTGGGGCACATTGCTGGCCGAAGCGCGCGAGTTCGTGCTGCGGGCCTGGTGGGTGGTGACCTTCCCGGGACTGGCGATCCTGGTAACGGTTCTTGCCTTCAACCTGATGGGCGACGGGTTGCGCGATGCCCTGGATCCGAAACTGAAACGCTGATGGCTCTGCTCGAAATCAGGAACCTGTCGGTCGATTTCCGGACCAAGGCCGGCCTCTTCAGGGCGGTGGACGGGCTCGATCTGTCGGTCGGCGAAGAAGAGGTCGTCGCCATCGTCGGCGAATCGGGATCGGGCAAGAGCGTCGCCATGCTGGCCCTTATGGGGCTGTTGCCCTGGACCGCCGATGTAACCGCAGACCAGTTGTCTTTCGACGGGCGGGATCTGCTGTCGCTGTCGAAACGCGAACACCGGTCGATCCGCGGCAAGGACATGGCAATGATCTTCCAGGAACCCATGACCAGCCTGAATCCTTGCTTTACCGTCGGATTCCAGATTACCGAGATGCTGGCCACCCATGAGGGCGGGAGCCGGAAGGAACACCGCAAACGGGCGATCGAACTGCTGGATCTGGTCGGTATCCCCTCGCCGGAAAGCCGGCTCGAGGCCTTTCCGCATCAGCTATCGGGCGGCATGAGCCAACGGGTCATGATCGCCATGTCGATCGCCTGCAACCCGCGCCTGCTGATCGCCGACGAGCCGACGACGGCGCTGGACGTGACGATTCAAGCGCAAATCCTCGACCTGCTGCTGGATTTGCAGCGCCAGCATGGCATGGCGCTGGTTCTGATTACCCACGATATGGCCGTGGTGGCGGAAACCGCGCAACGGGTCACGGTGCAGTATGCCGGTCAGCAGGTCGAAAAACAGGATGTCGACGGATTGTTCGCCCATCCCAGACACCCCTATACGGCGGCGCTCCTGAATGCCCTGCCCGAACGCAGCACAGGACGGTATCTGCCGACCATAGCCGGCGTCGTGCCCGGCCTCGCAGATCGTCCCGATGGCTGCCTGTTCAATCCGCGCTGCGGTCATGTTACCGACAAGTGCCGTGTTGAACCGCCGACGCTGTCGGACGTCCCGGGAGAGGCCGCGGTGCGCTGTCACCATCCGCTGACGGGGGGTGAGGGATGAGTACGACGCCGGTCGTCGAAGCAATCGACCTGACCCGCCATTACAAGGTGCGGCAGGGCCTGTTTGCCGGGAATGCAACGTTGAAGGCGCTGCGAGGCACCGGATTTTCCATGCCGGCGGGACGTACCCTGGCCGTGGTCGGTGAATCCGGGTGCGGCAAGTCCACCCTTGCCCGTCTTGTGACCCTGATAGAGCGCCCCACTTCGGGTATCCTGCGATTGGACGGCATCGACGCGGGAACGGCCGGCAAGTCGGTGCTCCGCGACCTGCGCAAGAAAGTCCAGATCGTTTTCCAGGATCCCTACGGCTCGCTGAATCCCCGCAAGAAGGTCGGCGCGATTCTGGAAGAGTCGCTGGCCATCAACACGTCGATGAGCGCGCAGGAACGGGCGGAAGCTGCTCGTGCGATGATGGCCCGGGTCGGCCTGCGTCCCGAATATTACGACCGCTATCCACACATGTTTTCGGGCGGGCAGCGCCAGCGCATCGCGATCGCGCGGGCATTGATGCTGCGGCCGAAACTGGTGGTGCTGGACGAACCGGTCTCGGCGCTCGACGTATCGATCCAGGCGCAGGTATTGAATCTCCTCATCGATCTGCAGGAGGAATTCAACCTCACCTATCTGTTCATATCCCATGATCTGAGCGTCGTTCGCCACTTTGCCGACGAGGTCATGGTTATGTATCTCGGACGCGCCGTGGAACAGGGGCCGCGCGATGCGATATTTTCCACGCCCCTGCATCCTTATACCCAGGCCTTGCTGTCCAGCACGCCGGTGGCCGACCCTCAGCGGCGGGGTGAGCGGATCAAGCTGGTGGGCGAACTGCCCTCGCCGATTGCCCCGCCGCCGGGATGCGCCTTCCACCCCCGTTGCGCCTATGCGAATGAGCGGTGCCGTGTGGAATTTCCGGAAAATATCGAGACCGGCAGTCAGCTTGTCGCCTGCCATGGGGTCGAAGAAGGGCGTGTCGGAGAAATCCGGTCCGGGGCGTCGCGGATTGAGGGAAATCAATGATATGGCCAGCCTTTTGGGCGAGTGTGCGTTATGGGCCGTTGCAAACAATTCGGGGGATTGAAAAATGCCGTTAAAGGATATTCTGGTTTATGTCGACGATTCAACTCAGTCGGGCGGCACGGTCGCGGCTGCCTGTTCTCTGGCGTTGCGCCACAATGCGCATTTGACCGGGCTGGCGGTCGATCGGCCGCCCGAAATTCCTGGATTTGCGGCCATCGAGATACCGCCTTCGGCGGTGGAAATTCTCAGGCAGCAGCGCCAGGAGTCGCTGCAGAAGGCGCGCAAAATCTTCGAGAACGGGGTAAATGCGGCAGGGCTGACCGATAGAAGCAGGTGGTCCGTAGCCCACGGCCGTCCCCTTGAGTCCCTGTCCCTGCGCAGCCGTTATGCCGATCTGACGGTGGTTCCGCAAAGCGGGCCGGAAGGCGAGGGCGGCGGCGAGGATCTGGTGGACGATCTGATCATGGCCAGCGGCCGGCCGATACTGGTCATACCCTATATTGGGGCGCCGCCAACGATCGGCCGCAAGGTGCTTGTCGCCTGGAATGGCAGCCGCGAAGCGGCGCGCGCGGTATCGGACGCAATGCCTATTCTTGAAACGGCGGACAGCATCGAGATTTTTGCGGTGGAGCCACGCGACATCGGGGATGTGCCAGGCGCGGACATTGCCGAACATCTGTCGCGGCATAGCCTGAAAATTTCGGCCGCCAAGACCGCCGGCCTCGATATCGATGTGGGCGACGTGCTGCTGAATCAGGTTGCCGATAGCGGCGCCGACCTGATTGTGATGGGCGCTTACGGGCATTCGCGCATGCGTGAACTGGTTCTGGGCGGTGCGACGCGCCACATCCTGGGGCATATGACGGTGCCGGTGCTGCTGTCCCATTAGCGATCAGGCAAGCGGAAGGACAGATATCCCGTGATCGTCGTTTTCGGATCGATCAACATCGACATGGTCATCCAGGTCGATGCGCTGCCAAGGCCGGGCGAGACCGTACTGTCCGATGCTTACAGCCTGTATCCCGGCGGTAAAGGCGCGAATACGGCGGTGGCCGCAGCCCGTGCCGGTGCATCCACCCTTTTGTTCGGCCAGGTAGGGCGTGACGGTTTTAGCGACCAGGCGCTGGCCTTGTTGCGGCAGGTCGGAGTCGGAATGGAGGGTGTGGCGGTCTCCGAGCGGCCCACCGGGGCGGCGGCAATCTGGGTGGACGCCGGTGGCGAAAACTCGATCGTCGTTGCGAGCGGCGCCAATCTGGATGCGCGCGCGGCGCAGGTTCCCGACGAAGTGCTGGGCCCGAACACGCTGGTAACCCTGCAAATGGAAGTGCCGGTTGCGGAAAACTGGGAGATCATCGAAAGGGCAAAGGCCTCGGGTGCGCGCGTGCTGTTGAATCTGGCGCCGGCCGGCATGGTCCCCGAAACCGTCCTGCGGTCGGTCGACTATCTGGTAACCAATGAGCTGGAGGCCGCAATGCTTGCGGGCGAACTGGGTATGGACGCGGATCAGCCGACCCGGGTCCCCCGGCTGCTGGCGCAGCGCTACGGCCTGACTTGCATCGTTACGCTGGGTGGCGCCGGCGCGCTCGCCTTCGGCCCGGATGGCGGCTATTCAATTCCGGCTCTGCCGATCGCACCCGTCGATACCACGGCTGCAGGCGATGCCTTCTGCGGCGGCTTAGCCGCGGCGCTGGATGCCGGCCTGAACCTGCACGATGCACTGCGACGGGCCTCGGCCGGCGCAGGACTGTCTTGCCGGGTCGAGGGGGCGCAAAGCAGCCTTCCCGATCAAGCGGCTATAGAAGCATGTCTTGCGGATTTGCCCGAGGGCAGGCGGCTGGCCTGAGGGAAACTGCCGCGGAAACGGATTGGAGCCTTAGAGGCTCGCCAATCGGCTGAGTTCGGCGATGGCGCGCTCGAGGCCTTCGTCCAGTTCGGTCTGGATGTCGTCCTCGGCCTCGATATCGGGCTCGATGCCGCCATCGACCGATTCGCCGAGCGGCCGGAAATACCGCGCGGTCGTCAGTTTCATCGCCGTACCCTGACCCATCGGGATAACCGTCTGGACCGTACCCTTGCCGTAGCTGCGAGCGCCCACGAGGATTGCACGGTTATGATCCTGCAAGGCGCCGGCGAGAATTTCGGCGGCCGAAGCCGACCCCTTATTGATCAAAACGACAATCGGCAGGCCGGCGACGATATCGCCGGTAGTGGCGCGATAGCTCTGCTTGTTCTTCCGGCCCCTGGTCGACACGATGTCGCCGCTTTCGATAAAGGCGTCGGAGACGGCAACCGATTCGACCAGCAGGCCGCCCGGATTGTTGCGCAGGTCGATGATCAGCCCGGCCATTCGTCCGCCGAGACGCTGGCGGATTTCGCGGACCGCACTGTCTACTTCCTCGGCTGCAGTCTCGGTGAAACTGGCGATGCGCAAATAGCCGAACTCACCTTCAAGCCGCCATTTGACGACATCCATGCGGATAACGTCGCGGGTCAGCGGTACGTCGATGGCGCTGCCGGAATCGCGTTCGATCGTCAACACGACGCGCGATCCCACGGCGCCGCGCAATTCCGCGACAACTTCGCGCAGCGATTTGTCCATAATGTTGTTGCCATCGACATGGGTGATGAGGTCGCCGGTTCGCAGTCCGGCCCGTTCCGCCGGCGTTCCTTCCAGGGGCGCGACTACGAGCACGCCGCCGCCTTTTTCCGGAGCGGTGATCTGAATGCCCAGCCCGCCGAAGCGGCCGCGCATCGACTCCTTCATCGCGGCATATTCATCTTCCGGCAGAAAAGTACTGTAGGGATCCAGCGATTCCAGCATTCCCTTGATGGCGCGTTCAACCAGCCAGTTGTCGGAACGATCGCCCGGCAGGGGACTGGCATCCTCGATTGCCGTAGCCGCGGCGGCAAGCAGTATATTCTGTTCCACGTCGCGCACATAATCCGACCTGACCCGCTCGAATACGCGGGCAAACAGCTTGATGTCGGGTTCGGCCTGATCCGGGGCGGCGCTGTAGTATGAACTGCGGGCATTGATGTCGGCGGCAAGCTGTTCCGCCGCGGCGCGGGCCTCGGGTCCCGGGTCGGGGGATATCGTACAGGCGCCGAGGACAAGAACCAGGCCCGTCAGTATACCGGCATGCAACCCGCGCATTCGCATAATCTCCAAAATAATCTCTTTGCTTCCCAATTCGGGTCGTAAGAAATTCGCATTCCGGCAAACAGCGCCGTCCAGTCAAATGGTCGCACTCATCATGCCTTAAAAAGGTAAACGAATATGTTACAACGACGCCCGCGGCGGCGCCGCAGGCGTAAAAACAGTCGAGGAAATGAGATAAATGAGCGGAAAACCCGTTATTCTGGTGACTAGGAAGCTGCCGAATGCCGTCGAAGACCGACTGCGCCAGGACTACCGGCCCC
>Ga0210062_1000401_pt1 | contig 13303 bp, 12 predicted proteins | sample Muzzi_CordA_D2_FD_185528 | JGI IMG/M metagenome (GOLD analysis project Ga0210062, IMG submission 185528) | Wetland microbial communities from San Francisco Bay, California, USA, that impact long-term carbon sequestration - Muzzi_CordA_D2 (SPAdes) | ecosystem: Environmental > Aquatic > Marine >...
GGCGTGCGCCTGCGCCACGTGCTGGAGGAAGCCGGCATCAAGACCAACGCCAAATGGGTGTTGGCCGAGGGTGCCGATGCTGCGGCGATGACGCGCTCTATTCCGCTGGACAAGGCACTCGACGACTGCCTCGTCGCCTACAAGATGAACGGCGAGGCGCTGCGTCCGGAGCAGGGCTATCCGCTGCGCCTGGTCGTGCCCGGCTGGGAAGGCAATATGTGGATCAAGTGGTTGCGCCGGCTGGAACTCGGCGACGAGCCGTGGCAGCAGCGCGAGGAAACGTCGAAATACACCGACCTGCTCGCCAACGGCAGGGCGCGCCGCTTCACCTGGGCGATGGACGTCAAGTCGGTTATCACCAGTCCGAGCCCGCAGGCGCCGGTCAATCACGGCCGTGGCCGGCTGGTCATCACCGGCCTGGCCTGGTCGGGCAACGGCACCGTCAAGCGCGTCGACGTCACCATCGACGGCGGCCGCAACTGGCGTAGCGCGCGCATCGACGGGCCTAGCCTGCCCAAGGCGCTGCACCGTTTCTATCTCGACATCGACTGGGACGGCTCGCCGCTGCTGCTGCAGTCGCGCGCCATGGACGAGGCCGGTTTCGTGCAGCCGACCAAGAACGAGCTGCGCGCCGCGCGCGGCGAGAATTCGATCTACCATAACAACGGCATCCAGACCTGGCAGGTCAAAGCCAATGGGACGGTTGAGAATGTCGAGATTTCCTGAACTCGTGCTGCTGCTGGCGCTGGCGACCGCGGGCGCCGCCCCGCAGGCCGGGGCGGCCGACGCCGCCAAAGGCGAGAAGGTGTTCCGGCAATGCGCCGCCTGCCATGCCGTGGGCGCCGACGCCAGGCGCAAGATCGGCCCCGAGCTCAACGACGTGGTCGGCCGCACCGCCGGCACCGCGCAGGGTTACAATTATTCGTCGGCGATGAAGGGGGCCGGCAAGGACGGCCTGGTGTGGTCGCAAAAGACGCTGGATGAATACCTCGCCAATCCGCGTGCCTACGTCAAAGGCAACAGGATGTCCTATGCTGGCCTCAAGAAGGAGAGCGACCGCGTCGACCTGATCGCCTATCTGCAGACTTTCTCGCAAGCCGCGAAAAAACCGGAACCCGCCGCACCGAGAACAGCGGCGAAAGAACCGACCGCAACGTCTGCGGAAAAGGACAAAATGCCGGCCGCCGGGCCGCGCCCGCTCGCCGCGTCCGCGCCCATCCCCCGGCACGGCATCTACCATCTCGGCCGTCGCGCCACGCCGGACGAGATCCATGCCTGGGACATTGACGTGCGCCCCGACGGCGTCGGCCTGCCGGCGGGCGAGGGCAGCGTTGCCAAGGGAGAGAAACTCTATACCGAGCGCTGCGCCGTCTGCCACGGCGATTTCGGCGAGGGTCGCGACCGCTGGCCGGTGCTGGCCGGGGGCATGGACACGCTGAAAGCGGACCGCCCGGTCAAGACGGTCGGCTCCTACTGGCCTTATCTCTCGACCGTCTACGACTATGTCCGTCGCGCCATGCCGTTCGGCGACGCGCGCTCGCTGGGCGACGACGACGTATACGCGCTGACCGCCTACGTGCTGTTCCTGAACAATCTGGTCGGCGATGACTTTGTGTTGTCAAAGAAGAATTTTACCACTGTCCGGCTGCCGAATGAGGCAAATTTCATCCAGGACGATCGCGCCGCCGAGCCAGAATACACCCATAAGGGCGAGCCTTGCATGACCAGTTGCAAGCCGGCACCGGCCAAGGTCATCATGCGCGCCCGGGTGCTCGACGTCACGCCCGACAGCAAGCAAGGCAAGGAACGCCCCGCCGGATCGGTCGAATAGCCGGACCGGCGCAACGAGAGGGAAACCGAATGCGCAGCTTCGTGAGGGCGGTTGCGGCGGCGCTGATTTTCATCGCCGGTTCGACATTGATTCCGCTCGCCGCCCATGCGGCAGGTGATGTTCACAAGCTCGCCTTGCAGGTCAGCGACAATAATGAAGCAACGATGACCTCGGCGCTCAATGTGGCAGCCAACGTGTCCCGTTATTACAGCGGGCAGGGGGACGAAGTGCAGATTGAAATCGTCGCCATGAATGCCGGACTGCACATGCTGCGCGCTGACACCTCGCCGGTGCGCGACCGCATCAAGTCGTTTAACGAAAGCATGCCCAACGTAACCTTCCAGGCATGCAAGAACACGCTGGACACCATGACCAGGCTGGAAGGCAAGGAGCCGCCGCTGCTGCCCGGGTCGCATATGGTGCAGGCCGGCGTCGTCCGCCTGATGGAGCTCGACAACAAAGGCTGGACGATCATCCGGCCCTGAGCCGCTATGCGGTCCTCTTTTTCCGCCCCGGCATCGCCCACTAGAACTGGGCCGGTCCCAAATCGAACCGCGCGGCGGTGCGGGGCATGCGCTTCCTGCTGGCCAGCGCTGTGGTGATCGCGTCGTCGTTGCGGACAGCACGCCTGCGATGTGCACGGCGGGGCGTCCGCCGGGCCTCGGCGGCGTCAGCCTCGGCTACTTGTGCCGGCGCCAGCTCGGGCACCGACTTCGGCCGTTCGCCCGGCGGTACCGCTTGCACGATGCGATAGCCGCGGCTCTTGAGCTCCTTGAGCAGGGCCGGCAGTGCCCGCGCGGTCGCCGGGTGGATGTCGTGCAGCAGCAGCACGCCGCGGTGATCCCTGGCCTCGATGCGGCGGATCGCCAGCCGCACGATCTTCTCGGCGGTGATGCCGTGGTGCCAGTCGTCGGCGACCTCGTCGGCGCTCCACACCGCCAGCGACTGTGAGGCGAGGAACGCCTCCACCTGCTTGCTGCGCGCCAGCCCCGGAATGCGGAAGAAGGGCGCCACCGCACGCGGATCGCCGACCGCCGCTTGCACCGAGGCGATGCCGTTGTCCACCTCGCGCGCGATGCGGGCCTTGCCGATGCTGGCGAAGGCGAGCGGATGGCTCTGGCTGTGCGTGCCGACCGTGTGACCCTCGTTATAGATGCGCCGCACCAGCCGCGGATAGGCATGCGCCATCTGGCCGACCAGGAAATAGGTGGCCTTCACGCAGTGATCCTTGAGGATGTCGAGGATGCGGGTGGTGTAGGGCGGAATCGGTCCGTCGTCGAAGGAGATCACCACTTCGTGGTCGTTGAGCGGCAGCGTATTCTGATACTGGATGCCGCCGATGCGCGGCAGGATGGCCGGGTCGACGGTGATGGTGCGGCTGGTGCCGATGGCATCCGGACGGCCTGGGCACGTTTTCTCGCCCGCCGAGGCGATGCCGCCGGCCATGCAGCACATGATCAAGGCCACGCAACCGACCCGTCCGATGTGGCGCATGGATTTGCCCCGTTCCCCGATTGGCGCTGCACGGCGCCGCAACGACCCCAGATTGGGCGGCCGGCCCATGATGGTGCGGATTCGGCAAACTCAGTAACAGCGATTGACAGCGGTCCACAGCTTGTTGCGGGCGCCGCTACGGTCCGGCTTCCGTCCGGTCGAGGCCGCCCGTGTCGGATGGCCGCTATGGCTGACCGGACGCATGGTGGGCGCTAAATGTTTGCCCGTATGAGGAGCCCGGCGTACAAGCGGCCCAATCCGCCCGGAAGCGAGGCCCGGCATGCTCGACGAACAGACCAGCGCCCCGCTACTGCGCGGAGAGGATGGCGCCATCCGTGGCGAGTTCGTCGATTTGGTCACCCAGGCGATCGAGGCCACCGACGCTGCCGCGTTGCGAGAGTTGGTCGGCGACCTGCATGAGGCCGATGTCGGTGCGCTGCTGGAAGCGCTGGAACCGGACGATCGTCCGCGCCTGATCGAACTGCTCGGCCTGCATTTCGACTTCGCCGCGCTCACCGAGGTCGACGATGCGGTGCGCGATGACATTCTCGAGGAACTGCCGCCGCGCACCGTTGCCGAGGGCGTGCGCGATCTTGAGTCCGATGACGCGGTGACGATTCTCGCCGGCCTGGAGCAGGATGAGCGCGCCGAAATCCTCGACCAGTTGCCGCCGCCCGAGCGGGTCGCGCTCACGCGCAGCCTGGAGTATCCGGAAGATTCCGCCGGCCGGCGGATGCAGACCGATTTCATCGTGGCGCCGTCCACCTGGACGGTCGGCCGCGCCATCGACTACATGCGCGAAACCGTGGAGTTGCCCGAGCGCTTTTACGAGCTTTACGTAGTGGATGTCGCAGGCCGCTTCCGTGGTGCCGTCCCTCTCGACAAGCTGTTGCGCAGCAAGCGCCCGGTGCCGGTGGTCGAATTGATGGAGGACGAGCGCCCGCGCGTACGCGCCGATCAGGACCAGGAGGAAGTGGCGCGTTTGTTCCAGCGCTACAACTGGGTAGCGGCGCCGGTGGTCGATGCCAATGACCGGCTGGTCGGCGTCATTACCTTCGACGACGTCGCCGACGTCATCGAGGAGGAGGCGGAAGAGGACATCAAGGCGCTCGGCGGCGTCACCCACGACGAAGAACTCTCCGATTCGGTGTGGACCATCGTGCGCGGCCGATTCAACTGGCTTCTGGTCAATCTCGGCACCGCCTTCGTCGCTTCGATCGTGCTCGGCATGTTCGCCGAGCAAATGCAAAAGATGGTCGCGCTGGCCGTGCTGGCGCCCATCGTCGCCAGTCAGGGCGGCAACGCCTCGACCCAGACCATGACCGTGGCGGTGCGCGCGCTGGCGACGCAAGACCTGAGCGATGCCAATGCGCGGCGGGTGATCGCGCGCGAGTTTCTGGTCGGCCTGCTCAACGGCATGGCCTTCGCCGTCATTACCGGGGTGCTGGCCTATGTCTGGTTCAAGGTGCCGGGGCTCGGCGTGGTCATCGGCCTGGCCATGATCTGCAACCTGGCCGCCGCTGCGCTGGGCGGTATCCTGATCCCGCTTACCCTCAACCGGCTTAAAATCGACCCGGCGGTGGCCTCGAGCCCGTTTGTAACCACGGTCACCGATGTGGTCGGTTTTTTCTCGTTCCTGGGCATTGCCACACTCTGGTTCGGGCTGCGCTAGGCGCGTAACCCGAAAGCATGCGAATTTAGGCGCGGTCACATTTCATTCACCGTGTTTACTGACCGGCCATTAAGCGTAGAGGCTTAACCCTACCCACCGGATAACCGCATCGTGGCGCGGAGAGAATTCGGTGGACGGCGTCGCCAATGGTTTAGCGAGGGCCGCAGGGCCGCTGCACGCATTGACGGCCCGGCTCGGACCGCGGCGTACGGCGGATGCGCTCGGCTATGTCGGCGCACCTCGCGCGCGAGCGAAGCGCATACTGTCGGCCTTGCGACTGATCGTCGTACTGGCGCTGATTTCGCTCGGCGCCACGTTCATCTGTGCCGGGATCGGCTACAACTTCGCCCGCGATAGCGATGAGCGGCTTTGGGCCAATCAGCGCGCAGCCCTGCGCAATGCCATTTCCGAGTATCGTGTCCTGTTCGGCCATGGCCGCGCGGTCGATCCGCGTTTCGTGCACATGATCGAACAAAGCGTTGGCCTCAAGGCGCTCAAATTTGAGGCCGTGCCGCAGCCGGGCGGGCGTGAGATGCAGCCAGTGCTCGACGCGGGTGGGCGGATCGTCGGCTTCTTCACCTGGCAACGCAGTTACCCGATGGCGCAGTCGATGAGCCGGCTGATGCCGCTCGTCTTCGGCGTCGTGGCCGTGCTGGTCGGCTTCGCCGGTTTTTCGCTGCGCCAGTTGCACCGCGCCCGCGGCGAGCTTGCTGCGAGCGAGGAACAGGCCGAACGCGCCGCCGATCTCGACAAGCTCACCGGTCTGCCCAATCATGCCAAGACGCTCGAATTGCTCGATCTCGCCCTGGCCGAGCGCCAGCCTGATCAGGTGGTCACTTTCGCGCTGATCGAGATCGACGGCATGGCCGACGTCAACGCCAATCTCGGCGTGCTGGCCAGCGACGAGATCTACGGCGCCATCACCCGCCGGCTGAGGGAGGTGCTGCCGGCCGACGCCGTGTGCGGGCGCATCGGCAGCAACGAGTTCGCTGTGATGGTCACCGCCGGGGCCGAGCTCGACGCCGAAACCATGGTGCGCGCCGCGCTGGATGCGATTGGTCGCCCGCACTGGATTGACACCGTGGTGCGGGTGGGCGCCCATGCCGGCTTTGCTGAGGCACCGCGCCACGCCGCCACCCGCGGCGAACTCGTCCGCCGCGCCGAACTTGCCTTGCGCGCCGCCGCCAAGAAGGGGCCGGGCGCCATTGTCGCTTTCGAGCCTTCGATTGACGCGATCTCCACCGACCAGAAATTCATCCGCCGCGAGCTGCCGCGCGCGCTGAGCGCCAATGAACTGGAATTGCACTACCAGCCGATCGTGGCTGCCCAGGGTGGCCGCATCGTCGGAGTCGAGGCGCTGCTGCGCTGGACCCACGCTGTACGCGGCCCCATCGGGCCGGCGATCTTTATTCCGGTCGCCGAGCAGATGGGACTTATGGATGCGCTCGGGGCCTTCGTCCTGCGCCGTGCCTTGCAGGAGACCAAGCGCTGGCCCGGCCTCTACGTGGCGGTCAACCTGTCGCCGCTACAGGTGCGCGACCGCGCCATCGTCGACCTGGTGCGCTCGGCACTTGCCGAAAGCGGCGTGCCGCCGCGGCGGCTGATGCTGGAGATCACCGAAGGGGTGCTGATCGACAACCCGGACGAGATGCTCAATCGCATCGAGGACCTGCACGCGCTGGGCGTGCGCATCGCACTGGACGATTTTGGCTCCGGCTATTCCAATCTCGGCTATTTGCAGCGTTTCCCGCTCGACAAGCTCAAGATCGACCGCAGCTTCGTCACCGCGCTCGGGCCATCGGCCAATGGCAGCGTTATCGTCCAGGCGATCGCCGCGCTTGGCCGCGCGCTCGGGCTGTCGGTGCTGGTCGAGGGCGTGGAAACCGAAGAGCAGCGCGTGCTGCTGCGGCTCGCCGGTTGCGATGAGATGCAGGGCTTTCTGTTCGCCAGGCCGGCGCCGGCCAAGGCCATCGACAAGCTGCTGGCGCAGGCCAAAGACGGCATCAGGCGCGCGGGTCCGCCCGGCGACGAACCGCTGACAGCCTGACCGGCAAAATATAAAGTCGTCGCCAATCGGCCGCGCTGTCGTCCGGCAGGGCCGGGGAGGATGGACAATGATCCCGAATGCCTGGTCAGGGTTCGATTTCGGCCTGGGCGCGGATGTCGACATGCTGCGCCAGACAGTGGCCGGTTTCGCCGCCGACCGCATCGCCCCGCGCGCCGACGAGATCGATCGCAGCAATGTGTTTCCCCGCGATCTCTGGCCGGAAATGGGCGCGCTTGGCCTGCACGGCATTACCGTCGAGGAAGAGTATGGCGGAGCGGGGCTCGGCTATCTCGCCCATTGCGTGGCCATGGAGGAGGTCTCGCGCGCTTCGGCCGCGGTGGGGCTTTCCTATGGCGCCCATTCCAATCTCTGCGTCAACCAGATCCGCCGCAACGGCAGCGAGGCGCAGAAGCGCAAATATTTGCCGACGCTGATCGCCGGCGAGCATGTCGGGGCGCTCGCCATGTCCGAGCCGGGCGCCGGCTCCGACGTCGTGTCGATGCGCACGCGCGCCGACAAAAAGGGCGATCGCTATATCCTCAACGGCTCCAAGATGTGGATCACCAACGGGCCGCTCGCCGATACGCTGGTGATCTACGCCAAGACCGACCGCACGGCCGGGGCCCGCGGCATCACCGCTTTCATCGTCGAGAAGGGTTTCCAGGGCTTTTCGCCCGCGCAGAAGCTCGACAAGCTCGGCATGCGCGGCTCCGATACCTCGGAGCTGGTGTTCACCGATTGTGAGGTGCCGGAGGAGAACGTGCTGGGCGCAATCGGCAACGGCGTCAACGTGCTGATGTCCGGTCTGGATTATGAGCGCGTGGTGCTGGCCGCCGGCCCCCTCGGCATTATGCAGGCCTGCATGGACGTGGTGGTGCCCTATGTGCACGACCGCCAGCAGTTCGGCCAGCCCATCGGCCGCTTCCAGCTGGTGCAGGCCAAGCTCGCCGACATGTACGTCACCATGAACGCGGCCAGGTCCTACGTCTACGCGGTGGCGCGCGCTTGCGATGACGGCCGCACCACCCGCGAGGACGCTGCCGGCGCCATTCTTTATGCCGCCGAACGCGCCACCTGGATGGCGCTGGAAGCGATCCAGTGCCTGGGTGGCAACGGCTACATCAACGAGTTTCCGACCGGCCGCCTGTTGCGTGACGCCAAGCTCTACGAGATCGGGGCGGGGACTTCAGAAATCCGTCGCATGCTGATCGGGCGGGAGATTTTCGAGAAGACGCGCTAGGCCAGCGACCCAGTCGTTCATTGGCCCAATCATGATGTTAACGACTTCATGCGGCGAATCAGCTAGGCCTCAAGCCGACATCGCCGGCATGGGAGATGAACGCCATGATGCGGGTGCGACTGAAGGCGGACGGACGGATCGTCGAAATCCTGCCCGACGGCAGCGAGAAGACCATCGACCACAGCGACCCCGCCCGTTTCGTTCGCCAGGTGCGCGCCCGGTGCGGGCTGACGCAAGCGGCCTTCGCCGAGCGCATTGAGGTGCCGATCGAGACCGTCCGTAATTGGGAGCAGGGCAAACGGCATCCGCGCGGCCCGGCCCGCGCGTTGCTCAGGCTGATCGACAGCGCGCCCGACGCGGCGTTTGCCGCGCTCGGCGGCAGGGGCCGGCGCGCGGAGGCGCGCTAGATCGCCAATTCGCTCTCGCGCGGCGAATAGCGCGCGATCCGCATCAGCAGATACATCACCACCAGCGTGCCAATATACGCCACCAGTTGCATGGCGGTTGGCCGCGAGGTGTAGCCGATCAGCGTGTGCAGCAGCTGGCCGAACACGCTGGCTTCGGTCAGCAGCCAGGACGTATCCCACACCGTGTTGCCAAGCACGTCGATGACGCCGGCGTTGTAAAGGAAGTGGACCGACTGCGCGGCCATGCCGGCCGCGAGCAGCGCGATCAGCCAGCTGGTCACCGCAAAGATGTAGCGGCTGGGGATAGCGAGAAGGCCGTAATAGGTGAGGCCGGTGAAAGCCGCGCCCGCGGCGATGCCGAGCACGCCGCCGGTCAGCAGCGCGATGCCCGAAGTGCCCGCGGCCATGATGCCGTAGAGAAACAGCACCACTTCCGAGCCCTCGCGCAACACCGCCAGCCCGATCACGATGGCCAGCGCGGTCAGCGGCTTGGCGCCTTCGGTCACCTCATGGCCGACCTGGCGCATCTCATTGGCGATCTCACGCCCGTGCCGTGCCATCCAGGCGTTGTGCCACATCAGCATGACCACGGCGATGCCGAGCACGCCGGCATTGAACAATTCCTGCCCGGCGCCCTCGAAGGCCCGCGAGATCGCGCCCGCGAACAGCGCGACGACGGACGCGCCGAGCACGCCAACGGCGATGCCGGTGACAATCCAGCGGCCGCGGCCGGCGACCCCTTGGGTCGCCGCCATGACGATGCCGATGATCAGGCCGGCTTCGAGGACTTCGCGAAAGACGATGACGAGGGCGCCGAGCATGAATCTATTCCGCGATGACCGTGCCTTTGGCGCTGTCCTCGTGGAACTCGCCGACAAATGGATAACGACCGGGCTTCAGCGGCCCGATGCGCACGACGGCCTTGGACTTGCCGGGGATTATCTTTTCTACCTTCATCTCGTGGCTTTCAAACTCTTCCGGGGTGGCGTCGTCATTGACAACGGTCAATTTCACCCGCTTGTTGGCCGGAACCTTGATCTCGGCCGGACTGAACTGGTGGTTCTTGATGGTGAGCGTGTAGTCCTGCGCGCGCGCTGCGGCGGGCGCAAGGCACAAAACGACGGCAACGCCGGCAAGGGCAAGGAGACTGCGCATTGGTTTTCCTATGATAGTAGACGACTGCCCTCACAAAAGCATTAAAAGCTGTTGATGCAATAGGCATTTTTCTTTCTTGAATTATTCTAATGTGAGAAGGGCGCGCAAAAGCTTACGTCCTCAAGTAATGTCGAGATCGCTACCGCCGGACAAAACCACGTGATTTTTCGTCGCATCGGCGCGGAACCGGGCCTGCCGGCGCCGGCGCGGACCCGGTTGGCAGCGCCCGGGCGAGGAGGCATGCTTGCCGCGTCGTCGCTATCCCGCACGTTTGCAGTCACCAGGAGATCGCCGCAATGCAAGTCGTTGAAGCCCGCGGGGCCCGCATTCCCACAATCGGGCTCGGTACCATGACCCTGAAAGACGAGGTCTGCGTGCAGGCGGTGAAGACCGCGTTGCAGGTCGGTTACCGTCATCTCGACACCGCCGCCTTCTACGGCAACGAAGTCGAGAACGGCGAGGGGTTGCGCCAGTCCGGGGTCAAGCGCGACGAGGTTTTCATCTGCACAAAGGTCCGGCAAGGTGACCTGATGCCCGATGACTTCGCCCGCGTCGTTGACCAGAGCCTGAAGAACCTGAAACTGCCCCAAGTCGACCTGCTGTTGATTCATTGGAACAATCCGGACGTGCCCTTCAAGCTGTCCGTCGGCGCCCTGTGCAAGGCCAAGAAGGACGGGCTGACCAAGCACGTGGGGGTCGCCAATTTTACCACCACCATGCTGGACGAGGCCTGGGCGGTGACGTCCGAGCCGCTGGTGTGCAACCAGATCGAGATGCATCCGTTTATCAACCAGGACAAGGTGCTGGCCGCCTGCAACAAACACGGCATGGCGGTGGTGGCCTATTGCCCGATTGCGCGCGGCAAGGTGCCAGGGGCGGAAGCGCTTGAGCGTATCGGCAAGTCGCATGGCAAGAGTTCTGCGCAGGTTTCACTGCGTTACCTTGTGCAGAAGGGCGTCTGCGCCATTCCGCGCACCGCCACGCCCGAGCACCTGAAGCAGAATCTCGACGTCTTCGACTTTGAGCTGTCGGATGCCGAGATGAAGGAACTGCAGGCGCTCAATAGCACCAACATGCGCGTGGTCGATCCGCCGCACGCTCCGCAATGGGATACGCCTTGATTCAGGCTTGCGCCGCGCAATGAAGATGAATCGAGCAGCCGCACGGCGGGCCTTGTTGCCGCCTGGCAATCTCGAGGGCGCCAACGACGGGTAAGGTTCTGGGGCAAGCGATGCAGGTGATCGAAGCCAAGGGCTTCAAGATTCCGATCGTGGGACTTGGCACGTGGGCGCTACGCGGCCGTGACTGTGCGCGGCTGACCGAGCAGGCGATCCGCATCGGTTACCGTCACATCGACACCGCGCAGATGTACGACAACGAGCGCGAGGTGGGGGAGGGCGTGCGCAATTCAGGCAAGCGCGCCGATGTGATCGTCACCACCAAGGTGCAACCGACGCTGCTCGCCCCCCACGACCTCGAGCGCTCGGTCAAGGAGAGCCTGGCACGGCTGCGCCTCGACGTTATCGACCTGCTGTTGATCCACTGGCCCAATCCGCGCGTGCCGCTGTCCGAGACGCTCGGCGCCATGGCCAAAATGAAGCAAGAGGGCTACACCCGCGCAATCGGGGTTTCCAATTTCACCGTGGCGCTGCTCGATGAAGTCAACAAGGTGTCGCCCGAGCCGGTGATCTGCAACCAGATCGAATGTCATCCTTTCCTCAATCAGGACAAGGTGATCGCCGCATGCAGGCAGCATCAGATGGCGGTGGTCGCCTACAGCCCGGTCGCCCGCGGGGGCGCCAAGGGCGACGAAGTGCTGGAGCGTATCGGACTGGCGCACGGCAAGACCGCCGCCCAAGTGAGCCTGCGCTTTCTGGTGCAGCAGGGCATCGCGGTGATCCCGCGCACCAGCAAGATCGAGCGACTGGAGGAGAATTTCGCGCTGTTCGACTTTACGCTGTCGGATGGCGAGATGCAGGAAATCCGCGGGCTCTCCCGCCAACACGGCCGCATCGTCGACTGGACCTGGTCGCCCAATTGGGATTGATCGCGCGCGTTCATGTCGCTCAGCCGTCATGCCCGGCCGTTGCCGGGCATTCGCGTCTTCCCAAGGCGCAGCGCGCCAGACGTAGATGGCCGGGACAAGCCCGGCGGTCGAGATGTTGTAAATGCTGCTAATAAAATCCCAGCGACTCGCAACCGGTGCCGGCAGCGAAGCTGTGCTTCCAGCGCCGGCCGGGAATGTCGATGACATGCACCGAGCCGTCACCTTGGCAGGCGACGTATAATTCGTCGCCGCGGTAGGCCATGTCCATGGGCTGGCTGCCGATCTTGATCGCGGTCTGCTCACGGAACGATGGGGCGATCAGGCTCACCGTGTCGCTGTTCAGGCTGGTGACGGCCAGCATATGCCAGTCCGGGCTGTAGCGCGCGATCTGCGCCGGCTTTTCGATTCCTTCCAGTGCCACCGTCTCGGTAACCTTCGCGCTCCCGGTGTCGATGAGGAACAGCACCGGCTCCTCGTCGGAGACGACGACGACTGTGCGCCCGTCGCCGGAGACGGTGATGCCGGCGAGCGCCTGGGGCGTCTTGATCTTGCCCAGCAGCTTGCGCCTGGGCAGGTCGAGGACCGACACCGCCCCGTCTTCCTCGTTCTCCGTATAAATCCGCTGGCCGTCGGGCGAGACGATCATGCGGTGAGCATTGGTCGACCCGGAGTCAATGGCATCGACCACCTTGTGCGTGTTGCGGTCAATCACCGCGACCACAGCGCTGTTCTCGCAGGTAATGTAGATTAGCCCGTCCGGCCCGAGCTTGAGTGTATGGGGCGCGATATAGGGACGCAGGTCGATGTCGCCGACATGGGCCTGCCTGGCGAGGTCAAAGACGCAAAGGGTATGGCCGGGATTGGGATTGCGGCCGTGGATGCCATCGCCATAGATCGGCACATAGGCAAGCCCCGTCTCCGGCACCAGCAGCAGCTCGTGGACCGTTCGCTGGAAGCCGTCGAGGCCGACATGATCCGGCTCGCCTTCGGCCGCTATCGCGGGCGGATGACGGAGATTGCCAAGCGGCTCGGCATCGGCCGGTCGACTCTCTATCGCAAGATGCGGGAGATCGGTCTCGAAGCGAGAGCCAATTAGCAAAACGCTGATCGAGACGACCGGTCAGCCAGGGGCAAACCTGCGATCGGCAGGAATGCAACAGTGGGAAGGAAAAGTGGGTCCGGCAACCTTTAAGCAGAGCCGCGTTATGGCCATTAAAGGAAAGGCCGGGCTACCGTCCGGGCGCGACACCGGCTGATTCGGCCAGAGGGAGCAAGAATTCCATGAGGCCTATCCACAGTTTTGCGCTGACCTTGTTGTTGGCCACCTCTTTCAGCGCACCGGCCTATGCCGCCGAGCCCGATGCGCCCGGAGCCCTGATTACCAGGCCCGAGGCCATCCGCATGGCGGTG
>Ga0210062_1000403_pt1 | contig 13275 bp, 13 predicted proteins | sample Muzzi_CordA_D2_FD_185528 | JGI IMG/M metagenome (GOLD analysis project Ga0210062, IMG submission 185528) | Wetland microbial communities from San Francisco Bay, California, USA, that impact long-term carbon sequestration - Muzzi_CordA_D2 (SPAdes) | ecosystem: Environmental > Aquatic > Marine >...
AGTGATACCTGGCAATCGAGCCAAGTCCCTAAACGGAGCATCTGATGGAAGCACTAAGAGGCGTCAAAATCCTGGACTTCACCCATGTTCAGTCGGGGCCCACCTGTACCCAGCTCTTAGCGTGGTTCGGGGCGGATGTCGTCAAGGTGGAACGGCCGGGCATCGGCGACATCACGCGCGGACAGCTGCGCGACGTGCCGGACGCCGATTCCCTCTACTTCACCATGCTCAACAGCAATAAGCGATCGATCACGCTGAACAGCAAGAACGAGAAGGGTAAGGAAGTACTGGAGCGCCTGGTCAAGACCTGCGATGTGCTGGTTGAGAACTTCGCCCCCGGCGCTCTCGATCGCATGGGTTTCAGTTGGGAACGCATCCAGGAACTGAACCCGCGCATGATCTATGCATCCGTCAAGGGCTTTGGTCCGGGCCCCTACGAGGATTGCAAGGTCTACGAGAATGTCGCCCAGTGCACCGGCGGTTCTGCCTCGACGACCGGAGAGATTGACGGCTTCCCCATGGTCACCGGGGCCCAGATCGGCGATTCCGGGACCGGGCTGCATCTGGCGCTGGGTATCGTGACGGCACTGTATCACCGCGAGAAATCGGGCAAGGGACAGCGCGTGTCCTGCGCCATGCAGGACGGCGTGCTCAATCTTTGCCGCGTCAAGCTGCGCGACCAGCAACGTCTGGCGCATGGGCCGATGAAGGAATACCCGCAATACCCGAATGGCAAGTTCGGAGACGCCGTACCGCGTGCCGGCAATGCCTCGGGCGGTGGCCAGCCGGGCTGGATCGTGAAATGCAAGGGCTGGGAGACCGACCCGGATTCCTATGCCTATGTCATCGCCCAGGCGGCGGCATTCCCGGCGCTGGCGAAGGCGATCGGGCATGAGGACTGGCTGGAGGATCCCGAGTGGAATACGCCGGAGGCGCGCCTGCCGAAGATCGATAAACTGTTCGACGAGGTCGAGAAATGGACCATGACCAAAACCAAGTTCGAGGTCATGAACATTCTCAATCCGCAGAACGTGCCCGTGGGCCCTATCCTCAGCATGAAAGAGCTGGCCGAGGAGCCGGCGCTTCGTGAAACCGGCACCGTGGTCGAGGTCGATCATCCCGAACGCGGCAAGTACCTGACCGTTGGCAACCCCATTAAGCTGTCGGACTCGCCGTCCGACGTCGAGCGTTCGCCGCTGCTGGGCGAGCATACCGACGACATCCTGCGCGACGTCGTAGGTATGTCGGATGAAGAAATAGCCGCGGCGAAGGCTGAAGGCGCGGTCTGAGGATCGCTCGATAATTTGGGAGACATCAATATGCGTATCATCGTCAACGGCCAGCAGGCATTCGGCAAGGCCAGCCTTGAAGCGATCCTCGACAAGGGCGAGGACGAGGTCGTCGCGGTTTATACCGCGCCCGACAAAGAAGGCAAGCCGGTCGACCCGATCAAGGAATTCGCACTTGAGCGAGGTGTTCCCGTCTATCAGCCGGCCAATTACAAGGACAAGGAAATCCTTGACGAAATGCGTGCGCTGAACGCCGACCTGATGGTCATGGCCTACATGATCATCTTTGTGCCGGAGGAGGCGCGGGACATCCCGAAGCACGGTTCGATTTGCTTCCATCCTTCGCTGCTGCCGCTGCATCGCGGGCCGAGTTCGATCAACTGGCCTATCATGTGGGGCGCTAAAAAGACGGGCCTGACTATCTTCTGGCCGGATGATGGCCTCGACGAGGGCGAAATACTGCTTCAGAAGGAAGTCGATATCGGCCCCGACGACACGTTGGGTGACGTCTACTTCAAGAAAATCTTCCCGCTCGGCGTGGATGCCGTGCTCGAGGCCATCGATCTGGTGCGCGCCGGCAACCCGCCGCGTATCGCCCAGGACGACTCGAAGGCAACCTACGAAAGCTGGTGCAAGAAGGACCATGCGAAGATCGACTGGAACCGGTCGGCCGGCGAGGTCTACAATCAGATCCGAGCCACCAATCCGGCGCCCGGGGCCTGGACGACATACGAAGGCAAGACCCTGCAGATCTTCGACAGCGCGAAGGTCGAGGCAGGTGGCCGCCCCGGTGAAATCGTCTCGATTACCGACGAAGGTTTCACGGTGGTTGCGGGCCTTGGTGGCATCCTGGTCAAGCGCGCGCGCTACGATGGCGGCGCGAAAGTCGCTGCCAAGGAATTTACGGACGCTAACGGGATTAAAGTGGGAACCCGTCTGGGCGAATAATCCGGCGCAAGGAATTCCATTATTCAATTCGATGCCGGCACGCCCGCCGGCGCGCGAAAATCAGAAGGTCACTGGAGAACGAAATGGTCAAAAGCGATATCGAAATTGCCCGCGAAGCAACCATGAAGCCGATTGCGGATATCGGCGCCAAGCTGAATATTCCAGCGGATGCGCTGCTCCAGTATGGGCCCTACAAGGCCAAGCTTTCTTTCGATCACATCAACAAGCTGCAAGGCAACCCGGACGGCAAGCTGATCCTGGTTACCGCGGTCACCCCGACCCCGGCGGGCGAGGGCAAGACCACGACTTCCGTCGGTCTTCATGATGGCCTGAGCCGCATCGGCAAGAAATCCATCGTGTGCCTGCGCGAGCCTTCGCTCGGCCCGTGCTTCGGCATGAAGGGCGGGGCGGCCGGCGGTGGGTATGCCCAGGTCGTTCCGATGGAGGATATCAATCTCCATTTCACCGGGGATTTCCACGCCATCGGCGTAGCCCACAACCTGCTTTCGGCGCTGATCGACAATCACATCTACTGGGGCAACGAACTGGGGATTGATCCGCGCCGCGTCAGTTGGCGCCGCGTCGTGGACATGAACGATCGCGCGCTTCGGTCAATCGTCAATTCACTGGGCGGCGTGGCGAACGGCTACCCCCGTGAGGACGGTTTCGACATCACCGTCGCCTCCGAGGTGATGGCTGTGTTCTGCCTCGCGAAAGACCTTGATGACCTTACCGAGAGGCTCGGCAATATCGTCGTGGCCCAGACTCGTGACCGCAAGCCTGTTTATGCGCGTGAACTGCTGGCGGCCGGACCGATGTCGGTGCTGCTGAAGGACGCGATCTCGCCGAACCTCGTGCAGACGCTGGAAAACAACCCGGCCTTCATTCATGGTGGCCCGTTTGCCAATATTGCCCATGGCTGCAACTCGGTTATCGCCACGAAGACGGCCCTCAAGATGGCCGACTATGTGGTGACAGAGGCCGGCTTCGGGGCCGATCTCGGCGCTGAAAAGTTCTTCGACATCAAGTGCCGCAAGGCCGACCTGGACCCGAAGGCGGTGGTCATTGTCGCCACGATCCGGGCGCTCAAGATGCATGGCGGCGTGGCCAAGGGCGATCTGGGCAACGAAAACGTTGCGGCCGTGAAGGCGGGCTGCTCCAATCTGGCCCGTCATATCGCGAACGTTAAATCCTTCGGGGTTCCGGTCGTTGTCGCGATCAACCATTTTGTCAACGATACCGATGCCGAGGTCGAGGCTGTTCGGCAGGTCGCGAGCGAGCATGGCACAAAAGCTATCCTGGCGTCGCACTGGGCGCATGGTGGAGCCGGCACGGAAGAACTGGCGAAAGAGGTAGTAGAAATAGTCGAAAACGGCACCGCCAATTTCAAGCCGCTCTACGAAGACAGCATGCCCTTGTGGGACAAGATCAAGACCGTCGCGACGAAGATCTATGGTGCCGCCGATATCGCCGCCGACGACAAGGTCCGCAAGCAGATTGAGGAATACCAGGCGGATTACGGCCACTTCCCGATCTGCATGGCCAAGACGCAATATTCCTTCTCGACCGACCCGAATCTTAAAGGCGCGCCCAGCGGCCATGTCGTGACGATCCGTGAGGTTCGCCTGTCGGCGGGCGCGGGCTTCATGGTCGTGGTCTGCGGTGAGATCATGACCATGCCGGGCTTGCCCCGCGTGCCCGCGGCCAATTCGATCATGCTGAATTCCGACGGCCAGATCGAAGGGTTGTTCTGATACGGGGGCAGGGGCGGGCCGGCCCCCATTAAGCGAGACTCAACACCGATCAAGAGGGAGACAGCAGGCCATGACCATCAAATCCATAGTTGCCCCGGTTCGCGGGGATGGCAAGGGCGAGTGGGTATTGGGGCTGGCCCTGGCGATCGGTGGAAAGTTCAACGCGCATATCGATGTGCTGCATGTCCATGCGAAGGCACAGGACATGATCCCGCACGGAGTTCCGCTGACCACGGCTTTCAAGAGCACCATTCTTGAGGCTGCCGGCGTTCTGGCCAAGCAGGAAGAGGCGCGCCTTTCGACGCTGTTTGACAATTACTGCAAGGCCCATAAGCTGGAGGTTGTTCCGTCAGACGCCCAGGAGTTTCCGGCCGACAGGCTGTCCATTTCGTGGCACGAGGCCGAGGGCAAGCAGGCCGATGTGATCCGCAACGAGGTCCGCTTCTGCGACCTGATCGTCGTGCCCAAGCCGGATCGAGCCGCGGCCTTGGGAATGAACAGTTTGCAGGCTGCACTGTTCGATGTGCGCAAACTGACGGCTGTCGCGCCGCATCGTGAAATCGCGCAAGCGGGACGTCATGTGGCAATCGCCTGGAACGGGGGGCCAGAGGCCGCCCGCGCCGTCAACTGGTCGCTGCCGATTCTTGCCGCGGCGGAAAAGGTCAGCGTGCTGGTCGCCAACGATAAGGATGGCGGCGTTACCCGCAGCAGATCGATTCTCCGCTATCTCCGCCAGCATGGCATCGCGGCAGAACTCCAGACCTTTGAGCGTGGCGGGAAGGATGTCGGCGCTGTGATTCTCGGAAAGGTATCGGAAATTGGCAGCGACATGCTGGTGATGGGCGCGTTTAGCACCCAGAGGCGGAGCGATCTGGTACTTGGCGGCGTCACCCAATATGTACTCGAAAAAGCCGATATCCCGTTGTTGATGGCGCACTGAAGCTGTTGCCTGACCGGGCGGCAGGGTGACTGCCCATAGGGGTGGTTTGCGCCTGCTTGGTATGTGGTATACACAAAACTGCAGGCAGGATGAATTTCCGGGCTGGACGTGTGTGCGATTCACGTTTTGAATTGCGCCGGGGCCGAATCCGGAAAACGCGCCCCGGAATACAACAACGCCGCGCGCCCGTCGGGGACAGGCTGCGTGACACGGGCAGGAGCATATTGAATGAAAGTTTGTATTTACGGGGCCGGCGCGATCGGCGGTTATGTGGCCGTTGAATTGGCGCAGGTTCAGGGCGTCGAAGTATCGGTCATTGCCCGTGGCGCCCATCTCGAGGCCATGCGCAAGGACGGCCTCAAGCTGATCAAGGACGGCGAGGAACGTATCGGCAAGGTGAACGCCACCGACGACCCGGCCGAACTCGGCCCTCAGGATTCGGTGATCGTCGCGCTGAAAGCACATCAGGCATGGGAAGTCGCGGAACAGATCCGGCCACTGCTGGGCATGGATACCTCAGTCGTTACCTGCCAGAACGGCGTGCCCTGGTGGTATTTCCATGGACTGGCAGAGCCTTACAACGACCTGAGGGTCAAGTCGGTCGACCCCGGCAATCGCCAGTGGAACATCATCGGTCCCGACCGAGCCATCGGTTGCGTTGTTTTTCCGGCCACCGAAATCGCCGGACCCGGCGTGATCCAGCATAAATATGGCGACAAGTTCACCTTGGGAGAGCCGTCCGGCGAAATCTCTGAGCGTTGCCAACGCCTCAGCGAGGCGATGGAGGCCGGTGGTCTGCGTGCGCCGGTCATTCCCAATATCCGCGACGAGATCTGGCTCAAGCTTTGGGGGAACCTCTGCTTCAATCCGATCAGCGCGCTGACCCGTGCGACGCTCGATGTTGTCGCCACCGATCCGGCGACCCGCGCGCTGTCGGCTGCAATGATGGAGGAAGCACACGCGATTGCAACGAAGCTGGGCGCTGGATTCCGCGTCGATATGGAGCGCCGAATCGATGGTGCTGCCAAGGTCGGCGCGCATCGCACATCGATGCTTCAGGATCTTGAAAAAGGCCGCGCCATCGAACTGGATGCGCTGCTGACGGCTGTTCAGGATCTTGGTCGGCTGTGCAAGATTGAAACCCCTCATATCGATATCGTGCTGGGGCTGACCCAGCAGTTGGGCCGTAGCCTGGGTGTCTATCCGGTATTTCCTGAGGAAGATACTTCGTCGGCTGCGGCGTAAATCGAATTTGCAGAAGTGGGTGCCAATCGGTTGGGCGTAACCAACCGAACACGTAATTGGAAAAAACGATCGTAGTGCCATAATAACAGGCCTATAGATGTAGTATACCAGAAGTCGCGAAGACGGTCGCGAACCGGTGGGGAGTTTGGGTTATGTCGTCTCAACTGACTATTCCGACACTTCAGGCAAATGTCAGCTTGAAGGAAAAAACCTACGAGATACTCAAGAGCGCGATCTGCAAGATGAACATCTATGCACCCGATGCGCAGTTGCGGCTGGACGAACGCCAACTATCCGAGCAACTGGGCATCAGTCGCACGCCGTTGCGCGAGGCGCTGGTCCGGCTGGAGCAGGAGGGACTGGTCAACATTATTCCCCGCCGCGGAATATTCATCGTCCGCAAGACCAAGAACGAAATCGTTGAACTGATTATCGTCTGGGCGGCGCTGGAAGGGATGGCCGCGCGTCTGGCGACCCAACAGGCATCCGACGAAGATATCGCGTCGCTTCGCCGTATGTTCCCCAGTTTCGGGAACGGCGACGCGCCGGCCAGGATCGACGAATATTCGGAACGTAATATCGAATTCCACCAGACGATTCTGCGGCTCGGCGGCTGCGGGCTGCTGGTCGACATGGCCGACCAACTGTTCCTGCATGTCCGCAGTATCCGCGCCCAGACCATCGGCGAGGCCGACCGCGCCACCCGGTCGATCAAGGATCACCGTCAGATCATCGAGGCGATCGAGGCGCGCGACACCGAACTCGCCGAACGCCTGGTGCGGGAACATGCCCTTGATCTCGCCAAACATATCGACAAGAACGTCACCTACCTTGATTAAGGCGGCCCGGTGTCCCGGCGGCCTCCAGTTATCCCACCTGCACCCTGATCTCGCCGATCCCGTCCACGCCGCCGGTGACGCGGTCACCGCGCTGGATCGGACCGACGCCCGCAGGCGTGCCGGTCATGATCAGGTCGCCCGGCCGCAACTCCCACAGGGCGGAACAATACTCGATGATCTCGGGCACCGACCAGATCAATTGGTTCAGGTCGCCCTCCTGGCGCAAGTCGCCATTGATGGCCAGCCACACGCGGCCTGAGTCGGGATGGCCGATTTCCGAGGCCGGGCGGATCGCCGTGCAGGGCGCCGCATTGTCGAAGGCTTTGCCCGAATCCCATGGACGGGCCATTTTTTTCGCCACGCCCTGAAGGTCGCGCCGCGTCAGGTCGATGCCCACCGCATAGCCGTAAACGTAATCCAGCGCCTGGGCCGCCGGGATATTCACGCCTGCCTTGCCGATCGCCACGACCTGCTCGATCTCGTGATGCAGGTCGCCCGTCGCCAGCGGGTAGGGGATTTTCGAATCGTTCGCCACGACGGCGTCCGCCGGCTTGCAGAAAAAGAAGGGAGGCTCGCGGTCGGGGTCATGCCCCATCTCGCGCGCATGTTCGGCGTAGTTCCGGCCAACGCAATAGATACGGTGGACGGGAAACAGGTCTGAGGTTCCCTCTACCGGGACGGTGGCCTGGGGTACGGCCGGCACGACAAAACTCATATAGGGTCTCCGTTGGTCAATTTGGTTTCAATTCAACATCAGGCTTAATGCCGGGAGGAAGCATAATATTCGACCTTGCGCTCCAGCCAGGCGAGAAACTCGGCGATCAGGAAGGACAACGCGAACAGGACGAGCAGCACCGCCCAGAAATGCTTCATCAGAAAGTTGGAGGCGTAAAGCTCGAACAGGGAGCCGAAGCCGACGATCGAGATCAGCAGCTGGCCGATGATCACGCCCTTTACGGCGCGGATGACGCCGATGCGCACGCCGCCGAGAATTTCCGGTAGAGCTGCCCAGAAATAGATCTTGGTGAAGGCGTCGAAGCGCGAAGCGCCGAAGGAATGTGCCATCTCGACTAGCGAGCGGTTGATCTGCATGACGCCGGCACGCGCGTTGAGCACGATGATCCAGATCGCGAAAAGGGCGGTCGTGATGACGATCGCCGTGAGGCCGAAGCCGAACAGCACCATCAGCACCGGCACCAGCGCCGTCAGCGGCGCGCTGAGGAAGATGTTCACCCAAGGAAGCAAAAGCTCGTCGATTAGCCGGCTCTTACCCATGAGGATGCCGACCGGCACGCCGATGATAATGGCCGATATGGTGCCGATCGAGAATGCCTGTGCTGTTTCCCGTAGCGCCTTAAGGAAGGCCGGCGTACCGCTGATTTCCCACAGGGTCTCGAAGATCGCGGAGAGCGGCGGAAGAAAAAAGGTCAGCTCGATCTGGCCGACAAATTCCCACAGCAGGCCCCATAAGAGCAGCGACGACATGCGCGGCAGCCGGTAGCCGAAGATGGTCATGATGGCGCCCCCTTACTCCACATAGGACTTGAGCGAGGTCCAGATGCGGTCAACGAGGTCGAGATATTCGGGGTCGCGCCGGATGCTGTCGACCGGTTTGTCCCGGAAGCTATGTGGGCGAATGATCTCCGAGACGCGACTCGGCCGCGGCAGCAGGATGGCAATCTGGTTCGAGACATAGACCGCCTCCTCGATCGAGTGGGTGACGAACAGGAAGGTCTTGTTTTCGTTCTGCACCAGCTCCAGCAAGTCCTCCTGGAACTTGCGTCGCGTTTGCTCGTCGACAGCCGAGAAGGGCTCGTCCATCAGCAGCACATCGGCATTGACGCTGAGCGCGCGGGCGAGCCCGACGCGCTGGCGCATGCCGCCGGACAGTTCGTGCGGGTAGCTGTTCTCGAAACCCTTAAGGCCGACCGCGGTGATGTATTTCTCGGCGACAGCCTCGCGTTCGGATTTCGCGATGCCTCGCAGTTCGAGCCCAAAGGCGACGTTGCGGATGGTGCTCGCCCAAGGCAACAGCGCAAAATCCTGGAACACGAACGCCCGGTCGGGTCCGGGGCCGGTAACCGGTTTCCCGTTGACCAGAATCTCGCCGCTGTTTGCGGGAAGCAACCCGGCGATGATCTTGAGCAGAGTTGTCTTTCCACAGCCGGACGGCCCCAGAAGCGAGGTTAGTTGTCCCTTGGGAAAGTCAAGAGAGAGATCTCGCAGCGCCTCAACGTCTCCATAATTCTTGTAGACATTGCGAACCGCAACGGCGTTCTCGGTGTTCATTGCATTCATTTTTTATCTCTTGGAGTGCCTGGGTCCTTCAATCCGAAACCAGCGTTTTGCGATCGCCCTTGAACAGGTATTTCTCAAGTCGCTCGAGAAGGTTGAGGAACAGGACGGCGAGAACGATGATCGATGCGATCGCCGCATACATGCTTGGATAGTCGGCAATCGAACGGCTGTAACTGATGATGTCGCCGACACCGGTCGGCGTGATCTTCAGTTCGGCGAGGATTGCCCCGATAAAACCTGCCGAAACGCCGAGCCGAAGCCCGGCGAATATGATCGGCGATGCCGACGGCAAGATAATCTTGAGAATAATGTCTTGTCGCGTGCCAAGGAACGCCTTTCCCATTTCGATGAGGGCCGCCGGCGTGTTTCGCACGGCGCCGGCCGTGTTCATAACAATGACCGGCATTGCCATGATGCAGACGACGAACACCTTCGATGTCAGGCCGATGCCGTACACCATGACCAGCAATGGAATCAGCGCCGCCAGCGGAGCCGTCTGCATGACCACAAAAATTGGCGAGACCAGCCAGTCGAAGGCCCGGCTCAGGCCGATCCACAGGCCGATGGTGATCCCGAGGAACGCCGAGATTAGCACCCCCACGACCAATGGCTTCAGCGTTTCCAAATACGCCGTGAATATTGTACCGTCGAGGATCAGCGTCCAAAAGGCGGCCAGTGACTCGAAGAACGTCGGAAAGGCAAAGCTGACCGGAATACGGCCGGCAATCTCCCAGGCGCCGAACACGAAAAGCGCGGAGCACAGTTTCAGTAAAACGGCGCGATGGCGGGTCAACATTTGCATATCCGGAAAGTCAAAAAGCAAGGCCGGCGGAGGGGATATCCGCTCCGCCGGCGCTAATCGTTGGTCTTATTGTGTGGCTTTGTTCAGCGGCTCGAAGTACCAGAAGTCATTGGGGTCGAGACTCGCCGGGTCGCCCTGCAGTTGCCCGGCCTTCGAGTACCATTCCAGGTCCGCCTTGGCGGCCTTCATGCCGCCGCCGTTCGGATCGTAGAGTCCGCCCTCGACCGCCTCCTGGAAGAAGCCGTCAAGTCCGTCCAGCACCTCTTTTGGGAGCTGGCCGATCGGACCGTTCGGATCCGTCTCGCGCCTGACCATCGTCGGATCCTTGTCCATGTCCCGATACACGCTGACCAGCGCCTTGACGAAGATGTCCACCGCCTCGCTGTTCTTCTTCATCCAGTCGAGATTGGCGAACAGGGCCTCGTCACTGGCATCGACGTCGAACATCGGCAGGACGTTAAACTTGTCGCCCGCAATCTTCATCAGCTTGTTCTTGTTGGACAGGTCGATAATGGTTGCATCCGTCTGTCCTGCCATCAGTGCGGCGACGCGGTTCGACGAACCCGGCACGTAGGAACGCTTGCCGAATTTGATGCCGAGTCGGTCTTCGATGACATTGGCGATCGAGTCGGTGCCGCCGCCGCGCGAATGAAGCATGATAGGCTCACCGTTGAGATCCTCCAGCTTCGAGTACTTCTTCGAGGTGACCGGGAAGAACTTCAGCTTGGAAAGCTGGAAAATGATCCGCACCGGCGCCTTGGAACGCTGCATCACCGAATACGGCGTGCCAAAACCGATATCCATCTGACCGCTCAGGATCGCCTGGATCGCGAGCTCCTCGTCGGCAAACGCGGTCCATTCGTACTCGAGTCCCATCTTCTTCGCCCGGTCCAGTGCCACAAAGATCTGGGCGACTTCGTCCGACGGCGGCTCCGCGAGCGCAATCCGAATCGTCTTCGCCTGCGCCGCCGCGACGAAAAGCGTGCTTGCCATCGCCGCCGCCGCGACTGCATACGCAGCCCGCACAAACAAATCTCTCATGATTTTTCCTCCCGGTTTGAATGATGTTATTGTCTGCAAACCAATTGCGATTAATCTAGGTCTTTGGTTTTGCGAGAGTCAAGCTTTACTGTTTAATTTTATGGCTGTATTACCTATTTCATGCAGAACCAATTGGGTGATTGATTCAATGACACTTCACGAATCGGAGCGGGCGCTCCAGGAACTACGGAGCATGCTGGACACGGGTGACTACCCCATGAACAGCCGGCTGCCGCCGGAGCGAGAACTGTGCACGAGTTTGGGCGTCAAGCGCGCGGTGCTCCGCAAGGCGCTGGCACGGCTGGAAGCCGATGGCCATATCTGGCGTCATGTGGGCAAGGGCACCTTCGTCGGGTCTCCGCCCAGCGGGTTGTTGGACGACATAACGTCGATCTCCGACCGGACCAATCCCTCGGAAGTGATGCAGGCGCGCCTGACGGTCGAGCCGGAACTGGCGCGTCTGGCGGCGTTGAATGCCACGGCCTCGGAAATTGCCGAGATGCGGCGCTGTATCAAGGGCATGCAACAGGCGCGTGAATGGCGCACCTACGAGATGTGGGACAACAGGCTCCACCGCGAGGTCGCCAGGGCCAGCGGCAATGTCTGCCTGCTGGCGGTGTTCGATATGCTGAATTCAGTGCGCCGCGCGGTGGCCTGGAAACGGCTCAGAAAACATGAACTGACGCACGAGCATCACAGTTTCACCGAACATGACGCGCTGGTTCATGCGATAGAGGAGCGCGATACCGAAGAGGCTGCGTCGCTGATGCGAAACCACCTCCGCGCGGTGCGCAGTGACCTGCTGTCCTCAATGCCGGATTAGGCCGCGTTCGGATCAACTGCGGTATCGCGGTCCGTCGAACGGGTCGCAGCTGCGTTCGCGGTCGGGCCCCAGAAGGTGATCAAGAACGCCGTCCCATCCATTGGCGCGGCATACGTGAATTGCCCCCTCGCGACCCAAACTGTCGGCCAGGGACATTGCAAGTCTTGCCTGCTCGGTAATTGGCTGTCTGTTCATATCGATTACCCTGACAATGACTAGAGTTCCTCTCTATCCAGTAATACTAACGGGTAATTCCCACTATTTCGTTAAGGTCGGACAATGAATCGTCAGCCCGGCACGGGCATGCTTTCGCGCAGAAAGGCGGCGTTCTCTTTCGCCTCGCTCAAGCGCTGTTCGACGATGTTGGCCATGCTGACGATGCCGCACAGCCCGTTATTGTCGACCACCGGCATATGATGCGCACGCTGCGCCGACATGCGGGTCATGACACGCCGCAGACCCTCGTCCGGATGGCATGAGGCCACCTCCCGGCGCATGATGTTGGCCACGGCCATTGGCATAAGCCGGCCTACGCCATAGGATTTCAAGGCCTGGATCAGGTCGCGCTCGCAGACCAGCCCCTCGATGTCGCGGCCATTCCCGCTGATGACCAGCGCGCCGACATTTCGTTCCCGCATTACGCAGATCGCGGCGCCGACCGGCGTATCGCTCTTAATGGTAACGACCCCCCGCCCGGTCCTTTTAAGGATGCCTTGTACTGTCATGGGATCCTCCATCCGTTGTTGGTTTCAGGGTTCCTGTTCCCCGCCGATTGACCCGGATCAAAGACTCGCGCAGTAAATCGGCGGAAAATAGCCGCGCTTGTGGAGATATCTGGGCCAAATAAAAGTCGGGCTCGCAAATTTGGCCACAATTCGCCCTGCCGTGCGGGCAGGCGAAACGAGGCAAAGATGACAACAGTCGCTAGTTTCCAGATCGACTGCCTCCGGTTCATTGGGCTGGATGGCAAACCGGCTTCCAGCTTGCCGGCCTTCGCCGATGACCGCGAAGCCATGGTGGGCCTTTACCGCTGGATGGTGCTGACACGCGCTTTCGATACCCGCGCCATCGCCCTGCAACGGACCGGCCGGTTGGGCACCTATGCCTCCAGTGCCGGGCAGGAAGCCGTGGCGGTAGGCGTGGCTGGCGCCATGGCGCCAGATGATGTGCTACTGCCAAGTTTCCGAGAGCATGGCGCACAACTAGTGCGTGGTGTCACGATGAAAGAGCTGTTCCTATATTGGGGTGGCGACGAGCGTGGTTCCGATTTCGCCGGGCCGCAGCTGGACTTCCCGG
>Ga0210062_1000405_pt1 | contig 13253 bp, 13 predicted proteins | sample Muzzi_CordA_D2_FD_185528 | JGI IMG/M metagenome (GOLD analysis project Ga0210062, IMG submission 185528) | Wetland microbial communities from San Francisco Bay, California, USA, that impact long-term carbon sequestration - Muzzi_CordA_D2 (SPAdes) | ecosystem: Environmental > Aquatic > Marine >...
CCGGCCGACCTCGCAACCGCCAGCAGGCCCCACCACAGGCCGAGCCCCAGCAGGGTTGCGGCGGCGGCGGAAAGTATTCTCATGAAATTTTCGGTCACGGCTAATCCTCTGACATGGCTGGAAGTCCCGAGGATCGGTGTAACCGAATATGATTGATTTCCGGTTAACGGTGCGAACCGGAAATCGAACCACCCGGCGGGTGGGCCGGAATCGCAGCCGCTACCAGGTCTCGCCAAACGGCCGCGCCTCGATCTCGAAGGACCAGGACGAGCGGTTCTGACGCGTGGTCTGCCAAACGGTCTCGGCGATGTCGGACGCCTGCAGGAAAAATTCGTCCGGCTTGTCGGGCAGGCGCAACCTTGTGCGCTCCAGGTCGATCATGCCGTCGATGATGACCAGCGAGACATGGATGCCCGCGGGCCAGAGATGCCGCGCCATCGATTCCGCGAGGCTGCGCTGGGCCGCCTTGCCGGCCGCGAAGGCCGCCGATTTCGCCCCGCCCCGGCGCGACGCGGTGGCCCCGATAAGCACAATATTGCCCCCGCCGGCCGCTTTCATCGCGGGAATTACCTGTTGGGACGCGATGAAGGCGCCGTGGGCGTTGATGCGCCAGCAGGTTTCGAAATCCTCGGCCGAGACCTCCTCGACCGAGCCCCATATGCCGGAGCCGGCGTTATAGATCAGCGTTTCGATTTCGCCCATGTTGCCACGGATCTCGGCAAAACAGCGCTCGATATCGCCCGCCTCCGCGGCGTCGCAGCGCCAGGCGCGCGCATCGGGCAGTTCGGCGGCCAGCGGGTCGATGATGTCCCCGCGCCGCGCCATCAGGGCAACCGCATAACCGCCCTCCGAGAACCGCCGCGCAAAGGCCGCTCCATTACCCGGGCCGACGCCCAGAATCGCACATACCGGTTTGGTCATGACCGTTTCTCCCTGATTTCCGACAAGGTCGGGATGTTAGCACGCCGAAAGCCCCGGCAAATACCCGCTCTCCGAATATAGCTCACTATTTCAAGGGGCGGGCAGCAGCATCCAGCAGCGCGTCGAGCAGGGGCGCGGCCGGGACGCCGGGGCCGAGAGTGGCGACGCGGGTTTTGATTTCGGCGGCCCTTTCCGCACCGAGTATCCCGCCCGCGAGCGAGTCGAACTTTACTGCCAGATATTCATCGGACAGCGGATCCTCGGGATCGCCAGGGGCGGTCAGGATACCGGAATCGAGCGAGCGCCCGTCCGAGAGGCCGACGATCACCCGGGCCATGCGCTCGGCGGGGAAGCGCGCGCTCATGGTCTCGTCCTCGACCAGTTCGATGGCATGGCTGAGCTTCAACACCTCCTCGTCGGACAGCCCCGCCCCATCGACCTGCGCCATGCCGACCTTGCCATGAACCAGCGCCGCAGCCACCGGGAAGGGCAGCGAATATTGCGCCTGGTCGGTATCTGCCGGCGCCCGCATGGCCAGCCGGTATCCCTGATGGAAGGTCTCCACCCGGACGGTCTCGATAGCCGCGTCGCCGAAGTGCGGGCGCAGGGTCATGGCGGCGTGGAGCGCCGGCTGGGCCCAGCGGCAGACCGGATAGGGTTTCATATATTGTTCGGCGATATGCCAGCGCGAACCGAGATCGGCCCAGACGGCGCCACCGTCCAGTTCCACCGTCGCCGCCGGCGCGCCGGTAAAGCCGCTTCCAGCCAGATCCACCGCCACCACCCCGGCAAAAGCGCCCATCGTGGAGCCGTCCTTCAGCATCGAGGGGTAATCGATCACCCGCATCATCGGGCTGCGCGGCCCCCAATATTCGGCGATGCCCAGTGCATGGCGGGTCGCGTCGGGATCCAGGCCGCGCCGGCGCGCGCCGATCGCCGCCGCGCCCAGGGCGTTCCATGCGCCGGAGGTATGATAATCGGCGGCGCCGGCATGCAGCGCGATACCGGCGCGAATGGCGATCTCATAGCCCAGCACCAGACAGGCCAGAAACTCGGCCCCGTCCAGTCCCGCCTCGCCATCGGCGAAGGCCGCCAGCGCCGGCAGCACAGTTACGCCGGCATGGCCCTTGGTCAGGCGGTGCCCGTCATGGGCGTCGACGCTGTCGATCATCGCCGCCCCGGCCATGGCCGCGCCCGCCGGCGAGGCGCGGCGACCGTCCATCAGGATGCGAACCCCGCCGTCCGGCGCACCAAGATTTCCGCGGGCGAAATCGCGGAGCAATCGGCCGGTCGCCGTTTGCGAGCCCGCCGAAGCCACCCCGGCCAGATCGAGCAGGCAGCGCCGCGCCTCGCGCAGGGCGGAATCTGGTATGTCATCGTAACGGAGTCCCAAAATGAAATCGGTGACGGCAGGCGCACGCATCGGGACCTCCAAGGTTTGTCTGACGAATGGAAGAAAATCATGGAACGAGCTACAAATTCCGCCCATTTCCGACATGACGCGGTAAAAACAGGCAACTTTCCGCTTAATTCGCTGCGCGGAACTGATATGCTGCGGGCAAACAGGGACAGGGGAGATATCTGCCGATGCTGTGGGCGCCACCGGATTCAATAACTCAGAAAATCGGCTTCCATCTGGTGCCACGATTTTCGATGATGGCCTTCGCCTCGGCCATCGAACCGCTGCGCTCTGCCAACCGGCTGGCCGGCAAATCGCTGTATGAGTGGCGCATTTTCGCCGAAAGCACAGAGCCGGTTCCAGCCAGCAACGGGATCGCCGTGGTGCCGGAAAGGCCGTTGTCGGAGGTTGAGAGATTTCCGGTCCTGATCCTGTGCAGCGGCACGGGGACGGAAGATTATTTCGACGACCGCCTGTTCGGTCAGCTTCGCCGCCTGTCGCGCAACGGGGCGCAAATCGGCGGATTGAGCGGCGCGCCACTTCTGCTGGCGCGGGCCGGGCTGCTGGCCGGGCGGCGCTGCACATTGCATTGGGAACATATCCCGGGCTTCGTAGAGGAATTCCCCGATATCGAGGTAACCGGCGACCTGTTCGAGATCGACGGTTCGGTCTTCACCTGCGCTGGCGGCAGCGCGTCGATGGATCTGATGCTGCATCTGATCACCCAGCAGCACGGCCACGATCTGGCGGCGGCCGTATCGGAACAGTTCATCCATGACCGTATTCGTGAGCCCAGCGATCGCCAGCGCATGGCGCTGCGCATGCGGATCGGCCACAGCCACCCAAAACTGGTCGCCGCCATCGCCTTCATGGAGGACAATCTGGAAACCCCCGTTACGCCGCCGCAACTGGCACGCTCGGTCGGGCTGTCGAGCCGCCAGCTGGAGCGGCTGTTCCGCAAATATATGGGCTGCACACCGGCGCGCTATTATCTTGACCTGCGCCTGAAGCGCGCCCGCGCGTTGCTGCGCCAGACCTCGCTGTCGGTGCTGGACGTGGCGGTGGCCTGCGGCTTCGCCTCGGCCTCGCATTTCTCCAAGCGCTACCGCGACCTGTTCGGCCAGTCCCCGCGCAGCGACCGCAACGCGGCGTGACGGCGGGTAGCGGTTATCGCTTCCGCCGCCTAGTCTCGCCATGTTCGTGAACGACGCGAATGTATTCAAGGCCCGAGCCCCGGGTCCAGTGGCGCACATGATATCTAAGGAAGGGGCGCATCAGCCACCGCGTGGCCGTCCTGCTCATGAATGAGGATATGGCGTCCTCCGGACAGTTCATCTCGCAGCTCATGCAGAACAGGCAGTTCCGGCCCCAGACCGGCCGGCCCGAACCGTCCTCTCGGACATTGGCGGTCGGACATGTTTCCATGCAGGCGCCACAGGCTGTGCATTTCGCGGGATCTACCCTGAACAACCTGCTGTAGACTTGCTCTATCAGCCATCGGTTCAGTAACAGGCGCTCCAGCCTATAGATTACAGCTGGTGCGGGCTCGTCGGCGGGGGCCTCGTATCCGGCTGATGCAACATATCCAGCCACCTCGCGACCGAATGCCTTCGCGCGCTCGAGTTCCCCGGCTGTAGGATGGCCCGGGGAAAACAGGTAGCCCTCCTTCAGATGCCCCAGATAGTATGCCGCGCCGCGGCAGTTGAAATACCCGACCTCGCGCCCTCCCTTCCGCGCCAAGTCATGGCGAAGCTGATTGCCCGCATCGAAACGATGGCTGCCCTGCAGGAGGAACGCGAACACTGGCGTGCCGCCGAGGCCCGGCAGATTTCGTATGTAATCCGACACGATAAAGGGCAGGCGATAGTAGTAGACGGGCGTGCCGATACCGACTAGGTCATAGCCTCCGAGGTCTCGGGGCGCATCGTGCCCGATCTTCCGCAGATCAGGCTCGTACCCTGCATCCTCTAGCCCCCCTGCTATCGCCTCGGCGACCTTCGCCGTCGACCCCGTTTGGGAGAAATATGTAATGAGAGCCCGCGGCATGACAGAAGCGGTCCTCGATTGTGACAACGGATGCGCCAGCAGACAGCTTATATCCTCTCAACTGGCGGCAATAAAGGCAGCAGCCGCAACGCATGGTGCGGCGAATGTGCATTGGCCATAGCCATCCCAAGCTGGTCGCCACCACCGCCTTCATGAAGGATAATCTGGAAAATCCGGTGCCGCTATCGCAACTTGCGCGCTCGATCGGGCTGTCCAACCGCCAGTTGGAGCGGTTGTTCAGGAAGTATATGGACAGCATCCCGGCGCGCTATTATCTGGAAATGCGTCTGAAACGCCCGCACCCTGTCGCCGCGCAGCGACCGCTACGCGGCATGACACAGGAAGGAAACGTACCGATGACGATGCTGGAACGCAGGAACTGGGTTCCGCAAGACTGCGAGGATTTCATCCAGGAAATCGCGGCGGCGACGGCGGCCATGGACGAAGACGCGATCGAGCGGGAGATCGAGCGCCTTGTCGACGAGAACCGGGCCATCCACGAACGGGACTGCGTAAATCTCGATCCCGCCGGCAACGCCATGAACCCCAGGGCCGAAGCATTGCTTTCGGCGGGTCTGGGGTCCCATCCGTCGCTGGGCTATCCCGGCGGGAAATACGAGATGGGCCTGGAGGCAGTCGAGCGGATCGAGGTGATCGCGGCCGAACTGGCGGCCGAGATATTCGGCGCGCGTTTTGCGGAGATCCGGGTTGCCTCGGGCGCGATGGCCAATCTTTACGCTTACATGGCCACCGCGAAGCCGGGAGACAGGATCATCGTGCCTCCGCCGGAGATCGGCGGGCATGTCACCCATCATAATGCGGGGGCGGCTGGGCTTTACGGCCTGGAGATTCTGGCGGCCCCCGTGAACGCCTTCGGCTATACGGTCGATCTCGACGGTTTGCGCGACCTGGCCCTGGCGCAGCGCCCCAAGCTTATCACCATCGGCGGCAGCCTGAATCTGTTCCCCCATCCGGTTCGCGAGATTCGCGCCATCGCTGACGAGGCCGGCGCCTGGCTGCTGTATGACGCGGCCCATATGTCGGGCATGATCGCCGGAGGCGCCTGGCAGCAGCCGCTGGAAGAAGGCGCCCATCTGATGACCATGAGCACCTACAAGAGCCTCGGCGGCCCGCCTTCCGGCCTGATCGTGACCAATGAGCAGGAACTGGCCAAACGGCTGGACCGTATAGCGTTCCCCGGAATGACGGCCAATTTCGACCCCGCGAAATCGGCCTCGCTGGCGATGGCGCTGCTGGACTGGAAGGCGCATGGCAAGGCCTATGCCGGAACCATGGCGGAAACCGCGAAGGCGCTGGCAAGGGCGCTGGCGGACGAGGGCATGGTGGTTCATGCCGCCGGGCGCGGCTGCACCGAATCACATCAGGTCGCCCTTGAGGCAGCCCCCCTGGGCGGCGGCCAGGCGGCGGCAAAACTGTTGCGCCGCGCCAATATCCTGAGCTGCGGCATCGGCCTGCCCATCGGGGCAATCGAGGGCGACCTCAACGGCCTGCGCATGGGAACGCCGGAGATCGTGCGCTGGGGCATGGGGCCGGGCGACATGCCGGAACTGGCGCGGCTGATCGTGCGGGCGCTCAAGGCCCAGGACGCGCCGGAAACGCTGGCCCCGGAAGTCACCGCCTTCAGGCGTAGTTTTTCGCGGCTTCATTTCGTCCGATAGGAATCGGTCGGGCCGGCGGGATGGCTGCGATTATCGTATCGCCGATCCGTCAGAAAGACGATCCGGGCTGGGCCAGGAACGCCAATTCCTCGGATGTGGACTCGCGGCCCAGGATGGCGTTGCGGTGGGGGAAACGGCCGAAACGGTCGATGACGTCCTTGTGGGCCTGGGCGAATTTAAGGACTTCTTCATTGCCCAGCGTGGCGTTCAGTTCGACCGAAAGCGCCTGGTCGTCGCGGTTTTCGCTATGCTGCAAGGGCATGTAAAGAAACTGCTTTTGCCGCGCGTCCAGCTTCTTGTCGTAACCCATATCGAGTATGTGCCTGAGCAGGATGCGCGCATGGGGATCGGTGGCGAAGGCGCGCGGGTCGTCGCGAAACATGTTGCGCGGGAACTGGTCCAGCACGATCATCAGCGCCAGGCATCCTTCCGCCGTTTCGATCCATTCGCCCAGGTCTCCGTCATAGGCGCGGCGATAGACCCCGCCGAACCGGGAAAGTATCTCTTTGTCGAAGGCGGCGTCTCTTTTGAACCATTTCTCCGGCCCGGACTCGACGAACCAGAAATCCAGAATCGCCTGCGCTTCCGCCGGAAGATGTAACTTCACACTCATGCGCCACCTTTGCCGTTGTTGCCATATAAGTAATGATGGCCCGAATGGCGCGCAAGAAAAGGGCTGGAACCGCTTGCTCTTGCCCGCCGCAGGCGCTATATAGCGGGCCGTTCCGACGGAGTGTAGCTCAGCCTGGTAGAGCACTGTCTTCGGGAGGCAGGGGCCGGTGGTTCGAATCCACTCACTCCGACCAACAGAACCCCTTGGGAAACCAAGGGGTTTTTGTTTTGGCCACGGGGGGATTTTCTTATCCGGCAAAGCTGCTATTCTGCCGCCGAAACCAACCGGAAGGGAAACAGGATATGACCGCGCCGCTGATAGAACGCCTCGATGCCAATGTCGCGCTGCAGCGCTGGGACGATGTTCCCGCCGCCGACCTGGAATCGGGAACACCCGTGCAGAACGGCCATTTCTACGTCAATGACGAGGCCAACGGCCTGACGGCCGGGGTCTGGGACTGCACCGCGATGACCACCGTGATGGCGCCCTATCCGGTCAACGAATTCATGATCCTGCTGGAAGGCGAGGTCACCATGATCGAGGCAAGCGGCCGCGAGACCACGGTGCGCGCCGGCGAGAGCTTCATCATCCCCAAGGGCCTGTCCTGCCAGTGGAAACAGCCGGGATATGTGAAGAAGTTCTTCGTGATCTTCGACGACAAATCGGGCGCCGACCCGGCGGGAGTCGCCAATTTCAAGGTGATCAAGCCCGACCCGCAAGCCGCGCTCGCCCCCGCCGACCCGCCCGCCGCCGAAACCCTGCTGGGCCCGGTTCCCGAGTGGACCGACCATAGCTGCTTCACCGACGCCACCGGCCAGTGGACGGTCGGCCTCTGGCGCTCCACCCCCTTCCACCGCAAGCCCGGCCCGATCGGCCGGCACGAGCTGATGCATCTACTCGAGGGCGCGGTGACCCTGCCCGATGGCAAGGGCGGCACCCAACGCTTCGCCGCCGGCGACACCCTGATGGCCCCGCTCGGCGCCTTCTACGAATGGGATTCGGCCGAGCCGGTGCGCAAGCTCTATTGCAGCTTCACCCCCAACGCCGCCGCCGCGGAGTAGGCCGCGCCGCGGATGGTGCTATAATGGCGCAGGCAACGAATAAGGGAGAAAACCATGCGCAGGATGTTTCCGGCGGCGTTTGCCGCCGTTCTATTGTTCGCCGCGGCCGTCCCGGCCCTGGCGCAGGATCGGCCGGTGAAGGGCCAGGATGCCGTCGCGATCGTCGAGAAGGGGAATATTCGCGCCTCGTCGAGCGCGGGCTTCCAGGGGTTCCTGCTGTTGATGGAATACCAGGGCCGCAACTATACCTGCGCGGTCACCGCGACCGGCCAGGTGCAGGAGTGCTTTCCGCTATACTGGTAGCCGGCGCTATCGCGCGGGGCCCGTTGGTCCCGGGGGCCGCTCATACATGGTGAGCTCCCACAAACCCGTGCCGGCGTCGTTGCGGACGATCCAGATGGCTCCGCCGGGGTCGCGCAGCTTGAAATAGCGGTAGTCGGGGGCGAACCAGCGGTCGAGGATTTCCGCCACTTCAATGATCCGCCCGTCGAGGATCAGCCGGCGAGGCTCCTGCTCACCCCGGTGGCCGGCATAGCATTCGACTGTGATCGCAAGGCGGGTTTCGTTCATGGCCCCTGTTTCCTGCCGGTCAGCCCCCGTCTTCCGTGGCGAAGTCGTCCCACCAGTATTCGTTTTCGTATCGCATGTCCGGATCGTAGCGGTCGCCGCCGCGGCGTTCGGCCTCCAGGGCCCGCAACTCGACGCGGCGGATCTTGCCCGAAATGGTCTTGGGCAGTTCGGCGAATTCCAGCCGGCGGACCCGCTTGAACGGGGCCAGATGCTCGCGGGTATAGGCCAGGATGGCGGCAGCGGTTTCACGGGTCGGCGCCCATCCGGGAGCAAGCGCGACGAAGCCCTTGGGCACGGCCAGTCGCAGCGGGTCGGGGCTGGGCACGACCGCGGCCTCGGCCACCGCCTCATGCTCGACCAGCACGCTTTCCAGCTCAAAGGGGCCAATCCGGTAATCGGAAGCCTTGAAGACATCGTCGGCGCGGCCGACGAAGGTCAGGTAGCCGTCATCGTCGCGCCGGGCGATATCGCCGCTATGGTAATAGCCGCCTTCCATCACCGCCGCGGTCTTTTCCGCGTTGCCCAGGTAGCAGGGCATCAGGCCGACGGGGCGCGGGTCCAGCGCGAGGCAGATCTCCCCCTCCTCCGCCTCTCGCCCTTGTGCATCCAGCAACGCCACGCGAAATCCGGGCAGCGGCTTGCCCATGGCGCCGGGTTTGACTTTCTCGCCGGGTGCGTTGGCGATCAGGGCAGTGGTTTCGGTCTGGCCATAGCCGTCGCGGATGGTCAGGCCCCAGGCATCCTCGACCGCCCCGATGACTTCCGGATTCAGCGGCTCGCCGGCGCCGGTCAGGTTGGTGAGCGAGGTCTTCCAGGCCGCCAGATCCTCCTGCACGAACAGCCGCCAGACGGTCGGCGGCGCGCAGAGCGAGGTGACGCCTGCGGCCGCGATCGCATCCAGCGTCGCCCTGGCGTCGAAGCGTTCGAAGGCGTGGACGAAGATTGTAGCGCCCGCGTTCCAGGGGGCGAAGAAACAACTCCAGGAATGTTTCGCCCAACCCGGCGAGCTGATGTTCATATGGATATCTCCCTCGCGCAGGCCGAGCCAGTACATCGTCGACAGATGCCCGATGGGATAGGACGCATGGGTCTGCAGGACGAGCTTGGGCTTCGCCGTGGTGCCGGAGGTGAAATAGACCATGAGCGGGTCGTCCGCCCTGGTCTCTCCTCCGGGTTTGAATTCCGCCGGGGCATCCGCCGCGCCGCCGTAAGCCACCCATCCGGGTACCTCGGCGCCGACCGCGATACGCCGGAAATCGCCGGGCAGGCCGTCGAATTTTTCCGTCTCGGCGGCGGCGGTCACGACATGGGCGACAGCCCCGCGTTCGAGGCGGTCGACCAGATCCTTGCGGGCCAGCAGCGTGGTCGACGGGATAACCACCGCGCCCAGCTTGATCGCCCCCAGCATGATCTCCCAAAGAGCCGGCACATTGCCCAGCATCAGCAGAATACGGTCGCCGCGGTCCACGCCATGGCCGCGCAGGAAATTGGCGGCGCGGTTCGAGCGCTCGCGCATTTCGGCGAAGGAGGCCTTGAATTCGGCCCCGTCGTCATCGACGATCCAAAGGGCGGGCCGGTCGTTGCCGGCGGCCATCGGGTCGAAATAATCCAGCGCCCAGTTGAAATGCGGCGGCCGCGGCCAGGCGAATTCACGGCAGGCGGCCTCGAGATCGTCGCGGTATTCGAGCAAAAGCGCACGCGCGGCGCGGAAATCGTCGGCGGCGGCATTGTCGGTCATGGGGCGCCTGCCTTGCCTTCTCCGGGTGTTGCAAAACCATACCATGTTTATGGCTTTATCGCCAAGCGCCCGGGGGCGTCTTCGGGCGGAGCCGCTGCAAAACGGCTCAATTTAACAATAGTCAAACTGTGTTTGTTGAAAATCCGGTATGGAACGCCAACTGAAAGTGCGACAATAAATTCCGGGCCCGGGATGACGTGGCCATATATAACCTTCCTGCGCTGGAAGGTTTTTTTCAGAGGCCGGATTCCGGCGGAAATTCGAGAGGTGCTTCGTTGCGTAAGACCAGACTGATTATGTGGCTTGTGATCGCGACCGCCATTGCGGTCATGGGCGCCCAGTTGACGATCCGGCTGATGGACGACGCGGCGCCACCGCCCACTGCGGAGGAAAAGGCGCAAACCGCGCAGGATGTCGCGCGCGATATCGTGACCGGGGAATTCTCGCTGATCGACCATCAAGGCAATGCCGTCACGGACGAAACTTACCGCGGCTCCTGGCTGCTGATCTTTTTCGGTTACACCCACTGCCCCGATGTTTGTCCGACGTCGCTGGCGGTGGTCGGGCTGGTTATGGACGAGCTAGGGGAGGATGCGGGGAAACTGCAGCCCCTGTTCATCACGATCGACCCCAAGCGCGACACGCCGGAAGTCATGGCGGCCTATGTCGCCGATTTCCATCCGCGGATCATCGGGCTATCCGGCAGCCCCGAGCAGGTCAAGGCCGCCGCGTACAGCCACCGCGCGTACTACGCCAGGGCCCCGGTCGAAGAAGGAGCTGAGATCACCGAGACGGAATACGCCATGGACCACAGCGCCTATCTTTATCTGATGGATCCGCAAGGCGTTTACGCCCACGTTTTCTCGCCAACCGATTCGGCGGAAGAGATTGCCGCCAGCATTCGTGAATTCATGAATAAATAAACGCATTTTAGCATAAAGGAGTAACGGATATGCGTATCGTCATTTCATTCGCCCTGGCCGCGATGGCCCTGGCAAGCGTTTCAATCCAGACCCCGGCATTCGCGGGCGACCCCGCCGCTGTTGGCGATCTTCGCATCATGCATCCCTGGGCACGCGCCAGCGCGGGCCATGGTGACGCCGGCGCGGTCTTCATGGCGATCGCCAATACCGGCGGCGCGGACGATAAACTGGTCGCGGCCGCCACCGCAAACGCCAGGAAGACCGAAATCCATGAGACCAAAATGGAAAACGGCGTGATGAAAATGCGCATGCTGATGGGAGGCCTGGCCATACCGGCGGGCGGCACGGTTACGCTGAAACCGATGGGCCTGCATGTCATGCTGATGGGCGTTACGGAAAAGCTGGTCGAGGGCGAAACGCTGACCCTGACGCTGACCTTCGAGAAGGCCGGCAGCGTGGAACTCGCCGTGCCGATCGCCGGCCCCGGCGCGATGATGGCGCCCGGTATGAACTGATTGAACTATTTCCGCCAGGAAAAGCCCGAAAAGCGTGGCCCGCGCCACGGTTGAGGGCTTTAATGGTGCGGACGGCCCACCCGGCGCGTGACGGCGCCATACTGGTGAGAAATCCGGGTTAATCCAGACCCGCCGCCTTGCGCGCCGCGGCGTCGAGTGCGGTCATGTTCCGTTCGAGTATGGCCATCTCTTCAAGTATCCGGCGGCGCAGATGGGATGCCGAGCCGAACAGCACGGCGCGTTCTTCCGGCCGCCGGCGGCATTCGGCAATCAGGCTGCGCAGGCGCATTACCGACCGGTCCGTGGAGGCATACATATCCGGGCCGATCGGCAGCAATGTCGTCTTGCCCAGAACGTCCATGACGGTGGAAAGAATCTGGTCCTGCCCGTCGGCGGCTTCGGCCCAGTACCCGGCAATCAATTCGCTCTCTGGCTGGCGGATCAGGCCGTCCACGATTTGCGGCAGAACCTGATGGAGCCGGCGCATCTGTTGCAGCAGCAAATTGATGACGGTTGCCTGCATGGTGGCCATGTCTGGCGCGGCAGCCTCCGGATTTTCGGCTATCGGATCCCTGCCGACAATTAAATCCCCGGTTTCCCGCGGCATTCCTGTCCCCGGTGTCGGGAAGTTCAGAATCGTGGCGCCTGTCGTCGCGCCCCTGTAACGATCGTCGTCCATCGGTTTTCCTCCGGCGGCTCGGGTAGCATTCAGGGAAACAGGCTACCCCATAACCCTTAACAAAGCTTTCAGGCCAAAGAAAAAGGGCCGCCCCGAGGGACGGCCCATAAGGTCTGGTTCTGTTGTCCGGCCGCGATCAGGCGGTGCGGATTTCCTGCAGGAAGCGGTCTACCTCGCCGCGCAGGCCCTCGGCCTGGCGGGCCATTTCCTGGCTGGCGTTGAGTACCTGGTTGGCCGCCGCGCCGGTCTCGCCGGCCGCCCTGGATACGCTTTCGATGTTCTGGTTGACATCCTGCGTGCCCTGGGCCGCCTGCTGAACGTTGCGGGCGATTTCCTGCGTCGACACGCCCTGTTCCTCGACCGCCGAGGATATCGTGGTGGCGATGTCGTTGACCTCGCCGATGATGCCGCGGATCTTCTCGATGGCGGTGACGGCGTCGTTGGTCTCTTCCTGCACCGCGCCGATCTGGGTCGAGATCTCCTCGGTCGCCTTGGCGGTCTGGTTGGCCAGGTTCTTGACCTCCTGGGCAACGACCGCGAAGCCCTTGCCGGCCTCGCCCGCACGCGCGGCCTCGATCGTGGCGTTCAGCGCCAGAAGGTTGGTCTGGCCGGCGATATCATTGATCAGGTTCACCACCTCGCCGATCTTGGCGGCGGCGTCCGCCAGGCCCCTGACCGTTTCGTTGGTCGACTCAGCCTCTTCCACCGCATTCTGGGCGATCTTGGCCGACTGGCTGACCTGGCGGCCGATTTCGGCGATCGAGGCGGAAAGTTCCTCGGCCGTGGCCGCGACGGTCTGCACGTTGGCGGTGGCCTGGTCGGAAGCGGTCGCCACGTTGGCCGACTGGCGGCTGGTTTCTTCCGCCGTCGCCGACATCTGCTGCGAGGTCGCCTGCATCTCGGTCGCGGCCGAGCCGACACCGTCCACCACTTCCTTGACCGAGCGTTCGAAGCGGTCGGCCATCTCGTTCATGGTCTGGCGCTTCTCTTCCTCGGCCCGTTGGGCGGCGGCGGCCTGCTGCTCTTCCAGGCGCAGCTTCTCGATGGCGTTGTCCTTGAACACCTGGACCGCCCTGGCCATCTCGCCGACCTCGTCGGTACCGGCAACG
>Ga0210062_1000409_pt1 | contig 13120 bp, 11 predicted proteins | sample Muzzi_CordA_D2_FD_185528 | JGI IMG/M metagenome (GOLD analysis project Ga0210062, IMG submission 185528) | Wetland microbial communities from San Francisco Bay, California, USA, that impact long-term carbon sequestration - Muzzi_CordA_D2 (SPAdes) | ecosystem: Environmental > Aquatic > Marine >...
TGCTCGCGAACCTCGAGACCGTGAACACCTACGAGGGCACGCATGACATCCACGCCCTCATCCTCGGCCGCGCGCAGACCGGCATCCAGGCGTTTTTCTGAAGTTGCATCTACCGCGTCTGATATCCGCTCGTTTCGGTAAAAGCGGGATCACACACGCAGAACTCTGCTGCCTTCCTTGCCATCCTGGATTTCCGCTTGCGCGGGTATGAGCGGAAAGTGCCCCGACGCCCATGGACCTCTTCCACGTCGCGCTGCTGGCCGGCACCGGGATTGTCGCCGGTGCCATCGCCTCGATGGTCGGCGGCGCCGCCGTCGTCGTCTATCCGGCGCTGATCGCCACCGGCATCTCGCCGCAGCTGGCGGCGGTGTGCAACATCACCGCGCTGACGCCGGCTACGCTGCTGGCGGCGCTGTCCGACCGCTCGCAGCTGCCGCCGTTCAACCGCGACTTCGTCAAGCTTGTCGTCGTCTCGGTGACCGGTGCCGGACTCGGTGCCGCGCTGCTGCTGCTCACGCCCGAGCGCATGTTCTCCGGCATCGTGCCGGTGCTGCTTGGTTTCGCAACCGTGCTGTTCGCCTATGCCGACCGCATCAACACCTATCTGCGCGAGCGTGCCGCCAAACGCGGCCGCGCCATCGCCTTCAAGGTGTCGAGCCTGAAGATGCTGCTGCCGGTGTCGTTCTACGGCGGCTACTTCGGCGCCGGCATTGGCATCATGATGCTCGGCGTGTTCTCGCTGGCGACCGGCGGCGACTACCGCTCGGCCAACGTCACCAAGAACTTCGTGACCAGCCTCAATGGCATCGTCGCCGCAACCATCTTCATCAGCCAGGGCGCGGTGGTGTGGCCGCAGACCCTGTCGCTGATGGTGGGCATGATCGGGGGCGGCCTGCTCGGCGCCTATGTGGCGCGCATCATCCCGCGCAAGCTGGTGCGCGTGCTGATCGTGCTGTTCGGCGCCGCGCTTACCGTCGCCTTTGCGCGAAGGTACTGGTTCTAGAGCTTTGCCGCCTGCACCTGCCGCGCCAGTTCCACGATGCGCTTGGTCATCTTGCTATCAGGATCGCCGAGCGGCTCGACCACGGTGAAATGGTTGGCGCCGGGAACTTCCTCATAGCGCGTCGCGACCATGTCCTGCCGCCAGGCCTCCGCGATGACGCGGCTCTGTCGCAGGAACTCGGAGGATTCCGCGCCGCCGACCACGACATCAAGGACGCGGCCGGCGGGAACTTGCCAGGTGAGCGGCGAGCAGTCATGCGCCGCCTTGGCGTCGAGCTTGAGGTCGTTGTTGACCGAGATCTGCAGCATCGGATCGAGATCGAATACGCCGGACACGGCACAGCCCGCCGGCACCAGATCGGCCGGCGCATCGGGCGCCAGCGCCTTGAAGTCGGTCGCCACCATGCAGGCGGCGAGGTGGGCGCCGGCGGAATGGCCGACTGCGGTGATGCGCTTGCGCTGTTCCCGCCACAGGTAAAGGCAGGCCGCGCGGATTTCCCCAATGATGGCAGCAAGGGTCACCTGCGGGCACAGGTCATAGCCGACCACGGCCACGGTGACGCCGTGCGCGTTGGGGCCGGCGGCCATGTGGCTGTACTCGCGGGGCGAACGCATGCGCCAGAACCCGCCATGGATGAAGATCACCAGCGGTGCGTCGGCGCCGGCATTCCTGCCGGGAAACAGATCGATGGTCTGCCGCGGCGACGGCCCGTAGGCGAGCCCGAGCCTGGCGTCCTTGGCCGCGGCGCGATAGGCCTCGGCATTACGATCTCCGCGGGCGAAAATCTCCGGATGCTCGGGTACGAGCCCGCGGTTGTCGTATTCTTTCTCATAGTCGATGGTCATGCAGGAACTCCGCGAATTGGCGCGGAGAGTGGCGCAAGCCGGCGGCGTCGGCAAGCCGACTTTGCGTCGCCGGCAAAGACCGCTATCTGTTCAGCCATGAGACTCGACGGCAAGCCGACACGCAGTATCTGGCTGGAAGGCGACGGCGAAAGCGTCGGCATCATTGACCAGACGCTGCTGCCGCATCGCTTTGCGATCGCGCGGCTGCGGACGCTGGAAGACGCCGCCCATGCCATCAAAAGCATGCAAGTGCGCGGCGCACCGCTGATCGGCGCCACGGCCGCCTACGGCATCTGGCTGGCACTGCGCACCGACGCTTCCGACGAGGCGCTGGAACGTGCCTGCAGCACGCTGCTGGCGACGCGTCCGACGGCGATCAATCTGAAGTGGGCGCTCGACGAGATGCTGGCGGCAGTGCGCAACCGGCCGCGCGCCGAACGCGTGGAGGCGGCGCTCGGCCGCGCCGCAGAAATCTGCGAGCAGGACGTTGCCATCAACCAGGGCATCGGCCGGCACGGACTCCATCTTATCGAGGAGATCGCCGCGCGTAAGCATGGCGCGCGCGTCAATGTGTTGACGCACTGCAACGCCGGCTGGCTCGCCACCGTCGACTGGGGCACCGCCACGGCGCCGATCTACATGGCGCATGACAAGGGGCTGGCCGTTCATGTTTTTGCCGACGAGACCCGGCCGCGCAACCAGGGCGCCTCGCTTACCGCCTGGGAGCTTGGCAAGCACGGCGTGCCGCACACCGTCATCCCCGACAATACCGGCGGGCATCTGATGCAGCACGGCATGGTCGACATGGTCATCGTCGGCACCGACCGCGTGACGGCGCAGGGCGACGTCTGCAACAAGATCGGCACCTATCTCAAGGCGCTCGCGGCCCGTGACAATGGCGTGCCGTTTTACGTGGCGCTGCCGTCGCCGACCATCGACTTTACGGTCAGCGACGGCATCGCCGAAATTCCTATCGAACGGCGCGGCGCCGACGAGGTGGCCATGGTCACCGGAAAGACCAGGGACGGCCGCATCGAGACGGTGCAGATCATTCCCGACGGCGCGGATGTGGCCAATTACGGCTTCGACGTCACGCCGGCGCGGCTGGTCAGTGGGCTCATCACCGAGCGCGGGGTCATCGCGGCGGAGCGCAAGGCTCTGGCCGCAGCCTTCCCCGAGCGCGTGGCAAACCGTGATAAGGTTGTTTCATGACTCTTGTGGCGAAACAACCTTTGGAAGTTCCGGTCGACGGCCGGCAGTCGGAAACCGCGCTGGCGATCGCGCGCGGCACCGCGCGGCTGATGCACACGCTTGGCCGCTGCGTGGTGAGCGAATTGCCGCTGCCGTCGGGACGCCGCGCCGATCTGGTCGCGCTCGCTGCCGGAGGCGAAATCTGGATCGTCGAGGTCAAGTCGTCGGTTGCCGACTACCGCGCCGACCAGAAGTGGCAGGACTACCGCGCGCACTGCGACCGGCTGTTTTTCGCTACCTGCATGGAGGTGCCGTGCGAGATCTTTCCGCCGGACGCCGGACTGATCGTCGCCGACGTCTATGGCGGACAGATAGTCTGCGAGGCGCCGGAGCACCGGCTGCCGGCGGCGACGCGCAAGTCGATGATGCTGTTGTTCGCGCGAGCCGCCGCCCAGCGATTGCAGTCGCTCAACGATCCGAACGGACCCTATGGGGACGTGGCTTGAGTTACCGCGGCGCGCGCTTGGCCAGGATCCGCTGCAGCGTGCGCCGGTGCATGTTGAGGCGGCGGGCGGTTTCCGACACGTTGCGGCCGCACAATTCGTAGATGCGCTGGATGTGTTCCCAGCGGACGCGGTCGGCCGACATCGGATTCTCCGGCGGATCGATCTTCTTGGAGTCGAGCGCCAGCAGCGCGGTCACCACATCGTCGGCGTCCACCGGCTTGGCCAGGTAATCGACGGCGCCCAACTTCACCGCGTTGACCGCAGTGGCGATGTTCCCGTAGCCGGTGAGGATGATGCCACGCGCTTCGGGCCGGCGGCGCTTGAGCGCGGAGATGACGTCAAGACCGTTGCCGTCGCCGAGCCGCATGTCGACGATGGCGAAGGCAGGCGCCGAGCGCTCCACCTGAAGCAATCCATCGGCCACTGATTCGGCCGTGGTGACGGCAAAGCCGCGCTGCTCGAGCGCCTTGGCCAATCGCGTGAGGAACGAACGATCGTCCTCGACGATCAACAAGGATCGATCGCTCGGGATATTCTCCCGCCCCACAGGTTCGGCAACTTCGTTCATGGCCATATCCACGGTTTTGTCCTCACCCCCTGCATTTCACTGCACACGGCAGCACATGATCATACAACCAGAAATACCCATACATAAATAGTGATAAGGACCCGCGATCTCAAGCCGCCGCAAAGGCCGGCGGTTGTTCGAATTCCGTCCGGTTCCAGCGTACTTTAACGAGGGCGCCGCGCGCGGGGAGCCGGCGGTTCTCAAAAGTGAGCGTGCCGCCCGAGCGCTCGAGCAGTGTCTTGGCAATGAAGAAGCCGAGCCCCAGCCCCTTTGTCTCGTCATCGCTGGGCAGGCGGCCGCGACGGCTGGTGACGTATGGCTCGCCAATGCGGTCCATGATCTCCGGCGCGAAACCGGGGCCGTCATCGCTGATGGTTACCTCGATACCGTCATCGTCCCAGGTGGCGCCGACGACGACGCGCTCGCGCGCGAAGTCAACGGCGTTCTCCAGAAGATTGCCGAGCCCGTAGACCACCGCCGGATTGCGGGCGCCGACCGGCTCGTTGGTCCGCTCGGGCGGCAGGTTGACGTCGATGGCGACTCCGAAATTGCGGTGCGGTGCCACCACTTCCTCGAACAGCGAGGAGAGCGCCATGCGGTCGAACGGCTCGCCGCCGGACGACAATTCGGTGAGCTTGGCGAGGATGTCGCGGCAGCGCGTGGCCTGCTCGCGCAGCAGGCGCACGTCGTCGCCGTGCGGCGCGTCGGCGGCGATCGCGTTCTCCAGCTCTTTGGCGATCACCGAGATGGTCGACAGCGGCGTGCCCAGCTCGTGCGCAGCGGCGGCAGCGAGCCCGTCGAGCTGGGACAGATGCTGCTCGCGCGCCAGCACGAGTTCGGTGGAGGCGAGCGCGTCGGCGAGCTGGCGCGACTCCTCGGTGATCTGCCAAGCGTAGACGCCAATGAAACCCATGGCGAGCAGGATCGCGAGCCAGACCCCCATCATGTAGATCGGCGGCAGCCGCAATGGATCCTCGATGTCCCAGGGCAACGGGTAATGAACGAACACCAGCACGGTGGCGCACAGTACGGCGAAGGCGCCGAGCAGCACGGTGAAGCGGGGTGGCAGCGCGGTCGCCGACAACAGCACCGGGCCGAGGAACAGGAAGGCGAACGGGTTCTGCAAACCGCCGGTGAGGAACAGCAGAACGGCCAGCTCGGCGGTCTCGAAGGCGAGCAGCCAGGCGGCGCGCTCCGGCTCCAGCCGCTGGGTCATGTGGAAGCGCAGCCGCAGCGCCACGTTAAGCCAGGCCGACAGGCCGATGACGGCGAGGCAGGCCCAGATCGGCAATTCGAAATCGAGGCCGAAATAGACCACCAGTACGGCCGTGCTCTGGCCGATGACGGCGAGCCAACGCAGCCGCACGAGGGTATCGAGGCGCACATTGCGGCGCGGATGGTTGCGGGCGAGGTCGAGGCCGGGCATGAGCGGCAGTCTACCGTTCCGCGTTGCCGACGTGAAATCCGCCACGCCCCGGCATTTTGGAGCAGGGCTTGCGCTCGCGCCACGGCGGCGTCACATCTTGCCGGCCAACCGGACACACGCATGGACGCCCACAATCCCGCCGCCGTCGTCATTGACCGCCTCGTCAAGCGCTACAAGGCCGCCACCGCGGTCGATGGCATCTCCTTCAGCCTGCCCGCCGGCTCGATCACCGGCCTGCTTGGCGGCAACGGCGCCGGCAAGACCACCACCATCGCCATGATCATGGGCCTGGTCATGCCGACCTCCGGCAGCGTCCGCGTGCTCGGCGCCACCATGCCGAAAGAGCGCTACCGCGTGCTGCAGCGGATGAATTTCGAGAGCCCCTATGTCGATATGCCGACGCGTCTCACCGTGCGGCAGAATCTTTCGGTTTTTGCCCAAATCTACGGCGTTGCCGACATCGACGGGCGCATCGCGCAGCTCGCCGCCGATCTCGACCTGGTCGAATTCCTCGACCGCCCCAATGGCAAACTATCCGCCGGGCAGAAGACGCGGGTTTCGCTGGCCAAATCCCTGCTCAACAAGCCGGAGGTGTTGCTGCTCGACGAGCCGACCGCCTCGCTCGATCCCGATACCGCCGACTGGGTACGCTCGCGCCTGGAGGATTATCGCGTCAGCCAGCGCGCGACCATTCTGCTTGCCTCCCACAACATGACCGAGGTGGAGCGGTTGTGCGAGCGCGTCATCATCATGAAGCGCGGCCGCATCGAGGATGACGATACGCCGGCGCGATTGCTGTCGCGCTACGGCCGGCAGACGCTCGAGGACGTGTTCCTTGACGTTGCCCGCGGTCGCCAGCGGGAGGCGGCGCAATGAACGGCGCCCTCGAAATCTCGCCCGCCCGTGTCGCCGCCATGGTGCGCCGCTACTGGTATCTGCTGCGCTCGTCTTGGCCGCGTCTGCTCGATCTCATCTATTGGCCGACGGTGCAGATGCTGATGTGGGGCTTTTTGCAGCTTTACGTGGCACAGAATGCCAGTTTCTTCGCCAAGGCCGGCGGTGTGTTCATCGGCTCGGTGCTGCTGTGGGATATCTTGTTCCGCGGTCAGCTCGGCTTTTCGATTTCATTTCTGGAAGAGATGTGGTCGCGCAACCTCGCCAACATCATGATGTCGCCGCTGCGTCCGGTCGAATTTCTCTGCGCGCTGATGATCATGAGCGTGGTACGGCTGTCGATCGGCATGGTGCCGGTGTCGCTGTTGGCGATCGCCTTCTTCGGCTTCAATTTGTGGGGGCTGGGGCTGGCGCTCGCCGCCTTCTTCGCCAATCTCATTCTGACCAGCTGGGCGATCGGCATCTTTGTCGCCGGGCTGTTGCTGCGAAATGGCCTCGGCGCGGAGAGCATGGCCTGGACCATCATGTTCCTGTTCCTGCCGCTCACCTGTGTTTATTACCCGGTGGAGGTGCTGCCCGACTTTCTGCAAGTCATCGCCTGGGCGCTGCCGCCAACCTACGTGTTCGAGGGCATGCGCGCGCTGGTCATCGATCACGTGTTCCGCGCCGACCTGATGCTGCAATCGCTCGCCTTGAACGTGGTGTTGTTCGCGGCCGCGTCAATCGCCTTCCTCAAGCTGCTGCAAAGTGCACGCGTGCAGGGCTCGTTGCTGCAGACCGGCGAATAGGTCGAGAATTACAAGTAATAATAATAGTTTATCGGAGGCTTCGCGTTGTAAACGACATGCGAAGAACTCTGTCCCTATATTGACCTTATGATGGAAAAACGCCACTCTGTTGCGGTGCAGCAAGAACTGGACCCCGATTCTCTGACCATCGGCGAACTCGACGCGGGAGCAACCCTCTCCGGCGACGGCGGCTTGTTGCTGGCGACGCCGATGTACTGGTTCTACGAGATGGGTTACGCCGCGCTCGATCCGACGCGCGCCTTGGCCGACGCCACCCGTCTGTTCTTCAAGAACCCGGCCAATCCGCTCGCTCACACCACCTACGGAAAGTCGGTGGCGGCGGCGATGGAATTGTTCGAGCGCTCGACCCGCCGCTATCGCCGGCCGGAGTGGAACATCCATCACACCACCGTCGAGGCCAAACGTGTGGCGGTGCACCCGACCGTGGTCTGGGAGCGGCCATTCTGCCGGCTGCTGCATTTCGAGCGCGCCTTTGCCCATGTGCCGCGTCGGCCGCAGCCAAAACTGCTGATCGTCGCGCCGATGTCGGGTCACTATGCGACGCTGCTGCGCGGTACGGTGGAGACATTCCTGCCCAACCACGACGTCTATCTCACCGAATGGATCAACGCTCGCATGGTGCCGGTCACCGAGGGCGCCTTCGATCTCGATGATTATATCGACTACGTCATCTCAATGCTGCATCTCCTTGGCGGCGATGCGCATGTGATTGCGGTGTGCCAGCCTTCGGTGCCGGTGATGGCGGCGGTGGCGCTGATGGAGGCCGACAACGATCCTTGCGTGCCGCATTCCATGGTGCTGATGGGCGGGCCGATCGACACGCGTATCAATCCGAATTCGGTCAACGAACTGGCCGAAAGCCGCGGCCTCGACTGGTTCCGCCGCCATGTCATCACCAAGGTGCCGTTCCCGCATCCGGGCTGCATGCGCGATGTCTATCCCGGCTTTCTACAGCTGCACGGCTTCATGAGCATGAATCTCGATCGCCATCTCAAGGCGCACCGCAACCTGTATCTGCATCTGGTCAAGGGCGACGGCGACTCGGCGAAGAAGCATCGCGAGTTCTACGACGAATATCTCGCGGTGATGGATCTCGCCGCCGAGTTCTATCTGCAGACCATCGATACCGTATTCATTCGTCACCTGCTGCCGAAGGGTGAGATGACTCATCGCGGCCGCAAGGTCGATCCGGCAGCGATCCACCGCGTCGCACTGATGACGGTTGAAGGCGAGCACGATGATATCTCCGCCATTGGCCAGACCGAGGCGGCGCACGTGCTCTGCTCCAATATTCCGGCCGAGATGAAGGCAGACTATGTGCAGCCGGGCGTCGGCCATTACGGCGTGTTCCATGGCTCGCGCTTTACGTCGGAGATTGCCCCGCGCGTCGCCGATTTCGTGCTGTCACATAACGGCGGCCGGGCCGGCGGCAACGGCGCCGCGAAAGGGACCGGCAACGGCGTTGATCGTCGGGTGCCCAAAGCGGTGTCGGCAAAGCATTGACGGGCCATTTTCGGGCCTAAGTGGTCATCGCGCGCGAGTCGACTGCGTAACTCCTTGTCTGTTCTGAGAGTTTTGGCGCGTGCGGGAGTGGGTTGCGCGCCGCGTCGCCGGGCCCTCGCCCGGTGGTCCGTGGAACCGGTTCCCGGCATGGAGAGGCCCTAAATCTCGTGGCACGAATTGGTAATATCCCCCTGCGCTTGGGGCGGGACGATTTCGATCAAGCGGAGGCAGCGCCGCCCGCGGGTTGTGTCAGTATTTCCGAACGGGCCGAGCCCGGTCGGACGATCCCCATGCCCCAGCACGCCTTGCTTTATCGCCGGCCCAGCGAACCGTCGGCGATCAATATTATCTTCGATCGTGAGATTTACCTGGTGCGTCTGCGCCGTCACCGGCAGGCGCGCCGCTATACGTTGCGCATCCATGCTGCCACGCGCGACGTCGTGCTCACCATGCCTCCACGCGGCAGCCTGAAGGAGGCGCACGCCTTCGCGCAGAAGCACGGTGGCTGGATCGCGACGCGGCTCGGCTGCCTGCCCAAGCCGGCGCCGTTTCTGCACGGTACCTTGCTGCCGCTGCGTGGCATCGACCATCGCATTGTGCACCGGCCGAACAAACGCGGGACGGCGTGGATCGAGATTGGCGACGATGGCGACCGGTCACTTTGCGTCGCCGGCGAGGAGGCGCATCTTGCCCGCCGCATTCATGATTTCCTCAAGCGCGAGGCCAAGAGCGACCTGGAAGTGGCGAGCCGGCAGGCGGCGGCGCGGTTGGGCGTGCGGGTCAGACGGGTGTCGATCCGCGATCAGTCGAGCCGCTGGGGCTCGTGCTCGACCACAGGGGTGCTGTCCTATTCGTGGCGGCTGGTGCTGGCGCCGTCCTTCGTGCTCGACTATCTCGCCGCCCACGAGGTCGCCCATCTGGTCGAGATGAATCACTCCCGCCGCTTCTGGCGGCTGGTCGACCGCATCTGCCCGCACGTCACCCGCGCCAAGACCTGGCTCGAGGTGCACGGCACCGACCTGCACCGTTACGGCCTGCTGGAGAGCGGTGGCCGCCGCGCCCGGCGCTAGCATTGCGCCAGTGCGTGCTGTAGGTACTTGTCATGCCCGGCCTTGTGCCGGGCATCCACGTCTTCAGACCTGGCGACACATCCCCATGCTGCGTCCCGGCACCTTTGCGCTTACGGCCCTGCTCGCCGCCCTCAGCGCCATCGGTCCGCTCACCACCGACATGTATCTGCCCTCGCTGCCGGACATCGTGCACCGGCTCGATACCACGACCGCGGACGGCCAGCTCACCATCTCCGCCTATCTGATCGGCTTCGCTATCGGACAGATCGTATACGGGCCGGTGTCCGACCGCCACGGCCGCAAGCCTGTGCTGATCGGCGCGCTGTTGCTCTACAGCACGGCGAGCCTGATCTGCGCCCTCTCCGGTTCGATCGAGATGCTGATCGGTGCGCGCGCTGTGCAGGCGCTGGGCGGCTGCGGCGGTATCGTGCTGGCGCGCGCCATCGTGCGCGACCTTTATTCCGGCGCACGGGCGGGACGTGAATTATCGCTGATCGCCTCGGTGATGGCGCTGGCACCGGTCTTCGCGCCCCTCTTGGGTGGCGTGGTGCACGCCGCGTTCGGCTGGCGCGCGGTGTTCTTCACGCTGGTCGCCGCCGGCATCGCCGGCATCGGTGTCATCTGGCAGCTGCTGCCGGAAACGCTCGAACGGCGCGCCGACGAGCCACTGACCTTCGGCTCGATGATGGCGTCCTTTCGCCTGCTCGCGCGCAACGCCGGCTATCTCGCTTATCTCGGGCTGGCGACCGTCTGCTACGCGGGTCTGTTCGCCTGGATTTCAGCGGCGTCCTTCGTGCTGCAGAACCTTTATGGGTTGACGCCCCTGCGCTTCAGCTTTGTTTTTACCATCGGCTCACTCGGGTTCATGATCGGCGCGGGGCTCGCATCGCGGATGGTGGGGTGGCTCGGCATCGATGCCACGATCGGCATCGGTGGGCTCTGCATGACGCTGGGCGGGCTTGCCATGGTGGCTTCGGTGGCGCTCGGGTTGACGTCGTCGTTGTCGCTGGTGCTGCCGATGGCGCTCTATCTGGCCGGTCTCGGCATGGTGCTGCCGCAGTCGATCGCCGGCGCCCTGACGCCGTTTCCCGAGCGCGCGGGCGCGGCTTCGTCACTGCTCGGCTTCGTCCAGCAGACGGTAGCGGCGGCCTGCGGCATCGCGGTCGGGCAGATGCTGGGCACCAGCGCCTGGCCGCTCGCCGGCGCGGTCGCCTTCATGGGTTGCGCCAGTCTGGTGCTGTGGATCGGCACGCGCGGCATTCGCGCGCGCCATGCCGCGGCGCACTAATCCCGGCGGCCGCCGAACAGATTGTTGATGAACCAGCCGTCAATATTGCCGCTGCCGCTGGTGGCGCGCGGTGCGCCGGATGCGACCGGCGGCAGCGACACCGGCGGGCGCGGCGCGGTGGATGTGCCGCCAAACAGGCCAGAGAACAGGCCGCCGCCGGTGGCGTAGCCGGGCAGGGCGACGGCCGGCACGCCCTGGTGTGCGCCGCGCATGAAGTGGTTCCAGATCTGTACCGGCATGCCGCCACCGGTCACGTGTTTGGTCGGCGTACCGTCATCGTTGCCGAGCCAGACGCCGGTGATCAGATGTGCGGTGTAGCCGATGAACCAGGCGTCGCGGAAATCCTGGCTGGTGCCGGTCTTGCCGGCGGCCGGCCAGCCCGGCAGCGAGGCATGCTTGGCGGTGCCTGTCGCCAGTGTCTGTTCGAGCATTGTATTCATCATACCGGCATAGCGCGCGTCGATTATGCGGCCGAGCGGCGCATTGCTGTGCGCATAAAGCAGCTTGCCATCGGCCGAAGTGATGCGCGCGATGACGTGCGGGACCACCGCGTAGCCGCCGTTCGCAAAGGGTGCATAGGCGCCGGTGAGTTCGAGCACGGAGACTTCCGAGGTGCCGAGCGCGATGGAGGCATTGGGCTCGAGCCGGGAGGCGATGCCGAGTCGATGCGCGGTACGCACCACCGCGGTCGGGCCGACCTCCATGGTCAGCCGCACTGAGACTGTATTGAGCGACAGCGCCAGCGCCTGGGTCAGCGTGACCGGGCCGTGGTATGCGTGGCCGTAGTTTTCCGGCTTCCAGCCCTTGATGCTGATCGGCGCATCTTCGCGTACGGCCTCCGGCGTCAGCCCGCGTTCGAGCGCGGCGAGATAAACGAAGGGCTTGAAGGCGGAACCGGGCTGCCGCTTGGCGGCGACCGCGCGGTTGTACTGGCTTTCGCCATAGTCGCGCCCGCCGACCAGGGCGCGCACGGCGCCGTCCGGCGTCATCGCCACCAGTGCTCCCTGGCTCACCTTGTACGTTCCGCCCTTCTGCTTGAGCTCCTCGCCGAGTGCCTGTTCCGCGCTCGCCTGCATGGAGGCATCGATTGTGGTGCGTACCACAATGTCCTCGTCGACGTGGCCGAGCACGTCGTTGAGCGCGTCCATCACCCAGTCGGCAACGTAGTTGATCGAGCCATTGCCGGCCTGCGCGACAATGCGCGGAGGCTTCGCCAGCGCGGCCTGAACACTGGCCCGACTGACAAAGTGAAGCGCTTGCATTCGCGCGAGCACGATTCTGGCCCGCTTTTCCGCGCCGTTGAAATCACGCGTCGGCGCCAGTCGTGAAGGCGACTTGACCAGCCCGGCAAGCAGCGCGGCTTCAGCCAAGGTGATATGCCGCGCCGATTTTCCGAAATAACGCTGCGAGGCTTGCTCGATACCATAGGCGCCCGCGCCGAAGTATACGCGATTCAGATACAGTTCGAGAATTTGTGTTTTCGAGAACTTCCGCTCCAACCACAACGCGAGCAGCATCTCCTGCAGTTTGCGGCGGATGGTGCGTTCCCGGGTGAGAAACAGGTTTTTCGCGAGTTGTTGCGTGATGGTGGAGGCGCCCTGAGCGATCCCGAGGTGGATCACATTGGCAACCAGTGCACGCGCGATGCCGTAGGGATCGATACCGTAATGCCGGTAGAATCGGCGGTCCTCGATGGCGACGAATGCTTTCGGCACGTAGCCCGGCAGCTGCCGAAGCGGAACGACTTCCCCGGCCATGTCCCCGCGTGTCGCTAACGCGCGGCCGGAAACGTCGACTATCTTGATTGAGGGCGGCCGCTTGGGAATTTCCAGTGACTGGATGGGTGGCAGGTGGGCGCCGACATAGATGACGGCGCCGATGCCGCCAATGCCGAGCCACAGCCCCAGCACCACGCTCCAGTAAGCGATGCGGGCGATGACGGAGCGCTTGCGCCTGCGCCGCCGCGTCTTGCCGTGCTTGCGCCGCCGTATGGCCGGCGGCTTGGCGGCGGGCGAAC
>Ga0210062_1000410_pt1 | contig 13106 bp, 6 predicted proteins | sample Muzzi_CordA_D2_FD_185528 | JGI IMG/M metagenome (GOLD analysis project Ga0210062, IMG submission 185528) | Wetland microbial communities from San Francisco Bay, California, USA, that impact long-term carbon sequestration - Muzzi_CordA_D2 (SPAdes) | ecosystem: Environmental > Aquatic > Marine >...
CCAACGGCATTCAGAGCGACCATCCCGCGCAACTGATTTCTTTGCTGGAGGCTCGAAAACGGTAGCAGCAGAGCTAATCTCAGTTGACATATATGGAATTTATATGCACAATATCTCTGTTATCCGGCCGCGGTGATCCGGATATTTGGGAGCTGTTTTGAAATAAGGAGATGGAAAATGCAGAGCACACTATTGAGGCTGACTGTTTGCCTGGTACTTGCCGTTATTATTGCAGGCTGCGGCCCGCGAGGCAATCTGACCGTAGCGGAAAAACGCGATGCCATCATCGACATGGAGAAGGAAACCCTGGAAAGGCTCTACAAGGAATCGCCCGGCACCAAAGAAAAGATCGCCAACGCAACCGGCTACGGAACATTTGCCAATGCCAACGTCAATCATGAATCGGTTCAAAGCGAAAGTAGAGTCCGCGATCTGCAATGTCTGCTTATGGCCCATCGCTACAGCTCAAGTCCACGGCGATCGACGGTCGCTTTCGGGGGCAAAGCGGACATGCGAGGGCTTCGGTCCCAGACCACCTATGTAGCGAATGACCCAAGGCGGGCGTCGACCAACCGCGCAACCCGGTTCCGCCGAGCCTGTCACCTGACTGGATGAATTCCCTGTTTTACGGCCTGAATGCTAGTGCCTAAGCACGACCGTGCCACCGCCCTTGACCACGGCTGAAGCGGAACTTTTCGGCCTCTCGCACGTTAACCTCCGCTATTTGCAACTGCCGATCGTTTCCGCGCCGCCTGTGGGCGTCGCGATTTGAAAGCGCGCGGTTAATCAATCCCACATTTTCCAATCGGATATGGAGTCATAAACCCGTGAAATCACGTACGAAATCAACACATACCAAATTGCTGTACAGCCTGCTGGCCAGCACCGCGCTGCTCGCCATGCCGGCGATGCAATCGGCCGCGCAGGCCGCGGGTTTGGAACGAACAATCGTCGTCGCCCAGGCGACGGCAGCGTCACCGGTTGACGAGAAAGCCGACAAAAACGCCGCCAAGGACGTCAAAGCCAAGGCTAATAAGGCCGACGTCAAAGCCAAGCCGGCCAAGCCGGGCGCCGACCTGAAGAAGGCGCAGCAAGACAAAAACGACAAGAAACACGCCGACGATAAGCGGCCGCAAAAGCGTGACGTGACGCACGATCAAAAGGCGCCAGCCGCTGCTGCGCCGAAGGCCGGTACGGCTGAACGCAGGGCCCCGGCGGCGGCGACCCATCCGGTTGCCGAAAAGCCCGCCGACAAAACGCCCGCTCCGTCGACGCAAGCGCCGACCATGCCGAACAAACAAGCGGCGCCGGCGCCTTCGCCCGCGCAGCCTAAGGCAACGCAGGCGGCTCCCGCAGCAGCACCTGCGCCGGCTGCCAGCGCGCAACCGGACAGCAAGGCGGCGGCCACCACCGCTGCCCCGCCGCCGCCGACGAAGCCGCGCGATGCCAGTGAGTTCATTCGCCGCGACGGTCAGCAGCCGGCCCGCGGCATGGCCGACGTGCGCAAGGAACGTCATGAAACCAAGGACGGCAACCGCGTTGTCATCCAGGAAGGCAACCGCACCATCGAGCGTGACGGCAATCGCACCATCATCCGCCACAATGAAGCCGACCGTTTCGCGGTCGGTGCGCGCGACGTCAAGGTCGACCGCCGCGGCAATGAGACGATCAGCATCGTCCTGCGGCCGAACGGCATCAGCATCGTCAGCACCACCGACGAACGCGGCCACCTGCTCCGCCGCGTTCGCCGTGACCGCAATGGCCGCGACGTGGTGATAATCGACAACAGCTTCGCCGGCGCGCGGCGTGGAGATTATTTTGTCGATGTGCGGCCGCCGCGGGGCCGCAGCCATAACGACCGCTATATCGTCGATGCCCGCCGGGCCAGGCCCGACCTGATTTATCAGGTTCTGCTCGCGTCGCCGGTGAACACTCTCGATCGCCGCTATACCGTCGACCAGGTGCGCTACAGCTATCCGTTGCGCCAATATATGCCGCGTGTCGACCTTGCCATCAACTTCGCCACCGGCTCCTGGCAGCTGTCGCCCGACCAGGTCGGTGAGCTCAGCGTGATTGCGAACGGCATCAATCGCGCCATCGACAAAAATCCGCGCGAGGTGTTCCTGATCGAAGGCCACACCGACGCGGTCGGCGACAAGGAGGACAATCTCTCCTTGTCCGACCGCCGCGCCGAGGCCGTCGCCATCGCCTTGACCGAGCAGTTCCAGGTACCGCCGGAAAACCTGCTGACGCAGGGGTATGGCGAGGAAAACCTCAAGGTGGCGACCGACGGCCCGTCGCGCGAAAACCGCTTCGTCGCGGTGCGGCGCATCACGCCGCTGATCGCCCAGGCCGGCACCGTGGGCAGCGGCGGCAACCGCTAGTCTGGCCATTCGCGGCTTACTGGAAGGCCATTTAATGCATGCCACCGATCCGATCGTGACGTTTGTTCTAATTCTCGTGATTGGAATCCTGGCCGGTGCCTTATTCGATCGGCTGGCGGGCCCCTCCTGGCTCGCCCGCCAGTTTGCCGGATCGACCCGCGGCATCGTTACGAGTGCGCTTGTAGGTGTTGCGGGTGCGTTCGTCGGCTATCACATCGCTGTGCTGATTTCGCTCGGCGCCGGGCTAGTAATGTCGATCATCGCAGCAACAATCGGTGCGACTGCGGTGTTGTTTGCTTGGCGGCTGGCTAAGTAACGGAATACCGCATCAGAACAGGGGACTGCTATGCTTTCGCTCTTAATTGGGATTCTGATCATTTGCGTCGTCGGCGCAATTTGCTTTTGGGCCATTGAAAAGTTCGTCAGGGACGGTCGTCTGACCTATCTTCTCAAAATACTTGTGGTGCTGATCTGCGCGGGAGCGATCCTTCAGCGGGTGCTGCCACTGGCAGGAATTAATTGGTTTTAGCCACGGCTCACAACGATACGAGCGATTTCGACAATCGGCGGCGTCCACTAAAGACATTGTCATCTTACTGCCGCGCATGGACCGTCAGCTCGGTATGTCGGCGCCCTGGCCGTCGCGATCTGGGGCCTTGAGACTAACTTCGGCGGCGACACTGGCCATTTCCAGACGCTACGTGCGCTGGAAAGCAATAAGTTTCTGTCTGAGGCTTTCGAGGACCGTATAGACGCCGGGCGGAAACAATCCATCATAGCGTGCCTCAAGCTGCGCAATTTCAGAACGCAGCTGACCAACGCGATTTTCGCGCTCCGTCGAAGTTTTCACAGCCGCATGCTCCGTACCGGGCCTGCGTGTCGAAGGCCTCAAGACAAAAACACTGCGAATTGACTGAAATAGGCATGTGAATAACCCGCGTATTCAAAGACGGGAGAAATTACGGTCACTTAGCCACCAATTTCGACGATGTATTCGCGGCGATCGTGCTTATATGGGAACATAAAGGCGACAAAGCCAGCGTTATCGTCTCGCTTTTCAGTTGACTTAGCGACAATTCCGAAGCCGACACGATGCAATCGAGGCATCGCGGATATTATGCGGTTCTCGTAGGTCGCGCCGGCAACGGTGAGACAGCACGTTTAAAAGCGGCGATTGGCTCCGGCATAATGGCGATTGTTATCGAGAGCGAAGGGCACTTGCGTAGGCGATTTTCAAGATTCCTACCAATGATGTCATCGGCTCCACCCTGGGCCGACGAGGAGGCAATCCGCGAAGAGCTTTTCAGCGTCGAGCGCCTGGAACAGCACGCCAAGAGCTTGGCTGCGGCACAGTCCGTCAGTTTGCGGGCGGAGCGAGGGCGGCCTCTTGCGCAACGGGTTCGCGACAACGATGAGGCCCTGCTCGACGCCTATCATATCATCGCAGCCGCCATAAAGGATAAGCGGCCGATAACTCCCGCGGCCGAATGGCTGATCGATAATTTTCACCTCGCGGAAGATCAGATCCGTGAAATCCGCACCAATCTTCCACCAAGTTATTACCGTCAGCTGCCAAAACTGGCGGAAGGCCCGTTCAAGGGATATCCGCGCATATTCGAAGTGGCCTGGGCCTTTGTTGCGCACACAGACAGCCGTTTTGAAGCGGAGATGCTTCGACGCTTCGTGTTGGCCTATCAGCGTGTTCAACCGCTGACGATCGGCGAGCTCTGGGCTCTTGCAATTACAATTCGTGTCGTGCTGGTCGAGAATCTGCGGCGTTTGGCCGATCTCATCGTGGGCGGCCAGGCATCGCGCGACGCCGCTGACGCATTGGCCGAGGGTCTGCTCGGTGCAGGGATCAGGTCTCCTGAATCGGCCGCCGCAGCACTGCAGCCGTATATACATTTGCCGCTCTCGAGAGCTTTTGCGGTTCAGCTCGTTCAACGATTGCGCGATGAAGATCCGACTACGACGCCGGCGCTTAGGTGGCTGGATCAGCGCCTGAGCTCCCAGGGCACAAACGCCGATGAAATCGTGCGTGAAGAGCACCGCAGGCAAGGCACGGCGAACGTCACCGTCCGCAATATTGTCACCAGCATGCGGGTCATATCCGAGTTGGATTGGGCTGAGTTCTTTGAAAGCGTCAGCCTGGTCGACAAGGCGTTACGAGCAGGCAGCGATTTTGCCAACATGGATTTCCCGACACGGAATAGGTATCGTCGCGCTATCGAAGAGCTTGCGCGCGGTTCGGGCCGCTCGGAAATCGATGTCACCCAAGACACCATCCTCATAGCAAGACGCGCTGACGCTAACCGGCAAAGTGGAACGGCTGAGCTCGATCCGCGCCGGCGAGATCCCGGTTATTACCTGATCGGACAAGGGCGCCGGGCTTCCGAAAAGCAACTTGGTTTTCGCGCTCCGATGTCGGATTGGCTGGCACGCGCGAACGCGGCGGCGGGGATTTCAGGTTATCTCGTGACCATTATGTTCGCTGCCGCGCTTTTTCTCGCGCTGGCATTGCTCGCGGTCGGTGTGGCGTACCCAGATGGATGGCATTTCCTACTGCTGACGTATTTGGGACTCTTTATTTCCGTCGATGCCGCAATCACGCTGGTGAATCGTGTGGTTACAGATCGGTTCGGCCCCGCCGTGCTCCCCGGACTCGAGCTTCGCGATGGTATTTCGAGTGAGTTGCGGACCATCGTCGTGGTACCGTCGCTACTTACGACGCGTGCAGCCATCGACGAACTCATCGAGCGCCTGGAAATCCATTATCTCGCCAGCCCGGATGGCAATATCCGGTTTGCTCTCCTGTCGGACTGGACGGACTCATTAACCGAGAGCGCGGCCGGCGACGAGGAGCTATTGGGTGCGGCGATTGAGGGAATCGTTCGCCTCAATGGCCGATACGGACCGGCACCGGACGGGCCTCGTTTTCTCTTGCTCCATCGCCGGCGTGTCTGGAATCAAGGCCAGGGCAAGTGGATCGGATGGGAACGCAAGCGCGGAAAATTGCATGAGCTCAATCGGCTGCTTCGCGGAGCCACCGATACCACGTTCTTGCCGGTCGGCGGCCGGCCGCCGCTTGTACCGCCGGGCGTCCGTTACGTCATCACCTTGGACACGGACACGCGGCTTCCCATTGGAGCCGCAAAGCGCCTGATCGGGAAAATGGCGCACCCGCTCAATCGGCCAAAACTCGACTTCGCGTGTCGCCGTGTGGTCGAGGGATATGGCGTGCTGCAGCCGCGGGTGACGCCGTCGCTTCCCACCGCGCGGGATGGCTCGGTGTATCAACGCGTATTTTCGAGCCCGACCGGCATCGACCCCTACGCAGCGGCCGTTTCCGACGTTTATCAGGATCTCTTCGAAGAGGGCTCCTACAGCGGCAAGGGCATTTACGATGTCGATGCCTTCGAGGCCGCGCTCGCCGGCCGCATCGCGGAAAGTTCCGTGCTCAGTCACGACCTGCTGGAAGGTATTTTTGCCCGCGCCGGGCTGGTTTCCGACGTCGAGGTCTTTGAAGATTTTCCATCGCGTTACGACGTCGCCGCATCCCGCCAGCACCGATGGGCGCGCGGCGATTGGCAGTTGCTTCCCTGGATCATTGGTAGCGGGCCAGCGATAAGCGGCGGCACTAGACAGACCCGCATGCCGCTGCTTGGCCGGTGGAAACTTGTCGATAACCTTCGCCGCACCCTGTCGGCCCCGGCAAGTTTCCTCGCCCTTTTATCCGGGTGGGCCTTGCTACCCGCAGGTGCCGCCTTGCTCTGGAGCGGTTTCGTTCTGCTTCCATTTCTGCTGACTGCGTTCCTGCCTCTAGTCGCACGCGTGATTCCGCGCCGTTCCGGGATCACGACCGGCAGCCACTTCCGCGCACTTCGTCTCGATCTCAGAATCGCCTTTTTGCAGTTCGGCCTGCAAGTGGCGTTGCTCGCGCATCAGGCCTGGCTGATGGGCGATGCTATCGTCCGGACCTGGTCGAGGCTGTATCGGCGGCGAGGATTGCTGGAGTGGGTGACCGCCGCAGCGGCGGGCTCCGATCAGAAACTCAAAATTTCCGGCTTCTATCGGCGGATGGCCGGCGCTGTCGCGTTGGCTGCGGGCGCGACTGTTGTTGTTGCTTATGCCGATCACGAAACTTGGTTGATCGCCGCACCGTTGGTCGGCGCCTGGATGCTGTCGCCGGCCATCGCATGGTGGGTGAGCCGGGCGCCACGCCCGGACCGGAGCACGCTGTCGGACGCGGCGGCGGAAAGCTTGCGCCTCACGGCGCGGCGCACCTGGCGCTTCTTCGAAACATTCGTGACGGCGGAAGATCATATGCTCCCGCCGGACAATTTTCAGGAGGATCCCCGGCCGGTTCTGGCCCATCGGACCTCGCCAACAAATCTAGGGCTCTATCTTCTCTCGGTCCTTGCCGCGCAAGATTTCGGCTGGCTCGGCCTCACGTCGGCCGTCGACCGATTGGAAGAAACGCTTGGTACAATGAGCAAGCTCGAACGATTCCGCGGTCATTTCTTCAATTGGTATGACACGCATGATCTTCATCCGCTCGAGCCAAAATACATATCATCGGTCGACAGCGGAAATCTAGCCGGGCACCTAATTGTGCTCCGCAGTGCCTGCCGGGAGATGATTGCGGCATCTGTGATTGGCCCGAAACCGCTTGCCGGAATCGCGGACGCCGTGAAACTCGCTCAAGCCTCTCTGGACGCCCTGAGCAGCGACCGCCGAATATCGGAAGCCGCTCGCAAACAGCTTCAAATTGCGCTCGGCTCACTCGCGGCATCATTAAAATCGCCTGCTGAATCACCGACGAATTTTGCCGTCCAGCTATTGAACCTGCGAGCACAGGTCGAGACGCTTCCTGAGCTCGCGCGCGCGATTTTGGTGGACGGGCATAATGACTTTGCCGGTGTAGCGGATGTGATGTTTTGGACAGAGGCCATTGCTGCTTCTGTGCAGGGCCATCAGCGCGATGTCGACAGCTTGCTGCCTTGGATTCATCTCACCGCTGGCAGCGCTTCATCCGGCGCGCTGACATTAGGCGATCTACCGGATCACTGTCAGACAATGATTGAGACGCTAGCTCAGCAAAGAGCCAGTCACACATCGACCGGTACTGATGCTGACGTTGCCAAGATTGACCGCCTTATTGCGACGTTGGAGCAATCGGCCGCAGCTGCCAAAGTTCTCGTCCGGCGAATTGAAAGCCTCGACGAGAGCGCGGGAAAAACGTTTGACGAAATGCAATTCGGGTTCCTTTTGGATCCGGCCAGGCAGCTGCTCTCTATCGGGTATCAATTTTCCGAGGGTACGCTGGATCCGAGTTGCTACGATTTACTTGCATCCGAAGCGCGCCTGGCGAGCTTCATCGCTATCGCGAAAGGCGACATCGCACCGAAACATTGGTTCAAATTGGGGCGCGCGGTGACCCCGATCGGCCGTGGTTCGGCTCTGATCTCATGGTCCGGATCGATGTTCGAGTACTTGATGCCGGAATTGGTGATGCGCGAACCGGAAGGGAGCCTGTTGCATCAAACGGCCCGGTTGATCGTTAGCCGACAAATTGAGTACGGCGCCCAGCTTGGAGTTCCGTGGGGGATTTCCGAATCGGCCTACAACTTCCGCGATCTCGAGCTCACCTATCAATATTCCAATTTTGGCGTCCCCGGACTCGGACTAAAGCGCGGCCTCAGCGAAAACATCGTCGTTGCACCCTATGCGACGGCGCTTGCATCCATGATCGATCCGGCCGCCGCGGTACGGAATTTCGCTCGTCTGGCCGAATTGGGCGGGAGTGGCCGGTATGGCTGGTATGAGGCTCTGGACTACACGCCGGGGCGAATCCCGGAGGGCAAAAGTGCTGTCGTCGTGCGCGCCTATATGGCGCACCATCAAGGGATGAGCCTAGTCGCAATCGCGAACACGCTTTGCGGCGGGACGATGCGGACGCGCTTCCATGCCAATCCGATCGTGCAGGCGACGGAACTTTTGCTGCAAGAAAGGCCTCCGCGGGATGTCGATGTCAAATGGGTGCGCGCCGAAGAAGTGAGTCAAACGACGCAGGTGCACGAGCTGGTGCCGCCCATGTTGCGCCGGTTCCGCTCGCCGCACGATCGCATTCCGCGGACGCACCTTTTGTCGAACGGCCGCTACGCCGTCATGATCACCGCCGCCGGATCTGGTTTCAGCCGCTGGGCGAATCTCGCCGTTTCCCGTTGGCGCGAAGATGTCACCTGCGATCCTTGGGGTTCGTATGTCTATTTGCGAGACGTCGAAAACGGGTCCGTGTGGTCCGCCGGTTATCAGCCTAGCGGCGCCAATCCGGACAGCTATGAAGTCGCATTTTCGGAGGATCGCGCCGAAATTACACGCCGCGATGGAACCCTGACGACATCTCTCGATGTCGTCGTATCGCCAGAGGAGGGCGGGGACGTCAGGCGTGTGTCGATTTCAAATCTTGGGGTGCGCACACGCGAGATCGAGTTGACCTCTTATTCTGAGATCGTCTTAGCGCCTCCAAGCGATGATGCAGCGCATCCTGCATTTTCAAAACTTTTTGTACAAACCGAGTTTGTGCCTGAACTCGGTGCACTTCTGGCTACCCGCCGAAGGCGGGCACCGGAGGAACCGGAGGTGTGGGCCGCCCATCTGGCCGTATTGGAAGGCGAGGCCACCGACGAACTGCAATTCGAGACTGATCGGGCGCGCTTTCTTGGACGTGGCAACGGCGTCGGCTCGCCGATTTCCATGAGCAGCGGCCGGCCTCTTTCAAACACGGTCGGGACGGTGCTCGATCCGATCTTCAGCATTCGCCGACGCGTCCGCATCCCGCCGGGCGCGACCGTCCGCCTCTCTTATTGGACACTTGTCGCCCGTTCGCGCGACGAGGTTACCAGCCTCGCCGATAAGCACCACGATGTCGCGGCGTTCGAACGCGCAGCCACCTTGGCCTGGACCCAGGCGCAGGTTCAGCTCCATCATCTTGGAATAACATCAGACGAGGCACACCTCTTTCAGCGTCTCGCCAATCGCATCATGTACTCTGACCTGACGTTGAGACCGTCGCCTGAAATCCTGAAACGGAACGATCTCGGACCATCGGCTCTTTGGGCGCACGGTATCTCTGGCGACTTGCCGATTGTGCTGTGCCGGATCGATGAGGCCGAACACCTGGAGACGGTACGCCAATTGACCCGCGCGCATTCCTACTGGCGGATGAAGCAACTCGCGGTCGACCTGGTGATCATCAACGAGAGAAGCACCTCGTATGTCCAGGATTTACAAACCGCTCTGGAGTCGGTTGTCCGAATCAATCTGTCGCGATCACCACCTCAGAAAGATAGCGCCCCAGGAAGCTTGTTTCTACTGCGCGCCGACCTATTGTCTGTCGAGGTACGAAATCTCCTTCAGACGGTAGCGCGCGTGGTGATCGTGACCCGGCGTGGCGGGCTTGCCGAGCAAGTCAAACGTCTGCAAGAAATTGCACCCGCTGCTGAACCGCCAAGTCTGACGCCGGGGAGCGCGAGTCCTTCTGAGTTCACCGCGCCGCCGCCGCTCGAATTTTTCAATGGAATTGGCGGATTCGATCACGATGGGCGGGAATACGTCACCATCCTCGACGGAGAGCTAGCGACGCCTGCACCCTGGGTGAATGTCATCGCCAATCCCTCGTTTGGCTTCCAGGTCTCCACCGACGGCAGCGGTTACACATGGTCGGTCAATAGCCGCGAGAACCAGCTCACGCCTCGCTCGAACGATCCCGTGAGCGACAGCCCCGGTGAAGTCATTTATGTGCGCGACGAGGATAGTGGAGACGTCTGGACGGCGACCGCTCTTCCCATCCGTGACAACGCGTCCCGATATATTGCCAGACATGGCCAAGGGTACAGTCGTTTCGGGCATGTGTCGCATGGCATTGCGCTTGATCTCCTGCAGTTCGTGCCGCTCGACGATCCCGTCAAGATTTCCAGGCTGAAGATCAAGAACGTCTCAGGCCGCCGGCGGCGTCTATCGATAACGGCCTATGTGGAGTGGGTGCTGGGACCTTCGCGCGCCGCTTGCGCACCCTATGTCGTCACCGAGATCAATCCCGAAACCGGCGTGTTGCTGGCGCGCAATCCGTGGCGCATGGAGTTCGGCTCCCGTGTGGCCTTTGCCGATATGGCCGGCCAGCAAAGTTCGTGGTCCGGCGATCGCACGGAGTTCATAGGTCGCAATGGCAGTCTCGCCTTGCCCGCCGCACTCGCAAATCGAACGCCGCTGTCAAACCGGGTCGGCGCCGGCCTCGATCCATGCGGTGTTCTGCAAACCGCTGTCGAGATTCCGACAAACGCTGAAGTCGAAATTACATTCTTGTTGGGCGAGGCGGCGACGGGAGCGCAAGCCCTGTCGCTGGTCGAGCGGTATCGTGCAGCCAATCTCGACGATGTGTTTAGCGACGTTGGCAGGTATTGGGACCAGACGTTGGGCGCGGTCCAGGTGCGGACACCCGATCGCGCGATGGACATCATGCTGAACCGCTGGCTTCTGTATCAAACGATCGTTTGCCGATTGTGGGCTCGATCGGGTTTCTACCAGGCCAGCGGCGCTTATGGCTTCCGCGACCAGCTGCAAGATGGCATGGCGCTCTGCTGGTCGCAGCCGGGGCTGACACGGGAGCATCTGCTGCGCGCAGCGGCACGGCAGTTTACCGAGGGTGACGTTCAACACTGGTGGTTGCCGTCCTCCGGCAAAGGCATTCGCACGCGCGTTTCCGATGACCTGCTCTGGTTGCCCTATGCCGCAGCACAATATGTGACGGCGACTGGTGATCTCGCTGTTCTCGACGAGCAGATAGCGTTTCTCGACGGAATGACGCTGGCGCCTAACGAGCAGGATGCTTTCTTTCAGCCCATGGCCTCGAACGAGAAGGCTACTCTTTTTGAACACTGTGCGCAGGCCCTCGACCGCAGCCTTGCGCTCGGACGGCATGGCCTGCCGCTGATCGGCGGCGGCGACTGGAACGACGGATTGAACCGGGTCGGTGCGGGTGGGCAGGGCGAAAGCATATGGCTGGGCTGGTTTCTTTGCGCCACCATTGTGAACTTCGTTGCGTTCGCCGAGCAACGGGGTCAGCACGAGCGTGTCGCATCATGGCGGCAGCACGCGACGTCGCTGCGCGCCGCCCTTGAGCGCGAAGGCTGGGATGAAAACTGGTATCGCCGCGGCTATTTTGATGATGGAACGCCGCTTGGGTCTGCTTCGAGCAGCGAGTGCCGCATCGACTCCATTGCTCAGTCCTGGGGCGTGATCTCCGGCGCGGCAGACCCGGCACGCGCCGCACGCGCCATGGCGGCGGTCAATGAAAACCTCATCCTGCGTGATGAGGGATTGGCTCTGCTGTTCACGCCGCCCTTCGATCAAACTCCGCTGGACCCCGGCTACATCAAGGGTTATCCGCCGGGGATTCGCGAGAATGGCGGGCAGTATACTCATGCCGCCATCTGGTCGGTCCAGGCATTCGCCAAGCTTGGCGACGGGGACAAGGCAGCCGAGTTGTTCGCGCTGCTCAATCCCATCAACCACGCCCGAACGCGGGCCGCCGCACAACGCTACAAGGTGGAACCGTATGTGGTGTGCGCGGATGTCTATTCGGTTTCGCCTCACGTCGGGCGAGGCGGCTGGACATGGTACACGGGCTCGTCCGGATGGATGTATCGAGCAGGCCTAGAGTCGATTTTGGGGTTCACCGTCGAGGGTAATACGTTGCGGCTCGATCCTTGCGTGCCTTGTGCGTGGCGAGATTTCGAAGTCGCATTTTATTACTGCATGACCCGGTACGAGGTGTTCGTCGACAATCATGCCGGCGTTTGTCGCGGCATTGCCCGCTTGGAACTCGATGACCAGGTGCTCGCTCACGGTTCGACGCGCATCACGCTGGTGGATGACGGCAAAACCCATCATGTCCGAATCACACTCGGATGATCTGCCGGCAATGCGGCACACCGCGAGTAACTCCAATAGACGGCCGGGAAGCGGAAAACGGTTTCGTTTGCCTAGGCCGCCTTGGGGTCCGGCATATGACGCACGTTGTGATTATGGCTCACGGTGCACGACTGCTCACGGCCGCACTTCACGCAGACGAATATCTCGTTGTCCAAATCAAGAGTACGGTTGGCTGACTCAATTTTCTTGAGTCGCAACTCGCCGCCACAGACGTCGCAGTGCGACGAGGGCGGTGGCTCGACGAGGGTCCGCATATGATTTCCTTTCGCCCGACATGCTTCGGAGCGAGGAACGGGGCGCTCGAACGGGCCCCGATTGAAAGGTTGGACTGAAAGCCGAACGCCTTGCGTTGACGTCTCGGTTGGTACTCAATTGCGCCTTTAAGCAGGTCGTGTCCAGTCACATTTCTGGAGGCGCACGGCGAGCAGGCTCGTTTCCATGATAGAGAGCTTTAACTGTAGTGATTTCAGCGAAGTATTCATCGATGTGAAAGAGGAAGAATAGGCCGCCTCAGTTGGCGGCCTGACTCAATTTTATGCCGGGATGCAATCATTAGACGGATGTCTGCTTGTGGCCCATCGCGTCGTTCGCTGAAACGCACCATTTTGGTCGCTATTGGGGGCATAGCGGACATTGTTCGGCACTGGCGCGGAATGGATGGGTAGCGAATGACCCAAAGCAGACATCGACTGGCCGCTTAACGACGTGCGTAAACTGCTCGAATACGTA
>Ga0210062_1000411_pt1 | contig 13093 bp, 9 predicted proteins | sample Muzzi_CordA_D2_FD_185528 | JGI IMG/M metagenome (GOLD analysis project Ga0210062, IMG submission 185528) | Wetland microbial communities from San Francisco Bay, California, USA, that impact long-term carbon sequestration - Muzzi_CordA_D2 (SPAdes) | ecosystem: Environmental > Aquatic > Marine >...
CAGCTATAGCGAAGTTCATGAGATTTAGGTTTCAGGTGTCAGGTTTCGGGTGTCAGGAAAAAAAGCTGCCAAATCCTGACATCTGAACACTGAAAGCTGAAACCTATAAAGTATCAACGTACATGGCAACATCGACAACAAATTGTCTATGTGTTGCCGCCAAGCGCCTATATCCAGTATCCGGCTTCCAGCATCAAGTATCCAGTATCCAGTATCGAGCACCCAGCGCCCGCTATCGAGCATCCGGCATCAGCTATGCTCCCGGCAGATTCCCAAAATGATCTTCTCAAGCACCAGTCTGGCATTCTGGCCGCCGGTTTTTAAACTTTTATCAGCCGCATTCAGGGTTTCGAAAGCCGTGATCAGCTCGTCTTTAGAAAACCGCTCCGACTTTTTGAGCAATTGATAGATAGGGTAAGCATTTTTCGGATTTTTGGCAATCAGCAGGTCCGTCGTTAAATTGGGTTTTTTCTTTTTGCTTTTGCCCCGGGTTTCCGTTTCGCGCGAATTCGCTTCTTCATCCAACATGGTTTGCCAGCTGTCAAGATGATCCAGCAGATTCCGGTCGTACTCGATGATCGTCGGTATGACTCGCTGCTGGAAATAATCGTAAGGGCAGGCTGCCTGCCAGTCGCCGCCAAAGGGACTCTCCACAAAGTCCTTGGCCAGCAGCAGTTTTCTAACCTGGTTGATGATCGCCGCAAAAAGCTGAAGCGGATAAAATCCGGCCGACAGCAGGGAGTCCAAATAAAAAAGTGCCGCATCCGGTTTGCGGTCGGCCAGGGCATTCGTCAATTCATAGATGGGGTCTTTTTTGGTGCGCTGCAAAACCGATTTAACATCGGTATGGGTAATCTCTTTGCGATCCCCCACGTAGCTTATTAATTTATCAAGGTTGCTGGTAAATACTCTGAGATCGAAACCGGTCATTTCGTAAAGGGCCAGGTAGGTTGACTGATTCATGGATTTGTTGCCGGCGGCCAGCATCGCATCCATCCTTTCAGCCAGGACCGACTCCTGGACCATTCTATCCGCCCGGCGATCGCCTTTGGGCACTGAACAGTCTACAATCACCCCCTTGTTGCTGATCGCTTTAAACAGGCTGCGGCGTTTGTCCACTACATCCGTGGTGATAATCAGGTGATTGTTCGCAGGGAAGCCTTTTTCAACGGCCAGTTGCAGGGTGCGGCTGTCATCGCCGGCGGCAGGAACGGACAGATTGTTGTCCCGGCAGTAAATAATGACTTCATCCAGCCAGGCATCATCTGTGACCGGGGAACTGCTTTGCCCCAGACTATTGCGCCGGTTTGACTCATTGATGTCTTCATAGGAAAGACTTAAAAGGCCCATCAAGTCCAGCAGATGTCCGGCAGCCTTTTTGATATTATCTTCGTTATAGGCTTTTTGGGCATTATCAAGCAGCCGCTCTTTGTCCTGCCCGGTATAAAATATCCGGGAATCGCGCAGGGCAATAACTTTAACTCCGGGCAGCAGCGAATACGTGTTGGCCCGGCCGATGACTTCATGGATATTTTCCTGGGTTCCATCCATGGGTTCGTAATTGATGCTGCGCGCCGAAGCTGGAACCAGGGCATCTAATAGCTCATCAAAGGCATTTTGGGTCAGCATCTCTTCCCCGTATATCAAGTACACGGGAGCAAAGGGATTGTTGCCCAACTCCGCCAAATATTTTTTGAGGTCTTTGTAGTTAATGATGGGCATGATATTTGTCAGTTGTTTGTTGTCTATTGTGAAAAAGGCACTGACAAGAAGATCGCCGGAGAATTAAATATTTATCGTTTCTGGAATCCGGAGGCTTTGCCGTTATTCGATATAGCCCAGAGAAAAATATATTTGTTGATACAACTGACAACGGACCACTAACCACGGACACATAGTTTGTCAGCAGGGAATACATTTAAAGAAACAAAGTTGCTACCTGCACAAAAGATAGATCCAGCAAAATTTATTCCGGCATCTTTTTAAACAGCAGGTGATATATGAAAATAAAAATTCCAACGGTAATCGCGCTGTCGGCGATGTTAAAGGCCGGCCAGTGATTTTGGCCGATGTAAAAGTCGAGGAAATCCACCACCATTCCGAAGCGAACCCTGTCTATCAGGTTTCCGATCGCCCCGCCGAAAATCAAGGCAAAACCGGCCGCGAGAAACCCATGCCCCGGAGGTGTCTTGATGTAAAAGTAAAAAATCAAGCCCACGGCCAGAGAGGAAATAAAGAGAAAAACAACGGTACGCACGGCCACACTCATATTGGCCATCAGGCCAAAGGCCCCGCCCGGATTGAGGACGTGGGTGATATCAAAAATACCCGCGATGACCGGAATGTTTTTATGCAACGGCAGGTATTTTAATATAAGGGCTTTGGTAATCTGGTCGGCCAATACGACCAGACCGGCCAGCATAACCAGCCTTATATATTTATTTTGCATCATCTAACTGATTTGTACCAATGCATCTTGGCATCGCTGACAGATAGTTGGATGCGCGCTGTTGCTTCCAACCGTCGTTTCATGCACCCAGCAACGTTCACATTTAGCACCCGGAGCCGGCGTCACCCCTATCAGCAGGCCTTCGACATCGTCGCTGCGAAAAGCATTTTCCAGTGCTTCATCCTTGACCAGTGAAGCCCGGGAAACAATCAATAATGATCTCAAGTCGGCAGCGAAGGGCTGCAGTCTGTCATAGGCATCCTCCTTAACCGAAATGGTAATTTCTGCGTCCAGCGGGTGCCCGATGCGTTTTTCGGCACGCGCCGCCTCCAGCGCCTTGGTGACTTCTCCGCGGATTTTCAGCATAAATTCCCACCGACCCACCAGCGCATCATCTTTGAAGTCGACATTTACTTCAGGCAGCAGGGAAAGATGGATGTTGGATTCCTTGCCGTCACGTGCCGGCATATACTGCCATATTTCATCGGCGGTAAACGGCAGAATCGGTGCCATCAAACGGGCCATGGCGTCCAGCGTCAGGTGCAAGACGGTCTGTGCACTTTTGCGTTCCACGGATCGGGGTGGCGACGTGTACAGCCGGTCTTTGAGAATGTCCAGGTAAAAGGCCGACAGATCCAGCGTACAGAAATTGAACAGCGCGTGGTAGATTACGTGAAACTCATAAGCATCATAGGCTTTGCGCCCTTTTTCGACCAGGGCCTGCAATTTGTGCAGCGCGAACCGATCGATTTCCGGCATCGACTCATAGGCAACCCCATCTTCATCCGGATTAAAATCATTAAGGTTTCCCAGCATAAAGCGGCTGGTGTTGCGAATGCGCCGGTAGGCATCAGTCAACTGCTTTAAGATATTGTCGGAGATGCGAATATCCTCCCGATAGTCCGAAGCCGATACCCAGAGGCGTAAAATTTCGGCACCGAATTTTTCAATAACCTCACTGGGGGAGATGACGTTTCCGATGGACTTGGACATTTTGCGGCCCGCGGCATCCACCACGAAACCGTGGGTTAATACCGCTTCGTAGGGCGCCCGGTTGCGGGTACCCACCGCCGTCAACAGCGCACTATGAAACCACCCGCGGTGCTGGTCGCTGCCTTCCAGGTAAAGATCGGCCGGCCATCTTAAATAGGGCCGCTGCTCGAGAACGGCCGCATGGCTTACCCCGGAATCAAACCAGACATCCAGAATATCGGTCTCTTTGATAAAACTCTTGCCGCCGCAGCTTTTGCAGGTGACATCAGTCGGCAACAGCTCGGCAACATCTTTTTCAAACCAGATATCCGCCCCGTGTACTTCAAACAGTTGATATATCCGCTGCATGATCTGTTCATCCAGCAGCAGGGTTTCGCATTCTTCGCAATAAAATATCGTGATCGGAACGCCCCAGGCCCGTTGCCGCGAGACGCACCAGTCCGGCCGGTTTTCAATCATTCCGTAAATTCTATCCCGTCCCCAGTGGGGAATCCACTGGACGGTGTCAATGGCCTCCAGGGATTTTTTGCGCAAATCCGTCTTATCCATGGAGATAAACCACTGGGGCGTGGCCCGGAATATGACCGGCTGCTTGCAGCGCCAGCAATGGGGGTAAGAGTGCTCAAAATTGGCTTCATGGACCAGGGCGCCGGCCTCTTTCAGCTTGGCATTAATATGCTTATTGGCATCAAAGACAAACTCACCTTTAAAGAAATCAACTTCATCGGTAAATCGGCCGCTGTTGTCCACCGGGGAGTAGACCTCCAGATTGTAGAGCAGCCCCACCTCATGGTCCTCGCGGCCGTGGCCGGGTGCCGTATGCACGCAACCGGTACCGGCATCCAGGGTGACATGGGATCCCAGGATAATCAGCGAATCGCGCGGATAAAGCGGATGGGTGCAGCGTTTGTTCTCAAGTTTTTTGGGATCGATCTCACCGATAATCGAATATTCCGTGATGCCGAAAGTCTGCATACAGATGTCAACCAGTTCCCGGGCCAGAATATAAACTTCATTGCCGCCGGCACTGACGGCGACGTACTCAAAATCGGGATGCAGCGTTATCGCCAGATTGGCCGGAATGGTCCAGGGCGTGGTGGTCCAGATGACGACATGGACATCTTTGCCGGCCAGACCCGGCAATTCGTTGCTCAGATCGTCCTGCAAGGGAAATTTGACGTAAATGGATGGTGTCGACTCATCCTGATATTCAATCTCAGCCTCGGCCAGGGCCGTCTGGCAGGTAAAGCACCAGTAAATCGGTTTTTTACTGCGAAACAAACTGCCGTCCAGTGCAAATTTACCGCACTCCCGGGCGATGGTGGCTTCATAGGCATAGTTCATGGTCAAGTACGGGTCATCCCAGACGCCCATCACGCCCAAACGCTTGAATTCTTCGCGCTGGATATCAATAAACTTCTCGGCATAGCTCCGGCACAATCGACGAATCTGAGCCATGCTGAGATCTTGCTTTTTTTCACCGAGTTCTTTGTCCACATTATGCTCGATGGGCAGGCCGTGGCAGTCCCAACCCGGCACGTAGACCGCATCAAACCCCGCCATCTGTCTGGATCGCACAATGATGTCTTTCAGTATTTTATTGAGAGCGGTTCCGATATGAATATATCCATTGGCATAGGGGGGCCCATCGTGAAGAATAAACCGCTTCCTTCCTTTGGAACTGCCCCGAATCTGTTCGTAAAGGCTGGTCTCATTCCAGGATTTCAGTTGCTCGGGTTCCCGTTTTGCCAGACTGGCTTTCATCGGAAATTTGGTTGATGGAAGGTTGAGTGTCTTTTTGTAGTCCATTGATTCCCCCTAGGTGCTATTAATTTAAACTTAGATTTCTACTCTGTATCTCAAAATGTGTCAAGAAAATATCGGAAGTGGGAAGTCGGAATGCGAAATTAGGAAGGGGGAATGCCTGGAAGTGGGAAATGGTTGAATTCGGAATGCGGAAGTCAGCATGAATGGGCAGAGCGCGGAAGGCAGAGAGCAGAGGGCATGGCGCATAGCGTAAAAATATCCGTATAACGAACTTCTATCTCTCACATTCAAGCTTTGCGCTTTGCCCTATGCATCATTCCCTGGCGCCGTGCGCGGTGAGCCTTTCGCCAGCAGTTTGGCACTGCGCCAGCCCTTCCCGCTATGCCCTATGCCCTTTGCCCTTTGCCCTTTGCCCTTTGCGCTCTGCGCTCTGCGCTCTGCGCTCTGCGTCCAATCTCAAACAATCTCCGTCCCGTCATCCTCGTCGGCGATTTCCATTAAATAGCGTCCGTAGTCGTTCTGCAGGTAATTAGAGGCCAGTAATTTGAGCTGTTCGGCGTCGATATAGCCCAGGCGGAAGGCAATCTCTTCCACACAGGAGATTTTCAGACCCTGCCTTTCCTGAATCGCCTGCACATAGCTTGCGGCCTGCTGGAGTGCTTCGTGGGTTCCGGTATCAAGCCAGGCAAATCCCCTTCCCAACAGCTCAACCTTGAGATCGCCGCGTTTCAGATAGACGGAATTGACGTCGGTAATTTCCAGTTCTCCCCGGACGGAAGGCTTGAGATTGCTGGCAATATCAACAACCTCATTGTCATAAAAATAGAGCCCCGGCACGGCATAGGGAGATTTGGGATCTTGAGGTTTTTCCACGATGCCCGTCACCGTGCCTTGCGCATTGAATTCGACCACGCCATACCTTTCGGGATCGCGCACCAGATAGCCAAAAATAAGGCCTCCGCTGTTAAGCCGGACGGCCCGCCGCAGTATTTCAGAAAGGCCTTGACCGTAAAAAATATTATCGCCTAAAATCAGACAGACCGGTTCCCGACCGATAAACGAACTTCCGATAATAAAGGCTTGGGCCAGTCCCTCGGGTCGGGGCTGTTGGGCATAGAAAAACGACATCCCCAGGTGGGATCCGTCACCCAGAATTTTTTGAAATATCGGCAGATCGTGAGGGGTGGAAATAATCAGGATCTCCCGGATTCCCGCCGTCATCAGCACGGAAAGCGGGTAGTAAATCATGGGTTTGTCATACACCGGCAGCAGTTGCTTGCTGACGCCCAGCGTCAGCGGGTAGAGTCTGGAGCCCGAGCCACCCGCTAGAATTATCCCTTTCATAGCACCCCTGTTAAATGAAAATTGAATATTGACAATTGACTAATTATTGCAGTCGCTTCGCGCCATCTATTATAAATATTTATCAGTTATTTTAAAAATCATAACCCGGCAATAGGAAATCAGATATTTTGAATGGTCTATTTTAAAACGACCCGCCTTGGCGGACCTTAAATCTTCAATTTTCAATCTACAATCTTCAATTCGCCACCTACCCCGGCGTCATCGCCATCGCGCCGACAGCCAGATATGAAAAGTTTTTGGTCACCAGCTCATTGAAGTCGGGTATCATTCGCCGGCCGTCCATGACCAGATAGGGCGGGCTTACCGAATCTTCAATAGTTCGGGAGAATCCCCGGAATTCCTCGCAGTCCGATGATATGAACAGGGCATGGGACCCGCCGATAGCCTCCCGGGCGGAATTAAAATAGTGGATTTTTTCAAATAGAATGTTTTTGGAAGGGTCGAAAACTTCGCGGGCCGTTTCATTGGCCAGAGGATCATAGGCGTGGATGGCAGCGACCCCCTTGCCGAGCAGGGATTCGATGACCTTAATTGAGGAAGCATCCCGCATGTCATTGGTGTGCTTTTTGAATGCCAGGCCCAAAACCGCCACGGTTTTGTTGTTAAATTTGAATCCGACTTCGGTAATCGCCCGGTCAATCAGGTAAACCTTTTGATATTCATTGACTTCGAAGGATGCCTCCAGCATCTTGGTGCTGACGTTCACCCGGCGTAGTTGATAAATAAGCGAGGCAATATCTTTGCCGAAACAACTGCCCCCGGCGCCGTTGCTCACAAAAGAGCCCCAGGTGCTGATACGGTCGTCCGAGGTCACACCGAGCCTGAGGTCGTCGATTTTCACATTGGGCATATTTTCGCCGATTTTTGCTCCCACACCGTTCCAGAATGAGATATATGTCAGCAGCATGGTATTGGCCACGTATTTTATGGCTTCGGCGGTCTCCGGTGTGGTCTCGATATATTTTATGCGCACATGGTGCACAAACTGCGAATACACCCGCCGCAGGATGTTAAAGTCCTCAGCCGTGTCACAGCCCACCACCACCCGGTCCGGACGGCGCGCGTCCACCACGGCGGTGCCTTCGGCCAAAAACTCGGGATTGGATGCAACGCCGAAGTTTTCGACTTCATGCGCCTTCATGATGCCTTCCACATGGCGCGCCGTTCCGATCGGAACGGTGCTTTTGTTGACCAGTACAATTCGCCGTTTATCTTTTCTTTTTGCCAGCACCTCGGCGACATTTTCGGCGGCAGCGTCATAAAAAGTCAGATTCGTGGAACCATCGATATTGGACGGTGTCGGCAAACACAGAAAAATTGCGTCGGTTCCTTCAATGATCGAATTCAGATCACTCGAAAACTGCAGGGATTTGTCCAGGGTATCCCGAATGATATTAGCCAGGCCGGGTTCATTGACGTATTTTTCAATCTGATCGGCCCGACCGCTTGAAAAGGCCTTGATCTTTTCCAGGTCGATGTCGTGCGCGTAAACTTCATGGCCGTATTCGGAGCACACCGCGGCATGCACCAGACCGACGTATCCGGTCCCCAATACAATAATCTTCATAAAATCCTCTTTCCCGATACTGACGTTGAAATAGCGGTTGCCGATCCTGCAGAATTCTGTTTAGAAAATTCCCAGCTCCTGCAGGACTTCGTGGATACCCAAACTTTCGAATTTCAGGCGTAAAAACTCGGAAATTGTTGGTTGATAGGGCCTGACAGTAAGGTACATTCGCGCTTCGCTGGGGGTGCGGCCGCCTTTTTTCAAATTACAGGGTTTGCAGGCCGCCACGCAATTTTCAAAGGTCATTGCGCCCCCCCTTGATTTGGGGATGATGTGATCGATGGACAATTTTTCTCTGCGAGCGCCGCAGTAGGCACATTTGAACCGATCTCTGATGAGAACGTTTCTTTTGGTAAAGGTCACGCTGCTCCGGTATATGGTCCGGATCAGCTTGATCAGCCGCATCACAGCCGGAACTTTCAACTCCAGCCCGCTGCAATTGCGAATTGTTCGCTGGGAGTCTTTGACGACCTCCACCTTGCCTTTGGCGATCAGACAAACGGCCCGCTTCCAGTTAACCAGGTTTAAAAACGTGTAGTCGGCATTTAATAACACACACTGTGTCATCGCATACGCTCCGGATATAAAAACATTTTGTGAATATTATTCTCCCTTAATTCAACAAGGTTTCAACTACTTAAATAGAATATCCTATCTGATTAATTAAATCAATACTGCAGTATGTTTACACTTTAGCCGCTGCGATTTTGGCCAAATGTCTTGAATATAGGTTGCATGTTAACCGGTCGCCAAGTATGATCTGATAATTCAAGCAGACAATTAAAGGCATCGGTATTCCAAACTGACCAAAGGAGGCAACGATGAAGATCGCCGCCATCGAACTTTTCCATGTTTCCGTTCCGCTGCCCGAAACCTTCTGGCCGACCTGGATCCCGGGCTATCCCCAAACCCACAATCGCTTCACCCTGATTAAGCTCGTCACCGATGAGGGCATTGAAGGCTATGCGGCCGGAGCCGCCATGGGTCGGGAAAGAGCGGGATTGGGAGACCTGCTGGGCGGTTATCTGATGGGTGCGGATCCGAAAGACATCGACCGTGTTCAAAGCCTGTTGAAACAGGCCGGATTTCTGGGATGGCGCAACTTCTGGATCGAACCGGCCTGCTGGGACATCATCGGCAAGGCCGAGGGCAAACCGGTATATGAGCTGCTCGGCGGCCGGGCCCGACCGGTTGCGGCCTATCTTTCCACCGGCGAGATTCATGCACCTGAGAGACGGGCGGAGGAGCTTTTAGCCATGCGTCAGCGCGGCTTTGAAACCGCCAAATTGAGAGTCAAAAATGCGGAACTTAAAGAAGATATTCGCCAGATAGAAATCATTCGCAAAGGGGTGGGAAATGGGCTGGTGCTGGGCGTGGATGCCAATCAGGGATGGCTGGTTTCGATCGTCGACCGCCTGCCCGTCTGGGATCTCGCGCGGGCGTCCGCTTTTGCCGCAGCCTGCAGCGACAACGAAATTGATTGGCTTGAAGAGCCCCTGGATTCAAGAGATTATGAAGGTAATGCCGCACTGAAAAAAGAATCGAAAGTAAAAATAGCCGGCGCCGAGCTCAACTACGGCTGGGATGAAATTAAAATTATGTTTGAAAAAGACTGCTTTGACATCTACCAGCCGGATGCCACCTTTGCCGGGGGAATTGCCCAGGTGCGGCAGGTGATGGAGATGTGTCGGCAAAAAAAGCGGCTTTTTTCCCCTCACACCTGGACCAACGGCATCGGGTTTTACGTCAATTGGAACATGGTCCTGGCCGACCCGGACAACCACCTGCCGTTGGAATATCCCCTGGAGGAACCGTCCTGGATCCCCGAATTCAGAGAGGGCATAATCGACCCGATTGTGCCGGACGCCGACGGTCTGCTTCAGCCATTTACCAGGGCCGGCCTGGGTTTTGAAATCAATCAGAACTTACTGCGCAAATACGGCAAACGCTTTTTTAAAATGACCGAAACCCGCTTGAAACTGAAAGTAATCCGGGAAAAAGGTCTTAAAGCCGCCCTGGATCTAAAAAAGAGAAAGGAAGCTCAAGCTTCCTGACGGTAGCCGGACCCCACCCGGATCATTGCCGCCGCGGGGCAGGCGCTATCTGGCCGGAAACGGAATCCTGGTGGAAGATTTAATCAAGGATGACTGGAATGTCGGAAGATAAGCAGCACCTCAGTCTGTTTCAAAAATTTCCTGAGTTGGGACACAAACTGCCCCGATTAAAGCTGGGCAATTTTCCGACTCCGGTTCACCGGCTGCAGCACCTGGACATTGAAAATTCCTGGATCAAACGCGACGATCAAAGTTGTTCGGTTTATGGTGGCAATAAAATCAGAAAACTGGAATTTATCCTGGCTGCAGCACGCCAAAAAGGAGCCCGGCATTTGGTAACCGTCGGTGGCATTGGCACCAACCACGGCCTGGCAACGGCCATTTTCTGCGATCAACTGGGTATCAAATGCACCCTGCTGCTGTTTGAGCAGCCGGTTTCCGAAAATGTGAAACAGACCCTGCTCCTGCTTGCAAAATTCAAGACCCGGCTGGTTTACCGCAAGAACCTGTGGCGTGCCATGGTGGGCTACTATTTGGGCGCCCGTATCAAATTCCCCGGGGCCTATTTTGTATACCCCGGCGGTTCCAGCGCCATCGGTAACATCGGTTATGTCAATGCCGCCTTTGAGCTGAAAGATCAGATCGACCAGGGGATTGTGCCCGAACCCGCGGCGATCTTCTGTCCCTTGAGCTCCGGCGGCAGTCTGGCAGGTTTAGCGCTGGGCGGGCAGTTGACGGGATTGAGCTCCCGGATGATCGGCGTGCGGGTGATGCCGTCGCACCTGGGACCTTTTCAGGCCTGCACCGAAAATACGGTTGCCAAACAAATAAAGCAGACTTACAGCTATTTAAAGAAAAGATGCCGGCATCTGCCGGAAATTTCCATCCGGGCGCCGGAAATCTTAAAGGATTATTGCGGAAACGGCTACGGGTCACCCAGCCGGGCCGGCAACAAAGCTTACCATCTGATGCAGGAAAAAGAAGGCATCATTCTGGACTCAACCTATACGGCCAAGACATTTTCAGCCGTACTGGATTATTGCCGCAATCATCAGATGGATCGTCGACCGGTCTTGTACTGGCACACCTATAACTCGGTGGATCTGTCCGCCCAGGCAAAGGAGGTCGACTACCGTAGCCTGCCGCAACCGCTGCAGTCCTTTTATGGTGAATATCATGTCCAAAAAAAATGATCTGTCCGCCGAAGTCATCATTGTCGGATCCGGGCCCGGTGGGGCCACCGTTGCCCGTGAGCTGAGCCGCAAAGGCAAAGACGTGCTCATATTAGAACGCGGCTACGATTACCGGAACAAAATTTATTACGGCACGTATATCGGAGCCATGCGGTATTCGGAACGCATGAGCCTGCTGTTTACGGAAGAAGGCCTGAACATCATCGCACCAATCATGGTCGGCGGTGCCACCAGCATGTACTGCGGCTGCGCCGCCGAGCCACCGGTCTGGTTAAAGGAAAGATACCGTGTCGATATCGATGCCGAGGTCAAAGAGACCACCGACGAACTTGACATCCGGCCGCTGCCCGAAGATTTACGCGGCACGGCCTCCACCCGCATCGCCCGGGCCGGACAGGCCTTGGGATACGGTTGGTTTCCCCAACCAAAATTCGTGCGGCCGGATAGAAGCAAACAGCAGGGTAAAAACTTCAACTGCCGGGCCAATTGCATGCTGGGCTGCCGGTGCGGTGCAAAATGGAATGCGGCCGAATGGGTGGACGAGGCGATGGCAGCCGGCGCGCGAGTATGGGAAGGCGCTCGCGTCAAAGCGATCAGGATCGAAAATGGTCGATTCGCATCCCTGGAGGGCAGCATTCGTGGCGCGTCGTTTACGGCCCGGGCCGACCAGGTGGTGCTGTCGGCCGGCGGGATCGGAACGCCACGCATAATGCAAAATTCCGGGCTGGACGGGGCCGGCGTCGGAATGACCATGGACACGACCGTCATGATTTACGGGGCAAGCCCCGATAAGGGCACCGGCAAGGAGCCGCCCATGACATGGTCCTGGGAAAATGAGGATGCCGGCTATATGCTCAGCACCCTGACCGATCCCTGGCTGATGTATCCACTGGCTGCCGTGCGCAAAGGCATCGGCCCGGCTTTGAACTGGCTGCGCTGGAATAAAATGCTGGGGGTTATGATCAAGCTCAAAGACGACATTTCGGGGGGCGTTTATCCGGACGGCAAAATCAGCAAGCCGCTCACGGCAGGCGATACTGAGAGGTTGCAAGATGCTTTTGAGGTCTGCCGCAAAATTCTGGTTGAGGCCGGCGCCCGGAAATCCAGTATTTTCATGCGCCCGTTAATCGGCACCCACCCCAGCGGTACGGTACGAATCGGGGAGTTGGTGGATACCAACCTGAAAACGGAGATTGAAGGGTTGTATGTCTGCGATGCCAGTGTCTTCCCCGAGGCGCTGGACCGTCCCACGGTTCTGACCATCATCGGCCTGGCCAAACGGTTGGCCAAGCATTTAGCCGGTTAGTTGGTTGTGAATGGAAGAAGCCGCTCTTCCGTCTCAATCTGCATGAAACATATTGTTTCCGGGTCAATTATGCGTGATGACTAGCGCTTGATTTTTGGTGAAAATTTTGGATATTAAAAGGTTGCTGTTTCTTTCCACAACGGGCAACAAACAACTGGACAACCTGCAGCTTATAGGGATTAATTATGCCCCAACCACTATTCATGCAAAACATCATCGCCTGCATCTGGGATTTTGACAAAACTCTGATTCCCGGCTATATGCAGGAGCCGCTATTTAAGCACTACCAGGTCGATGCTAAAAAATTCTGGCAGGAAGTCGCCGCCCTGCCGAATTATTACCGAAAAAGCGGTCTGGAAATGATTGCGTCGGACACCGCCTACCTCAATCATATCTTAA
>Ga0210062_1000412_pt1 | contig 13091 bp, 8 predicted proteins | sample Muzzi_CordA_D2_FD_185528 | JGI IMG/M metagenome (GOLD analysis project Ga0210062, IMG submission 185528) | Wetland microbial communities from San Francisco Bay, California, USA, that impact long-term carbon sequestration - Muzzi_CordA_D2 (SPAdes) | ecosystem: Environmental > Aquatic > Marine >...
GCAATACCTGAATTCAAATCAACCCGGTGTCCGAGCCCGGTCAGGGCATTACCGGTTGCCGTCAGTAGTTGAATGACCCCAGCCGGGGTAAAATTCACAATCTGGGCCGGATCCAGATAGAAGGCAGCATGGTTGACCTTGCCGAAGGCATTGCTCGGGCCCATGATCCGTTCGATGGCACCGATGAGATCATCGACGTTGATGCCGTCGGGGACAAAGATGGCTGTTTCCGTTCCCCGGCACAAATGCCCGGGAGCATCGCAGCCCGGACAAGTGGTTCCATCAGTGGTCAGCAATAAATCCATCTCGCTGATGCCCCAGCGGATCGCTTTGGCGGCAGCCTCGAAGTCGGTATTGCTCCCTGTCGGCGATAAGTAATCAGGTCGGGGCGCTCCCCAGAGACGTGAAATTGTAGAGCGGATTTGCATCGCCGAAGCCACCGGATCTTTGGCCGCATGGATCGCGCGTCCGGTAATCAGGGCGGTGACCGGAATACTTTGAAAAAACGGGATGGTTTCGTTGGTCAGTCCTCCGGTGACCGTAACTTTGAATCCCATGTCAATTAAGCGTTGAATGGTGTCCAGATCGTCCTGAGACCATTGCCGGTTGGAGGCTTCTTCGTCCCAACCGCGATGGTAAACCATCCATTCGATTCCGACCTGCCGCCATTCCTTGGCGTAAGCAATAATATCCCTGACACCGGTAAGTTCCATGAGTATTTCTTTGCCATACTCGTTGGCGGTTTTGAGGGCGGATTCGACGGTGGCCATAGGGGCACCCCCGATCACTGTCATGAGGTCCGCCCCGGCATCAAAGGCCATTTTGGCTTCCAGCCAGCCGACGTCGGGCGTTTTAAAGTCAGCCAGAATCAGGTTGTTCGGACAAACTTCCCGTACGGCCCTGATGGCATCCAGCCCGGCAGCCTTGCACAGGGGAGTGCCGATTTCGAAAATGTCGACGTGCGGCGCCGTTATGGATGCCACGGCGATAGCCGGGGGCAAGGTAATGAAATCTAACGCAAATTGCAGCATTGGTATTGTTCTCATTTCACGATATCCTTTTCGCAGGTAATAGTTTTAAAGCTGCATCCCAATGGGATTATAATAGGTTCCGAGCGCATAGGCGGTTGTATTTAAGTTGCGCTTTAACGGTTTGCCGAGTTTAAACAAAACTCCCAGGTATAATAGGTCCACCAGGTACAGTTGACATGCCTTGGCGTCGATGGCACCGCCATACAGGGGCGTATCTTTGTATTCGAGCGGTGTGGCCAGACAAATTTTGGAAGCCCGGGCCAGGGCTGATTCGCGATCACTGGTCATGCCGATGGTTATCGCACCTCTTTTGGCGGCAATCTTGGCAGCATCGACCACGTGTTTGGTGATGCCGGTGTTGGATACCCCGAGTGCGACCATTTTGGGTTTGATCATCGATGCGGAAACGGTCTGCATATAGCCGTCGGTGTAGACCACGCAGTTGAGACCGGCTTTGGTAAACAGGTGATGCGCTGCGCGGGCAATCACGGCTGAGCCGCCGATGCCGTATAAATAGATTTGCTTGGCACGGGCGATGGCATCAATGGCCCTGTCCATGTCTTCGACATTTAAGCTTTGCTGGGTCTTGGCAATGGAGCCGGCCAGGGATTCCGCCAGCTTGCGGCCGATTTCAGGAGTCGCGTCCCCTTCATGGATCGTCGGCGGTATGTTTTCAAATTCATCCGCCTTATTTAAGGATGCTGCCACCGACAGTTTGAGATCCTGGAATCCGCGCAGGCCGATAACCCGGCAAAAACGGCTGACCGTCGTTTCACTGACTTTTAAGCGCCTGGCCAATTCCGTTATTGAAAAATCGAGGCGTTCCTCGGCATGTTGCTGCAGATAGTCCGCAATTTTTTTCTCTGATTTTCGCAAAGTTGAATAATTGGCTTGAAGATGCTGAATTAAATCGCTCATAATAATAGAAAAATTTTTTCCAAAAATAGGTTTAAATTAATAAATGTGAAAAATTTTTTCCATAATAAGCCGGTTTTTTGATGCTGTCAAGAAAAAAATTTTCTTTTTTGAAGAAAATATAAAAAATTTTGATGGGGAGATTATCTCGATTTAGAAATCGGGAAAGAGGATTATATTGTCTAAATTCAAAACTACGAAACTGATTATACCGATTTAGCTGTCACAACTTTTTAAAACGTTCCCCTTTTGTTGATATGTTGGAGGTATCGACATTGATCGGATCAATCAGCGGGGGGTAGCACCTGCTGGATTAACCGGTTGGAATCCTTATCCCCATTTTTATTCTATGTGGTCTTTAGCCGTTTTGAGAGCAAGCGCTTTGTCCTTTGTAAACAAGCGCCACTTCATCTTCGATGAATGAATTCCTGCTTTCCTATCCTGACCTTTGCTTAAATACCAATGTCCAAATCGTTCGACCTTAGAAAAGGGATGGTTATCTGTACAGAGAAGCCCGCAAGGATTCTCTTCTTTAAAATAAAGAGTTTCATCTGAGGCAGCATCAAAAGAAATATCCTTGGGCAATTCAATTTGAGATACATCCACGTTTTTTGCTAATTTTTCATCTAGCCAGTCTGAGATTTTCATTCGATTTATTTCTCCTTATACTAATCTACTCCGGCACTCCAGCCTTGCGCAGATCATTGATTATGCGCTCCCGACGATTTTCATCCTTGTACGGCAGATTATTCTCAGATTTGAGCGTATAATCGGGATATATCTCTAAAATTTTTGAAACCTCGGCACGAGCCTCTTCGAGTCGGTCCAATCGGACATAAACGGCCGCCAGAGTGCGATGAGTCGAAAACCACGGATTGTTGTTCTGCTTTAGTGTTGCTAACGCCTCTTTGTACTGCCCCACCTGGTAATAGGCTTCGCCCAAGGCAGTCCAATACCATGACGGATGACGAGGATTAATCCGCATCGCTTTCTTGAGCTGCGAAATGGCTTGCTCTGACCGGCCCAAGTAAGTCAGCGCACTCGCCATCTGGGCAAGGAAGTCAGCGTCGTTGGAATTGAGCGCCAGGGCGCGCTCGTACCCGGCGATGGCCCGGTCGAAATCCCGTAGCTGTAGGTAGACGAAACCCAGGAGCCAGTGGGTCTTATAGCCGTTGGGAGCCATCGCGTAGCATCTTTGCGCCAACTTCAAGGCCAGTTCCATTGATTTCTCGGGGTTCTCGCTCCACCCGTGCATTGAGTCGGTCGTGTGAACCCAGGACATCCACCCGTAAGGAACCGCCCAGTTCGGGTCGAGCTCCATCGCTTTTTGAAAGAGCGAGGCAGCCTCAGCATTGGCCTCTTTCGTATAACGGAAATAAACGTTGCGTCCTTGCAGAAAGTAGTCGTAGGCACTTAAGTTCTCTGGCCCTTTGCGCATGGCCCGCTCGCGCTCCACTGCGTCGACCTCAAACGCCAGGGTGGCGACGATCGTCTCAACGATTTCATCTTGAATGTCGAACAGGCGCTGTGCGTCGCGGTCATAACGCTCGGCCCACAGGTGCTTGCCGCTTGTAGCGTCGATCAACTGAGCGTTGATTCGCATCCGATCGTCTGTCCTCTGAACACTGCCTTCCAGGACATAGCGAACCCCCAGTTCCTCGCTGACCTCCTGAACCTTCACCGGCTTGCCCTTGTAAGCGAAGCTCGAGGTGCTGGCAATAACGAAAATGACACTGAATTCGGAGAGGGCCGTGATGATGTCGTTTGTGATCCCATCGACAAAATACTCCTGCTGGGGATCGTCGCTCATGTTGACAAAGGGTAGCACTGCAATGGAAGGCTTATCCGGCAGGGGAAAAGCCATTTTATCCACGGAAGCGGGTTCGATTGAAGGGAGACGAAAATAAAAATTCCACACTGCCACTGCTCCCAGAATCAGGACGACCATGGCAGCCATCGCGGCCCACTGCCATCGTTTCACCGCAAGTTTTTTCTCCTCGCTCACCCCAAAAGCCGCTGCATCAGGTCCTAGGTGCATCCGATAGACCCGGACCGGATCTTTGATATTCTTAACGGTATGTTCACCCAGGGACTCATAGCCCAGGGACAGTTTGTTTTTGATGCTGTCATAGACCGTGCCGGAGATGCAGATGCCTCCCCCCTCAGCCAGCCCTTCGACACGGGCGGTGATATTGACTCCGTCCCCATAGATCCGCTCTCCCTCTTCAACCACGTCTCCAAGATTGATACCGATACGAAATTCCATCCTGCGGTTTTCAGGCAGCTCTGCGTTCCTAACCCTGAATTCTTCCTGGATTTCCACAGCACAACGAACCGCCGCAATCACACTGCCAAACTCTGCCAACAGGTTATCTCCAGGCGAATCTACAACCCTGCCACGGTGTTTCAGAATAATTGTGGACATCAACTCCCGAAAGTTGGTCAGGGTGCTGATCGTCGCATCCTCATCCTCGCCCATGAGGCGGCTGTAACCTTCAACGTCTGCGCTGAGGATGGCGGCGAGCTTGCGCTTATAATCTTCATCTGACATTGACTATCCCACGTTAATACAGTTTGAAAAAAGCTCAGTATGTGGATCAATCACAGAAAGGCAGCATTAGATGAGCAACAAGATTTGATTCAGAAATTGGAGAACTGCGTCAGGTCGGGTGAAATTGTGCTTCAGGAATTGTATAGTAGTATTTCTAAACAAATCGATAGGAGTTAGCTAATTATTGTTGAGGGTACCGTCAAGTGATGAGACCATACCGGAAAACGAAGTTGAGGGTTCAGCGGTTCCCTTCTTTGCCCTTCGGGCTTGGGGCTTCGCCTCCGGCTGCGACCCCACAGGTCGACCCCACAAGCAGGGTTCAACGCCTGTCCGCCTCGGGTAGAATCTGAGGCTTAGAGAAAATTAGAATATCGAAATTTAACATGTTACGTTCAAGGCGATCAAGAGATAGTAGCGAACTTTAATCTCCTCGCAAAAATCCAAGACACCCCCAGACAGGGAGTGCCTTGGATTGCCGGCTAATCAATATTATGGGGTAGGACGCCTAAATAGGGAACCGTTACGCTTCCTAAGGTTTAACTGAAAGCAAGTCTTTAATTTCCATCTGCTCAAACATTTGACTTTGAATCTGGTCAGTGGTGCTGTTGATGGCTCTGAGCGCTTCGTCACCCGAGGGATTCACTACAGTTCTTAATGGCCGCTGGCCAGTCGGTGTTTTGATCAAATTCAGAACTGCGTCGGCCACCTGTTGCGGATTTGGTGCCTCTTGAGCGGTAAGTTGCTCTAAAAGCGGACCCCAAAGCTTGGCCGGCATGTCAGCCAGGGGGCCGTAGCTTTCCAGGCGGTCTGTGTCTGCACCGCTGTCCATATTGGCTATAAAGTTGGTGCCAAATCCACCGGGCTCGATGATGGTAACATCCACGCCCGTGCCGGCCAATTCATAGCGATAACTCTCACTCAAACCCTCCAGAGCGTATTTTGACGCAGTGTAGGCACCTGCAAAGGGAATAATGAGCCGGCCCATGACGCTGGAAATGTTCACGATCAGGCCCTTGCCAGCCTTGCGCATGGCAGGCAATACGGCGCGTGTGACGCGCTGTACGCCGACCACATTGACATCCAACTGACGCTGGAGTTGCTCTTCGGTGATGGTTTCAGCATAACCGCTCACACAATAACCGGCGTTATTGACCACCACATCGATGCGACCCGCTTGCGTGAGGGCTTGCTGCACTGCTGAATTGACCGAACCAGTGTCGGTGACATCCATGTCCAACAAGTGGAGCCGACCTTTGGTTTCGGCAGCCTGAGATTGTAATTTTTTAGCGGCATCGGCATTTTTATTATCAAGACCGCGCATAGCGGCAAAAACAGTGTGTCCATCGTTGAGCAGGGTGCGGGCAATTAGAAAGCCGAATCCGCTACTACTGCCGGTTACCAATATATTTTGTTGTGTGCTCATAATGCTCTCCTTTATTGTTCAGTCAAGGTTACTTTGACCAATAGATCTCGGCGTTTTGATAGTCTGGTACTCGAAAATCTAATACATCAGTAGATAAGCATTCTAAGAGCGGGTGCAATGCCCTGCAGTTGGAGTGCAATACGATTCCGGTCTGCAGATCCTCAGAAATTGGTAGGAAGTAGCCGCAATCTACGCTTGTTTTTTAGTTGATTCTCAGCCGAAAGTACACAGTGGACACCACTCGGTGCAATGCTTATACTTGCTCCATTGTCAAAAACTTTAGAACAACGATATAATAGTTAGATCCTTAAAAGTTAATTCTTTGCTTTTAGTGCAAAAAATTGACTATGTTTTCTCTGGATAATAAATATGACAGAGCGAAGCGACATCGATAAATCTTCAATTTTCAATCTTCAATATTCAATTCCGGCTTGTCCGGGTTAGGCCACCAACATATACCCCATGCTGTACAGCCCCGCATTTCTCACGATGGCCTTAGCAAATTTGTTCACGATGTCAAGCATCAGCACTTTTTTTCTCTTTCCGCTGTTCATTACCGGTCATGGTGGTACCAAAGCGGATATTGGTATTATGATGGCAGTTTTTACTATTGCTTCCATTCTCTGCCGCCCATGGATATCTGAAATGATCGATCGCCTCGGCCGCAAAAAATGCTATACCATTGCCTGTCTTATTTTAAGCCTGCTGCCACTTGTTTATCTTTTTTTCAACGGAGATATTTCGTCATTTTATATACCCTTGCTATTTGTGAGAATTATTCATGGCGTCGGGCTAGCACTCTCGTTTACATCGGTAATAACGTATATTGCTGATATCATTCCAAAGGATCGGCTTAATGAAGGTCTCGGAATGTTCGGCGTTACCGCCCTCGTCGGGCTCGCCGTAGGGCCGATCATTGCCGAGTTGATCATTCGTCAGTTTGGCTTCGCCATATTTTTCATTACTTCAAGTATTCTCGCGATAATCGGACTTCTGCTCCACCTTCCGCTGATGGAGTCCTATGTTCAGAATAATCCAGGCAGCGCCTCGCCGTCGTTTTTTTCAATTCTCAAAAACAAGCGGCGAATTTTTATCGTACTGCTGGCCTTTTTTTTCGGGTTCGGGTTGTCGGCTGTTTTTGGCTTTCTAACCCCGTTTGCCGAGGAAAAACACCTGGCTTTCATATCGCTTTTCTTTATTGCCTATTCGGCCGGGGCAATTTCAATGAGATTTTTCGGAGGGCGGCTTGCTGACAGGGTCGGTGAGGGTCGTATTATCCCTTATGCTTTTATCATCACCAGTGTTGGAATTTTGATGATTATCTTTTTGGGCGGTGATTTAATGCTCATCCTGTCGGGTTTCATTTCCGGGTCGGGGCATGGCTTGCTGTATCCCTGTCTCAATGCGATTGCCGTTCGAAATGAGCCCCAGGATATTCGCGGAAAAATCATGGGGGTTTTTACCGGTGGTATCGATACCGGCATATTTTCAGGATCGATTTTGCTTGGCTATATTGGCAAATGGTTTGGATTTCAGGTGCTTTTCCTCGTTGCCGGACTGACTCTTTTTATGGGATTCGGCGTATATCGACTCCAGGCAGCAACAGGGGCATGGAAAACATAATATCTCCCGTCTGAATAATCAGGTTGCCTTAGATGCTGTAAGAGGAAAAGCCGCCGTCGATCGGAATGACCGCACCGGTGACGAATTGCGATGCTTCGGACAAGAGCCAGATCACGGTGCCGAGCAGCTCTTGGGGTTTGCCGTAGCGCCCCATGGGGGTGTGCGCCATGACCTGCTGCGCCCGTGGCGTGAGTTTACCCGTCTGCTGGTCGATATGTAGAAACTTCAGCTGCTCGGTCATCAAAAAACCCGGAGCAATCGCATTCACGCGGACCCCGACATGCGCCAGATGCACCGCCAGCCAGCGGGTAAAGTTGCTGACCGCCGCTTTAGCGGCCGAATAAGCGGCAACCTTGGTCAGCGGTGTCAGCGCGCTCATGGAAGATATGTTTAATACGGTTCCGGTGTGCCGGGGGATCATGCCCCGGGTAAAGACTTTAGTCGGCAGGAAAGTCCCCATAAAATTCAAATCGAAGACCCTGCGAAACCCATCGTATTCCAGGTCAAAAAAGCCGCTGACCCCCGGATTGTCAATATCCTCGAACTCCATGAACTCTTTGTGCGTACTGCCCTGGGGATGATTGCCGCCGGCACCGTTGATCAGAATATCGGGAGCGTCCCACAGGTCTGAGATTTCGGCCAGGCAGCTTTGCAGGTTTTCCTCATCAAGCACATTGCATTGGATTGCGCAGGCTGCTCCACCGTTTGCAGTAATGAGTTGTTCTCTTTTTAGGGCGCTTTCCCGGTTGATATCCAGAATCGCAACTTTTACACCCAGGCCGGCCAGCGCTTCGGCCATCACACCGCACAATTCACCGCCGCCGCCGGTAATTGCTGCGATGCGCCCCTCTAGTCCAAAAAGCTGAGTTAATTCGATATTCATCCGATCACCTTGTCCTGCCTCAACCGGTCGATTTCGCTGTCTGAATAGCCCGGATCCCGTGTCTATCTAATATTTCCTGCCACTCCGCAACTGTTTTGGTTTGAATCGAATGGTAGGAAGTTGCTTTTCCGAAGCAGATGAATCAAAAATTGCGAATTGATACTGGTTTCATCTGCCGCGAAACCTATTGAGGCATCGATCACTAATCATCCGGATAGCGAAAGCAGGGTTTATTGTCAACATTGATTTTTTGACGTGGAATTGAGCTTCAGGCAAATTCGAACATGGCTCACCGGATTGTCGGAGGCTGGATTTTTTTAAAGGTAGGTTTCCATTGGGCAATATGTATAGTCTGCAAGGAAACGGCTATTTCAGGCGCGGGCGCAGTGGATCAAATACATTCACCGTATCTTTGATTGCAAATGACATCTGCTAGAGTCGGAGGCTGCTAATTGATTTGACGGCACCATAAGCGGTTGCCACGGACAGACCCGAGCCGCACTTCATGCGGGTCCAGTCCTGATGGGCCAGGATGATGCCGGCGGCAAAAAGGTTTTCAAACGCCGGGTGCCCGCCGGCCTCCAGTGGCCGCATCATATCGTCGGTTTCGAGGCCGGCCCGGTTGACGGCGTGACCGCCGGGTTCAAATAAGCGGTCAGCGTGCCAGAGTTCTCTGCTCTGCGGTTGAAAAACCGGCAGACCAAAAATGGGTTCCGCAATGGTGGTGTGATCGGAATGCAGTCCACCGCCCAGAAACCGTCCGGTTGCAAGCAGGACAGCACCTGCCCTGAGGCTATTTTCATGCGCGCTGCGGCCGATGTCCAGTAAAAACTCGCCTTCTGATGTCGGTGTCGCTTTTAAGACGTGTTTTTGAAACAGGCAGTGTATCTTATTGGCCGGCAAAAACCGGAGAAACGCTTCCTTGAGGCGCATCCCCGGAATGGATGGCGGCATGGCCGGGATTTCAAAAACGGGCTTTGCCAGCAGCTTGCCGAGGTCATCGATAACCTGGTCGGATTGATGTATTCCCAGGACCGCCGGCAGGCCCACAAATTCGACATCCTTGACGTGGGATTTGATTAACCCGGTCAATTTTTGACGATATTCCGCAATCTCCAGATCCCGGGCAAGGGGTAGCGGATTTATCTCATGGATCTGGTCGCCGTAGATAGATGATATGCTCAAGGCCTTCAGCCCGGGCCATTCCGCTTTCAGACGTTCGACCAGCAGGCTGGCGCTGAAACCTTTAAGACCTTTAAAATCGACAATCAGGCAGGGGGCTTTGCGGGATAAGGCCTCAACCCCCGGCCACATGGTCTGCGGGATGCCATGGGTCGTTTTGATGGCGCCAAAGGCGGTGATTAAACACGAATTCCGGTCATCCTCAAAACGATAGGGCAGGCCGGCATCATTCAGAAAGGCATAAAACTCTTGTAGGGCAGCTTTAATATCTTCCTGTGAGATATGGCCATAGGGGTGTCCGGGAATATCTTTGGCAACAGCATTAATTGCCGCCCAGGGATCCTGCCACGATTTGCCGCTTTCGATCGGGTGGACACCCATTAAATCAATCAGGCCGCCGGTAAACCATGACTCGCCCAGCGATCCCACGATTGCAGTTGATATGCCGCGGTTGGCGGCGAACACGGCCGCTGCCATTCCCGCCATACCCGCACCGATAATGGCCAGGTCATACCTGTGGTTGGTTGCTTCAGTCATTATTGGGTATCTCTACTTTCAAGTTCAAGATCAAACAATCCGCAGTACATCGCCTCCTGCAGTTCAGCCTGCTTGAGCTGCTCTCCGAAAAGTACCGCGCGTTGTCCCTTCCAGCGCGTATTGGTAAAGTGTCTCAGGTCGGTTATGCCCCGGTCCTGTTGAAATGCTCCCTGGCCGTACAAATGGGCGGTCAGGCGCAGACCGCAATAGGTCCCCTGGCAGGCGCCTTTGCCGATCCGGCTGCGGGCGCCGATATTGTGAAGCAAAACGGATTCTTTTTGAATCGCAGAATCATCAAGGATGGATTGAACCGCGCTTTTGGGCACCATTTCACATTCACACAGGATAAGGTCATCGGGCCGCTGCTTTTCGAGCCAGGTTTTGGGTGAGAGCCCCGGTTCGGTCCATTCGCAGTTTAATGTGGACGGCAGGGGCTCATGTCGTGTGCGACAGGGCGCGTCGATTTTCAGGCGGGCGCAAATCTGATCGGATACCCGCTCTGCCATCAGGCGAAAGATGGTCAACTTGCCGCCGGCAATGGTTTGAAAGTTATCTACCCCATCGGCGCTGTGATCTATGAGATCGAATCCCCGGCTGATTTGGCGGTCGTCGGTTGTGCCCTCGGATTTTTTTTTGGCGATAAGCGGCCGGACACCCGAAAAGGCCCGAATAAAACGGCTTTGTTTCAAAGACGGAACAATGGGCACTCCCTGGCTGATGATGTGGTCAACTTCTGCAACGGTCGGTTTGATACCGTCCGGTGACGTCAGGCGCACGGATGAGGGCCCGAGAATGGAAACGGTTCCACCGGGAGCCAATACATCACCGTCCGAGGGCGGCCTTAATCGCAGCAGCATATGATGCGCCAGCCTTGAGTGGGTAACGAGCAAAGTACCCTTGGAGTAAAGAATTTCAATGGAGGCATTGGCCAGGGCCGCCACCTGCCCGACCCAGGCACCGGCCGCATTGACGATCTCCTGGGCTTCGATGGTTTGTTCCTGGCCCGTTAGTACGTCTTTAACCTGCACGGATTGAATCCTGCGGTTGCCAATATCAAACCCTTTGACCTCGGTGTAGGGCAGGAAGCCATGGCCGCACTTTATGGCGTAAGCAAGATTTTCATGGGAAGCACGAAAGGGGTCGATGCTGGAATCTTCAGTGCGGTAAGCGGCGATGATGTCTTTTGAAAGCGCGGGCTCCATCGCGAGGACGTCCTTGATGTCCAGGGGGGTGCAGGGCACGCCGCATTTTGCACACTGGTGAGGAAAATCCGCCAGGTACTTCTCGTCATCTTCTTTGACGGCCACATAAAGTCCGCCGGTGTTCTCAATGCAGTGCGGGGCCAATTTTTTGAGCAGGGCATTTTCTTCCATGCACTCGCGCGATGATTCCGGATCACTGGCCGTGTAGCGCGCTCCGGAATGCAGGACCCCGTGATTGGCGCCCGATGCCCCGGCATTGATGTGGCTGCGATCAATTAAAATGCTGTGGACCCCGCGCAGCGCCAGATCGCGCGCAATCGCCGTGCCGGTTATTCCGCCGCCGATAATCAGAACCTGGGTATTTAAAGCCATATGTTTTCCTGGAATAGACACTATATCGACATTATGTTGTCGAGGTTGTTTGGACCATTGTATTTTATTGTTACCGATGAGCTAAAATTCAATATAACTAAATTGAACTAAAATTGTGGAATCCTAATCATATTTAAAGTAGACAGAAATTCTTGATTGGTTAATTGTCCATTAACTTGTAATGACAACAATAGGGAATCAAAAAGGCAATGTCAAGTCAAATAATGTGAAATGGATTGATCGGAAATATTTTTTTGTTGGTTTAAATTTACCTATAAGACCTAAAATAAGGTAAAAACAATGAATATAAATGAGATGTCACTCCGCTGAGCAAAAAAATAAAAAAAACAGTTGACATTTGATCTGGCTATCTTGTAATTACAAGTAAGCGATAATCGTTTGTGGATCAGCAGAAACTTATAGAGCTTTCGAAATGGTACCTTAATATGTTGTTTTCGATAACTTTAAATTTGGCACTGACAATTTGTATTCTGGGAACGCTTTACCGGATAATCCGATGGTTTACGGTAAAGATCGGCCCGGATGCCGGTGAATTTACCGTCCGAACCAGGGTTGTCCGGGCATTTGCCGGACTGTTCTCTGTTCTTTTCAGCCGTAATATTTTCCGGTTAATCGGCACCTTTTTCTTCAGGATTATTTTTCAGGGCCACATTCTTATAAAGGATCCCTGGCGCTGGTTGATGCATTTTTCAATTTTTGCCGGCTTTCTGCTGCTCGTTTTGTTCCACGCCATGGATGATCTCATATCCGTCAACCTGTTTTATGATTACTATCCAACCGTTAACCCGTTTCTATTTCTTCGAAATCTCTGTGGCGCACTGGTGGTTCTGGGGATTGTGATCGCCGGCGCTCGCCGCCTGACTTCTAAGGGGTTAAAAAAAATCTCAACCTCCCACGACGTGCTGGCCCTTGTGTTGCTGTCGATTATGTTATTGTCTGGGTTTATTCTTGAAGGCAGCAAGATTATCTCAGAACCGATTTTTGATGAGATGGTTGCAGATTACGGTGATCCGGAGGATTCCGAAGCCCTCGAAGCCTTGCAAAGTTACTGGGCCAAAAACTTCGGTGTGGTTTTTGCCGATGCGCCCGATCTAAGCGATCCGGACCTCATCGAAGCCGGTGAGGAAGTTCACCAGGAGAGCTGTATCAACTGCCATGCCCGGCCGGCCGCCGCATTTGTATCGAATTCGATCAGTAAAATAATCAAACCGGCCGGTGTCTGGGCCAATTCGATTCGGCTCGATCTAATCCTGTGGCAGGTTCATTTTTTATGTGCCTTCGCGCTGCTGGCCTATTTGCCTTTCAGCAAGTTTAGGCATCTTTTCACCAGTTCGGTCAGTTTAATGGTGCG